>Ga0163152_10000236_pt1:80000-99091 | contig 99091 bp, 79 predicted proteins | sample OliLakLV19MP8IB2_FD_148635 | JGI IMG/M metagenome (GOLD analysis project Ga0163152, IMG submission 148635) | Freshwater microbial mat bacterial communities from Lake Vanda, McMurdo Dry Valleys, Antarctica - Oligotrophic Lake LV.19.MP8.IB-2 | ecosystem: Environmental > Aquatic >...
GATGTGGTAAATGAGGATGATCTTTTACAACTTATGGAAGAAAGAAAAGATATTACTTACGTTACAGATTTTATTCCAAAAAAAGAAACTGATTTTAAAGAGAAATTTCCTAAACGTATTTTTTATCCTTCAAAAAAAATGGGAGCACAAACCGAAGAAGCAAATGTAAATGCAGGAATTGCTGCTGCAAAACAGATTATTGATTTTCTAGATAAAGGGATAGATACTTTCAGAGTAAACTAAGGTAATAAAAAAAATGCCGGGCAATTGTTCCCGGCATTTTGTAATGTATAAAATCATCTTACTGAAAAAATTTCAGTAATAGTTCCTGAATCTCCTTTAAGATTAATAATATAATTTCCAGGTAATAATTCTGTATTTGTAAAAGCATACATGTTTATTCCTTTTTGAGCTGCAGTTGAAGAACTAACAATCTGTTGGCCCATCATATTTTTAATGGAAACTATATAATTTCCATCCTCCGGTGACGTATAATTGATACTAAATTCACCATTATTAGGATTTGGGTATAAATTAGCACTTGAATTTTCAGATGCAAAACGCAAAACAATTTCCGAATTGTCGATTATTTTTAAAATTTCGCCTCCTATTACATCGCTAACATATAATTCACCCATATAATTTTCCCCAAACGTTACATATTCAAATGCACCTTCTGTTAACAGAGGATGCGTAACCCAATCTGTTTCTCCCTTTACAATTGTGCTGTAAACGCCACTGCAATAATCGTTGAAAAAATATTTTCCTATCATATTTGGAAATTCTGTTCCACGATAAACAAAACCTCCTATTACAGTACAACCCATATCATGAGAATACGCATAAATTGGATGTGTAAGTTGGTCCGTTACATCACAATTTGCAGGTTCAAATTTTTTAAATCCTTCTTTACAATCCCAACCATAATTTTGACCACCGGGTAGATCTGCTTTTTTGTAATTGATTTCTTCCCATTTATCTTGCCCAACATCAGCCAACCAAAGGTCACCAGTTGTTCTGTCAAAACTAAATCTCCATGGATTACGAAGGCCCAATGCATAAATTTCAGGCATATAACCTTCAACACCTACAAATGGATTAGAATCTGGAATCGAATATGGTAAAGCACCATTAACATTAATTCTTAATAATTTACCTAACAGTGATCCCGGATCCTGAGCAAATTGATTTGGATCGCCGGCATCACCACCATCGCCTAAACCAATATATAAATAACCATCAGGGCCAAAACGCAAACAACCACCATTATGATTTGCATATGGCTGCTTAACTTTAATCATCACCATTTCACTAGAGGCATCAGCCATCATCGGATTGTCATCGCTTACAGAAAAACGTGAAATTCTTGTATTACCGGCTACATTTGTATAATTTACATAAAAGTACCCGTTAGTAGCATAGTCAGGATGAAATGCTAAGCCAAGCAATCCACGTTCTGCTCCATCAAACTGGATTTTATCGCTGAGGTCAATAAAGGGAGAGGCAGATTTAATACCTGCGGCATTCACAATCCAGATCATACCGGTTTGTTCTACAATAAATAGACGCTCATCGCCACAATTTTCGATGCCAATCGGAACTGAAAATCCTTCCGAAAATTCTTCCAATGCCAATTCGGGCATCACTGCTTGCGCGAAACAACTACCAGTTGCTCCAAGCGCCATCAAACAAATTAAAATTTTTTTCATAATAATACGATTTTAAATTAAATAATAAATAAAGGAAAAAACAAACACCCATCCACAAAATGTTGAATTGCAAAGCTCTACCAGTCAGTAGTTTGCGTCTGATAGTTAAATTATATGTAAATACATGGGAATTTTAATCCCGTTTATGAGCAATTAAACCATCGGCATTTTTGATAATAATAATCAATAAAAGTGCTGAAATCAATTATGCGAAATTTTAGATTACAGGCATAAAAATAAAATGCGGAAGCAGTGCAACTGAGATACATATAGAGATAAAAAAAATTTGAAGCATTTCTGATAGACTTACTTCACTTCAAAATACACTATTTACTATTGATGGTTGCAAAGTAATATTTGGTTTTCCGTCGCTTGGTGAATAGGTTAAAGTTCCGGGCAAAAAAAAATGCGAAGTGAAAACTTCGCATTTTTTTTATAAAAATTAATGTATTTAGTTGATATATACATTTTTGCTGGCAACACCTTCATTACTGTCAATTGTTACTACATAATTTCCGGAAGCAAATGCGCTCAGGTCAATTTGAGTAGAACCGTTAGTAAGAGTTTGGCTAGTGATCAGTTTACCGGTAAGATCGAAAATTCTTACAGTAGCATCAACAAGATTAACATTATTGATCACATTTACTGAACTTCCAAAGCTATAGATGTTAACAGAACCTGTAGGTAATTCAGCTACTGCCGTTCCAACTGTTGCGCCAGCTTCAATGGCTACATCAGCAGAATTTTCATAAGCGAAATCCATGATAGTAACGAATACTTCGTCGATATCAGATTCTAAACGAGCCCAACCGTAGTGAATATCACTTCCAATTGCGAATTTAACTCCAAGGAATTTTTCACCTTCACCAGGGAAATTACCATAAGTAACACCGTAGAAGTTAGAAGCAACAACTGCAACATTTCCAAGACTTGGATAACTTAAGAAGGAGCCATCAGGTCCGATCTCATCACCTGCATCAAGTGCAGAACCGTAAGGATAGTATGGTCCAACAGTTCCGATAGCCTGGTTAGAGGGTCCACCGATACCTAAAGAGCCAACACTGCCAAAAGCAGAAGCAAAAGACCAAGTTCCGTTTGAACCGGTTAAGCTGGAAGCTGCAATGATGAAATCCATAGTGCCATCACCATCGATATCCATCTCGAAAGCTTCTCCAAGACCGATAGTAACATCAGTAATGTCAGTATAAACCACTTCAGCGTTCAATGAAGAGGTTCCGGCAGTCAAAGCAGCGGCCATTGCTGAATATGCCTTTAATTTTGAACCAGTTAAATTTTTGTAAATCTTATTCATAATATTTTTTTTTTGATTGCCCAAATATACAATTTTTTTCATAATCAAAATTAGCCGCACCTATTTTTTAACAAAAATTCCGTTTTTTTCCGGCTGGCTCTAGTCCTGATGAAGCATTTGTAATACTTTACCTATAAAATCCTGTGTATCAAAAACAAAAACAAAACACTTTCTATCTTTGCAAAAAAATTAGATTTATGGCAATCATTAACCCATTCAAAGGATGGAGACCTAAACCGGAACTGGCAGAATTGGTGGCGAGCCGCCCTTATGACGTTTTAAACAGCGAAGAAGCACGTGCGGAAGCAGCAGGTAATGCTGTAAGTTTTTTACATGTATGTAAACCGGAAATAGACCTTCCGGAAAATATTGATCACTATGCCGATGCTGTTTATGCTAAGGCAGTGGAAAACTGGAAGCGTTTTCAAACGGATGGAACCTTTAGTCAGGATGGCGCGCCTTGCTTATATGCATATCGCCAGATTATGAACGGCCATGCGCAAATTGGATTAGTGGCTAATTCCAGTATTGAGGATTATTTTAATGATATTATCAAAAAACACGAGTTTACAAGACCTGAAAAGGAAAATGACCGTATCAGACATATGTTTGAGTTGCAGTGTCACCCTGAACCGGTTTTTTTAACTTACCCGGATGTTGCATCTATTGATAAAATCATCAATAATGTAGTGGAAAATAATGCTACTATGAATGATTTTACGGCGGAGGATGGAATTCAACATACATTTTGGGTTATAGATAATGAGCAACAAATAATGGAACTTGTTGAGTTATTCCAACAATCTGTTCCGTTTACGTACATCGCTGATGGACACCACCGAAGCGCTTCCAGTGCTAAAGTTGGAAAACGTATGGGAGATGCAAATCCAAATCATACCGGGAAGGAGGAATATAATTTCTTTTTGAGTGTGATTTTCCCGGCAAGTCAGTTAATGATCATGGATTACAACAGGGTAATAATTGATCTGAATGGACATTCTAAACAAAATATCATTGCAGCATTAGAAAATAATTTTATTGTAGAGCGGAGTGTTTCAACTTACAAGCCGGAAAATTTGCACAATTTCGGAATGTTTATAGAAAATGAATGGTATAAACTTACTGCAAAAGAAAATACTTACGATAATAATGATCCGATAGCAGTGCTTGATGTTACCATTTTATCAAATCATATTTTAGATCCTATATTTGCTATTAAAGATCAGCGCACAGATAAAAGAATTGATTTTGTGGGCGGTATAAGAGGGTTAGGGGAACTCGAAAAAAGAGTGAACAGCGGCGAAATGAAGATCGCATTCAGTTTATATCCGGTTTCTATTCAACAATTAATAAATATTGCAGATTCCGGAAATGTGATGCCTCCGAAAAGCACTTGGTTTGAACCCAAATTGAGAAGTGGTTTGGTGGTGCATACTTTTTAAGGGGTTTTTAAGTTGTTTTTAAAATGTTATTAAGGGGTTTTTAAATTGTTTTTAAATATGAAATTTAATACTAAGGTTATACATGCGGGGATAGAGCCGGATCCATCGACTGGGGCTATTATGACTCCTATATTTCAAACCTCTACTTATGTTCAAAATGCACCGGGTGATCATAAAGGATATGAGTATGCCCGGACACAAAATCCAACGAGGGATGCTTTGCAGAAAAATTTGGCGGCATTGGAAAATGGAAATTTTGGAATTTGTTTCGCCAGTGGATTGGCGGCAACTGATGGAATAATTAAATTATTTAGTCAAGGTGATGAAATAATTTCCACCAACGATCTTTATGGCGGAACTTATAGAGCATTTACAAAAGTGTATGCACGTTTCGGAATGAAATTTAATTTTGCCGATCTTACGGATCCGGAAAGTATAATTCCGCTTATTAATCCTACAACAAAAATGATTTGGATAGAAACTCCAACAAATCCAATGTTGCGCATCGTTGATATTGAAGCTATTTGCAAAATTGCAAAGGCACACAATATATTAGTTTGTGTAGATAATACTTTTGCATCGCCATATTTACAAACTCCACTTGATCTTGGTGCTGATATTGTTATGCATTCTGCAACAAAATATTTAGGGGGACACAGCGATGTAATTCACGGCTGTGTTATTGTAAAAGATAAAATTTTGGCCGACCAATTATATTTTATTCAAAATGCAACGGGTGCTGTACCGGGGCCTCAGGATTGTTTTTTGATATTGCGTGGAATTAAAACGCTGCACCTGCGTGTTCAACGCAGCTGTGAAAATGCCGAAAAAATTGCACATTTTCTCCGTGGTCATTCAAAAATAGAAAAGGTTTATTGGCCCGGTTTTTCTGATCATCCAAACCATTTAATTGCAGCTAAACAAATGCGTATGTTCGGAGCCATGGTTTCCTTTACTTTAAAGGGAGATGATTTTACAGAGGCAACAAGAATATTATCGTCGACCCATTTATTTTCACTTGCGGAAAGTCTTGGCGGAGTGGAAAGTTTAATTGGACATCCTGCAAGTATGACACACGCCTCCATTCCGAAAGAGGAACGTTTAAAGAATGGTTTGGTTGACTCCCTAATAAGATTAAGTGTTGGAGTTGAAGATGTGGAAGATCTGATTCAGGATCTTGAAAATGCCTTGAATTAAAGGTGTGAACAGATTTTTTTATCTTTAATAACAGAAAATTCTGATTTGAACTAAACTATTTGTTTAATTTTATTTATTCTTGTTCCCTATTTAACGATCATGAATCTCAATACTCTCGCACTATTTTTTCTGGCAATTGGCCCTGCAGCTGCTATCATTATTTTTTTCTATTCAAAAGATAAACACGACAGAGAGCCATTTGGTGTTTTGTTGCGCAGTTTTCTTGCAGGTTGTTTTAGTGTTCTTCCGGCTATTGTACTTGAAAGTGCACTTCCTATGTTTGTGCCCGGAAGCACAGGAAACTCCTTAATTTCCATAGCAATTTATACCTTCATTATTATTGCAGCCAGTGAAGAGTTTTCAAAATATATTTTCCTCAGGTATTACGCCTATAAAAAACCATCGTTTAACGAACCTTACGATGGAATTATTTATGCCGTAATGGTAGGAATGGGTTTTGCTACCGTTGAAAATCTGATGTATATTTTCGGCGCTGATACTTTAGGCGCAGCATGGGGTACAGCGGGATTAAGAGCAGTAACTGCAGTGCCGGCACATGCTACTTTTGCTGCAATAATGGGTTATTATATTGGCCTTGCAAAATTTAATCGTGCAAATGAAAAGTCATTATTGTTCCAAGGATTTTTAATGGCCACTATATTGCATGGATTTTATGACTTTTTCCTTTTCCAAAATATAACCGTCGGATTATATATTGGCGCTGTTGTTTCTCTTATTATCGGTTTGCGATTTACGCTCAGAGCAATGAAATTACACAAACAAAATCCAAATTCATTCAAACAAAATTCAGAGGCACTTGATTCGATAGCAATGGAGAATTCTGAGCAGGGGTTTGATTCGCCAACAAAGCCAAAATAGGCGAAAAAAATGAATCATGAAGCCTTACAAGAATTTTTAGACCGTCAATTTCAATTATATAACCGGTCTAATTTTATAATTAACGATCCGATATCTGTACCACATCGATTTTCTACATTACAGGACATTGAAATAATGGGTTTTTGGACGGCTGTTCTTGCCTGGGGTCAGCGAAAAACCATCATCAACAAGGCGAATGAACTTATACATTTAATGGATAATGCACCTTTTGATTTTATATCAAATCATAGTGAAAAGGATCTTGAGCGATTTGAAAATTTTAAACACCGCACCTTTAATTATACAGATACATTGTATTTCCTACATTTTTTCAAAAAATTTTATTCAACCCATCATTCACTGGAGCAGGCATTTATATTTTCCGGTTTCGAAAAGGAAGAAACTGTGGAGAATATGCTCATTACTTTCCACAAGGTTTTTTTTAATGATGAATTTGCTCCACATAGAACCAAAAAACATGTCCCAACCCCAACTTCAAAAAGCACATGCAAAAGACTCAATATGTTTTTGCGCTGGATGGTGCGTAAAGATAATGCAGGTGTTGATTTTGGATTATGGAATGCGATACGCCCCAGTCAGCTAATATGCCCGCTAGACGTGCATGTTGAACGAATTGCAAGAAAATTACACCTCATTGAAAGGAAACAAACCGATTGGCAAACTGCCAAAGAATTAACTCGAAATTTAAAGCGATTTGATGTGGCTGATCCTGTAAAATACGACTTCGCATTATTTGGAACTGGTGTTATGGAAAAAAATGGCATGATATTTTAACCATGTTGATTATACAAATCACATACTAGATGACCTCAACCAAAAATTGGATGGAATCCATGATGTCCGACATTGCTGAAATGAGCGAAATTGAGCTCAAGGATAACATGCTTGAAATAAACGACCAAGAAGTTTTGAAAACAAAACTCATGGAGGTTATTTCTTATCTGATGGATCACAATTTTGAAAAACTGATATTAATCCTCTACAGAATTGATGTTGATGAAGAGAGGGCCAAAACACTTCTGGCAAAACATTTACCGGAATCGGCACCTGAAATTTTAGCGGACTTGATCATCCAGCGCCAGATCAAGAAAGAAGAAGTTAAAAGATCGTTCAAACAACATGTGCCTGAATTTAGCGACGACGAAGATCTGCGATTATAGGTAAATACTTTAGTTTGTTTTACTTTGGTAGAAGGTATAATTTTACCTTCCATTGAGTAATGAGATTCTTTAATTTTTATATTCGTTCGCACCCTTACTTAATTGCAATTTTTTTAATCGCAATTATTCAGACAGCTATAATATTGATCTATCCATTTAATGGTTATTTCGGACAAGACAGTTATGAATATCTTAAAACCACCCGTGAATTTAATGCTTACTATAAAACAGGTGTATTGCCTTCCTATTCCGTATTCCCGGGTTTGTACCCCTTTATTTGTAGTTTGTTTGTCCTAATTATTCCCAATACACTTTTTGTATTACAATTTGTATCTATACTCTGCCTAATTGCCTCCTATTTATTATTGAGAGAAATTATTATCATGATCTATAAAAAGGATAAATATATTGATATTTACCTCTTTCTGTTTTTTTCACTTTCCCCTTATATTTTAAGATTTAGTATCATAAGCATGAGTGACCTTACAGGAATTTTTTTGTGGTTGATGGCCCTGTATTTTAGTCTATTATTTCAACAAAAAGCGAAAGTTACCTCTCTTATCTGCGCCTGTTTATTTGGTGGATTTGCAGTTATGACGCGTTATACGGCCATTGTAATATTAATTATGCCCGCATTTATCTGTGTGATGGAAATATTGAAACAAAAAAAGTATACCCTTTTTCCGGTTGCTTTCTTATTTTTTCTCCTTGGTAGTTTGCCTGACTACCTTTTGAAAGGCCGTTTCTTCTTTTGGGATATAAATGAAAGTTCCTCTGCATTTAGTTATTTCTATTTTTTAGATCAATATTCGATATTTAATTTCTTTAAAAAGGATTTTAATAACCTGGATGGTTGGCAGCATTATCAATTTCCAAATATTATTTATGTGTTTCAAATATTTATCCATCCGGCCTTTATTTTTATTGGATCTATATTTTTGATTTTTTTCAGAAAAAAACTTTTTATTTTAAAGGAAGTAAAAATTTCACTTTTAACTATAGTTATATATTTAATATTTTTGGCAGGAAATGCATATCAAAGTGACAGGTATTTAATGTTTGCTCTTCCTCTTGTATTGATTTTTTATTATGGCATTTTTTTAGAGATAATAAGCAGAATTAAATTAACATTTAAAAAAATATTATTTATAACCGCTGTGTTATGCGGCCTTCAACTTGCTCTTTTTATTTACTCATTCAGAGCTACAATAGCAATGAACAGAAATGAAAAATCGATTGCAGAAACTGTGTCAACTTTACCCGTGGAATCAACGGTGTATACTTTTTCCATTGATGGTGCACTAAAAGCCTATCAACCCACAGTAAAAATATACGATATCTATTTAAACAAATTGGTGGATTCCGCAATAACAAACGGATACCTGTTATTTAATTATGAAGCCTTTTCAAAACAATTCGCGAATCTGAATCCAATGCAAAATTATCAATATTTGGAGTCGCATTACACCTTGCAGAGTGAGAAAAAATTTGAAAATGGGTGGGAATTATTACACATCAAATAAATTCCCTTATAAAATAAACTGCCATAACGATAACTGTTACAACTTTTATAAAAGTTCCCGCCAAAAATCCCACAAAACTTCCCCAGGCACTTCTCAACGCCCTTTTTTTATTTTTATTATCGTGCAAAATTTCACCTAAATAAGCTCCGGCAAAGGGTCCTATAATTAAACCCAAAGGTTGCGGCGGAATAAAAATTCCAAGTAGTGTTCCTACCATGGCACCTCTTTGGCCAGCTTTGGTGCCTCCATATTTTTTTGTGCCCCAGGATGGGATATAATATTCCAGTATTCCCTGGATCACAACTACTACTGCCCAAATGATCAGAAATTCGGTTGAAAATTCTCCAAATCGCGAAAAATGCAATAGCATAAATCCACCATAACAAATTGGTGGTCCGGGCAATATCGGTAAAACACTTCCGAGTATGCCTATAAGCATAAAAATTATAGCCAATATTAATAAAACAATATCCAAAGCCTTCAAAATTAAGAAGTGAAAGCCACTGTTGTTGTATTTTTGTGAAATAAATAAGATATATGGAAGTGGATTCAAACGACCCAAAACTTTCGTCCTGGGTTCCGGTAGATGCAAATAGCGATTTTCCAATACAGAACCTTCCTTTTGGAATTTTTAGAAAGGAAGAGGAACACCCGCGGGTTGGTGTAGCAATAGGCAATTTTATTCTTGACCTGCATGCATTGCAAAAGGAGGATTTTTTTGGAGCTCTTTTACTGGATGATAAGGTATTTTATAATCAATATTTGAATGATCTAATAAAAACCGGTAAATACAAAACGAGGGCATTGCGATTTGCAATTTCACTTTTATTAAGAGAAGAAAACACCTCACTTAAAAACAGGACTGATGTTTACAAAAAATTTCTAATCCCCATGGAGGAAGTAGAAATGTTACTTCCAATAAATCCGGGTGATTATACCGATTTTTATTCGAGTGAACAGCATGCAACCAATATTGGAAAAATGTTTCGTCCCGACAAACCATTATTGCCAAATTGGAAACATATGCCAATTGGATATCACGGTAGGTGTTCCTCCATAGTAAAAAGCGGAACAGAAATAAGAAGGCCAAAAGGGCAGACTATAATTAAAGACGGAGATGATCCTACGTTTGGCCCTACGAAACAATTGGATTTTGAATTGGAAATGGCATTTATCACACATGAAGGAAAACCACTTGCAGAAATTATTACCACGGAAGAAGCAGATGATTTTATTTTCGGCATGGTGATCTTTAACGACTGGAGTGCACGTGATATACAGCGTTGGGAATATGTTCCTTTAGGGCCATTTTTAGGAAAAAATTTCGCTTCCTCCATTTCACCTTGGGTTGTTACACTTGACGCTTTAGAACCATTTCGTTTACCAAGTGAAAAACAAATTCCGGAAGTTTTAGATTATTTAAAGTTTGAGGGAGATAAAAATATCGATATCCATCTTGAGGTATATATAGCTCCGGAATTTACGGAGAAGAATCTGGTTAGCCGATCCAATTACAAATATATGTATTGGAATATGGCTCAACAATTGGCACACCAAACTTGCAATGGATGCAATGTTCGTGCAGCCGATATTTATGCATCAGGAACAATAAGTGGAAATGAACCAAATTCGTTTGGAAGCATGATGGAACTAACATGGCGTGGCGAACGACCATTAATTATGCACGATGGAACAGAGAGAAAATTTATACACGATTACGATACCGTTATTATGAAAGCATGGTGCGAAAAAAACGGTATTCGTATAGGGTTTGGAGAGGTGAGCAATAAGGTATATCCTGCTTTGAAATAAATTATAAATCATTATTAATTTGCAATTATTTAATAGTACATAACTAACTATCTTAATGTTAAGAATAAATCCTTCAGAAACTACGATGCCTAAAATGCATCAATATATTTTAGGTTCTGTTTCACCACGCCCAATTGCATTTGCTAGTACAATGGATGCAGCGGGAAATCCTAATCTTGCACCTTTCAGTTTTTTTAATGCTGTGGGATCTAATCCTCCTACTGTAATTTTTTCTCCTGCCCGAAGCGGCAGAGATAATAGCACAAAAAATACTTTGGACAATGTTGAGGCAACAGGTGAAGTTGTGATTAATATCGTTAATTACGCCATTGTTCAACAAATGAGTCTTGCAAGTTCTCCATTTCCGAAGGGAGTAAATGAATTTATTAAATCAGGGCTTACACCTATAGCATCAGAAATGGTTAAACCTTTTCGTGTAAAAGAAAGTATAATTCAAATGGAGTGTAAGGTGAAGGATATTTATTATACAGGAAAAACCGGAGGCGCAGGAAATATTATTATCAGTGAGATTTTATTGATGCATATTAACGAAGATATTCTAGATGAAAATGGCAGAATGGATCCACATAAAATGGATCTTGTTGCAAGAATGGGCGGAGATTTTTATTGTCGTGTTATACCCGAATCTTTATTTCTTTTACCACAACCTAAAGATACCTGTGGTATTGGTGTAGATGCCTTGCCATTTTCTGTACGCAATAGTAAAATATTAACGGGCAATGATTTGGGTCTGTTGGGAAGTTTATTTGAATTGCCGGAAAAAGAAGAGGTAGAAAAAATCAGCAATACTATTTCTTCCAATGCAACGGAAGAAGAAATTCATACAATAGCCAAAAATAAATTATTACAAAACGAAACAAAGGAAGCCATTAAAATATTACTTCTTAAAGAATATAATATACTTTAATAACTTCCTTTTATTCAAAATTAAACAAACACTATATGTGTACCTTCACCTGCAGCTCTCTGATAAAAATCGCCGATGGTAATGATATCTTCCACACCTTCGTAGAGATCATCTTTGTTAATTTTAAACATTTCGGCTGCTAATTTACATCCATGTAAGGTTACACCTGACGCAGTAAGAATATCCAAAAATTCGTGAATAGTTGGAAGATCCATAGCATCCATTTGTTTTTTCATCATTCGCGAAGCATAACTTTCCATACCAGGCAACCCACCTAAAAAAGTAGGAATATGCATTCCGGGATTTCCCACTGTTGCAATATGTAAATGTTCCAAGCGTTTTTTATGTACGGCATCCAATCCGAAGAATGTAAAAAATATTTCGGCTTCAATTCCTTCCATCCGGGCTCCATTTGCCATTATAAAACAGGCATAAACACTTTCAATACCTGCTTTTGACAATATGAAACACATTTTTTTAATAGGTTCTTTAGTGTCGACACCATTTATGGATGGTGTGTCTTTTATCAGTAGATCTTCCATATAATTTATTTTAACTGTGAATTAAATACAACTTACAGGTTTTGGTATTCCTGCTATTTTGGAGGCTTTTTTTAAAGGTCCATTTGGAAATAATGCATAAAATTCTTTGATATCTGTTACTCCGCTTGAACCAACTTTGCGTATGGTTATTGGAGTATTATTTTTATGCTGTTCCTGTAAAAAACTGATCACAGCCCAGTGTTTTGTGTCCAGTGTACCAACACCTTCCTGTTTTGCTATTTCTTCAGCAATGGTTTTATTCCATTGCGTAAAATCGGTGAGATAACCTTCATCATTCACCTTTATTGTTGCACCATTGATTAACTTTTCCATAATGTCATTTATTAATTTATTAATTTATTAGTTTATTAATTTATAGTTCGTGTGCGGGAATATGTTTTCCTGCTGTGGACATTTGTGGATGTATAAAAGGAATGGCTCGTCCATGCATTAAAACATTCCAGTATATCCATTTAAATCCGAGTTTACCCATGTGATTGAGCATTGATTCTTCCATGAGCGACATTGGTCCAATTCCTGGAAATGGAAACGACCCATCCACCGGTTCCTGATCGTAATTAAAATCAATTAATAATGCTTTGTGATTTCCAGTTTCCACAAAACAGTTTGCATGTCCGTCGTAATGTGCTTTTAATTCTTCTCCTTTTATATAATGGAGAATATTTTCTGTGAGTATTTCCGATTCGAAATGCGCAACTGAGCCCGCCTTTGATGCAGGTAAACTGGTAGCATCTCCAATTGCAAAAATATTCTCTTTAATTAATGATTGCAATGAAAATTTATTGGTTGGCACATAATTCAATTCATCACCCATACCTGATCTGCCGACAAATTCAGCGCCTTTATTTAATGGCACAGTAACTAAAAGGTCAAAACTAACTTCAGTTCCTCCATAATCGATAAGTTTTTTTGATTCATTATCTATTTTCTCTACATTAAAATCGGTTACTAGTTTTATGTTCTTTTCTTCGATAAGATGACCGAGTTTTTTGGAGGCAAAGGGTTTGGTAAATGCACCGCTCAATGGAGTAACATAGGTAATTTCCACCTCATCGCGCATACCTTTGTGTTTAAAATAATCATCTGCAAGAAATACAAATTCCAAAGGTGCAACGGGACATTTTATTGGCATCTCCGTAATATGCACCACTAACTTACCACCTTCCCAACTTTTTAATTTATCATGTAATGCCTTCGCCCCTTCAAAGGAATAAAAATCAAAAATATCTTTATACCATAATTTTCCTTTCATACCTTCCGTTTCTTCCGGAGCTATGCTGCAACCCGAAGCAATTATAAGAATATCATACGGTATTTTAACGTCATTATTCAATAAAACAACATTATTTTCCGGCTCTATTTTTTGAATTTGAGAAGAAATAAATTCCACTCCATGTGGAATAAATTTTGTTATTGGTTTTTGAATTTCATGTTCCTCGTAAATTCCAAAAGGGAGAAATAAAAATCCCGGTTGATAATAATGAGTTGTTGCCTCATCTATAATTGTTATTTTCCAATCATGATCGTGTAACTTATGTTTGAGGTGATTTGCCATCATGGTTCCTGCAGAACCTGCTCCCAATATGACGATATTTCGAGTTGCCATAAAAATAATTTATATTGCAAAAGTAGTATTGATGTTAGCACAAGAAACATGAGATAAGTTTGAAGTTGAGATGATAATTATCACTCTGTGAGGTTGTAAGGTTATAGTGAAGTGAGAACGCATTTTCTTAAGGCGTGAAGCATGAAGCGTGAGTGAAATCCAATTATCATTGAAGCATTTAGATGCTGTGAGGAGTCATTAGTCAGGATGTAAAACTTTCGGTTTAAAGAGATCCAACTCATTTCTCATTACTCATTTCTCATTTTCTTGAGGCGTGAGTCGTGAGTGAAATCCAATCATCATTGAAGCATTTAGCTGCTGTCAAGAGTCATTAGTAAGGATGTAAAACTTTCGGATTAACGAGATCCAACTCATTACTCATTACTCATTACTCATTTTCGTGAGGCGTGAGTCGTGAGTGAAATCCAATTATCATTGAAGCATTTAGATGCTGTGAGGAGTCATTAGTCAGGATGTAAAACTTTCGGTTTAACGAGATCCAACTCATTACTCATTTCTCATTACTCAATTTCGTGAGGCGGGAGGCGTGAGTGAAATCCAATTATCATTGAAGCATTTAGATGCTGTGAGGAGTCATTAGTCAGGATGTAAAACTTTCGGTTTAAAGAGATCCAACTCATTACTCATTTCTCATTACTCAATTTCGTGAGGCGGGAGGCGTGAGTGAAATCCAATTATCATTGAAGCATTTAGATGCTGTGAGGAGTCATTAGTCAGGATGTAAAACTTTCGGTTTAAAGAGATCCAACTCATTTCTCATTACTCATTTCTCATTTCTCCCGTCCGACCGGGGCATCCGGGCGGGCATTATTCATTCGGTCAACCTTTAAGTAACAATCGGAGCATTCTCACCCCTCACCACTCACAATTATTTCCATTCCGGAAGTTGGGCCGGCATATTCCGTTTTCTTTTTTGCCATTGAATAGGTTTGATCACCTCCTCGTAGAGAAAAGAGATTGGATTCATGATTGGTGAAGGCGGTTTTGGTATAGTATCAATTTCGCCCGGAGATTTGAGGCCCGGAATTGGGGCCACAGTATATTGTCTGTTTTCCTGATATGCCAAAAATGCATCTCTGAAATCTTCCGGACTTGGCCAGGGATAAATCTCTACTAAATCCAAAGTAATAGTATCTTTTTTAAGAAAAACTGCAATAGATGCAATATTATCTGAACCCGTATCAGGAACTACATAATATTTTGGTTTATAACCCAACGCCGTAAATTGAATGGTATCCCGTTTAGCTACAACTAAGGAAAAAAATCCGTCCATAGTGGCATTTACCCCTCTGAATTCATTTTCGACTATTACTGTAGCATAGGATACAGGTATATTTGTTTGTTCATCCGTTATAATACCTGAAAGTTGTATTAAATTATTCTGGGCGGATACTGAATTTTGTAAAAAACAGATCAATAAAACGGGAATCAAAAACCGGGACTTTCTTGTGTGCAGCGACATTAATTTAGTTAACGAATATTGACGCAAGTTATGATTTGTTAGCGAATAATTGCTAAAATTTGCACTGAAATTAACTTAACTTAACCAATATGAAACCAGTGGAAGGAAATATACATCATCTCCGGGAAAATTACGAAAACGGCGAATTGGATATCACAAACATGTATCCGTCGCCGCTACTGCAATTTGCGTCCTGGTTTGAGGGAGCAGCAAAAGCGGACATTCCGGAACCAAATGCAATGGTTTTATCGACAGTTTCAGCCGAAGGAAAACCTTCCTCCAGAGTGGTACTTTTAAAGGAATTTAATGGGAATGGATTTATTTTTTTTACAAATTATAACTCCAAAAAAGGACATGATCTTCTTCAAAACCCGAATGCCTGCCTGAATTTCTGGTGGGGTAAAATGGAAAGACAAATTAGGATTACCGGAATAATTGAAAAAATATCGGAAAAAGAAAGTGACGATTATTTTTACTCCCGACCTATCGGAAGTCAGGCAGGTGCGATCATATCCCCCCAAAGCAGCGAAATTGAAAGCCGGGAATGGCTGGAGCAAAAATTTATAGCGTTACAACTATCAGGAAATATTAAAAGACCTGCTAACTGGGGAGGATTTATACTCATTCCTGATTCCCTCGAATTTTGGCAAGGCCGAAGCAATAGATTACACGACAGATTAGTCTACGAAAAAACCGAAAATGGGGATTGGAAGATCAAGCGGATAGCACCGTGAAAAGGAATGGAGAATGGAGAATGGAACAGCCGAAAAAATTGACAATTGATAATTGATAATTGACAATTAAACAGCAAAATGAAAGTGACTGCGACTGAGACTTTCAACTGAGACTAAGACTGCGACTCCTCCCTACCCTCCCTAACTCCGTTTGGCAAAAAACTTGTACCTTTACATTAAAATACAACTCGGTGGGTGCAATTTTAACTGACGTAAGAATTGATATTGACGAATTCATTGGTGATATTACCGGTGCGAGATTGGTTGTACATAATGATGATGTGAACACTTTTGAATGGGTTATCGAAAGTCTTGTAGCGATTTGCAAACATACCGCTGAACAAGCGGAACAATGTGCTTTTATTATTCACTTTAAGGGAAAATATGCCGTTCAGCAGGGAATGCGTGAAATGTTAAAACCCATGCGAGAGCAGCTCGTTGACCGAGGAATTAATGCTACAATAGAATAATTTCCTATGCCTGTTTGGCAATTAGATGAAAAATTACTTTTTCCGGATCCACAGTTTGCAAATGAGGATGGCCTGTTGGCAATAGGAGGTGATTTATCAATTGAGCGTCTAATGCTTGCTTACGCTTCCGGAATTTTTCCATGGTTTATTGAAGAGGAAGAAATTTATTGGTTCAGTCCGGATCCAAGATGTGTGCTTATTCCTGAGGAATTAAAAGTTTCTAAAAGCATGCAAAAGCTTATCAAAAAACAAACTTTTAGCGTTAGGTATGATCAGCAATTTATTAAAGTGATTAAAAATTGCAAAACTGTTAAACGCAAAGGGCAACGAGAAACGTGGATAGATAAAAATTTTATTGCTGCTTACACAAATTTATTTGAGTTGGGACTTGCACACTCCGTAGAAGTTTACGAAAATGAAAATTTGGTTGGTGGATTATACGGTGTTAGTTTAGGTTCCTGTTTCTTTGGTGAAAGTATGTTTAGTAAGGTTAGCAACGCAAGTAAATACGGATTTATTTTTTTGGTGAATGCGTTGAAAGAAAAAAAATTCACACTTATAGATTGTCAGGTTTACAATGATCACCTTGCAACTTTGGGAGCTAAAAAAATGGAACGCAGTATTTTTCTTGAAATGCTGGAAAAGGGATTGCTTGATGAAACCGCTTCAGGTGATTGGGGTTTGTTTTTGAAGGGAGGGGAGTGAGTGGGCGGTTGCAGTGGCAGTTTTATTCGCAGCGGGCGGTGGGCGGTGGGCGGTATGTAATATTGGATGTTTTTTCTTCGAATTAAACTTTCCATAAACTCTCTTGCGGGGGTTATATTAAATTCAATGATTAATTTTGATAGGTTGGAAAAAAAAATAAATATAAAACAGGAAAAATTCAGGCAATCCATTATCAATAAATGGCTGTTCAAATTATTTTTATTGCAAAAGATGCCTATTGCATTATTGGCGGGATTACAGGTTAGAGAATTGTCGCAAGAAAAAAGTGTGGTGAGTGTACCATTTAAATGGTTTTCTCAAAATCCGTTTAAGAGTGTTTATTTTGCAACGCAGGCAATGGCAGCTGAAATGAGTACAGGGGTTTTAGGATTGATGGCAATTGAGGGAGCATCTAAAAAAGTTTCTATGTTGGTATTAAATGTAGAAGGTAATTTTATTAAAAAGGCAACAGAACGCATTTATTTTACTTGTGAAAATGGACATGAAATTTTCAATGCAGTTGATATGGCTATTTCAAGTGGTGAAGGTGTAACAGTTAAAGCAAAATCTACCGGTAAATTAAAAGACGGCACTATTGTATCCGAATTTTTCGTTATATGGTCGTTCAAATCTAAAAAATGATTATGGTAAAAACTTATTCCCTCTTAATGCTTCTGCTGTGTTTTGTTTTTTTCAGTTGCAACAGAAATACCCCAAATAATGAAAAGGAAGAGGAATATTCTTCCAATAATAATGAAATTTTAGACAATTCCGATCCGTCTAATATTACAGAATCTGAACCCTTCAGAAATCAACCGAACGAATTTTGCAGCATCATTCGAAAATTAGAAGTGGAATATTATGCTCCCGGAAAAAAACTGGAGGAAAACAAATTGTATCCCGATAAATATTGTTTATTGGATGTATGTCTGGACAATATTAATAATGATGCATTAATAATTAACCTCGGCGACAGCACCGAAATTGCAAATGCAACCTATGCAATAATTAAAATTTTTGAGACAGAAGAAGAAACACGTTCGTATGAAATTAAATATGCGATAAAGGATGTGGTTTATGGGGAATGAGGGAGTGGTGAGGGTGACTGTAAAGCAGTTAAGGCAGGGTAGGCTCAAAATAGATGAGGCAGCCTAATTTTTTAAGCTGCCTCCAATTCAATATTGTTCAGCTTTGATTAATTATTAAATAATGGCATTATTCAGAAGGCATATTTCCAGTTGCTAATTTTATTAGCATAATAAGCAATTCTAGCTTATCCTTTTTAAAATATATCTATGAAAATCTCCTCAATCAATCAAACCTCTCCACTTCAAAGCAGTTAGGCGAGCGCTATTTTTATTACAAGTAAACAAGGGTCAAATTCATTTTCTGGGGAGCATCTGTCATGTCAATATCATCATTTATCCTAAAAGTGGACATTCCTCTTTTTATAATTAAAATTCTTCTCCGGGTATGCATCATCGATAAATCAACTTTGCTACCTTTTTCATGATAAAAAGGTAGCACCAAAAATCTAGGGCTTCATC
>Ga0163152_10000240_pt1 | contig 98507 bp, 80 predicted proteins | sample OliLakLV19MP8IB2_FD_148635 | JGI IMG/M metagenome (GOLD analysis project Ga0163152, IMG submission 148635) | Freshwater microbial mat bacterial communities from Lake Vanda, McMurdo Dry Valleys, Antarctica - Oligotrophic Lake LV.19.MP8.IB-2 | ecosystem: Environmental > Aquatic > Freshwater >...
GCCCCCACCCCCACCTCCGCCCCCGGCGCCCAAATCTCAGGTCAAGGAGGCTCCCAAGCCAATACCCCAGGAGGTCAAGTTCGTGGCCCCGGTCGAGGTGCCCCAGGAGATCAAGCCTTCCGCCGGCATCGACCTTGGTGTTGAAGGCGGGTCTGAGGGCGGGGTCGAGGGTGGTGTTGCTGGCGGTGTGGCCGGCGGCATCGTGGGTGGCCTGCCGGCCGAACCCCCGGCTCCCGTTCAGGCGGTTCGCGTGGGTGGAAACATCAAGGAACCGACCAAGACGAAGAACGTACTCCCTGTTTATCCGGATATCGCCAAGCAGGCTCGCGTTCAAGGCATCGTGATTCTAGAATGCACCATCAGCCCCCAGGGCCGGGTCACGGACGTCAAGGTGCTCCGCGGCATTCCCCTGCTCGACCAGGCGGGTATCGACGCGGTCAAGCAGTGGCAGTACACTCCCACCCTCCTGAACGGCGTGCCGGTTCCGGTCATCATGACCGTCACAGTGAACTTCAGGCTCAACTAAAAGCCCGTCTGGCCCCCCGCCTGCCCCGACGGTTCAGACCCCCTTCCTCGTTTTTCCGCGAAATCGACATCTCAATAAAACCGACCTTAGGAGTTTCAAGAAAATGCAATTCGATCTGGCGCATCTGTGGGCCACCATGGGCTTTGTTGCCAAGGGCGTCGTCGTCACGCTCCTGATCATGTCCGTCTGGTCAATCGCAATCATGTTTGACCGCTGGAAGCTCTACAAGAACGCCAAGGAGCAGTCGCGGAAGTACGCGGCCGATGTGGCCCGTCTCCTCAAGGCTGGGAAGTTGAAGGAAGCGGTCGATCTGTCCGGTTCGGTCGGCATGAAGTCCTCCCACCTCGCCAAGGTGTCGCTGGCCGGCCTCCAGGAATGGCAGTTCCAGGGCGCCACCGGTGAAACCGACAAAGACGCCGCACTTGAGGCCGCGAAGCGGGCGATGCAGCGGGCGACCGCGGTCAATCTTGCCGATCTCAAGAAGGGCCTTTCCTTCCTCGCAACCACCGGCGCCACGGCGCCATTCGTCGGTCTGTTGGGAACCACGGTCGGCATCATCAACGCGTTCGCGGGCATGGGCATGACGGGTTCGGGCGGTATCGGTGCGATCTCCGCCGGTATTTCCGAGGCCCTGATCACCACCGCGCTCGGACTGGTGGTCGCTATCGCGGCGGTGTGGGCGTACAACTACTTCTCCGGCCAGGTCGACGGCTTCACGGTTGAGATGGACAACTCCGGTTCCGAGCTGCTCGACTTCGTCAAGAAGAGCGCCTAGTCACTCGTCATTTAAGGCGGGCGCCGCCCTTTTCGGGGCGCCCGCAACAAAACCTCTGAAACGGAGCCTGATACACCATGTCGATGGCAGTAGGCGGAAAAAAGGGCGGCGCGATCGCCGACATCAACGTAACGCCCATGGCCGACATCATGATCGTGCTTCTGATCATCTTCATGGTGATCACGCCTTTGATCAACAAGGGTATTGATGTCGAGTTGCCCAAAGCGGCGAACACAAAAGAACGCAAAGACGAGCCCGATAACATCACCATTGGACTCAGCAAGGGCCTTACGATCTTCTTCAAGAATGTAAAACTTGAAGGTGGTGTCACGGAACTTGCTGAACGCCTGAAGAGCGCCCTCGAAGAGCGGGGCGATACCGACAAAGTGGCCTATCTGAAAGCCGACATCAATATCGAGTACGGCGAAGTGATGAAGATCATGGATGTCTGTCGCGAGGCGGGCATCGAAGAGATTGCCCTGATTTCCGAACCCAAGGTGGAGGGCTAAAACGGTGACTCAGGTTCCGGCGAAGAAAAAGATAAAGCATGAAGCGGCGCACTATGCGCCGGGGCCGGAGGCCGTTTCGGAAATCAACATCACACCCATGATCGACATACTGCTGGTCCTGCTGATTATCTTCATGCTGGTGACACCCACCGCGCAAAAGGGCGTCGACATCGCCTTGCCGCAGGATGCATCCAGTACGCCGCCCCCACCCTCGACGGGTACGATCGTGATGGAAGTGAGCGAATCCGGCTCCATCTCGATCAACAAGCTTCCTGTCGCGAGCCTCGAAGAGCTGGATCAGAAACTGAAGGACATTTTTCAGACCCGCAGCGACAAGACCATGTTCGTCCGTGGCGATGCCAAGTCGCTCTACGGCAAAGTCGTCGAAGCCATGGACATCGCTCGGGGCGCGGGAGTCGAGCGCGTGGGTATCATCTCGGATATGGCCGCCGCGGCCGCGACGACCCCTCCGCAGTAGTTTTTAAGCTCCGGCAAAGGGGAGCTTGAAGCAAGAAGCCCGCCTTATTTCAGGCGGGCTTTTTCGTTCCCGGAGCGGGGCTTTCGGGCGTTGGATTCAGGCGGTGGCGACGGCGCGGTCGAAGATCGGGATGGGGGAACTCCCGGTTTCGATCGTCCATGCCGCGTGGTTGCGCAGAAGCGCGCGAACCAGTTCGGCGTGGAGGGCGTGACCGGCACACCGGGCAACCACCCGTCCGCGAACCCTGAAACCGGTCAACGCGAGGTCGCCCACGACGTCAAGAGCCTTGTGCCGCACGAACTCGTCGTGCATACGAGGGCTGGACAAGAATCCGTCCTCGCCAATGACTACGGCGCTTTCCAGGGAACCGCCGAGCGCCAACCCTCGCGCCCGCATGGCCTCGACATCCTTCAGGAAGCAGAAGGTGCGGGCCGACGAGAGCTCATTCCGGAAGGTGTCTTCCGTGACATCCAGCACAACACGCTGGCGGCCAACCAGAGCATGGTTGAACTCAATCGTGTAGTCGACTTCGTAGGAGTCGGCCGGTTCGATCAGGACGAAACGATCCTCGGCCGTCCCCACCCTCACCGCCTCGCGAACCACGAGTGTGCTCTGGTAAGCGGCTAGGTTCTTGACCCCGGCCTCGTCGATCAGGTGCAGAAACATCCGCGACGAGCCATCGAAGACCGGTACTTCCGGGCCGTTCAGTTCAACCCGGACGTTGTCCACACCAGTTGCATAGAGTGCGGCAAGGAGGTGCTCCACGGTGAGCACCTGGGTGCCATCTCGGCGCAGAGACATCGCGAGTTCCTGCTGCGCGACCCATTCAACCCGGGCCGGAACCTCACGCCCCTCAAGATCAGTCCTGACGAAAACGATCCCGGTGTTGGCGGGCGCCGGGAGCAGGCGAAGCGATACCAGCTTGCCGGAATGGAGCCCGACTCCTTGGGTTTCGACGCTTCTTTGAAGGGTGCGTTGGCGCACAGGTAGCTTTGGCTCTGCAATTGCTGTTCCTTCTCGAAGTGGAGCCGGCCGATTATTGCAAGTGGCAGCTTTCAAAGCCTTAAGGGTGTCGAATGCCTTCCGCTGGTGTGGTGATTCATCCACTGTTTCGTTCCCTTGGAGTGTCTGACGGGCCACGCAGGGTTGCTTCGGACACAGGCGGTCAAAGTCGAGGCGTTGTGGTACATTCACGGGTCCGGCAGGTTCTTTTTGGCGCTCGGAACCCCCGGTTTTTCATGAGTTTCATTGGGTGCCTCGTTTCCTAGGAAAGAGATCGTAGACATTATGTCGAAGAAGCCCCTGGCGGACGACCGTCGAAGAGAACTGGCCACCGAGGCGTTTGCAAAAATTGTTCGCGCCGCCTTCAAGGGAGAGCCCGACAAGGCCCGTGAAACCCTCGCGATCATCGAATCGCAGTATCCGGAAGAAATCGACATTCTGGATCGAGCTCGCCGCTTCGCCGCCATCAATCAGCCCAAGGAGGGAGGTCGGAACGGAAAGCCGAAGGGCGCGGCCGAACTGCTTCTCGCCGGCATCGCGGCACTGAACGGGGATGATCTTGACGCCGCCGAGAAAGACATTTCAAGCGTCCTCGCCGATGAACCGAAGAACGCCGATGGCCACTACGTGATGGCCGTGGTTCACGCGCGCCTGGAAAAGGTCGATGAAGCCATAGCCTCGCTCAAGCAGGCGTGCGCGCTTTCGGTCGAGCGCCGGGCCCAGGCACCCCTCGATGCGGAGTTCGCGTCCCTTCTCGGCAACCCGGCCTTCGAAGCGTTCACCGCGGCCTGAGGGTTTTCGAGAAGACTCGCACACGGGGCCGCCCTTCGCCGATGACTTCGCCGCTCAGCGCGATCGTTCTGGCCGCGGGGAAGGGAACAAGGATGAACTCCGCCCTTCCGAAAGTGCTGCACCCGGCGGCGGGTCGCCCCCTCCTCGAGTACGTACTGGACGGCTGCCGCGAACTTCAGGCGCGCACGGTTGTGGTGGTCGGGCATCAGGCGGAGGCGGTTCGGGGCGCTTTGACGGGTGCCGCGGACCTGACCTTCGTGATCCAGGAGCCCCAGCTCGGCACCGGGCACGCTGTGCAGATGGCGTTTTCGAATCTGCCCGAGCTGGCCGATAGTGCGGTGCTTATTCTGGCGGGGGATGTTCCCCTGCTGCGCGCGCAAACCCTGGCGGCGCTTTGCTCCCTTCGCGAAGCGACCGGCGCGGCCGCCGCCCTGGTTTCCTTCGTGACGCCCGCCCCGGGGGCCTACGGTCGAATCGTACGCGATGGTCAGGGCCGGGTCACGCGCGTCGTGGAGTCGCGTGACGCCACCCCCGCCGAGCGTTCGATCCGCGAGGTCAACGCCAGTCTGTACGTTTTCGCCGGCGATCGTTTGCGGGACGCGATCCGGCGGCTGCGGTCCGAGAACTCGCAAGGAGAGTTCTATCTGACCGACGTGATCGGCTTGCTCGTCTCGGCCGGAGAGAGAGTCGAAGCGCTCGTGATCGACGATCCCCAGGAGGCTGCGGGCGTGAACACCCTCGCGGAACTCGCGGCGGTCGACCGGGAACTCTATGCGCGGCGCGCGATCTCTCTGGTCCTTTCGGGTGTCTCGATCGAGCGACCGGACACGGTCCTGATCGGACCCTTGGTCCGGGTAGCACCAAGCGCCCGCCTTCGTGCTTTCACGATTCTCGAGGGCCGAACCTCCGTCGGTGGCGGGGCGTCGATCGGGCCTTTTTGTCGGGTCGTGGACTCGGAAATCGGCGTTGGCGCAACCATTCTCGATTCCTGTCTGGTCCGGAACTCGAAGATCTCGGCCGGCGCTTCGGTCGGGCCTTTCGCGCACATCCGTCCCGACTCTGTGGTGGGCGAGAACGCCAAGGTGGGCAACTTCGTCGAGCTCAAAAAGACCATTCTCGGAAAGGGCTCCAAGGCGCCGCATCTTTCCTATCTGGGCGACGCCACCGTCGGCGAGGGAGCCAACATCGGGGCGGGAACGATCACCTGCAACTACGATGGCGTGGTGAAGAGTCCGACCACCATCGACGACGGCGCGTTCGTGGGCAGCCATTCGATTCTGGTAGCCCCGGTCCGCGTCGGCCGCGGAGCGTATGTGGCCGCCGGGAGTGTCATCACCAAAGAGGTCCCGGACGATGCTCTGGGCATCGGACGCGCGCGCCAGGAGAACAAGGCCGGCTGGGCGATCCGCAGGCGCCAGAAGGGCTAGGGGACAGATCAGATGTGCGGAATCGTTGGATACGTCGGGCCGAGAAACGCCACCCCGATTCTCGTCGAGGGCCTCAAGCGTCTCGAGTATCGCGGGTACGACTCTGCGGGAATCGCGGTGATTTCGGGGGGGCGCATCGAGCGGCGACGGGCGCCCGGAAAGCTGCGTCGTCTGGAGGCGGTCCTGGAGTCGTTCGCGGTTTCCGGCCATATCGGCGTTGGCCATACGCGCTGGGCCACCCACGGCCGGCCCACCGAGGAGAACGCTCATCCACACTCCGATGCTTCGGGCCGGCTGGTGGTCGTGCACAACGGGATCATCGAAAACTACCTCGACCTCAAAGAGCGTCTGATCGGAGAGGGGGTTCGCTTCGAGACGGAAACCGATACCGAAGTGGTGGCCCATCTTGTGGGGTCTTATTACGACGGTTCGTTGGAGCGGGCGGTGGCGCGCGCCACGGGTGACCTCCAGGGCATCTACTCGCTCGTCTTCATGCACAACGACGAACCGGACCGACTGGTGGCCACGAGGCTCGGACCGCCTCTCGTCATCGGACTTGGCGAGGGCGAGAATTTCTTTGCCTCGGACGTGCAGGCGCTCCTCGCTCACACGAAACGCTTCGTGTTCGTCCCAGAGCGTACCATCGCGGTCATCGGGGCCGATTCGGTGAGGGTCACAAACGCCCAGGGGAAGGCCGAGCCCTTCAAGGAAGAAACGATCTCCTGGGATCCGGTTCAAGCGGAGAAAGGCGGCTTTCGCCATTTCATGCTCAAGGAGATCCACGAACAGCCTCGCGCGGTTCGGGACACTCTGCTCGGACGTATGAGTCTGGACGCCGGTGACGTCCGGCTCGACGAAATCGGTGCGGCGGGGATCGAGGCCCTCGAGAAGGCCGAGCGTATCCAGTTCCTGGCCTGCGGCACCAGCTGGCATGCCGGGCTGATCGGACAGTTCTTCGTGGAGCAGCTCTCGGGCATCCCCGCGAGCACGGACTACGCGAGCGAGTTCAGGTATCGCGATCCGGTGGTCTCCAGGGGTACCCTCGCGGTGGCGATCAGCCAGAGCGGCGAGACCGCGGACACCCTTGCGGCCATGCGGGAGGCGCGTTCGCGCGGGGCCTCGGTCCTCGCCATCACCAACGTGGCGGGGTCGCAGGTCACTCGCGAGGCCGACGGAGCCCTGATCACCCACGCAGGGCCGGAGATCGGCGTCGCCTCAACCAAGGCGTTCACAGCCCAGATCGCGGCCATCGCCCTGCTGGCGATCTACCTGGGACGCCGCAAGGGCGCCCTCTCGGCCGCCGCGGGCCGAAATCTCCTGGCCTCGCTCGCGCGGGTGCCCCAGCTCATGGACCATGCGCTGTCGTGTGCCGCCCAGATTGAAGAAATTTCGAAGGGACTGTTCAAAGCCGCCGATTTCCTGTTCCTTGGACGCGGGGTTCAGTATCCGATCGCGCTCGAGGGCGCCCTCAAGCTGAAGGAGATCTCCTATATCCACGCCGAGGGGTACCCCGCGGGAGAGATGAAACACGGGCCCATCGCGCTCATCGATGAATCCCTGCCCGTGGTCGCCCTGATTCCCCGCGGCCGCGGTTACGAGAAGATTCTCTCGAACGTCCAGGAGGTCAAGGCGCGCGGCGGACGGGTGGTGGCCGTGATCAACCGCGGCGATGACCACGTGCGGAAGATCCTCGGCAAGGACGACCTCGTGATCGAAGTCCCGGGCGTGGTGGTTGATGTCCTTGGCATCAGCGAGATCTTCTCTCCGTTCGTGACGGTGATTCCTTTGCAGCTCCTCGCCTACCACGTGGCGTTGCGGGCCGGGCGCGACGTGGATCAACCGCGCAATCTCGCGAAGTCCGTTACGGTTGAGTAACCCTCAGGATCGTCGTCCCGGGGCTTTCCCGCTCAGCGCCGAGCAGACCGCGGCCGTCCGTGCCGCCCATGGCCCGGCTCTCATCCTGGCCGGGGCGGGCAGCGGCAAGACTCGGGTGATCACGGAGCGGGTCTCCTTTCTCGTTTCGGAGCTCGGCGTCGATCCGCGGGAAATCCTCGCGGTCACGTTCACCAACAAGGCCGCGGACGAAATGCGGCGCCGCATCGAGGAACGCCTGGGGTCTGGCGCCAGGGCCGCCTGGGTGATGACCTTTCACGCCCTCTGCGTCCGGATCCTGAGACGCCACCCGGAAGACGCGGACCTGTCGCGCGACTTCGTGATCTACGACCAGGACGAATCCCTGTCGTTGGTCAAGCGGGCGATTTCCTCCCTCGGCCTCTCCGATAAAACTTATGCGCCTCGACGCGTCCTGTCCCTTCTCTCCATGCAAAAGAACGGTCGGGCCTACTCGGAGGCCGATGTTCGGGACTACCGGATCGAGGTCTTGAACGAACTGGCCGGCCGGTACAACGCGGGCCTGCGTTCCGCGAAGGCCGTCGACTTCGACGACCTGCTGGCGCTCACCGCGCGGCTGCTCGAAGAAAGCGATGTTTTGGAGCGCGACGCGCAGCTGGCCTTTCGCCACATCCTTGTCGACGAGTATCAAGACACGAACCGCCTCCAGTACCGGATCGTCCGCGCCCTGGCTTCGGTTCACAAGAACATCACGGTGGTGGGCGACGAGGACCAGTCCATCTATTCGTGGCGCGGCGCCGATATCCGTAACATCCTGGAGTTCGAGCGCGACTTCCCCGGCGCGTCGATCCTGAGGCTCGAAGAGAATTACCGCTCGACCCAGGCCATCCTGGACGCGGCCGCGGGGCTCGTGGTGCGAAACGAAAACCGGATCGGCAAGACCTTGCGCGCCATGCGTCCGGGCGGGCGTCACGTCGAGAACCTGATCGCGCGGGACGAGTACGAAGAGGCGCTCAAGGTCGCCGCGGATATCCAGAGGAATGGCGAGGGCTTGCGGATCGCCTGCCTCTACCGGATGAACGCGCAGAGCCGGGCGCTCGAAGAGGCGTTCGCTTCGGCGCGCATTCGGCATCAGATCGTTGGCGCCGTGGGGTTTTATGCGCGTCGCGAAGTTCGCGACGTGGTGTCCTACCTGCGGCTCACCCTAAACCCCGACGACGATTCCGCGTTCCGACGCGTGGTCAACGTGCCGCCGCGCGGCGTGGGGGAGCAGACCCTCGCCTCCATCACGCTTGCCGCGCAGCGCCGGGCCGGTTCTCTCTGGGCCGGACTCAAGGACATCCTCTCCTCCGAGGGTCTACCGTCCCGCACCCGGGCTGCCCTCGTCCGTTTTGTCTCTCTCGTCGACGAGCTGTCGGATCTTCAAACGTCCCTGGGCCCCGGCGCGCTCGTCGAGCGGGTGATCGAAAAGACCGGCTACGACGAATTGATCGACCAGGAACCCTCGCCGGTGCGGGAGGATCGCCAGCAGAACCTGAAGGAACTCCGGATGGCCGCCACGGACTTCGAGGAAAGGGAGGGCCAGGGCCTGCGGGAGTTCCTGGATCGGACCTTCCTGCTTGCGGATGCCGACTCGATCCGAGACGACGCTCCGGTACTTTTGATGACGCTGCACGCCGCGAAGGGGCTCGAATTCGATACGGTCTTCCTGGTGGGCATGGAGGAGGGACTCATTCCACACATGCGGGCCGTTCAGGACCCCGGACAAATGGAGGAGGAACGGCGCCTCTGCTACGTTGGTATGACCCGCGCGAAGAACCGCCTCGTCCTGACCCGGGCTCGTGAACGGTCATATTTCGGCGACCGCCGGGTCACGTTGCCAAGCCGGTTCCTCTCGGAGATTCCCCCGGAGTGTTTCGATGGGCCCTCTCCCGTTTCGAGGGCCCCAAAAACCAGAACCGCCGCGAACGGGCCGCATGGCGAAGAGCCTCGCAGAGTCTCCCGTTTCCGCACCGGGCAAAGCGTCGTCCACGAGCGCTTCGGGTATGGGACCGTGCTGCGTGTCGAGGGCGTCGGAGACGACGCCAAGCTGACCGTGTCGTTTCCGGGCCGGGGGGCGACGCGCCTGCTGGCAAAGTTCGCCGGGTTGAAGCCGGCCTGACGACCGCGTCTGGCCCTGCGGCTTTACTGCGGGGTGATCGATTGGATGAGCCAGCGGCTCATCACTTTGGCGGTCTGGCCGGCGGGGGCGACCTCGTACTTGCGAAGCTGTATCGCGTAGGTCTTGATGTCGCCGCCCGCTTCGACCTCTACCTGCGCGGTCTTCACGATGAGATCGCCAACCAGGGAATCCGCTTCGCCGGCCTGGCCGGTGGACATGGTCACGAGACGCTTTTCGCGCTCGTAGGCCTGTTTCGCATCGGCCGCCTTCGCCTTCAGGTCCTTGTCCGCATCGTTGAACCGCTTCCAGTCTTCCGCGGTCTTCTGGAGGTTTTTAGGGATGACGCCGCCGCTTTCGACGAGGGGTTTCACCTTGTCGACTTCGAGGGGGTGGGCGTTGAAGTAGGCCCCGGCGTCCTTCTTGTTCTGGGTCGCGGCTTCGTCCGCGGCCTTGAGGGCCGCGGACAGCGTCCCGAGCGGGGCCGGGGTCCGCTGCTCGTCACCGACGCTCTTTACTTTCCAGCTCTTCACTTCCTGGTCAAACTGGACCATGGAGAAGCTGGTGACGGTCTGGTTGTCCTTCGCCTTAACCGCGCGAAAGAAGTTCTCGATGACCTGGGTTTCCTGGTTGCCGCACGCGATGGTGAAAGCGGCGGTCGCGATGGCGGCGAAACCGGCGTAGGACTGTTTCATGATTCGCTCCCTGGCGTGTCTGTTGGGGCCTCGTCGGCGGCCGTGTCCGTTGTCTCGGCGCCCTCTTCCTTCTCGGCGAGACGTGCGATGGAAACGAGCTGGTCGCCATCGTCGGTCTGGATCAAGCGCACGCCTTGCGTGTTCCGGCCCATCGTCGAGATTTCGGAGGATCGCGTCCGAATGATCATACCCTTGCCGGTGATGAGCATCACGCCCTCGTCGCCGCTGATGAACTTGACCCCGATGACCGCTCCATTGCGGCCCTCGGTCTTTATGTTGATGATGCCCTTGCCGCCGCGGCCCTGGATCCGGTGCTCCTCGATGGGCGTGGTTTTCCCGAAGCCGTTTTCGCAAACCGTGAGCACGCGGCCACCCTCTTTGACCACCTCGAGGGACACCACGGACTCGCCCTCGTCGAGGTCGATGCCCTTGACGCCGTAGGCGGTGCGCCCCATCGGCCGCACGTCGGTTTCCTCGAACCGGATGGCCATGCCTCCCCGCGTGCTGAGCAGTAACTGGTCGGAGCCGGTCGTCTGCATGGCGTCGATGAGCGCGTCGTCCTCTTCCACCCCAAGGGCGATGATGCCCCCCGGCCGCGGGTTCGAGAAGGAGGCGAGCTCGGTTTTCTTAATCACGCCCTTCCGGGTCGCGAGCACGATGTAGCCCTTGGCCTCGAAGTCGCGGCAGGCCACGAAGGCGGCGATCTTCTCGCCGTCCTGCAGGCGAACCAGATTGACCACGGCCTTGCCCTTGGCCTGGGGCCCGACGTCGGGGATCTCGTGGACCTTGAGCCAGTAGAGGCGTCCCCGGTTCGTGAAGATCAGGACGTAGGAATGGGTCGAGGCCACGAACAGGTTCTCGACGAAATCCTCTTCCTTGGTCTTCATGCCCACGCGGCCGCGCCCGCCCCGGCGCTGGCTGCGGTAGAGGGTCATCGGGGTGCGCTTGATATAGCCGTCGTGGGTGATCGAGATGGCCACGTCTTCGTCGGCGATGGTGTCTTCGATGGAGATGTCGTCGGGCGCATCGATGAGCTCGGTGCGCCGCGCGTCCGCGTGGGCTTCTTTGAGCCCCTTGAGTTCCGCGACCACGATGAGGTCAATCTCGTGCTTGCTGCCGAGGATCTTCTTGAGGCGCGCGATCGTCGCTTCAATTTCCATGAGTTCGTCGAGGATCTTCTGGCGCTCGAGGCCGGTGAGGCGTTGGAGCTGCATTTCGAGGATCGCCCCGGCCTGGATATCGGAGAGAGCGAAACGGGCGACGAGCTGGGCTCGCGCCTCCTGTGGAGACGGAGCGCTCCTTATGAGCGAGATCACGGCGTCGAGATTGTCGAGGGCGATGACATAGCCGCGCAAGACGTGGGCGCGCGCTTCCGCCCTCCGCAACTCGAACTCGATGCGCCGGCGCACCACCTCGCGGCGGAACCCGATGAAGTACTGGCAGACTTCCAGGAGGTTCAGCACCCGCGGCCGCTTGTGGACGATCGCCAGCATCGAGATGCCGAAGGTGTCCTGGAGCTGGGTCTGCTTGTAGAGCAGGTTCAGGATGACCTGGGCCGACTCGCCCTTGCGGATGTCGACCACGATCCGCATGCCCCGGCGGTCGCTTTCGTCCCTGACTTCGGTGATGCCGTCGATCTTCTTCTCTCGCCACAATTCGGCGATCTTCTCGATGACGCGCGCCTTGTTCACCTGGTAGGGGATCTCGGTGACGACGATCGATTCCTTCTCGCCCTTGCGCTTCTCGATCTCGGCGCGGGCCCGCATGGTCACGGAGCCGCGGCCGGTCAGGTAGGCCTGCCTTATGCCGCTCTTGCCGAGGATGTAACCCCCGGTGGGAAAATCCGGGCCGGCCACCCGCTGCAGTAGTCCCTCCAGCCGCTCCTCCGGGGACAGGCTCTGGTTCTCAACCAGGTAGACGATGCCGTCCACGACCTCACCCAGGTTGTGGGGCGGAATGTTCGTGGCCATGCCCACGGCGATTCCTGACGAGCCGTTGACCAGAAGGGCGGGGAGGATGGTCGGAAGGACGGTCGGTTCTTCCAGCCGATCGTCGTAGTTGGGCTGGAACTCGACGGTCTCCTTGTCCAGGTCCGCCATCATGGTGGTGGCGATCTTGGTGAGCCGCGCCTCGGTGTAGCGCATCGCCGCCGCGCGATCACCGTCGACCGAGCCGAAGTTGCCCTGCCCATCAACCAGGATGGCGCGCATGTTGAAGTTCTGGGCCATGCGCACCAGGGTGTCGTAGACCGCGGTGTCCCCGTGCGGGTGGTACTTGCCCATGACATCGCCGACGATGCCGGCGCTCTTTCGAAAGGCCTTGCCCGGGAAAAGACCCATCTCGTGCATGGTGTAGAGCACCCGGCGGTTCGCGGGCTTCATGCCGTCGCGCACGTCGGGCAGGGCGCGGCCGATGATCACCGACATCGCGTAGTCCATGTAGGACTGCCGCATCTCGTCGGCTATGTTGATGGGTATGGTGACTAGGGCGTAATCGTTCTGAGTCAAGGTGTCGGAGACTTTCTAGACGTCCAGGTTGCGAACGTTGAGGGCGTTCTCTTCGATGAAGAGCCGCCGCGGTTCGACCGCGTCGCCCATGAGGGTCGAGAACATCACTTCGGCCACTTCTTCATCCTCGAGCCGCACCTGCACCAGGGTTCGCTGGGTGGGATCCATGGTGGTTTCCCACAGCTCCTCGGGGTTCATTTCGCCGAGGCCCTTGTATCGCTGGATCTGGAGTCCCTTGCGGCCCTCGTCCATCAGCCGGGCCACGAGGGCGTCCCGGGAAAACACCTTTTCGGTGCTGTTGGCGGTGTGGATCTCAAACGGAGGCTGGTCGAATTCCTTCACGTCCTCGAAGGCCGAGAAGAGCGCCTTGTATTCGGGCGTCGAAAGGAAGTCCGCGCCGACCGTGGAATGCCTGGGGGGGGAAACGCTCTTGTCTTCAAACGCCAACTGATAGCCGGGCTCGCCTTCCAGGGCTTCGACGCCGATTTCATCGCCCGCGTCTCGATAAGGCTGAGTCGCCGCCATCAGGGCGACCCGGTCCAGGAAGATCGCGCCGTCTTTGGCCCCCTGGCGAACCAGGATGTCCGCGAGCTTCCGGGAAACGCCTCGGCGCTCGATTTTCGAAAGCAGCTTCGCGACGCCGGTGAGGCGCTCGACGAAACGCCGGACCTTCGCGGGATCGACGGTGGCTCCGGAGGCATTCGAGATGGTGCGCCCCTCGAGGGCGCGATCGAGGAGGTGGCTGTCGAGGGCGTGCTCGTCCTTGAGGTAGCGACCGGATTTCCCGTGTTTGGCCTTGTAGAGGGGCGGCTGGGCTATGAAGAGGTGCCCGCGCTCGATCAGTTCCTTCATCTGGCGATAGAAGAAGGTGAGCAGGAGGGTACGGATATGGCTGCCGTCCACGTCGGCATCGCACATCAGGATGATCCGGTGATAGCGAAGTTTGGTGACGTCGAAATCGTCGGCGCCGACCCCGGTGCCGAGGGCGGCGATGATGTTGCGGATTTCCTCGAAGGCGAGGGTCTTGTCGAGGCGGGCCTTCTCGACGTTCAGGATCTTGCCCTTGAGGGGCAGGATCGCCTGGAACACGCGGTCGCGACCCTGCTTCGCCGAACCGCCGGCGGATTCGCCCTCGACGAGGTACAGCTCGCACAACGCCGGATTGCGCTCCTGGCATTCCGCGAGCTTGCCGGGCAGGCCGGCGCTGTCGAGCGCGCCCTTGCGCCGGGTGAGATCGCGGGCCTTGCGGGCCGCTTCGCGCGCGCGGAGCGCGTCGACGCACTTCTGGAGGATGCGCTTGGCGAGACCCGGGTTCTCCTCGAGGAACGCGCCGAGCTTTTCGTTGACCAGGCTCTCGACCAGGCCCTTGACCTCGGAGTTGCCGAGTTTGCCCTTGGTCTGGCCCTCGAACTGGGGGTTTGGAACCTTGACCGAGATGACTGCGCACAAGCCTTCGCGCGTGTCCTCACCCTGGAACGCTTCGCCTTCCTTGAACTGGTTCTTTGATTGCGCGTAGTTGTTCAGGGTTCGGGTGAGCGCGCTCTTGAATCCGATGAGGTGGGTGCCGCCGTCGTGCGTGTTGATGTTGTTGGCGAAACTGTGGATGTTCTCGGCGTAGCCGTCATTCCACTGCAGCGCCAGCTCAACGATCACGCCATCGCGCGTGCCCCCGACTTCCACGGGCTCGGGGGTTATCACGGCCTTGTTCTTGTTGAGGTGCTCGACGTAGGACGCGATGCCACCCTCGTACTTGAAGCGGTGCGCCTTTCCGTCCCGCTCGTCGATGAGGGAGATGAGAATGCCCCGGTTCAGGAACGAGAGTTCTCGCAGCCTCTGGGACAGGGTGTCGAAGGAAAAAAGCGTCGTTTCGAAGATGGTCGGGTCGGGTTTGAACGTGACCTTGGTGCCCCGGCGATCGGCGGGGCCGACCTCGGTGACCGGGGTGACCGGCACGCCGCGCTCGTAGCTCTGGGTGAAGGTCTTGCCTTCGCGCCAGATCGTCAGGTCCAGTCGCTCGGATAGCGCGTTGACCACGGAGACGCCCACGCCGTGCAATCCACCCGAGACCTGGTAGGCCTTCTTCTCGAACTTGCCGCCCGCGTGCAGTTTGGTGAGAACCACTTCGGCGGTGTCGCCGAGGCCGGAGGCGTGGGGGCCGGTGGGGATGCCGCGGCCATTGTCGATCACCGTGACCGAGTTGTCGATGTGGATGAAGGCCTCGACGGTGTCGCAATGCCCCGCGAGAGCCTCGTCGACGGAGTTGTCCACGACCTCGTAGACGAGGTGATGCAGGCCCGCCTCGCCGGTGGACCCGATATACATAGCCGGGCGAACGCGAACCGCCTCAAGTCCTTCAAGGACCTTGATGGTGTCGGCGCCGTAAGCGATCTCGTCGGTTTTTTCGATCATTACTGTCTGCTGGAATCCGTTCCTGTACGCCCCTTCGCGTCTCGCGGTCCGGCCGCCGCGTTCCGTTCGAGGATCCTGATGAATATGGTGAGCGCGCGGACCGGGCGCCCTTTCGGGCCTTCGCGAATCTCTCTCGTCCCCGGGCTTTGCCCGTGCGCTCTTAGAGCCTCATTGGCATGAGGACGTAGCGATGCATGGTGTCGCCGTCCTTCTGCGCAGATGGATAGAAGATCCCCTGGGCGTCGCTGTCCTTCAGTTCAATGGTGACATCGGCATCGGTGAGCACTGAAAGAAAGTCGATCAGGTACTGCGCGTTGAAGCCGATGTCGACCGGTTCTCCGCTGTACTCCGCGGCGAAGGTCTCAACCGCCTCCCCCTGATCCGGGGACGAGGCATGAAGTTCGATTTCCCCCGGCTTCATGGTCAGACGAATCGCGCGAGAACGTTCTGTGGACAGGAGGCTCACCCGCCGCAGAGCGTCGAGCAGTTCTATTCTCTTGGCGACTCCGACTTTCGGGCCCTTCGCGGATATGACCTTCTCGTGCGCCGGAAACTGGCCTTCCACCAGCTTGCTGGTGAGGGTTCTCCGCGGGGTTCTGAATATCAGGTGATTCTCCGTTCGCGAAAACTGGAGGGTCTCTTCTCCTTCGGTGACCTGCTTCAACTCGTGAATGGCTTTCCGGGGGATGAGGACCCGTTCTTCCTTGAACTTGGAGCCCTCCACCTTCTCTCGCGCAAAACAGAGACGATGCCCATCGGTAGTCACCATGCTCACGTTTTCGCCGTTCAGGATGAGAAGAGCTCCACCGAGGTAATACCGAGCATCCTCCACGGTGATGGCAAAACTCGTCTTGGCGATCAGCCGACCCATCACCGCCCCCGGCAGGGCCACTTCCTGCCCTCCCTTGCTTTCGGGAAGAGTCGGAAAGTCGTCCTTGGGAAGAGTCGCTACTTTGTAGTTCGTTCTTTCGCTCTGCACCAAAACAAAGCCTTCCTCGTCGGCCTTGAGGAGAATGTCTGAACCCGAAGGCAGCGCCTTGACGATGTCGTGGAGTTTGCGAGCCGGCAGGGTGGTGGCGCCTGGCTTCTTCACGCGGGCGGGACACGCCGTCTTGACCGAGACATCGAGGTCGGTCGCGGAGAGAGCCAGCGACTCGTTCGAGGCAACCAGGAGTGCATTGGAAAGAATGGCGATCGCGCCGCGACGATCGACGATTCCCTGAATGACTTGAAGATCTCTGACGAGGTCTTCACGGCGAACAGTTATTTCCATGGCCTGCTTTCCAAGAAGCTCCGTGATGAGGATGTCTTCTACTTCTTCTACTTGAGAACAACAACAGATAGATGACTATCTAGAGTGTGTTTTGTTCTGATGACAAAATTGGATTGATGTCTTTTGTTTTCAGCTTGTTACAATATTCTAAACGATGTTGATTGTTCTGTGAATTAGAACCTTGAAAGTGTGTGTTTTAGTCGCTCTTTCTCCCGTCCTTCGAGACCCCGCAACGAATAGACGTGGAAAACAACCAGGGTTCATCACAAATCTATTTGAGGGATGCAATAAGGCTGTTGAGAAGCCTGTCGAAATCTGCATCCGCCTTCCGGTCCATTTCCACCTTCCTGATGGAATGAATGACCGTCGAATGGTGCTTGCCTCCAAAGCCCCGACCGATCTCGGGCAGGGAGGAGGAGGTCAGGTGTTTGGACAGATACATCGCCACCTGCCGGGGGATCGTGACGCTCCTTGAGTTGTTCCGTGCCTTGAGATCGGAGATCTTGACCTTGTAGTGGTCGGCGACGAACTTCTGAACCGTCTCAATAGACAGTCGTTTTTCCGGAGAATCCATCAGGTCCTTCATCGCCGCCTGGGCGACCTCGATGTCGATGTCGACCCCCCGAAGGCTCGCATGCGCCACGATGCGATTGAAGGCGCCCTCGAGTTCCCGGATATTCGAGCGAACCTTTGACGCAACGAACAGACCGACGTTGTCGGGAAGCAGGATGTCCTCGGCCGCGGCGAGGCGCTGAAGAATCACCACCCGCGTTTCAATGTCCGGAGGCCCAACGTCGGCCGACATGCCCGACGAAAAACGGCTTTGCATCCGTTCATGCACACCGGTCAGCATTTTTGGAGGAACGTCCGCGGAGATGACCACCTGTTTTCCCGCCTCATACAGGGTGTTGAACAGATGAAAGAACTCCTCCTGCGATCGCTCCTTGTTGGAGAGGAACTGGATGTCATCGATGATCAGAACATCGATGGCCCGGTAGCGTTGGCGGAACGGAAGGATGCGTTCATACCGGATAGCCGAGACCACTTCGTTGACGAAATGCTCGCTGGACACGTAGGTCAACGCAAGTTTAGGGTTCCTCTTCAGAAGATAGTGCCCGATGGCCTGCAAGAGGTGGGTCTTCCCGAGGCCGACGCCGCCATAGATGAAGAGAGGGTTATACGACTTCGAAGGAACCTCGGCCACCGCTTTGGCTGCGGCATGAGCCATCTGGTTCGAGGCCCCGACCACGAAGGTCTCGAACGTGTATTTTGGGTTGAGAGACGAGGCTTCGATGACGGGAAGCGACTCTCCGCCGCCGAACGTCTCCACATCACACTGGAGTCGCACCCCCGCGTGCCCGAGGCCTGACAGCATCTCTCCGACCAGGCTCGAGTAGTTCTTTAAGAACCAGTCACGAAACGGAGCGCTCGGGACCGTGATCGAGAGAACCGACCCGTCGAAGGCCCGGAAGGCGGTGGGCCGAAACCAGGTGACGAAGGAGTGAGAACTCACGCGGCCCTCCTTCTCCACAAGATCCAGGACTCGATCCCAAACGGTCATCGACTAGAAACCAGAGCGCATCGTCAAGAGTGGGGTTACCGCATCAACCAGGAGAGCCGGGAGAACAAGCTCAGGGCAAGAAGTTTTGCCTCGCGAAGAGGAGGGTAACCATAACACGCCGGACCCCGGCGCGGCGGAGCGGAAGGGGCCCTTTTGACGCACGCGGCAATAATGGATAACATCGCAGGTTCTAACTTTTCGCAAGGACTCGATAACACAGTGAAGAGAACGTTTCAGCCAAACAATCGCCGCAGAAGAAGGACGCACGGCTTCCTGGTCCGCATGAGATCGCGGGGAGGAAGACTCGTGATCAAGAGACGTCGGGCCAAGGGCCGTCAGCGTCTGGGAGCCTGAGAGCGCCCTCCCGGCGAAAGCAGGCGCGCATCTCTCTGGTGTCCACCGCCGCGCGATTCGGTCGAGACCGACGGATCCTGAAAGGCCCCGAGTTCGGCGCCATCCTGAAGGCCGGCACCCGGGGGGCAACCAGCGTCATCAGTGTGGCGCTCATCCCTGCGAGCGGGCAGGGGAGAGTTGGAATTTCCGCTTCGACCAAAGTCGGCGGCTCGGTTCAGCGAAATCGCGCCCGTCGATTGGTCCGCGAATACTACAGAAAGACGTATCGAGGGTCGGCCCCTTATGACATCGTGGTCAATATCAAGACCGGGTTCGCAGAACTCTCCACCGACCAGGTAAAAAGCGCCCTGGATGAAGCCCTCTCGAAAGCGATCGATGCTGGAAAACGCCACGGTCGGCGTCCTCGTCCTCTGCATTGACGCCTACAAGTCGGCACTATCTCCTTTGTTTACAGGAAGTTGTAGATTTCATCCGTCGTGCAGTCAGTTCGCGCGCGAGGCCCTCACAAAGCACGGCGCGTATGGCGCATACCTGGCGGCAGGGCGCATCCTCAGGTGTCGGCCCTTTGGCGGTCGCGGTTTTGATCCCGTACCCGATGTGATCGAACGAACTCAGACCAGCCCTTGAGGGTTGGGAGAAAGAAGCCAATGGAAGAAAGACGTTTGATCCTCGCGTTCGCGCTCTCGTTCGCGGTTCTGCTTGGTTTCCGGATGTGGACGAATTCTCGCTATCCCGAGAACCCTGAGGGCCAGGGTCGCTCGCTCACCGGCACAACGCCTGCCCCGCCCCGCTCAGAGACGCCGGCCGCAGAGCCCCCGAGGATGGCGGTCCCGGCAACGACACCGGCAACATCCGTTCCGGTCATCCCCGCGGTCATGGGAGACGAGCGGCGGGTCGAGATAGCTACAGCCGATGCCGATATCGCTTTCAGCTCGAAAGGCGCCCGGTTGCTCTCGTGGAAGCTGGTTGGCTACAAAGACGCGCGGGGGAAGCCGGTCGAAGCCCACCCCGGCGGCAACCCGATTCCGGGTCCGCTCGACCTCATCACCGGAAAGGCCGACATCGATGCGCGACTGAGGGAAGCCCTGTTCAAGGCGACCGAACTCGCCGGAGGCGCCGGCAAAGGCGCCCGTTTCGAGTTCTCCGACGGGGCGATCGAGGCCAGCAAGACTATTAGGACAGTCAGGGATGGCCGGGCTTTCCAGGTGGACGCAGAGGTCAAAGTCAACGGAACCGTGGTTCCCTCTCAGCTTTTCCTGGGTCCGGGCTTCGGTCAGGCCACCGATGAGGAGAAGAGCCTTCAAGGCTACCACCCGCCGCAAGTGGTCGCGATAGATGAGGCGGGTGGCGAAATCCGCATCCCCCCCGCCGGGCTTACACCGTCGCGACCCATTCGCGCGAGCGTCCTCGGCATCGAGAACAAGTATTTCGCCGCCGTAGTCACGCGCGAGGGCGGAGCCCTCCTGGATGCAACGCTGGGCGTTACCACGCACGAGAAGGAAGCGAATGTGCATATTCTTGTGGGCGCTCCATTCCTGCTGGCGATAGACGCCAAAGACCATGACCGGCTGCGGTCTCTGGGACTCGGGCTCGAGCGCGTGGTTCCGGTCGGTAGTTGGATTGGTCCCATCGTGGTTCCGCTCACCCGCGCGCTCCGCGCGGTGAATACGCGCGTGGGCAACTACGGCGTCGCGATCGTCCTGCTCACGATCGCCATCTCCCTCGCCCTCGCCCCGCTTCGCCACTACGCGATACTGTCTTCGGCGAAAATGGCGAAAGTCGGACCCCAGATCCGCGCAGTCCAGGAAAGGTACAAACGCCTCTCCCTTACCGATCCCAAGCGGCAGCAGATGCAGCAGGAAATAGCGGACGTCTATGCCAAAAACGGCATCGACATGGTGAAGCAAACCGCCGCGGGGTGTCTCCCGACCCTGCTCACCATGCCGTTTCTGTTCGCTTTCTATCGGATGCTGGACATCTCTGTCGACCTCAAGGGCGCGCCGTTCCTCTGGATACCGGACCTCAGCCTGAAGGATCCCCTGTTCATCACCCCGCTTCTTTCCGGCCTCTCGATGATCGCCATGCAGAGGTTGATGCCGGCCCCCGCCATGGATCCCGCGCAACAAAGAATGATGCTTCTGATGCCCATCATCTTCTCGGGCATGTTCGCCTGGGCGCCCGCCGGACTGAATCTTTACTGGTTCATTTCGAACGTCGCGGCCATGGTTCAGCAGGGCATGGCGATGTACTTCTGGCCAGACCTGTTTCCCAAGAGCAAGCCGGCCGCCTGAAACGAGCGAGGCTTCAGGGATAGTGTCTTCCGATCTCTCAACGATTCCGGAAGGCGCGGCGCGAGAGAAGATCGACCGATACCTTGACTGCCTCCTGCGGTGGTCCCGGTCGATCAATCTCACGGGCGCGGGCACGCGGGAATCGGCATTCGACACCCTGGTGGCCCCGGTTCTAGGGGCCGAAAAACTGCTCCAGGGCCACGTCATTGATGTTGGCTCGGGTAATGGCTCACCCGGGCTGATTCTGGCGGTCCTTCGTCCCGATCTCCGCTTTACCCTTCTCGAACCGAGGGCCAAGCGGTGGGCGTTCTTGCGGGAGGCGGCGCGCGAGATGGGCCTCGGAAACACCAACGCCTTGAGGGACCGTAGTGAAACATACCGGGGCGAGCAGGCGATGACCGTGACCATGCGAGCCGTGGGCCTTGATGCCACGCGCCTCCGCCCGCTGTTGTCCCCGGGCGGGTGCGTTCTGGTGTTCGGCGGGCCGGATCTGGCGGCCGCTGAAGCCCACCCGCTGCCCAGCGGGTCCCGGGTCCAGCGGCGATGTTTCACGTGAAACCTCCCGCTGACGGAATGCTATTCTGGACTCTCAAATGGCCCGCGTCATCGCAATAGCAAACCAGAAGGGCGGGGTCGGAAAGACCACGACCGCAATCAACCTCGCCGCGAGCCTGGCGGTGGCCGAAAAGAGGGTTCTGGCCATCGATCTCGATCCGCAAGGGAACCTCACATCAGGGCTTGGCCTCGAAAAGATCCCCGGATTGTACGAGTCGCTCCTCTCTGGCACCCCCTTGCCAGTTCCCCTTGGGACGGCTCTTCAGTACCTGAAGGTAGTGCCCTCAGACGGGGATCTCGCCGGCCTCGAAGTCGAGCTGGCCGCTGGAGAGTCGAGGGAGTACAGGCTTCGCGCCGCGATCGCCGTGGCGCGCCCGGAGTTCGACTTCATTATCCTGGATACTCCTCCGAGCCTGGGGTTGCTTGCGGTGAACGCGCTGACCGCCGCAGACGCCGTTCTCGTCCCGATTCAATGCGAGTACTTCGCGCTTGAAGGCCTCGGCGCATTCCTGGGGACGCTCGAGCGGATACGCGCCTCGCTCAATCCTGGAGTTGCGCTCGAGGGCGTTCTTCTCACCATGGCGGACGAACGAACCAATCTTTCGCAGCAGGTGGCCGCCGATGTGCGATCGCACCTAGGCGACCAGGTTTTTCGGACCACGATCCCGCGAAGCATCCGCCTGGCCGAGGCGCCAAGCTTCGGAAAACCAGTCCTTCTCTACGACATCAAGTCGAAGGCCAGCGAGTGCTACATGAGTCTCGCTCGCGAGGTTCTGGACCGCGGCGTCCGGGGAGGTGGCCCATGAGCGTCAAGCGAATGGCACTCGGTCGGGGGCTCTCCGCCCTGATTCCGCCGGCAACCCTGCCGGATTCGACCGCGACAAAGGCGTCCGGGGCCGAAACGCTCGTTCCCCTGTCCCTCATCGACGCCAATCCCGCCCAGCCGCGCACGAGCATGCGCGCCGAGGCCCTCGATCAACTCGCGCGCTCGATCCAGGAAAGCGGCGTCGTACAGCCGATCCTCGTGCGCCCGGCTCCGAACGGCCGATATCAGATCATCGCGGGAGAGCGGCGGTTCCGCGCCGCGCAAAAACTTGGGCTCCCGACCATCCCGGCGGTCGTGAGGCCGGTTGCCGACGACCGCCTCCTGGAGTTCGCCCTCGTCGAGAACATCCAGCGCGAGGAGCTGACGCCGATCGAAGAGGCGCAGGCCCTTCGACGGTTGCAGGATGAGCTTGGCCTGACGCAGGAGGCGCTCGCCGTGAAGGTCGGAAAAGACCGCGCGACGATCACGAACACGCTGCGACTGCTCCGGCTCCCGGCCGAGGTTCGGGAAGAGTTGCAGCGCGGAACCCTCTCCGCCGGTCACGCGCGCGCCCTGCTTGCGGTCGAGGATCCGGCCGTTCTTCGCGAGCTCGCCACGCAGGCCATCAAGCAGGGGTGGTCGGTACGACAAGTCGAAGCCCGCGCGCAGGCAATCAGGAATCCGAAGGCGCAGAAGGTCAGGAAAGTCGACCCGAACACCCGGGCCGCCGAAGAGAAGCTCCGCGCGAAGCTGGGCGCGCGGGTGGAGATCAACCGGAAGCGTGGCAAGGGTGAAATCAGGATCGCCTTCGATGGCGAGGCCGAGCTGAACCGGCTCTACCTTTGGATAGTGAGAGGCTGAACCTTGGCGCGCCCGTCCTTCTTCTCCGAGAACCTCAACGGGTTCATAGACCAGGGGACGGAGTTCGTTGGGGAACTTCGCTTTCGCGACACCTTCAGGATCGATGGCACGGTCCGGGGCCGGATCGTCTCCGACCACATGCTGGTGATTGGAGAGCACGGATTCGTCGAAGCCGAAATCGACTGTGGAGTGGTCTCCATTCGCGGCCGGGTGCGCGGGCACGTTCACGCGCGCGACCGAATCGAGATTCTCGCGGGTGCTCGCGTGGAGGCGACCCTCGACGCCCCGCGGCTGGTGGTGGAGGAGGGCGCCATTCTCGCCGGGCAGACCGACGTTGGCGACAAGGGCGTATAGTACAACAAACCATATAAGCATCACCGACAAGGGTGCGTCGAGTCCCAAGGCTCACCAAACGGGTCACGAGCGTCGGTTGCGGCGAGCACGCGAGGCCGCCCGCCGATCGCTTGCTGCCGGTCCCGCCCGCCGCGCGCGCCGCCGGCCCGCTTCTAGAACTTCGGGACGCCCGCCGCATAGGCCGGGCGACCGCCCCAAACCCCCGGGGGGAAAATCATCCTTATCGCGTGATATCCTGACCCCCCAAAAGTCCCAATGGTCCGGACCACCCCGGGGATGCATCGAATCCGCGTCCCCTAAGCCCAACGAATCCCGAGCGGTTGCGCGCCGGGATCCCAAGAAAACGCATTCCAAAGCTTGAACGACATCCAATCCGCCAGGCGCTACGCCCGAGCCATCATCGAAACCGCGACCGACACCCAGTCGGTGCGCGACGAACTTCTGGCAATCGGTGGCGCGCTCAAGGCGAACCCCGCACTTCTCGAGGCCCTGTCGAACCCGGCGGTTCCTCCGGCCAACAAGAAGGCGATCTTCGCCTCCGTGTTCACCGGGCTCACCCCTCCGCTTCCCCGGCTGTTCGACATGCTCATCGACGCGTCGAGAGTGGATTTGATCCACGAGATCATCCGCCGGTATCGCGGCGAATGGAATGCCCGCAACAACGTCCACACGGCCAGAGTGGTCGCCGCGATGCCTCTCGACGCCGACGCGACCGAACGCGTTCGGCGCGCCCTCGAGACGGCGGTCTCGGGCGGGGTGGAGCTTGAAGCTACGACCGATGCTTCCCTCGTGGGCGGCCTCAAGGTTGAGGTGGACGGTCATCTGTTCGACGGAACGGTCAAAGCGCGTTTGAAGGCGCTCCGCCAGCGTCTGTTGTAGGCCCCGAAAGAAGATCCGAGTCTCCCCAAGGTCCGCCGAAGTCTCCTTCCCAAACCAAACCCCAGGAAAATCGAAGAAGCCCCAATGGAAATTCGAGCCGAAGAAATCACCAAAGTCCTGAAGCAGCAGCTCGCGGGCTTCTCCGCCGGCACCGACACCGCTGAAATTGGAACCGTCCTTTCGGTCGGGGACGGCATCGCCCGAATCCACGGCCTCACCAACTGCATGGCCGGCGAACTGCTGGATCTTCCGCACGGCGTCAAGGGGATGGCCCTCAACCTGGAAGAGGATTCGGTCGGCGCGGTTCTGCTTGGCGACTACACCCTCATCCGGGAAGGCGATGAAGTCCGTCGCACCGCCCGCATCATGTCGATTCCGGTCGGTCCGGAGCTCGTCGGCCGGGTCGTGAACGCGATCGGCGAACCGATCGACGGAAAAGGCGCCATCCCCACCACGCGCTTCGGTGAAGTTGAAGTCATCGCCCCCGGCGTGGTCGACCGTCAGCCCGTGCGCGAACCCCTTGAGACCGGGATCAAGGCCATCGACGCGATGGTCAACATCGGTCGCGGCCAGCGCGAACTGGTCATCGGCGACCGCCAGACCGGTAAAACCGCGGTCGCGATCGATACGATCATCAACCAGAAGGGCAAAGGCGTCATCTGCATCTACGTCGCCATCGGTCAGAAGCGTTCGACCGTGGCCCAGGTCGTGAAAACACTCGAAGACTTCGGCGCCATGGACCACACCATCGTGGTCGCGGCGACCGCGTCCGACCCGGCTCCGTTTCTTTACCTCGCCCCCTACTCGGGCACCGCGATGGGCGAGTACTTCCGCGACAACGGCCAGCACGCGCTCTGCATCTACGACGACCTTTCGAAGCACGCCGCGGCCTACCGCGAAATCTCGCTGATCCTCCGCCGTCCGCCCGGCCGTGAAGCGTATCCAGGCGACGTCTTCTACCTCCACAGCCGCCTGCTCGAGCGCGCCTCCAAGCTCTCGGCCAAGAAGGGCGGAGGCAGCCTCACCGCGATCCCGATCATCGAGACCCAGGCCGGCGACATCTCGGCCTACATTCCGACCAACGTCATCTCGATCACCGACGGTCAGATCTTCCTCGAAGCCGACCTCTTCAACTCCGGCATCCGTCCCGCGATCAACGTCGGTAACTCGGTATCGCGCGTCGGCGGTTCCGCGCAGGTGAAGGCGATGAAATCGGTCGCCGGCCGTCTGCGCCTCGACCTCGCCCAGTACCGTGAGCTCGCAGCCTTCGCCATGTTCGCGTCCGACCTCGACAAGAGCACGCAGAACACGCTGGCCCGTGGCCAACGCATGACCGAGTTCCTCAAGCAGGACCAGTATTCGCCGCTCTCCATGGAGAAGCAGGTGGTCGGCATGTTTGCCGGCATCAACGGCTATCTCGACGGATATGCGGTGAGCGACGTTCGCCGGTACGAGAAGGAGCTTCACGCTCATCTGGACGCGCGTCACCCCGGTCTCCTCAAAGAGATCGCGGAAAAGAAGGAACTCACCAAGGAACTCACCGAGCGGGTGAAAGCCGTGCTGGTCGAGTTCGCTGATCTCTTCCAGGCGAAGGCCTAGCCGTCACCGTGATCAAGGGATAGAGCATGCCCGCGCTCATAGATATCCGCCGACGGATCCGCAGCGTCAAGAACACGCAGCAGATCACCAAAGCCCTCAAGATGGTTTCCGCGGCGAAGCTGCGGCGGGCTCAGGAGTCCATGTTCGCCGCGCGGCCGTACGCGCGAACCATGGCCCAGGTCCTCAAAGACGTCGCGGCCCGATCCGAGGGCGAGGAAAACCATCCCCTGTTCCGGGAGACTTCGAAGGACGGGCGGGTGCTCGTCATCGTGGTCACCAGCGACAAGGGTCTGTGCGGCGCCTTCAACTCGTCGCTCCTACGGGTTTCCCAGCGCTTTCTCACCGAAAACAAGCATCGCGAAATTCTGGCGGACGCGGTGGGTCGCAAGGGCCGTGACTTCCTGCGACGCCGAACCAGGGTTCGCAAGGAGTACATCGGCGTCTTCCAGTCGCTCGCTTATGCGAAGGCGCAGGAGATTGCCCAGTCCGCGATGGAGGCGTTCTTGAATCGCGAGGTGGACGAAGTGGTCCTTCTCTACAACGAATTCAAGAGCGTCATCCAGCAACGGATCGTCACGAACCGTCTGCTCCCGCTCGCCGCGGTCGAAGAGGCGGCGAAGGGAACCCAGGATTATCTGTACGAGCCCGACGCCCGGACGATCTTCGACAAGCTTCTGCCCAAAGTCGTGGAAATCGCGGTGTGGCAGGCCCTGCTGGAATCGAACGCCGCCGAACACGGAGCGCGCATGGCGGCCATGGACTCGGCCACCCGCAACGCATCGCAGACGATCGACAGCCTGACCCTGTACATGAACAAGGTGCGCCAGGCCGCGATCACCAAGGAAATCATCGAAGTCGTTTCCGGCTCGGCCGCGTAGGCGTCCAAAACCGAGAACCAGACCCGTTCCAACCGAAGCACAAAGCGAAAGAACAAACGGAAAGAACCCATGGCCTCAGAGAACATCGGTCGAGTCATTCAGGTGATCGGTCCCGTCGTGGATATCGAGTTCCCGAACGGCGTCCCCGCGATCTACAACGCGGTCAACATCGAAGGCGGCAAGAGCAAGGTCGTCGTCGAGGTCGAACAGCACCTCGGTGAAAACCGCGTGCGCTGCGTCGCGATGCAGCCGACAGACGGCATGGTCCGCGGAATGAAGGCGGTCGATACTGGCAATGCGATCATGGTTCCAGTTGGCGTCGGGACGCTTGGTCGCGTCGTGAACGTTCTCGGCGAACCCATTGACGAGTTCGGCCCGGTCAAAGCCACCAAGCGCTATCCGATTCATCGCCCAGCACCCGCGTTCGACGAGCAGTCGACCAAGCTCGAAATGTTCGAAACCGGCATCAAGGTCATCGACCTCATCGAGCCGTATCTGCGCGGAGGAAAGATCGGCCTGTTCGGCGGTGCCGGCGTCGGCAAGACCGTCATCATCCAGGAACTCATCTACAACCTCGCGAAGAAGCACGGCGGCGTGTCGGTGTTCGCGGGCGTCGGCGAGCGCACGCGTGAAGGCAATGACCTCTGGCTCGAGTTCCAGGAGTCGGGCGTTCTGGACGTCAAAGATTTCGAGAAGAGCAAGGCTGCTTTGATCTACGGCCAGATGACCGAGCCGCCCGGGGCGCGTCTCCGAGTCGCGCTGACCGGCCTCACGACGGCGGAATATTTTCGTGATGAAGAAGGCAAGGACGTTCTTCTCTTCGTCGACAACATCTTCCGCTTCACCCAGGCGGGTTCCGAAGTGTCGGCGCTCCTCGGCCGCATGCCTTCAGCGGTCGGCTATCAACCGACCCTGCAGACGGAAATGGGCGCGCTGCAGGAACGCATCACGTCGACGAAGAAGGGATCGATCACGTCGATCCAGGCGATCTACGTTCCCGCCGACGACTACACCGACCCCGCACCCGCCACCGCGTTCGCCCACTTGGACGCGACCACGAACCTCTCGCGACAGATCGCCCAGCTCGGCATCTATCCCGCCGTCGATCCGCTCGCGTCTTCGTCCCGCATCCTTGACCCGCGCATCCTGGGCGCCGATCACTACAACACGGCCCTCGCGGTGAAGCAGATCCTCCAGCGCTACAAGGACCTTCAGGACATCATCGCCATCCTCGGCATCGACGAGCTTTCGGAAGACGATCGCGTGGTGGTCGGCCGCGCGCGCAAAATCCAGAAGTTCCTGTCGCAGCCCTTCCACGTCGGGGAGCAGTTCACCGGCATCCCCGGCAAGTACGTGTCCCTTGAAGACAATGTCCGCAGCTTCAAGACCATCGTCAACGGCGAGGTCGATCACCTCCCCGAAGGTGCCTTCTACATGGCGGGTGCGATCGAAGATGTCGTCGAAGCCGCCAAGAAGATGGCGGCCTGAGGACGAGCGCCATGGCCGAAGCACACCGCCCCGCGAAACTCACCCTCGAGGTCGTGACCCCAAACGGCCTCCTCGTCCGCGACGAAGTCGACTCGGTCCAGGCCCCCGGATCCGAGGGCTCGTTTGGCGTCCTCCCGGGCCACATCCCGATGCTCGCGACACTCGGTGCGGGTGAGATCGTCTACCGCAAGGGCCTAGAGACCGGGCGGATCGTCTGTCTGTTCGGCTTCTGCGAGGTCCTTCCCGACCGCGTTCACATCATGGCCGAAGGCGGTGAACTCGCGGCCGAGATCGATGTCGCCAAGGCCGAGCTCGCTCGAGCCCAGGCCGCGGAGCGAATGAAGATGGTGAAGGACGAAGAAGGTTTCAACGAGGCCCAGGCGGACTACGTCAAAGCAGTGGCCCGCCTGTCGGTGGCGTCCCACACCAAGGGCGACTGAGCGCGAGGCCGCAGATACTCGCCCAGATCAAAACGCTTTTCCGCTACAGGGCTCTTATCGAGAGCCTTGTCTCGCGTGAGCTCAAGGCCCGTTATCGGGGCAGTGTTCTCGGCTTCGTGTGGAGCTTCATCAACCCGCTGCTCCACCTTTTGACCTACGGCGTCGTTTTCGCCTACGTCCTCCCCGGGCAGCGGCCGAAGGAGATGGAGCCCTACCTCCTCTTCTTCGCGTGCGGCATCCTGCCCTGGAGTTTTTTCCAGGCCGCGGTCCTCGAAGGCTCGACCGTGCTGGTGAGCAGCGGCGGGCTGCTCAAGAAAGTGTTGTTTCCGCCCGAGATCTTGCCCACGGTCAGCGTGATCACCAACCTCTTCAACTTCCTGCTGTCCCTGCCCATCCTGCTCTTCTTCGTGGTCTGGAACGGGAAACTCTCGCCCGCGGCCCTGCTCTTCCCGATCCCCCTGCTGATTCAGTTGATCCTCGCTCTCGGCCTGGCCCTCGCCCTCTCGGCGCTCACCGTCCATTTTCGCGACCTCACGAACATCCTCGGCCACCTCTTCCATCTCTGGTTCTTTGCCTCTCCGATCCTCTACGTGTACGGCTCGATCGAAGGTCCGTTCCGGACCGTGCTCCGCCTGAACCCGATGAGCCACATCATGGTGAGCTATCAGCAAATGTTGTTCGAGGGCCGTTTTGATCACTGGGCCGGGCTTGGCGCCGCCGCCGCCGCTGCGGTTTTGGTCTTCGCCTTCGGCTGCTTCCTCTTCGACCGTCTGCGCGACGCCCTCGCGGAGGAGCTGTGAGCGGAACCGCCCGTGCCGATGCCGGAGTGGCGATTTCCGCGCGCGACCTCACCAAGGTCTACCGCCGGTTCCTGCACAAGAACCAGTTCACGACCCTCAAGAGCGCCCTCCTCTCCGGCTCCCTCATCAAAGACCTGAGCCCGAGTGATCTCTTCACCGCCCTCGACCATGTCTCTTTCGACATCCCCCGCGGCTGCACCTACGGAATCCTCGGAGAGAACGGCTCGGGCAAGTCGACCACGCTCAAGCTCCTTTCCGGAATCACCAAGCCCTCGAGCGGCACCCTCGACGTCGCGGGCCGCGTTTCCGCCCTCATTGAACTCGGCGCGGGGTTCCATCCCGAGATCAGCGGCCGCGAGAACGTCGCGATCAACGGGGTCATGCTCGGCCTCACGCGAGCCGAAGTGAACCGGCGCTTCGACGAGATCGTGGAGTTTGCGGAGATGAAGGACTTCATCGACGCCCCGGTCAAGACCTACTCGTCCGGAATGTACGCGCGGCTCGGTTTCGCGGTGGCGATCCACGTCGATCCCGACATTCTGCTGATCGACGAAGTCCTCGCGGTGGGAGACGAGGCGTTCACGCGAAAGTGCCTTGAGAAGATCGGAGAATTCCGCCGCCGCGGAAAGACCATCGTTATCGTCACCCACAGTCTCGGCCTCGTCGAGAAGATGTGCGACGAGGCCCTGTGGCTCCGCAAGGGCAAGGCCGCGGATTCGGGCGACCCCAAGCGCGTGGTTGACGCTTATCTGAGTTTCGTCGCGGGCCGGGAGAACGAGCTTCTGGGCCGACCGGAGGCACGGGGCGTCAGCCCCGGCGACGAAAAGATCAACGCGGAAGCTCCGGAGGAAAAGCGGCGATGGGGCAGCGGCGAGATCCTTCTCCACGATGTCCAGCTTCAAGACGGGCGCGGTCGCTCCTCGCACGTTTTCGTTCCCGGTGACACCGTGCGTATCGAGGTGCGAGGCGAGGCGACAAAGGAAGTCGAGGACTTCGTGTTCGGGGTGGGGATCTTCACCGCGGATGGCGTTTCGGTCTACGGCACCAACACCCACATCGAGGAATTCAAGTCGAAGAGTGTGTTCGGGATCTTCGATCTCAGTTTCGAAATCCGAGACCTTCGCCTGGTCGAAGGCAGCTACATTCTCGACATCGCCGCGCACCGTCAGGACGGTACGCCCTACGATTACCACCGCGGCCTCTATTCCTTCCGGGTTCGCAGCCGCGTGAAGGATGTTGGCGTCTATCGGCCCCATCATCGCTGGATCTTCTCCGAGGCGCTCGAGATCGAGCCGCCGCCCGAGCGCGCCGAACTTGAACTTCGCCCGGCGGAACGGGGCGAACGCCGACTCCTCGCCGATACGCGCGCGACCCTTCAAAACGACCGCGCGAGTTTTCGCGCCTTGAACCGCAAGGTCGTCTTCACGAACGGCTGCTTCGATATCCTTCATGCGGGCCACCTCCGCCTGCTCGAGCAGGCCCGGGCCGAGGGCGACGTGCTCGTGGTCGGGATCAACTCCGACGCGTCGGTCAAGCGGCTCAAGGGCGAGAAGCGGCCGGTGATCGGCGAGCACGAGCGGGCCGAGGCTCTGCTCGCTCTCGAATGTGTGGATCGGGTCGTCATCTACGATGAGGACACCCCGCTTGAGATCATCCAGTCGCTGCGCCCCGACGTCCTGGTCAAAGGCGCCGACTGGGCCCTCGACAAGATCGTGGGCCGGCAGGAGGTCGAAGCACTAGGGGGTCGCGTGGTCCGCGTCGACCTGGTCCCCGAAAAATCAACCACCGCCCTGATCAGGAAAGCCGAGACCGGGGCAGACGCACCCCAGTGAAGAGCCCGGCGCCATTCCTCGCCCGGGTTCCCGGGTTCGAGGCCCTCCGAAGGGCCATCGATGAGAGCCGAACCAATCACGTCACCGGGCTCTTTGGCCCGGCACGTCTGCTGGTTCCGCTCGCCAGCACCGCACGCCTCCTCGTCTTCGTGGCCGCGCACGAGAAGGAGATCGAAACCCTCGCGGGCGACGCCGAAACTCTGCTTCCCTGGCTCGGGGTCAGGGGCTCCTTCGCCACCTTCCGGGATGTTCCGCCAATGGTCAGGGGAATGGGTCCGACCCCCGAGGACCACGAAAGAACGCAGTCGACCCTCGCCCTTCATGACGGAACGGTTCGTGCGGTCCTGCTCTCGGCGCCGGCGCTCGTCCACTCCGTTCCGGCGCCCGACGTCATCGATCGGAAGCGGTTGAGCATCCGGGTCGGGGAGGAACTGCTCGTGGACATGCTCCTCGACCACCTCGATGGCGCTGGCTACCGGCGTGAGGATCCGGTCGTCGAGGCCGGGTCATTCGCGCGCCGCGGAGGCATCGTCGATGTCTTCCCCCCCGGCCGACCCTGGCCCCTGCGCATCGAGTTCTTTGGCGATCGGATCGACAGCCTGCGTGAGTTCGACCCGGCGACGCAGCGTCGACGCCATGAAGTCGACGAGGTGACGCTCCTGCCGTTCGGCGTCCCATCGGGCGGATCACGTCTCGCCATTCCCGAGATCCTTCCGCCGCACTGGCTGATCGTCATCGACCCCAATGCCGTCCGGGCGGAGATGGAACGAGCCCTCCACTCCAAGACCGCCCTTCACGCGGACCTCGATCCCGATGACCCGCACACCCAGAGATCGATCGAGACTTTCGTCGATCCGGAGATCGTCCGCTCGTATCTCGAGCGCGAAGAGCGCACGGACCTTCACGAGATCGCACCGGACGGACCGGCCATTCACATCGCGTCCCGGCCGGCGCCGCAGTACCGGGGCGATTTGAAGCAGCTCCGGGAGGACCTCAAAGCCGCTCCCGGGAAGACCTTCATCTTCCTCGGAACCCCGGGCCGCGCCCAACGCCTGAGCGAGACCCTTTTCGAAGGCGGCATTGCCACCGGTGAGGACGCGGGCGTCGAGGTGGGATCCGGCCATCTGTCACGGGGCGTCGAGTTCTCACCAGCACGGCTGCGACTACTCGCAGATGGCGATGTCTTCCCGGAGGAAGTCCACGTTCACAAGCGCCGGAATGTCGTGCGCTCGTTCCTCTCGGACTTCCGCGACCTCAAGCCTGGCGACTACGTCGTGCACGAGGATCATGGCATCGGCCGTTTCGTGGGTCTTGAAAGCCTGCAGGTGCTTGGGTCCGACGCCGAGTTCATGGTGGTGAGCTACCAGGGCGGCGATCTCCTTCGGGTACCGGTGGAGTCCTTTCATCGGATCCAGAAGCACCGCGCGGCCGAAAGTTCGAACCCATCGCTCGACAAGCTGGGCGGAACCGGGTGGACCAGGACCAAGTCGCGGGTCAAAAGGGCCATGCGGGACATGGCCGCGGAACTCCTCAAGGTCCATGCGGAACGGAAGACCCGCCTGGGCCATGCCTTCTCCCCCATGTCGCCCTGGATGAACGAGTTCGAGAACGCTTTCGAATACGAGGAAACGCCGGATCAGAAGAAGGCGATCGATGACGTGTTCGCGGACATGTCTTCGCCGACTCCGATGGACCGCCTGGTCTGCGGCGATGTGGGCTACGGCAAGACCGAGGTGGCGATGCGCGCGGCGATGCGCGCGGTGGCCGATTCCAAGCAGGTGGTGGTTCTTGCGCCTACCACCATCCTTGCCCTTCAGCACCTGCAGACCTTCAGGCGTCGCTTCGCACCCTTCCCGGTCACGACAGAAATGGTGTCTCGCCTTCGCTCGCCCAAGGAGAACAAAGAGGTTCTCAAGCGGGCGGCGGAGGGCAAGGTCGATATCGTCATCGGCACCCATCGCGTGCTCGCGAAGGGGGCGGAGTTCAAGGATCTTGGCCTCGTGATCGTGGATGAAGAGCAACGCTTCGGCGTTGCCGCCAAGGAGCGTCTGAAGCAGAAGAAGACGACGATCGACAGCCTGACCTTGTCGGCCACGCCTATCCCGCGAACGCTCCAGATGGGCCTGTCCGGCCTTCGCGATATGTCCGTCATCGAGACCCCCCCCCGCGACCGCCTCGCTATTCAGACCATGGTGGTCAAGTTCTCCAAGGATCTGATCGCCACCGCCATTCGTCACGAGCTGGAGAGAGATGGTCAGGTCTACGTGGTTCACAATCGCGTGGAATCGATCTACTCGATGGCCAGCATGATCAAGGAACTGGTGCCCGAGGCGCGGGTGGTGGTCGGGCATGGCTCCATGACGGAGATCGAACTCGAGAAGGCGATGCTGGCCTTTGTGGAAGGGCGCGTGGACGTTCTCGTCGCCACCACGATCGTCGAGAATGGCCTTGATGTTCCACGGGCCAACACCCTGATCATTCATCGCGCCGATCGCTTCGGGCTCGCCCAGCTCTATCAGCTGCGGGGTCGCGTCGGTCGTTCGGATCGGCCCGCCTTCGCGTACCTCATGGTCCCTCCGGGGCGCGTCCTTTCCGAGGTGGCCCAGAGAAGACTCGCGGCCATTCGCGAGTTTTCGGACCTTGGTTCCGGTTTTCGCCTCGCCGCCCTCGATCTCGAGATGCGCGGAGCCGGGAACCTGCTCGGAGGCGAGCAGAGCGGACACATCCTCGCCGTCGGTCTCGACCTCTACCTGAAACTCCTCGGTGATGCGGTCCGGGACATGCAGGCCGGCGGAGAAACCAGCGTTCCCGAGCGAACCGCGTTGAATCTTAGAATCGATCTCCGGCTGCGCACGAGCTACATCGCCGAAGCGCGCGACCGGATTCTGATCTACAAACGCGCCGCCGATGCTGCGCGAGAGGAAGACGTCCAATCGATCGAAGCCGACCTGCGGGATCGCTTCGGCCCGCTGCCGCAAGAGGCCATCGACCTCATCACCTACTCAAGGCTGCGGGTGCGAGCGGAGGACCTCGGCATCGTTCGAATCGATCGCGCAGGGTCCCGTCTGGACCTCTTCTTCGGCGAGTCCCCGCCCGTCGATGCTCAAAAGCTCGCGGGTCTGGTGGCCGCCTGGGCCGGGGCCAGGCTCGGATCGGCAGGAAAGACGCTCACCGTCCCCCTGCCTCCTGGCGCGCCACTCGACACCACCCGGGTAGTCCTCGAACGCCTTCGGCAGGCGAAAATCGACGCATCGTGATCCAAGCCACTATCGATGCCATCGGGAGGATCGGAAATCTGTCGTCGGCCACGATGACGATCCTGTTCCTGGTCGCCTGTCGCGCTCCCTACGATCCCGTGGTCATTCGCTTCGAAGGCGCGGATGTCCGTCGCAGCGCCTTCCTCGAGGAACTGGAGCCCCTGGCGAAGAGCGGGACCGATACGACCGACCCCGTGATACGCGCCACCGCCTTCGGCCGATTCGTGGAAGAGAGGGTCGTAGCCATCGCGGCGGTCCGGCACGGTTTCAAGGAGGCGGAACAAGACCGCGCGGCCGCCGAACGTTGGCTCGCCTCCGTTTTGAAGCCAGGGACGGTTTCCGAGGCCGAGGCCGAGGCCTTCTACGAAAGGCATCCGGAGGTGGCGCTCGTCGAGGAATCCGTCACGATCCGCGAGATCCTGGTCTCCACGATGCAGGATGCGCGGGACGTGGTCCGGATCCTCGGCAACGACCGGAATGCTTTCGAACTTCTGGCCCGCACACGGTCTCGGTCACCGCAGGCAGCGGGCGGTGGGCGGCTTGGCTCCTTCCGTCGCGGGGAGCTGCCCCCCGGGATCGAGCAGGCCGTCTTCGGCCTCTCGCCGGGTCAGATTTCCGGGATAGTAACCACCTCCTTCGGTTACCATGTGCTTCGGTTGGAGGCCAAGGCAAGCCCCACCACCCGCTCCTTCGAGGACTCGCGCGGCGCCATCGAGTCGAGGATCCTCGAAGCGAAGGCGCGGCTCAGGATGAAGCAATTGATCGATGGACTGGTCTCTCAGGCACAGGTGAACTATGAAGCGGTTACGGCTGGTTAGCGTTCTGGTAGCGGCTTCGGCCGGTGTGTCCGTCATGGCCCACGGCGATGTCATCGAAAGAGTGATCGCGCGCGTCAACGGGCAGATCGTGACGTTGTCGGAGTTCGAGGCCCGGCAGATGGCGGCGGTCCAGGCCGCGCGGGTTCAAGAAGGGGAGATCGAGGCCTTCCTGCGCCAGAACAACGCCCGGTTGCTCGAGGAGGCCATGGAGGAGCTTCTGCTCGTCGATCGCGCCGCCGCCCTCGGGATGAAGCTCCGCACGGAGTATCTCGATCAGGTGATCGGCGACATCAAGAAGGAGCAGAACATCACGAGCGAGGAGGAGTTCATGGCGCAGCTCAGGCGCGAAGGGCTCACTCTCGATGCCCTTCGTAGGAACATCGAACGTTCGGTGGTGGTCCGTCAGGTCCGCGCTCGCGACGTCGACCCCAAGGCGCAGGTGAGCGAGGCCGACGTACGGGCCGAGTACGAAAGGCGCAAGGCGGCGGACTTCACGCGCAAGGCGACGGTTCACCTCATGGAAATCGTGGTCAAGGGCGATGGCGCGCTCGCTACGGCGAACGCGTTGGTGGACCGGCTCAGGAAGGGGGAGGACTTCGAAACCCTCGCGCGAGAAAACTCGACAAGCGCCAGTCAAGCGGCCGGCGGCGACCTGGGCCGTGTCGAACCCGACGACCTCAACCCGGCCCTTTCCCTCGCGATCGCTCCCCTGAGACCTGGAGAAGTCTCCGCCCCGGTTGCGGTTGACGGCACCTACCGGATTCTCAAGGTCCAGGAACGCCTCGCTGATGAAGTGACGGCGTTCGACCAGGTGAAGGAGCGCCTCCAGGAGGAGTTGTCGAGGGCCAAGTTTGAAAAGGTGTACGACGACTACATTGCGGACCTCAAGAAGAATGCCGTCTATACCGTGTACGTCCGCGAGGCTCCGACCACGATCGGCCGCAAGTCCAGACCGGCCCCGAAGCCGGTCGCGACCGATGATGAATTCACGACCTCGGGTACGGTGGCCCCCGAGCGCATCACCGTTCCCGCGGCCCCGCCCCGGCCCACGCCGACCCCGGATCTTCGCTAGGAACCGCGCGGGAAGTACGCTTCAGTGATCGGGCGGCCCGCCGAAAGCGTCGGAGCCATCGTCCGCGGTCTGGTCCGACGCGTTCCCCGAGGACGTGCCGCGACCTACGGCACGGTGGCTCGCGCGGCTGTCGTCTTGGGCCGGCCGATCGGCGGCGCGCGAACGGTGTCATGGATCCTCGCGTCACTGAAGGGGCGCGACGACACGCCCTGGCATCGGGTGGTGGGGGCCGGCGGCGTGATTCTGCTTCCCGACCGACGCGGAGCCCTTCAGGCGAGTCGACTGCGGGGTGAAGGCGTGCGATTCATGAAGGGTCGGATCGACCCGATCCAAATGATCGACGAGATCCAACTCCTCTCTCGCCGCAGACCCGCCAGACTCAATTAAACCGTCGGCGGCCCGGTGAGGATGTCGAACTGCTCCTGGCTCAAGAGCGGGTCCGCTTCCACCCCGAGAGGCTCCGACAGTAATCGCGAGATCGCCGAGAGGAAACCGCTGTCTCGTTCTTCGAGCAGGACCTCGGCCACCGCGGGCGCCGCGCGCAGCGTCAGCTTCTGGGTCTTGAGTTCCGAGGGCAGCTTCCGGATCTCGTCGTAGATCTCGGTGAGGATCGTCGGCACGCTCTTGACCCGCCCGACCCCCCCGCATTCCGGGCAGGTTTCGCACAGGGTCTTGCTCAAAGACTCACGCACCCTTTTCCGGGTGAGGATGACGAGGCCGAACTCGCTCACCGACAGGACCCGGCTGGTCGCACGATCCCGCCGAAGCTCGCCGTCGAGCACCGCCAGAACCTTCTTGCGGTTCTTCCGGTCCTTCATGTCGATCAGGTCGAGAACGATGATGCCGCCGAGGTCACGGAGGCGAAGTTGCCGCGCTATCTCTCTGGCCGCCTCGATGTTGTTCTTGACGATGGTCTCCTCGTGGTCGCTCTTCCCCACGAAGCGGCCGGTGTTCACGTCGATCGCCACCAGCGCCTCGGTTTCCTCGATGACGATGGATCCGCCGGATTCGAGGGGGACACGGGGCTTGAGCGCACGCTCGAGCTCGGCGTTGATCCCGAAGTCGTCGAAGATGTGACCAGGCCGGTTGACCAGTCGCACCTTCGAAAGCAGTTCCGGATCGACTCGATCCAGGAAGTTGTAGACCTTCTTGTGGAGCTCCGGGTCGTCCACGTGAACGCCGGCGACGTCCTTGCCGAGCAGGTCCCTCAGCAGTCTCTCGACGAGCGAAGGTTCCTTGTAGAGGAGCATCGGAGCCTTGCCCCTCGAGGCGACGCCTCGAACCTCGTCCCAGGTGCGGATCAGATTCCTCGCGTCGCGCTCGAGATCCACAACCTCGCGCCCGAGGGCCGCGGTCCGGCCGATGAAGCCGCCGCCACCGTTTTCGCGCCGGATGCCCTTGAGGAAGCTCTTCAGGCGCTTTCGTTCATCATCGTCCTGAACGCGTCTCGACACACCGACGTGCTCCACGGTTGGCAGGAACACCATGAACCGCCCGGGGAGCGAAATATGGGCGGTGATCCGGGCGCCCTTCGTGCCCAGCGCCTCTTTAACCACCTGAACGACGATGTCCTGGCCCGGGCTCACAAGGTCCTCGATGGGGGCGGCCTTGGCGCCGCGTTCCTCCTCTTCGAGCAGGTTTTCCGGCAGATCCTCGAACACATCCTCCGCGTGCATGAAGGCATCCCGCTCGAGACCGATGTCGACGAAGGCCGACCCCATTCCCGGTAGAACGCGGCTGACCCGCCCCTTGTAGATGTTCCCGGCGGTTGAGGCGTGCTCGGACCGTTCGATGAAGAACTCCGCGACCTGGGAATCTTCGAGGAGGGCGACGCGGGTTTCCTTGGGAGAAGAAGTGACGACGAGCTCGCGCCTCATGCGGGAGACACGAACGACGGTGCGGAAGTTGTCATTTGGAGAAACTCGAGGTTAGGCCCGTCAATTGGCGAATCGGCGGATCCTGACGCTGAGGATCAAGCCGATCGAAATAAATGTCGCGAGCACCGAAGAACGACCGGCGCTCATCAGCGGCAGGGGCAGGCCCTTGACGGGGAGAAGACCCGCCACCATTCCGACATTGTAAACAACCTGGAACGTGAGTGTTGCGGTAAGGCACGCGACGAGAATGGCGCCCAGCCGGTCCCGGGCCAGTCGGGCGATATCGAGACAGCGCCAGAGCAGGGCCAGGTAGAGGCCGAGGGTCGCCACCACGCCCACGAATCCGAATTCCTCGGCGAGAACCGAGAAGATGAAATCCGTCTGTCGCGCAGGCAGGTATCCAAGCTGCGTCTGGGATCCGAGGCCGTAGCCCTTTCCCGTGAGCCCCCCCGACCCCACCGCGATCTGCGACTGCTTCTTCTGGTAACCCGACCCGCGCGGGTCCAGATCCGGATCGAGAAACGAGTAGATCCGCGCCTTCTGATAGTCGCGCAGGAAGAACTCCCACGAGACGAGACCCACGACGAGAAGGAACCCGCTGAGGACGAGGATCGACTTGTATCGCAGACCCGCGAGGAACGCGCCGACGAAGAACATGGGGAGAAGGGACACCGCGGTTCCGAGGTCGGGTGCGGCGGCGATGGTCAGGGCGAGGACGGCGGTGACCGACGCGGGGGCCAGGAGATCTCCGAGACCAAGGGAGTCCTTCTTCATCTCGGAGAAGAGCTTCGCGATTACCAGAGCGCCAATGATCTTCGCGAACTCCGAAGGCTGGAACTGCACCGGTCCCAGGCTCAGCCAGCGCTTTGTTCCCGCGATGCGCGGTCCCACCAGGAGCGTGGCCACGAGGACGATGAGTGTGATGCCCAGGAGCAGTGGTGCACGATCAGAGAGCCGATGGTAGTCGGTGGCGGCGACGATGAGGAGCAAAACGACGCCGATCCCGATGGCCCACAGCTGACCCATCCACAGACCCTCAAGCCGGGTGTCCTGGGTGGCGCTTGCGATCATGGCGACACCCAGGCCGCTCACCAGCAGGGTCAGGCCCAGCAGGGGGTAGTCGAGGCCCTGGAAGAAGCGTCGCAACACTTAGGGTGAAACCTGCTTAAGGGGTGAGACCTTGACGCCCACGCCAAAGAATTTCTCGAAGATGGCCCTCGCCACCGGTGCGGCGGCGGCCCCGCCGCTGCCTCCGTTGTCGACCAGGACGGCGATCACCATCCGCGGATTCTCGAGCGGCGCAAAACCAGAAAACCACGCATGCGGTTGAATTGATTCAATTCCCTTCGTCAGTTTCGCCGACGACACTACTTGCGCCGATCCGGTCTTGCCGGCAACGTCAAGACCCACGATTCGAGCGAGCCCGGCCGAACCGCCCGAGTTCACGGCCATGAATAGACCGCGTCGAATCGCCGCGACGGTCGAGGGCTTGAAACCCAGCGACCGCGGTGGCTCATAGACAACAGGCCGTCCCGCGACCAATCGGACGATATGCGGCTGAACCAGCCGGCCCCCGTTTGCGATCGCGGCCATCATCCTCGCCATCTGAAGGGGCGTCGCGAGAACCTGGCCCTGTCCGATCGATACGGAGATCGTCTCGCCCTGGTACCAGGGCGTCTTGAACAGGCGCTCCTTCCAGGCCGGGTCCGGGATGAGGCCGGAGGCCTCATTGGGGAGATCGACGGCGCTCACCGAGCCGAGGCCGAACTTTCGGGCGTAGGCGGCGAGGCGCCCGATCTCGAGCCGCGCGCCGAGCTGGTAGAAGTACACATTGCACGACTCTCCGATGGCTCGACCGAGGGAAACGTAGCCGTGGCCAGCGGGCTTGTTGCATTTGAAGACGTGCCCGTAGATCGAGGCCCGACCGGGACAAAACGTGGTGGACTCTGGAGTGATAAGTCCCTCCTCGAGACCCGCCGCCGCCACCACCACCTTGAAGAGGCTGCCCGGTGCGTACTGCCCCTGGATGGCCCGGTTGAGAAGGGGCGTCTTGGGGTCCCGGGTGAGGCTGTCCCAGACCGAACGCTCGATTCCCGAGGTGAAGTTGTTCGGATCGAAGCCGGGTGACGATACGAGTCCGAGAATCTCCCCCGTCATGGGATCGAGCGCCACCGCACTTCCCGCGCGATCCTTGAATGCCGCCTCCATTGCGGTCTGCAGGTCGGCGGACAGAGTGAGTTCAACGGCGCCGCCCGCCCGCGCCGGCTGATCTTCTGAGAGTTCAATCTCGATCCCGCGGCTGTTTACCACCATGCGCCGAAGGCCGTCCGCGCCCGTGAGATCGTCGTTGTAGAGGGCTTCCAGTCCCGACTGGCCGACCACGCGGCCAGGCTCGAAGTCGGCGAAGGCCGGCTGCTTCAACTGGCGATCGGTTACCTCCCCGACCCGCCCCACCACATGCGAGGCGCTTCGAGCCTGGGGATAGGAGCGAACCGGCACGACCTCAACGCTGACCTCCGGGATCTCGACTCTGCGCGATTCGACCGCGGCCACATCCTCGAAGGTAGCCTTGGCCTTGACGGTGACCGGCTGGTAGGCCGCGCGCGGACGGCTGAGCTTGTGGAAAATCTCCGCCTCATCCACCTTGAGAAGTGGCGCGAGCGTCTTTGAGATCTTGTCGATGGAGCCGGACGGTCCGATCGTGACCACGATCTTGAAGGCCGGCTTGTTCTCGGCCAGGATCCGCCCGTTTCGGTCGGTCAGCATTCCGCGGGGCGCCGCGATGCTGAGGGTCCGGATCTTGTTGTTTTCGGCCAACTCGCGATAGCGCTTCGAATTCACGCCCTGAAGCAGCCAGAACTGCAGAAGCAGCAGAGCGACCAGGGCCAGCAGGCCATTCTGAAGGCCGTCGAGGCGGGCTTGAGCCGAGCGGAGGTCTTCGTAGATCTTCATGCGGGCTTCGCCTGTCGTCGTTCGAAGAGACCGAACAGCACCAGGCCGACCGCGGCGTTGATCGTGCCGCGGATCGTCATCGCCCCCGGCGAGTATTGTACCGGCGACATGCCGAAGGCGGGAGCAATCCACTCGTAGGCGCGCGTGTCGATCACCGTGACCGTGAGCAGCAGAAAGAAACGCGGCAGCGCGCCCGTGATTAGGAAACGCGAGCCCAGCAGACCGAGGGCAAAACCCAGAACGAGCCGAATCAGCCCGGAGACACCCCGGATCCCACGCCCGAAGAGCGCCTCGGAGAGCCACCCGGAAAGCGACCCGCCCACCATGCCGGAGATTTCACCCCGAGAAAGCGCGAACCATGTCGCGACCACCAGTGGAAGGTCCACATAGTCGCTGATCGGAATGAACAGGCTGAGAGCACCCTGCAGGAGCAGGGCGAAGAGCAGGAGCCCAAAAGCGATGAGATTCGCCTTCATGGGAGCGGCACCGCGCCCTTCTCTCGCGGCGACAGGGAGACGAAGACCTGTTCGGCGAACGCCGGCGATGCCGAGGGTCGAATCCAGACGTCCTTGAAGAGGCCCACGGGCTCGGCGATTCTCAACACCGTCCCGACCACCAGGCCCTTTTCGAAGAGCTGATCGAGGCCCGAAGTGACGACCACTTCCCCCGGCGCCACCACCGCGAGGCTCGGAACGTATTTCATGAGTAGAAGGGGCGACCCGTCTGCGGCGTCCTGGAATCCCGAGACAATGCCGTCGACCCGTCCTCGTTCGGTTACGACCGCCGCCCCGCTGTCCCGATCGATGAGCAACTGAACGCTCGCCGAATTGGCGGAGGCGGTGATCACGCGGCCGAGAACGCCCGAAGGAGAAAGGACGGTCGCCCCCTCGACAACGCCGTGCGCAGAACCCCGATCGATGGAAAGGGTCCGGAACCACGGAGACGCGTTCCGGGCGACCACGTCGGCCAGGAGGGTCGTCATCGGAAGACGCGGCTTGAGGTCGAGGAGGACGCGCAACCGGGCGTTTTCTTCGACCGCGGCGCGCTGCGACAGGAGCTGCAGCTCGGCGCCGCGCAGCCGGTCCTTCAGACGGTAGTTTTCCTCGCCGACCGAGCGTAGATCCAGGAATGAATGCCACGCCCCCCTCATGCTGTCGGCGAAAGCGGAAGTGGAGTTTTGAACCGGCGAGAAGACGGACAACACCGTTCTCTCGAACAGCGAGAGACCGTCCACGTCGACCTGTCGGGAGATGGCCACCAGGTGAAGAATGACGAAAGCAAGCAGCCACATCCACGACCGTCGCAGAGGCGGCGTCTCGTTCTTTGCACGCGCGACCAGTGCGTCCATGCGGGTTTCTTGGCCTTGACTAGCAGGGTGCTGAAGAAGGTCAGCACCCTGCGTATCCCGGCGAAAGCCGGGATCCACTGACCGCTATTTGGTGGGGCTCTTCGACAGCGTAGGGAAGGAAAGTTGGGCGCACGGTGTTTTTCAGCCCGGCTAGGAGCCTGGGCGGTAGAACGAAAAGGCGCTCGATTTTCGCCGTCGCCGAAGGCGATATTGGCCCCCAGGGACCGCCCAAATTGCCGAGATCTGACTCATTCGCATCACCATTCTCTTCTAGCGCCCAGGCTCCTAGGGGGCGCGTTTCGTTCCCAGAGCGGTCCGCGGCATCGTTGTCCCCAGGGTTCCTATTCGATGCTGATCTTGCGAAGGAGATCGAAATCCGTGAGCATCCGCCCGGTTCCGAGTACCACGCAGCTCAACGGGTTCTCGGCGACCATCACGGGAAGACCGGTCTCTTCGCGCAGAAGCTTGTCGAGACCCCGCAGCAGGCTCCCGCCGCCGGTCAGCACGATTCCGCGGTCGACGATATCCGCCGAGAGCTCGGGCGGCGTGCGCTCCAGAGCGACGCGGACCGCGTTCACCACCACGCTGACCGGCTCGCTCATGGCCTCCCGGATCTCCCCGTCGGTCACGGTGAGTGTCTTGGGGATGCCCTCGATGAGGTCGCGCCCCTTGATCTCCATCGACAGGGGCTGCTCCAGCGGAAAGGCGCTTCCTATCTCGAGCTTCACCTGCTCGGCGGTGCGCTCACCGATGAGCAGGTTGTACTTGCGCTTGATGTACTGAATGATCGCCTCGTCCAGTTCGTTGCCCGCGACTCGGACCGACTTCGAGTAGACGATTCCGGCGAGAGAAATCACCGCCACGTCGGTGGTGCCGCCCCCGATGTCGACCACCATGTTCCCGGAAGGCTCGGTGATTGGAAGTCCGGCGCCAATGGCCGCGGCCATGGCCTGGTCGACGAGATAGACCTCCGAAGCCTTGGCTTTGAGGGCCGAGTCTCGCACCGCGCGCTTCTCGACCTGCGTGACTTCCGAGGGAATGCCGATGATGATCCGGGGTCGCACAAAAGCGTTCCGATTGTGCGCCTTGCGGATGAAATGCGACAGCATCTTCTCCGTGATCTCGAAGTCCGCGATTACGCCGTCCTTCATCGGACGTATGGCCACGATGCCGCCGGGAGTCCGACCGAGCATCTCCTTCGCGTCGTGACCCACCGCCTCAACGCGTCCCGTGCGGACGTTCACGGCCACGATCGAGGGCTCAGAGACAACCGTCCCCTTCGACTTCACAAAGACAAGCGTGTTCGCCGTTCCCAGATCGATCGCGAGATCGTTGGAGAAGTAGCTGAAGTTGAGGATGGATCGGAGCAGACTCAATGACTGGGGCCTCGTTGGGATGATTCTGACAAGCGGGAGGGAGGAGCGGTCACCACGCGGTTCTTTCCGAGTGCCTTGGCCTCGTACATCGCGCGGTCGGCGCTTGCGATCAGGCCGCGGACATCGTCGGCGGATTCAGGATACGCTGCCAGTCCGATAGACGCCGAGACACGGGCATCCATTTGCTGTGATTCGAGGAACCGGGTGGCGCCGATCACCTGCCGCAAGCGCTCTGCGATGATCAAACCTCCGGAAAGGGGGGTCTCTGGAAACAGGATGACGAACTCATCGCCACCGTAGCGAATGAGGACGTCCGCGTCCCGCACGGTCTTTTCGAGGACCGCCCCGACCTCAACGAGGGTGCGCGAGCCGGCGAGGTGTCCATGGGTGTCGTTGATGGCCTTGAAGCCGTCGAGATCCATGAAGAGCAGCGACAGCGAGGAGCGGGTTCTTCGACAGCGCTTCAGCTCCCGCTCGAGGTAGAGGGCCATGAAGCGGGCGTTGTACAGAGCGGTCAGATCGTCGGTAAAGGTGAGCTGCTTGGTCTTTTCGAAGATCTGCGCGTTCCGAACCGCCACCGCGAGCGTTCGCGCCAGCACTCCCACCGGGCCGATCTCGAGGGGGCGCACGGCCACAATCTGAAAAAAGCCCACCGTCTCATCGTCGTGACGGAGGGGCAGGAGAGCGCACCACGATCTTTGGTTCTCCGTCTCCGTCTCACCCGAACCGTCGCTCGCGTCAATCGGCCGGACCCTGGGTCCGAATACCTCCGCGGTATGGATATCCGGAGCGGGGTACGTCTTGTTGATCTCTCCATCCCCGTCGAGGGCCGAGACGCGGGCCCGGTCTTCGCCGGAAAACTGAAAGATGCGCGTCTGGCAGGGTCCCAGGATCTCTTGACACGCGCTTTGCATCCCGGCCGCGATGGCGCTCGGTTCCAGGGCATGAATGGGCAAAACCAGATCCGCAGTCACGGCGCCCCGTCGATCTCCGGATCCCCCAGGCGTCATCGGGGCGGCCTATGGACCCGGTGAGAGCGAACGTGTTTCTTCTGCGACGCCCCCGGACCGGGAGGTCGAGCGAATCACCACCCGTCGCTCGCCCTGCTTGCGGGCAAGGGTGACGAACTCGCTGAAAGAACCGTCCGGCTGAACGTTGACGGGATCGCCGTTGACGGTGAGGCGCGCGCCCGGTTCCGTCTTGCCGGCGAGCCGAAGGACGTTGTCTCTGGCTTCGAACGACTGAATGACCAGCAGGGGAGCTGGTGCCGCCGCCTCGGTACGAGCCGGGGCAACGCGCTCCACCTTGAACGAAACCGCGTCCGAGAACTTGCCCTGCACGCCGTCTTTTGTGAGACCGGCAACTCGGAACGAGAAATCGCCCGCGCTGATGGCCGGAACCATCGCAGAGGTGTCCTTCACTCCGTCGCGGTCCAGAACAACCCCTTGCCCGGCCGCCCCGCCCTTGCTTTCCACCACGATCCGATAGGCGGAGGCCCCGGCTGAAGCGGACCAGGACAAAACCACGGGCGCCCCCTCGGCAAGGGTCAGCAGCCCAGAGGCCCCGCCCGGCGAATCAGGCGACGGCGCACCGGGAAGGACTTGCTTCGGCCCCGCCTTACCGGCGGCATCGACGCGAATTCCTTCGTTGGCCCCCAGGCGAATCTTCTCACCGGTCTTCGTCTCCAGACTGGCTGCGCCCGCGAGTTGGGCGACGGCGGTGAGGCCGCCTTCGCCGACCCGCATGGTTCCGGCAGAATTGCTCTCGAGCGCCAGTCGGAAGGTGGGGGTGACCGCTTCCGTTGAACCAGGTCCCCTTTGCGCCGTTTCGTAGTTGATTTCGCCCGAGGTCACCTTCCAGGCGACCCGCCCAGAGGAGGAATTGGGGTCCCGCGAAGTTTCTTCAATCGTGATCAGGCTGTCTGGCCGGACAGTCACGCGGGTTTCGTCGAAGAATTTGATCTCAGCCGACGACGAGGGATAGGTGCGCACGAGGTCGCTCTTCCGAAGGGGGGTTCTCGCGTCCGCCGTCTTCCATTCGAGTCCGCCGACGCCGCGGGTTTTTACGTTGCCCTGAACGGACTCGAAGAGCGCAGCGACATCCTTGGGGGCTTGATCGGCAGACGGGGCCGACACCGCGGGTTCCCGCAAAAGGATGTAACCCCCGAACAGGACCGCGGTCGTCAGGAGGACGGCGATCAGGAGGCGGGATACTCTGAGTCGGCGTTCCCCCGGGCCCGGGGGCACGTTTACGTTGGACACTGAGAAGTCCTTTCACGCAGCTCAAGGCCGCAAACGGCCGCAAAGCGAGAGAAAGTGCAGCACTAAGCCCCGACAGGTTCGGGACGCCGCGGTGCAAACCAGCCGAACGAAAGATTGCCCCGCGGGCGCACGCGAGCCCTGAAACGTAGGGCCCGAAGTATACTCGACGACTCTTTACACTGAGCGTGATCGGGCTCCGGCTTCCCGCCTTCCGCCCGCTTTCCGCCCCTTCCCGATCTTGGAGTTGACTCACTGATGGCCCTCGCATTTCTGCGGCGTCACCGGCGCTGGTTCTTCGTGTTCCTGTGGGTGGTGATCCTTGCGTTCGTCATCCTCTACATTCCGAACCTCGACCCTGCCACGAGCCTCGCCAACTCCACGGTTGCCACGGTAGGCGGCGAACCCATCCAGGCATCCGAGTTCCAACGACAGTACTTGAGGCAGCGGCGGCAGTTCCTCGAGATGAACCAGGGGCAGGTCGACGAGGCCATGCTCGAGAGAATGGGTCTGCGTGAGCAGGTTCTGTCATCGATGGTGCGTGATCGGCTTGAGGCCCTGGAGGCCGAGCGTCTCGGCTTCCAGATCGACGATCAGACGGTCGTCAAAGCCATAACCGAGGACCCGCAGCTCCAGACCGGAGGCCGCTTTGTAGGCTCCGCGACGTTGACGCGGCTTCTCCAAGCCCGGGGCATGACCGCGCTCGATTTCGAGAACGAGGTACGCGCCCGGCTCAAGGCGCAGCGCCTGCGCGAGGCCGTGACCGACGGAGTGACAGTTTCGGACGCCGAGGTGGTTGCCGAGTTCCGGCGCCGGAGTGACCTCATCCATGCCGAATACGTGCACTTCGCGACCGCGCCCTTCGAGGCGGCCATCCAGCCGACCGAACAGGAAATAGCCGCCCGATTCGAAGCGAACAAAGAGCGGTTTCGGCTGCCCGAGCGTCGGACCCTGTCCTACCTGCTTGTCGACCCGGTCGAACTGCGGGCCAAAGTCCTTCCCACCGGCACGGAGATCGAGGGCTACTATCGGGCCAACTCCGCAGAGTTCTCGACGCCCGCTCAGGTGTGTGCGCGCCACATCCTGGTGAAGGTCAAACAGAATGCCGCGGCTGCAGAGGGCCACGAGGATGGTGCGGCGAAGACACTCGCCGAGGCGGCGATGGCCCGGCTGACGAAAGGAGAGGCCTTCGAGAAAGTGGCCAAAGAGGCCTCGGAGGACAGTTCAGCGCCGACGGGCGGCAGCCTGGGCTGTTTCGGTCGCGAACAGATGGTGCCTGAGTTTTCCGCCGCCGCATTCGCTCTCGCCCAAGGCGCCACGTCCGAGATTGTGAAGAGCCCGTTTGGATACCACATCATCAAGGTGGATGGTCGCATCCCCGAAAGCAAGCAGACCCTCGAGCAGGCCCGAAAACGGATAGAAACCCAGCTCCAGGATTCGAAGGCGCGCGACCTCGCGGCACAGAAGGCCGAGGCGGTCGTGACCGCGCTGAAAGCCAGCCAGACTCTGGATCAAATCGCTACTTCTCAGGGGCTTACCGTCAGGAAAAGCGAACCCGTTCAGCTCGGGAAGGGAGCGGGAGTGCTGAACAGTCCGGTGCTCCTTTCCGCCGCGTTTGAGCTCAAACCCAAAGAGACCTCAAAGGACGGTTTTCCGGCCGGCGCAGGCGCCGCCTTCATCCGCCTCGAGGAAATCCTCGCCCCCAAGATCCCGGAACTCGCCGAGGTGAAGGAAGAGGTTCGGCAGGACTTCATTCGTCATCAGGCGCGCGAGAAAGCGCGCGAAGCCGCCACTTCTCTTGTCGTTGATGCCCGGCGGACCGATCTTGGCAAGGCGGCCGCGCGGGCGAAAGCGACACGCGTGGAGACCAAGGGGCTTGTCGGGCGTGGCCAGGTCTTCACCGAGATCCCGCAGGGAGCCACTCTCGAAGATCAAGCATTCCTGGTGGCGGAGAGACAGCTGTCTGATCCACTCGACACGCCGTCAGGGGTGGCGATTGTGCGCGTCATCGAGAGGAAGTCTTCGGACGAGAGCGTCCTCGTTCAGCAGAAAGAGTCCATTCGCGATGGTCTGGTCGCGGCCAAGAAGGACCGACTCTTCTCTAGCTATCTCCAGACCCTGACTGACCGCTATCCGATTACCCAGAACGCCGAAGGTCTGGCGAGCGTTCGCTAGTCCCCCAGAAGGAGCCGGCTCTTGGACTATCGCGGTGCGGGCGTCGACATAGCGGCGGCCGACGAGGCAAAGGACCGGATCAAGCGGCTCTTGTCAAAATCGAAGGCGGCATCGGTCCTCTCCGAAATCGGATCCTTCGGCGGGGTGTTCCGCCCGGATTTCTCGGGCTTGACCGAACCCGTTCTGGTGTCCTCGACCGACGGGGTAGGCACCAAGATTCGCGTGGCGCGAGACTGCGGCATTCACGACACCGTGGGCTATGACCTCGTGGCGCACTGCGTCAACGACATTCTCGTCCAGGGCGCGCGCCCGCTCTTCTTCCTCGACTACATAGCTCTGGGGCGGATGGATCCTTCCCGGGTTGAATCGATCGTGAGGGGGATTCACCGGGCGTGTGAGGAGTTCGGCTGTCCGCTGATCGGTGGCGAGACCGCGGAGATGCCGGGAACCTACGCCGCGGACGACTACGACCTCGCGGGTTTCATCGTGGGCGTCATGGACCGGCCAAACATCCTTCCGAAGTCCGACGTCAAGGCCGGCGACGTGCTCCTGGGCCTGCCGTCGGTTGGACTGCAGACCAACGGCTTCTCGCTCGCGCGCAAGGTTCTGCTCGAGAAGATGGGCCTGACCGTTCAGGATCGCCATGCGGATCTTCCGGGCACGGTCGGCGAGGCGCTTCTCGCCCCGCACCTGAGCTACTTGAAGGCCCTCTGGCCGGAGCTGGAGCAGCGCCGGATCAAAGCACTCGTCCACATCACGGGCGGCGGGTTTCAAGGCAACATTCCTCGCGTTCTGCCCCGCGGGGTCGGAGCGAGGGTCGAGACGAACACGTGGCCGGTTCTGCCCGTCTTCAAGCTCATTGCCGCGGGCGGCCCGGTGGAGAAGGATGAGATGTTCCGCACCTTCAACATGGGGCTCGGGATGATCGTGGTCGTCGCCGCGGAGAGGGTCGCCGAGACCCAGACGTCCCTCGGCGCGCGAGGTGAGGCCTGTTACCGCATCGGCGAGTTGGTCGAGGGCGAGGGCGTCTCATTGGTGTGACGCGCGTAGCGGTCTTCGCCAGCGGCCGGGGAAGCAACCTCCGCGCGCTCATCGCCGCGCAGAAGGATCTCCCGTCCTATCGAGTTGTTCTCGTGGTCTCGAACGTGGCGGGGAGTGGCGCCCTGGCCCTTGCGAGCGAGGCCGGCATCGAGGGGCTTATTGTTCCCAGTCGCGGTGTCGACCGGGTGGCCCACGAAGAGGCCGTTCTGGCCGCAGTAGAGGCCCGATCGATCGACTTGATCTGCCTTGCCGGCTACATGCGTGTGCTCGGGCCATTGTTCCTCGAAGGATTCGGAAAGCCGGTCCTGAACATCCACCCCTCCCTCCTGCCCTCGTTTCCCGGGATGCATGCACAGAAGCAGGCCTTGGACGCGGGAGTGAGATGGACTGGCGCCACCGTGCACTTCGTTGATTCCGGGCTGGATACCGGCCCAATCCTGCTTCAAGAACCCGTCCCCGTCCTCCCGGACGACGGCGAAACCTCACTCTCGGCCCGGGTTCTCGAAGCCGAGCACCGCCTTTATCCCGCGGCGGTGGATCTGGTGGCGCGCAATGCTTACGAGGTCCGGGAACGAAGGGTTTTTCTCTGAGTGCCCCCACCTGGTAGGTGGCCCAAGTCCAGGTCCCACAATCGATTGTGCGGGGTCTGGCGCAGCGGTGGCCGAGGTCCTCGGGGCGGAGCGCCCCTTTGAAGAAATATCCCACAAAAGCTTGACTCACCCTATCCGTTTTCGATATTCTGGCTGAGTCCCCAAACGGCGGACGGTTCTTTGAAAACTAGACAAGTACACGCAATTTTTTGAGTTTCAAAAGCGTTTTTAGCCTTGAAGACAAAGGGGGCTCGCAAGAGCTCTTTGACTCTCGATGAATCAGGCGAGAGTCACTCACAGTTTTAACTGGAGAGTTTGATCCTGGCTCAGAATCAACGCTGGCGGCGTGCCTAACACATGCAAGTTGAGCGCTTGAGGGGGGCAACCCCCAAGAGAGCAGCGAACGGGTGAGTAACGCGTGGGTGATCTTCCTTCGAGTGGGGAACAACATCGGGAAACTGGTGCTAATTCCGCATAACACCCTGGAGCTACGAGCTTCAGGGTCAAAGCCGGGGACCGCAAGGCCTGGCGCTTGAAGATGAGCCCGCGTCCGATTAGCTAGTTGGCGGGGTAATGGCCCACCAAGGCTTCGATCGGTAGCCGGCCTGAGAGGGCGGACGGCCACACTGGAACTGAGACACGGTCCAGACTCCTACGGGAGGCAGCAGTGGGGAATTTTTCGCAATGGGCGCAAGCCTGACGAAGCAACGCCGCGTGGAGGATGAAGGTCTTCGGATTGTAAACTCCTGTCGACCGGGACGAATGCACCCGACCTAATACGTCGAAGTGTTGACGGTACCGGTGGAGGAAGCCACGGCTAACTCTGTGCCAGCAGCCGCGGTAATACAGAGGTGGCAAGCGTTGTTCGGAATTACTGGGCGTAAAGGGCGCGTAGGCGGCCTTGTAAGTCTCGTGTGAAAGCCCTCGGCTTAACTGAGGATCTGCACGGGATACTGTAAGGCTCGAGTTCGGGAGAGGAAAGCGGAATTCCGGGTGTAGCGGTGAAATGCGTAGATATCCGGAGGAACACCAGTGGCGAAGGCGGCTTTCTGGACCGACACTGACGCTGAGGCGCGAAAGCTAGGGGAGCAAACGGGATTAGATACCCCGGTAGTCCTAGCTGTAAACGATGATCGCTGGGTGTGGGGGGTTTTTACTCCCTCCGTGCCGAAGCTAACGCATTAAGCGATCCGCCTGGGGAGTACGGTCGCAAGGCTGAAACTCAAAGGAATTGACGGGGGCCCGCACAAGCGGTGGAGCATGTGGTTCAATTCGACGCAACGCGAAAAACCTTACCGGGGTTTGAACTGCACGGGACAGCTGTAGAGATACAGTTTTCCTTCGGGACCCGTGTAGAGGTGCTGCATGGCTGTCGTCAGCTCGTGTCGTGAGATGTTGGGTTAAGTCCCGCAACGAGCGCAACCCTCGCCTCCTGTTGCCAACAGATAATGCTGGGCACTCTGGAGAGACTGCCGGTGACAAACCGGAGGAAGGTGGGGATGACGTCAAGTCCTCATGGCCTTTATGCCCCGGGCTACACACGTGCTACAATGGTCGGTACAAAGGGTTGCAATACCGTGAGGTGGAGCTAATCCCAAAAAACCGATCCCAGTTCGGATTGGAGTCTGCAACTCGACTCCATGAAGCTGGAATCGCTAGTAATCGCGGATCAGCATGCCGCGGTGAATACGTTCCCGGGCCTTGTACACACCGCCCGTCACATCACGAAAGCCGGCTGTACTAGAAGTCGCTGCGCTAACCCGCAAGGGGGGCAGGCGCCCACGGTATGGTCGGTGATTGGGGTGAAGTCGTAACAAGGTAGCTGTAGGAGAACCTGTGGCTGGATCACCTCCTTTCTAAGGAAAAGTGCTTTAAGGTGTTCAAAACGCACCTTTGGCTTGAACAATTGCGAGCTTGTCTAGTTTTCAGAGTTCCGTCTCCCGATCAACCGGGGGCACGGGACCGCTCCTGGCGAGCGGCTCGGTCGTAACGAGCTTTGAGATTCGACTCCGACCGGTTATTCCGGGCCTATAGCTCAGCTGGTTAGAGCGCACGGCTGATAACCGTGAGGTCAGTGGTTCGAATCCACTTAGGCCCACCAACCTCAACTACTGGGGCTGTAGCTCAGCTGGGGGAGCGCCGCCTTTGCAAGGCGGAGGTCGTCGGTTCGATCCCGACCAGCTCCACCATTTTCAAGCGCGCAATCATCAGGAAGTGAACGCGAGTGCGTATCCCCGTTTCAAGGGTGACTCACTCGCGTTCGAGTCCCGAGGGTCCGAACCCCACGATCTTTGACTTCATAAGATATTCATCAAACTTCAATAAGAAGTAACAAGAAAATTAGTCAGTAATTAAGTAACACGCACAAGATAAGCAAACAAGACGCACGAAAGTAATCAGCCACTTCGGTAGTACAAACGTTGTGGTCAAGCTACTAAGGGCGTACGGTGGATGCCTTGGCGCAGGACGGCGATGAAGGACGTGGCAAGCTGCGATAAGCCTCGGATAGCCGCAAACAGGCTCCGACCCGAGGATTTCCGAATGGGGCAACCCATCCAGGGTAATCCTGGATCACGTAGAGTGAATTCATAGTTCTACGTAGTCAACCCGGGGAAGTGAACCATCTCAGTACCCGGAGGAAAAGAAAGCAAATGCGACTCCCCTAGTAGCGGCGAGCGAACGGGGATGAGCCCAAACCTCTTTTATGTCAAGTCTGTCGACGTTGTAGAAGAGGGGTTGTAGGGCCGGACGTGGCGCTGGACAGCAGCGCCGGGAAGTTACAAATCGATCTCTTAGCCGAACAGTCTGGGACGGCTGGCGATACAGGGTGAAAGCCCCGTAGGCGAAAAGAGTGAGACTTCCTTGTTCGGTTCCTGAGTACCGCGGGGCACGTGAAACCCTGCGGGAATCTGGGAGGACCATCTCCCAAGGCTAAGTACGTGCCTGCGACCGATAGTGAACCAGTACCGTGAGGGAAAGGTGAAAAGAACCCCTATAGGGGAGTGAAATAGTACCTGAAACCGTGCGCTTACAAGCAGTTGGAGGGCGTTTCACCGGGGCAACCCGGTAAGCCTGACAGCGTGCCTTTTGCATAATGAGCCGGCTAGTTTTTCTCAGCGGCAAGGTTAAGCGTTAAGCGAGCCGTAGCGAAAGCAAGTCTGAATAGGGCGAATTAGTCGCTGGGAAAAGACGCGAAGCGAGGTGATCTACCCATGGCCAGGGTGAAAGTCGGGTAACACCGACCGGAGGCCCGAACCAGTGTTGGTTGAAAACAGCTTGGATGAGCTGTGGGTAGGGGTGAAAGGCTAATCAAACCTCGTGATTGCCCGTTCTCTTCGAAATAGCTTTAGGGCTAGCGTCGTGTCTAACTTCCGGGGGTAAAGTACTGAATGGACTAGGGCCTTTACCGAGGTACCGAATCCAATCAAACTCTGAATACCGGAAAGTTCAATCACGGCAGTCAGACAGTGGGGGCTAAGCTCCATTGTCAAAAGGGAAACAGCCCAGACCGTCAGCTAAGGTCCCAAAGTGCCGTCTTAGTGGTAAAGGATGTGGATCCGCACAGACAACCAGGAGGTTGGCTTAGAAGCAGCCATCCTTTAAAGAAAGCGTAATAGCTCACTGGTCAAGTGGATCTGCGCCGATAATTCAACGGGGCTCAAGACGGCCACCGAAGCTACGGACTTGTCAGGGATACGTCCCTGACAATTGGTAGAAGAGCGTTCCATACTCGACGAAGCCCGACCGACAAGGACGAGTGGAGGGTATGGAAGAGACCCTGCCGGCACAAGTAGCGATAAAACGTGTGAAAACCATGTTCGCCGTAAACCTAAGGTTTCCTGAGCTAGGTCAATCCGCTCAGGGTTAGTCGGGCCTAAGGCCAGGCCGAAAGGCGTAGCCGATGGGAAACGGGTCAACATTCCCGTACCGTCATGCAACGATAAAGACCGATGGGGTGACGCAGAAGGGCAGATCAGCCTACGATTGGTTGTGTAGGTTCAAGGATGTACGAAGGCTTCGTTGGTAAATCCGCGAAGCTTTTTCCGAGATCCGATGTCAAGAGCTTCGGCTCATAAAGTGATCGATCCCATGCTGCCAAGAAAAGCCTCTAAGGAGTTGTAGGGCGACCGTACCGCAAACCGACACAGGTAGGTGAGGAGAAAATCCTAAGGCGCTAGTGAGAATTCTCGTTTAGGAACTAGGCACATTAACCCCGTAACTTCGGGAGAAGGGGTGCCTCTTTGGGTCAGGAGACTTGCTTTCCAAAGCCCAGAGGGGTCGCAGCGAATCGGCTCAGGCGACTGTTTACTAAAAACACAGGGCTCTGCAAAGTCATAAAAACGACGTATAGGGTCTGACGCCTGCCCGGTGCCGGAAGGTTAAAGAGAGGGGTTAGACGCAAGTCGAAGCTCTGAACTGAAGCCCCGGTAAACGGCGGCCGTAACTATAACGGTCCTAAGGTAGCGAAATTCCTTGTCGGGTAAGTTCCGACCTGCACGAATGGCGTAACGATCTGAGCGCTGTCTCAACGAGGAGCACTGCGAATCTGTAGTACCGGTGAAGATGCCGGTTTCCCGCAACTAGACGGAAAGACCCCGTGCACCTTTACTGCACCCTAGCCTTGAACTTGGGTGCGTTCTGCGCAGGATAGGTGGGAGGCTTTGAACCCGGGATTTTGGTCTCGGGGGAGCCAACGGTGAGATACCACCCTTAACGCACTTAGGTTCTAACCTGCTCCCCTATATCGGGGAGAGAGACACGGCTAGGCGGGTAGTTTGACTGGGGCGGTCGCCTCCTAAAGAGTAACGGAGGCGCTCGAAGGTTCCCTCAGGCTGTTTGGAAATCAGCCGGCGAGTGTAAAGGCACAAGGGAGCTTGACTGCGAGACCTACAAGTCAAGCAGGTGCGAAAGCAGGACTTAGTGATCTGGTGGTTCCGCATGGAAGGGCCATCACTTAACGGATAAAAGGTACGCCGGGGATAACAGGCTGATCTGGTCCAAGAGTTCACATCGACGACCAGGTTTGGCACCTCGATGTCGGCTCATCGCATCCTGGAGCTGTAGAAGGTTCCAAGGGTTGGGCTGTTCGCCCATTAAAGCGGTACGTGAGCTGGGTTTAGAACGTCGCGAGACAGTTCGGTCCCTATCTGTTGTGGGCGAAGGAGATTTGAGGGGAGCTGTCCTTAGTACGAGAGGACCGGGATGGACGAACCTCTAGTGCACCAGTTGTCACGCCAGTGGCATCGCTGGGTAGCTACGTTCGGTAGGGATAAACGCTGAAAGCATCTAAGCGTGAAGCCCACCCCAAGATGAGATCTCCCGCAGGGTAACCTGCCTAAAGACCCCTGGAAGACTACCAGGTTGATAGGCCCGAGGTGTAAGTCTCCGAGCGCAAGCAAGGAACTGAGCTGACGGGTACTAATCGGTCGTGAGGCTTGACCATAACGTTTGTACTGCTGGTGAAGTGAAGACTTCAAACTTTCGAAAGCGTTCGCTTGCTTCGAGTGCGGCTCTCCATGAGAGAGCAGTTACAGCTACTGATTTTCCCGGTGACCTTGGAGGAGGGGTCACACCCGTTCCCATTCCGAACACGGCAGTTAAGCCCTCCATCGCCAATGGTACTGCCAGGGCAACCTGGTGGGAGAGTAGGACGTTGCCGGGATTTTTATTCTTCTTACTTGAGTTCGACCCCCCTTACAAGGGATCAAAGAGGCCCCGCTTCCCCATTTACGAGTTCTTTCGAGAATCGTGACGGGATTTTCGGGGCCTTTCGTTTTTTGGGCCGGTGCCTGAGCTCCGCGAACCCCCGTGATTCCAGGGTCTAGAATCAACACCCATCCCGCTGGAGGCCTCAAACCCCGATGTCCGGTCACTCGAAATGGCATACGATCAAACACAAGAAGGGCGCCCTTGATGCGAAGAGAGGGAAGGTCTTCACCAAGCTGATCCGCGAAATGACGATTGCCGCGCGAATCGGCGGCGGCGACCCGGTCATGAACCCCCGGCTGCGCACGGTTGTCGACAAGGCCAAGGCCGCGAACATGCCCGCCGACAACGTCAAGCGTGCCATCCAGAAAGGCACGGGCGATCTTGAGGGCGTGAGCTACGAGGACTTCACCATGGAAGGCTACGGCCCTGGTGGAGTCGCCGTTCTGGTGGAAGGCACCACCGACAACCGCAACCGCCTGGTTTCCGAAATCCGCCACATCTTCAGCAAGCACAACGGCAACATGGGAACCGCGGGCTGCGTGTCCTACCTCTTCCACCAGAAGGGTTACATTGCCATCGCGGCCGACAAGACCACCGAAGACAAGCTGATGGAGATTGCTCTGGACGCGGGTGCCGATGACATCCAGAGCTCGCCCGAGGGCTTCGAGATCTACACCACGCCGCACGGGCACGAGGCCGTCTTGAAGGCCGTGAAGGATGCGGGCATCGAGCCCGATGATTCCGAGATCGGAAAGTACGCCGAGAACCTCATCGCGCTAGACGGCGGCAAGGCCTCCCAGATGGTCAAACTCATTGATGCGATGGAAGACAGCGACGACGTCAACAACGTCTGGACGAACTTCGATACCTCCAGCGCGCCCGAATCCTAGCAGCCCGTGGCGAAAGTCAGCCGGCATTCGAGCGCGAAGCCAGCCCTTGGGGCTCGAACGCTGCATCCCGTCTGGACTTCTTCGCTCAGAAGCCCGAATATGCCCGATATTCGGGCTCCTCGGCTCATCGCCAGACGGGCCCATCGCTGGTCTCGGTGCTGCGGCCGACTTTCACCACGGACTGCTAGGACCAGGCCCTGATCGTCCTCGGCATCGACCCGGGTCTCGTCGCGACCGGCTTTGGTGTCATTGACCTCGGCCCGAGGCGGAGATATCGCGTGATCGACTTCGGTGTCATCCGCCCGCCCACCCGGGCCGCCATGGAAGTGCGCCTGCTCGCGATCTTCCGCGGCCTCAGCGAAGTGATCACGAAGCACTCTCCCGAGAAAGTTGCGGTCGAGGGGATCTATCAGGCCAAGAACGTGCGCAGCGCCCTGACCCTCGGCCACGCCCGGGGAGCCGCGCTCCTCGCCGCGGCCGCCGCAAAACTTCCCCTCGCCGCCTTCGCGCCGTCCACCGTCAAGGCCCACGTGAGCGGCTATGGCCTCGCCGACAAGCAACAGGTGTCGTGGATGGTGAGCCGCCTTCTCGGCCTGCCCGCGGACATTCTCCCCGGCGACGCCGCCGACGCCCTGGCCCTCGCGATCTGCGGGGCCGACCTCATCCCCGATCCTGAGAAAGTGAAGATCCAATGATCGGGTTCCTCAGAGGTATTCTTCTTCAGAAGAACCCGCAGGAGATTCTCCTTGATGTCTCCGGCGTCGGTTATCGCGTGCTCGTCCCCATTTCGACCTTCTGCCGGCTGGGCGAACTCGGTGCGCAGGCCCAGTTGCTGGTCCACACGCACGTTCGCGAGGATCAGCTGGCCCTCTATGGCTTCGCCACGCCCACCGAGATCATGCTTTTCGAGAAGCTCATCGCGGTCAGCGGCGTCGGTCCCAAGGTTGCCTTGGGTGTACTGTCCGGCATCGAGGCCGATGATCTCGTCCACGCCGTACGCGCCAACGATGTGGCACGACTCACTCGCGTCCCGGGCATCGGCAAAAAGACCGCCGAGCGGCTGATCCTGGAACTCAAGGACAAGCTCTCGACCATTCACACCGCGAGTGCCGCACCCCAGCCCACGTCGCCAAAACGCGCCGACCTGCTCTCCGCCCTCGCGAATCTCGGCTATTCAAGCTCCGAGGCCGAGCGCGCGGCCAGCGAGGTGCTACGCCAACAGCCTGACGCCTCGCTCGGAGACCTCCTCCGAGACGCCCTCCGCGTCATCTCCCGCCGTTAGAGTCCGCCAATGGCCGCCGAAGACCCGCGACTCATTTCTCGAGCCCGACTCGACGATGACGTTCGCTTCGATGTCTCCCTTCGGCCCCTTCGACTGGCGGACTACATCGGCCAGCGTCACGTGGTCGAGAACCTCGGCGTCTCGATAGAGGCCGCGAAGAATCGCGGCGAGGCCCTGGACCACATCCTCCTCTTTGGCCCGCCCGGCGTCGGGAAAACCTCCCTCGCCTATGTCATCGCCAACGAACTCGGTGTCCCCATCAAGACCACGTCGGGCCCCGTGGTCGAGCGGGCCGGCGATCTCGCTGCGCTGCTCACCGCCCTCGACGAACGTGAGATCCTCTTCATCGACGAGATTCATAGGCTGGACGCCAAGGTCGAAGAGATTCTCTATCCAGCGCTCGAGGACTTCAGCCTCGACCTCATGATCGGCACCGGTCCCGGCGCGCGCTCCATGCGCGTGCCGCTCAAGCCCTTCACCCTGATCTCCGCGACCACGCGCGCGGGCCTGCTCACCGCACCCCTCCGCAGCCGTTTCGGTATCGTGATGCGCCTCGATCTTTACAATGCGGAAGACCTACAGATCATCGTGACCCGGTCGGCGCGCCTGCTGGGTGTGCCGCTCGACGAGGAGGGAGCGCAGCAGATCGCGCGCCGGAGCCGCGGCACGCCTCGCATCGCGAACCGCCTCCTCCGCCGCGTTCGCGACTTCGCCCAGGTCCGCGCCCAGGGCCACATCACGGGTGCGGTCGCTGACGACGCTTTGAAACTGCTCGCCGTCGATGACTTTGGCTTCGATGAGGTCGACAGAAACCTTCTCCTCACGATCATCGAGAAGTTCAGCGGAGGTCCGGTCGGCCTCGGGACTCTCGCCGCCTCAATCGGCGAGGACGCCGATGCCATCGAGGACATCTACGAGCCCTACCTTCTGCAGATCGGCTTCATCGATCGGACGCCCCGAGGTCGGATCGCAACGCCGCGCGCGTACCAGCACTTTGGCATCGACCGGGCGGCCGTCGAGCGACCGCAGAAAAAACTCTTCTGAAGACCCGGGATTTCGACTTCGATCTGCCGCCAGAACTCATCGCGCAGGTCCCCCTTCCCCATCGGGACGCCTCGCGGCTTCTAAGTGTCGAGCGCGCCACCGGAGTCCTTGGCCACGGTTCCTTCTCCGCTCTCCCCGATCTGCTTCGAGCCGACGATCTACTGATCGTTAACCGAAGCCGCGTAGTGCCCGCCCGACTCCTTGGCCAAACCATCGGAGGCGGCAAGGCCGAGGTTCTCTACCTCTTTCCCGAACCCACCAGCCCGGGATCTTTCCGCGCCCTCGTGAGACCGGGCCGAAAGCTCAAGGTGGGGGCCGCGGTCGAACTGGGCGGAGGAGAACGCTCCCGCGTCCTCGCGGTCCACCCGGACGGGAGTCGAACCATGATGCTCGAGGGGGGAACCAACGTGCTGGATCTGCTCTTCAAGCTCGGTCACCTTCCCCTTCCCCCCTACATCGACCGCGCCGACCGCCCGCTGGACCAGGAGCGCTACCAAACGGTCTATGCCTGCGAACCCGGCAGTGTCGCCGCACCCACCGCCGGGTTGCACTTCACCGAGCGCCTGCTCGACCAAGTTCGCAGCAAGGGCGTTCACGTTCACGAAATCCTGCTCCATGTGGGCCCCGGCACCTTCGCGCGAGTCGACGCGGACAACATCGCCGACCATCGGGTCCTACCCGAAGCCTTCCACGTTCCCTCAGAAACCGCCGAGGCCTATGAGCGCGCCAGAATTCGCGGGAGCCGGGTCATCGCGGTCGGTACCACCACGGTTAGAGCGCTTGAGACGGCGGTCCACGACGCCTCTCTCACCGCAGGTCCAGGGAAGACCGATCTTGTGATCCTCCCCGGTCATAGATTCCGGGCGGTCGACGCCCTCCTCACCAACTTCCATCTTCCTAAGTCGTCGCTTCTCTTTCTCGTCTCCGCTTTTGCCGGAATCGACGAGATTCGCGCCGCCTACGCCGAGGCGATCCGCACGCGATATCGCTTCTACAGCTACGGGGATGCGATGTTCATACACTGACCCGGACCGGCCCCAAGGCTTAAACTCCCCGCACCCATGAACCTCATTCCCCGTGCCTTCGGATGGCCCGCCCTTACGACCTGCGGGTTCGTTTTCCTTGCCGCGCTCCCGGCCTGCAAGAAGCTCGGGCAGGTCGACGTGCCGGCGACGAACCCGAATCCGCCGGTTGCCACCCTCCCGTCTCCGCAACCGGGGGGTACGGTCATCCTCGGAAACCCGAACCCAACGCCGGCCGCGAGCGCGACTCCGAGCGGCTCGCCTCCCGCAACGTCCTCGCCCACCACGACGCCCCCGCCCAATTCCGGGTCGTGTTCTCTTGCCTCGATGCCGGAAGGTTCGCCCTGCCAGGCGGAGGCGCCGAGCTTCCAGGCCCAGGTCGAGTCCGCCCAGGCTGAAGTTCAGCGCAACCGTCCCGACCTTTTCGACGGGGGCCGCGTCCGAAGCGAAGACGCTTACGTTCAGGAGGTCGCCCGCGTCCTGCGCACCCGCGGTCTGTGCGCGGCCCAGGGCGGCCCCAAGGACGAGGTCGCAGTGAAGAACACCAACAACTGGAATGACCAATACGACATCGTGCTCTCTAGCGGCCAGACCTGGACGTCCTACCAGGTGACTTGCCGGCCCTCCCGCTTCTAAAGCCCAGCGCACGGCGGTGCCGCGCCCATCACCCATCCGAGGCCCATGACCGAACTCGACATCACTCAATTGAACGAAGTCGTGCGCGAACAATCGCTCCGCGTCCAGGCCGCGGCCACCGAAATTCGCAAGGTGATCGTGGGCCAGCCCGCTCTGGTTGACCGGCTCCTCATCGCCCTTCTGTGCCGCGGGCACCTTCTCGTCGAAGGAGTTCCAGGCCTCGCCAAGACCCTCGCCATCAAGACGTTCTCCCGCGTCCTCGACCTCTCTTTCTCGAGAATTCAGTTCACGCCCGACCTCCTTCCCGCCGACCTCGTGGGAACGCTCGTTTTCCAGCCGAAGTCCGGGGAGTTCACGGTTCGAAAGGGTCCGGTCTTCGCCCACCTCGTGCTCGCCGACGAAATCAACCGCGCCCCCGCCAAGGTCCAGTCCGCTTTGCTCGAGGCCATGCAGGAACGGCAGGTCACGATCGGCGATTCCACCTACCCCCTGCCTGAACCCTTCCTGGTCTTCGCCACCCAGAATCCGATAGAGCAGGAAGGCACCTATCCACTACCCGAGGCGCAGGTCGATCGGTTCCTGATGAAAGCCCGGATCGACTATCCAAAAAAGGAGGAGGAGCGTCTGATCCTCGACCGAATGCTGCTCCACTCGCCGGAGGAGCTCGGCGTTTCCAAGCGCCTGGATCAAGCCTCGGTTCTCGCTATCGCGAAACTGGTTCGCAATATCCATCTCGACGAGCGTGTCCGCAACTACATCATCGAGATCGTCACCGCGACCCGGAAGCCGCGCGAGGTCGGGCTCGGGGATCTTTCCCATCTCATCAGCTTCGGCGCTTCCCCTCGCGGCACCCTGGCCTTCTCCGAGGCGGCCCGCGCGGTCGCCTTCCTGCGAGGCCGCTCCTATGTGGTTCCCGAGGACGTGAAGGAGATCGCGCGGGATGTCTTGAGACACCGCATCCTCCTCACCTACGAGGCCGAGGCCGAGAATGTGACGAGCGAGGCCGTCGTCGACCGCATCCTCGAGCGCGTCGAAGTTCCCTGAGGCCGACGCCCCTGCCAGCAGCCCGAAAAAACAACCTCACCGTGTCGACCCTTGACCGCGAGACGCTCCGCAAGATCCGCAGGATCAGGCTGCACACCCGCCTGATCCTCGAGAGCGGAATCGTCGGCAGCTATCACGCGGCGTTCAAGGGGCGCGGCATGGAATTCGCCGAAGTTCGAGAGTATCAGCCCGGTGACGACGTTCGAACCATCGATTGGAACGTTACCGCCCGCTCCGGGGTTCCTCACGTCAAGAAATACATTGAGGAGCGCGACCTCACCCTGCTTCTCCTGATCGATATCTCGGGTTCGTCTTCATTCGGCTCCCGCTACCTGGCGAAACGCGATCTCGCCGCCGAGCTCTCCGGTGTTCTTGCCTTTTCCGCGGTGGCGAACAAGGACCGCGTGGGCGCCGTGCTCTTCTCGGACGACGTGGAGATGTTCATACCGCCCTCGCGCGGAGAGATGCACGCGCTACGCATCGTGCGAGACACCCTGGTGCATCCCAGCCGGTCGCGGGGGACTTCGATCCAGAAGGCGGTTCGCTTCGCCCGGGGGATTCTCAAACGGCGATCCATCGTGGCCATCATTTCGGACTTTCAGGATCACGGCTACGAGAAGGGGCTGGCGGCGCTCCGACGCAAACACGACGTCTTCGCTCTCCACCTCATCGACCCACGGGACAGGGACATGCCGGATATCGGCCTCGTTCGCCTGACCGATCCGGAAACCGGCGAGCTGGTGGTTCTCGACACGAGCGATCCCCACGTTCGCGCCGCTCTCACCCCGCCCGATGCCGAAGAAACGCGGGGAGGGCTGCGGCAGTGCGGTGTCGACTCCCTGGCCCTCGCCACGTCCGAGCCCTACGATCGACCCCTTCAGGGCTTCTTCAAGGGCAGAGAGAGACGGCGTTGAAGGCTTTCCTCGCCCTGGCGCTCGGCCTCGTCGTCGCGCAGGGCCTTGAGCCGACCATCGAGGTTCGCCCCGGCACCGCGAACGTGTCGATTGGTGAGAGGTTCGAGGTCACGGTCGAAATCAAGGGGCTCCAGGGCGCCGTTTACGATTTTCCGAAGGAGATCAGTGATGGCTCGGTTGAACTCATCCAGGCTCAACCTCCAACCTCTGCCGGCAGCGCGGTCTACCGCGCGCAGGTCTTCGCGATGGGGAAGGACGGCCGAATTCCCGAGATCGAGATCCAGTACACATCCGCCGACGGGAGCAAAGGCTCCGTCAAGAGCGCCCCCGTTCCCCTGAACGTCGTCTCCACGCTCGATCCGAGTGAACAAAACCCGGCCCCGGCGGACTTCGCCCCGCCGATGCCCGTCCTGGTTTCGAGAAGTTTCTGGATAGTGGGCGGTCTCGCCGCGGTTCTTGTCCTGGCCCTCCTGGTTCTGGCGGCCCGTCGCCTGCGTTTTCCCAGGAAACTCGACGACCCGAAGGTCACGCCCGCGATCACGCCCGAGGAAGAGGCCATGAGCGGTCTCGAAAAACTCGCTGCGGGGGAAGCCACGCGAGATCCAAAGGCCTTCTACATCCAGCTCGTCCAGATCCTAAAGCAATACCTTGAGCGACGACTTGAAGCGCCGGTTCTCGAGATGACGTCCACCGAGACCCTCGGTTTCGTCAAGAGTCATGCCTGGACCGCTCCGTATTCCGTGGCTTTGCGAGATCTCGTGACTTCGGCCGATCTCGTGAAGTTCGGTGGGTCATCGGACGCCTCGAACGCGGAACGCCAGATCCAGCAGGTGCGCGACATCGTGGGTCGCGTTGATCGGCTGCGTCGGGCCGATATCGAGCTCCGCTCCCGGGAGCAGGATCGAAGGAAGACCGCCCGATGACCTTCGCCGGCCTTCAATTCCAGGCTCCCTGGATCCTGCTCTTCCTCCCTGTTCCTTTTCTCCTCATGTGGCTCGCGGGTCGCGAAAAGTCCCTTGAGCCAACCCTCAGCCTTCCCCGCACCTCCCTCGCCAGGAATCTTCCGCGGACTCTGCGGGCGCGGTTTCACCACCTGCCCATGTGGCTCACGACACTGGCCCTGTCCCTGATTGTGATCGCGCTGGCCCGGCCGCAAAAAGGCCTTGGTCGCGATCAGATGACGACCGAAGGCGTCGACATCGTAGTCGCCATCGACGTCTCGGGCTCGATGGCGGCCCAGGATTTTCAGCCCGACAACCGTCTCGCGGTCGCAAAGTCGGTGGTCGCGGACTTCATCCGAAGACGGACCCGCGACCGGCTGGGTCTTGTGATCTTCGCCGGCCGCGCGATCACCCAGTCCCCCGCGACCACCGATCAGGCGCTGCTGCTCCGCCAGCTCGAGGATGTGGCCCTCGACCGCCTTCCGGACGGCACCGCGATCGGCTCCGGCCTCGCCACGGCCCTTTCAAGGCTCAGTAAGTCCGAATCGAAGACCAAGGTCGTGGTGCTCGTGACGGACGGAGCCAATAACAGCGGAGAGATCGACCCCGATACGGCGACGGATATCGCCAGGGCGATGGAGGTGAAGATCTACACCGTGGGCGTCGGCAAGGGCGGGATTGCTCCGATACCCGTTCGCGCTCAGGATCCCTTTACGGGCCGGGTCGTTACCCGCACCATAAACATGGAGGTGCCCATAGACGAGGACCTGCTCAAGCGGATTGCGGAACGAACCGGCGGCGCTTTCTTTTCGGCCACGGACGAGTCGAGCTTCCGGGACATTTTCAGCCGGATCGACGCCCTCGAAACCACGCGCCTCAAGAGCGTCTCGTTCCGGCGTTTCCAGGAACTCTTCCCTCCGTTTCTGACCTCAGCGGCGGCCCTTCTGGTCCTGGCGGGATTTTTATGGGCGCGCGGCCTGCGCGTTCTGCCGGTTTGAAACCATGACCGTCGCCTCGCCCCTCTGGCTGCTGGCCCTGCTCGCGATCCCGCTCCTTTCGTGGATGGGCGCACGGGTTGTTCGATCCGACCGCGAACGCATGGAAAGCATGGTGACCGCATCCATGTTCGATCGGATCGGCCGGCGGTTTCCAGCCCGCGCGCAGACCCTGAGGAGCGTGGGCCTGACCGTGGGCGCGGTCCTGCTTGTCCTCGCCCTCGCGCGGCCGCAATGGGGGATCGTGAGAGAGCGGGTGGAACGTATGGGCGTCGACGTGGCTCTCGTGCTCGACACGTCACTTTCGATGTCGGTCGAGGATGTCTCGCCGAATCGATTCTTCCTCGCCCGCCAGTCCCTCTTCGCCTTGATGTCCAGGCTCGCAGGCGACCGCTTCTCTCTGGTGGCGTTTGAGGGCGAGGCCTATCCGCTCGCGCCGTTGACCCTCGACGCCGACGCGGTTTCCCTGTTTCTTGAAACCATCGAGCCCGGGTTTGTCCCGACCCCCGGATCGAACCTCCTCTCCGGCATCGAGGCCGGCATCGCGACGTTCGTGGATCCGAGCCGGGCGAACAAGGTCATCGTCCTCGTGTCCGACGGCGAGGATCTCGAAGAGAGCCTGGGAGCGGCGATCGAAGCCGCGAAAAAGGCCGGCGTGATCATCCACACCGTGGGCGTGGGATCCGGTCAGGGCGGCCCGGTGCCGGACACGGACACGTCCGGAACAAGGCGCGGCTACAAGCTCGAGAACGGTGAACCCGTGATTTCAAGGCTCAACGCCGAGAACCTCATTCGGCTCGCGCAGTCCACCGGAGGCAAATTCACCCAGGTGGCCACGAACAACACATCTCTTTCTCCGATCGCCTCGGCGATCGAGGCCATGGAAAACCGCCAGGCCGCGAGCGAGTTCTCCTTCCGCAAGAAAGAACGCTTTCAGATCCCGCTCGTCCTTTCGCTGCTCTCGTTCCTCCTCGGTCTGTTCGGCCCTCTGGTCTGGGAACATGTGAGGCGCAGGCGCGCCCCGCTCGCCCTGTTGCCGGTGCTCTTTCTCCTCGCCGCCACGGCTTCCGCCGACATCAAGGATGAGATTCTGGCCAGGCCCTCTCGAGAGACCAACAAGGGCCTCAAGGCCTACGAAGCCGGGGACGCCGCCCTGGCCCTCGCGGCTTTCGAGAAGGCGCGCGCCGCCCGGCCGGATTCCCCCACGACCCGGTTCAATGAAGCCGTGGCCCAGGCCAAGGCCGGCAAGGCACAGGAGGCCGCCGAGACCTTCACCTCGTTGTCGCGCGAGAAGAATGAACTCGCTTTCGAGAGCCACTACAACCTTGGGAACACGCTGCTGGCTTCGCAGCAACACCCGGCCGCGATCTCGGCTTACCGGGACGCCCTGCGGACTCGTCCGGACGACCTGCGGGCCCGCCGCAACCTGGAGATCGCCCTGCGCCAGATGGAGCAGCAGAAGAAAGATCAGGAGAAGGACAAGCAGGACCAGCAGAAGGATGAGAAAGACAAGGAACCGCCCCAGAAACAATCCTCCAAACCAGACGAGAAGAAGGAACCCCAAAAGTCCGAGAAAGAGCGGGAGAACGAGCGTTTCCAGAAGGAAACCGGCATGTCGAAAGACCGCGCGATGCAGCTTTTGAAGGCACTCGAGCAGAACGAAAAGACCGAGCAGAAGAAGAAACTCGAAGCCGAGCGCGCGAAACGACGTAAAGGCAAGGACTGGTGATGCCCGCCCTTCTGCTCGTCCTTCTGGCCGCCGTTTCGCCGGCCCAGCAAGGATCCGTCCGCGCCGAAGTAGACGCGCGCAAGATGGGCGTCGAGGATGTGGTCACACTCTCCATCGTCATGGAGGGTGAGGCCGCCAGTCTCGATGTGGCGATGCCCACGCTCAAGAACCTGCGGGTGGTGGGCGGCCCGTCGACCTCCACCCAGATCTCCTTCATCAACGGCGCCATGTCGAGGCAGAAGAGCCTCTCCCTCGTCCTGCGGCCCGAGAAGAACGGGGCCGCGGAAATAGGGCCGGTCTCGGTGCAGGGGTATCCGCCCACCGCCGCGATCACGATCGACGTGGTTCAGGGCGCGATCCGGCCCGCGCAGGCTCAGGATCCTTTCGCCGGCGATCCTTTCGGCGGGCGCGACCCCTTCGAGGAGATCTTCGGACGGTCTCAGCGACGACAACCGGCGAACCAGGGCAAGCTCTTCGTCGAGGCGACACTGTCCCGCCCTGCGGCTCGGGTGGGCGAGCCGATCCTGGTGACGTACTACGTCTACACCCAGGTCTCGCTCACCGGCGTCGAGTTTGCCGAAGCGCCGAAGTACCCGGGATTCTGGGCGGAAGAGGTCGACCGCGGCCGGGGCGATTCTGCCGGGGAGAACACCGTGGTCCAAGGAGAACCCTACCTGCGCTATCCCGTGCTCGAGCGCGTGCTGTTTCCTACCCGACCGGGCCTTCTCGAAATCCCCGAGGCCCGCCTTCGCCTGGTGCCTTCGGGCGGCGCTTTCGGCATCGCCGCGCCGATCGAGCGCAGCACCCGGATACTGAAGGTCAAGGTCGACGCGCTCCCGGACGGCACACCGGAAGGAGCCGCGGTGGGGACGTATCAGGTTCAGTCTTCGACCGATCGGACGAGTGTGGTTCTGGGCGACGCGCTCACCTTCAGGTTTCAGGTGAAGGGTCGAGGCAATTTGAAGTGGATCGACGCTGCGCCGAGCCTGGTCATCGAAGGCGCCCGCGTTTTCCCACCGCGCGTGGTCTCGGATCTCAAGACCACGAAGCAGGGGATCGAAGGCACCAAGACCTGGGAGTTCGTGATCGTCCCCGAGAAGGTTGGTTCCTACGAGATCCCGTCCATCTCATTTCCTTCCTTCGATCCCCAGGCCCAGGCGATGAAGACCGACCGCACGACCGCGGTCCCCTTCGTCGTTTCTCCCGCGACGACGTCGTCGTCTCCTGAAGCTTCGCGGAAGCTCACCGGGGCCTTTTCTCTCCGTGCGGATCTGGACGAACCGCAGACCGATCTGGCCCCAGTGGCCGCCGGTTTAGCGATCATCTCCCTCGCGCTTCAGGCCTATGCGTGGCGTCGAAAGCCAAGGGCGGCGGTGGCCCATGGACGAAGCAAGGCTGCGGTTCAGGCCGCACTCCGAGAACTGCGCGATGAGAGCCTCATTCAGGGGACCAAGGAACGCGCGGCAACAAGAATCCAGGGCGCGATCGATTCGGTCTTCGGTCCGCGCGCGGAGTGGCCCGCCGACGACCTTGGCGACCGTATTCGCAGCCTCGCCGACGACCTCGAGTTTCTTCGTTTTGCTCCGCAGCTCGGCAGCTATGAAGCGAAGCTCAAGGAAGTCCGTGAGCGTGCCGCGGCGATTCTGGAGGCGCTCTCATGAGACTCTGCACGACTCTCCTCGCGGCGTTCCTCTGCGTCCCGTCGGCCGAAGCTCAAGCACCGGCTCCAGCAGAAGCACCCACCGCGGCCTTCAGGCGCGGCAACGAGAGCGCCACGCGAAGCCAGTGGGACGAAGCGATTGCCGTCTACGCGGAGATCGAGAAGCAGGGTGTCCGCGCCCCGTCCCTTTATTGGAACTGGGCGCAGACGGCCTCGGCCGCGGGAAAGAAGGGCGAGGCGCTTTGGGCGGCGCTCCGAGCGCGGGAACTCTCGCCCACCGACTCCAGTCTCAACCGGGAGATCGAAACGCTACGCGCAGAGCTCGGCCTCGATCCTTCCGAGGTTTCCCTCGGGCTCGTTGGCGATCTGCGCGCCCAGGCGAGGCGTTTCCGGCTCGACATTATCGCGATGATCTTCTTCGCGGCGTCCATCGCGCTGCTGGTTGGAAAGAAGCCCCGAACCGTCCTCGGTCGCGGTGCCTTCGCCGCCGGTGTTCTGGTGGCCCTGCCCCTTCTCGGGGGGGCGTGGCAGGAGCCGCGGGGAGTGGTGATTCACAAAGATGCGCCGCTTCTGGACATCCCCCAAAACGATGCGATCGCGATTGCCAATCTGAGGGAGGGCGAGGCCGTGCCACTGCTCGCCTTCGAGGGTGAGTTCGTGAGAATTCAGGACGCCTCCGGCGCGCGCGGTTTCGCGCACCGGGCCGATGTTCGAAAGATAGGAATGGAATGAGCGCGCCCGAAACGATGACCTTCGACGGGAACGCCCTGCACCTGCTCGATCAGCGCGCGCTGCCCGGCGAGGTTCGTTACGAGATCTGCCGGAGCGCGGAAGAGACCGCGCAGGCCATAAAGACGCTGGTGGTCCGGGGGGCTCCGGCAATCGGCGTGGCCGCGGCTTTTGGCGTCGTGCTCGCCGCGAAGCGAGCTATGGAAGCCGGGGCGCCGCTCGATCCTGCGTTGGACGCCGCGCATCAGGTTCTGGCCGCGAGCCGTCCCACCGCGGTCAATCTCTTCTGGGCGCTCGAGCAGATGCGTCGAGCGCGGGCCGGGGTGCTTCAAGCCCTGGCCCCCGAGGTCGTCGTCGCATTGGCGTCGGAGGCGAACAGGATCCTCACCGACGACGTGGCCTCCTGTCGCGCAATAGGTGAGTTCGGTGCAGCCCTTTTTCCGGAGCACGCCCGCGTTCTCACCCACTGCAATGCCGGCGCTCTGGCCACCGCCGGCTACGGCACCGCACTCGGCGTCATCCGCTCCGCACGCCGTATGAACAAGCTCGACCGCGTCTTCGTCGACGAAACACGTCCGGTGCTGCAGGGCGCGCGTCTCACCGCCTGGGAACTTGTCAATGAAGGCATTCCCACAACCCTGATCACGGATTCGATGGCGGGCGCCTTGATGGCCCGGGGCGAGGTCAACTGCGTCGTGGTGGGCGCCGACCGCATCACCGCAAACGGCGATGTGATCAACAAGATCGGCACCTACACCGTGGCCGTCCTCGCCCGCGAGCACAAGATCCCCTTCCTGGTCGCAGCACCCCGCTCGACTTTCGACCTGGCCACACCGTCTGGAGATCGCGTCACCATCGAGGAGCGAGATCCGAGCGAAGTTCTGCACTTTGGAGGCGCTCGCACCGCCCCCCAGGGAGTCGATGTCCGCAACCCTGCTTTCGACGTGACCCCGGCGGCCTTCGTTACCGCTATCGTCTGCGAAACCGGGATCGCTCGCCCCCCATTCATGGCCGAGCTGGTTCGGCTACGGGCCCTGCCCTTCAATGCGACTCACTCCTGATCGGGGCAGTTTTGCACTTCTTGGCCGGCCTCAGGGAGGCCCCGGTATTCCCGGCACCGATTTCCTAAACTACCCCCCACTTTGCTTCTCTTGAGGATCGCATGAACATTGGACTTTTTTCGGGCCCGGCTTCGAAGGTATCGGCCGACCTTCTCGTCTTTCTGGTCGATGAGAAAGAGAACATCCACACCGTTGATGATCCGGAGATCGCGGCGGTGGTGGACGACGCGGCCGCGCGCTTCCGGGCCAGGTCCTTGTCCCGCGAACTGATCCAGAAGGCGGGCGGCCGGAACATCGTCGTCTTTTCGGCGAGCCACATCCGAGGTCTCAACACCTGGGAGACCCTCAAGACCGTAGTCGCGCGCGCGATCCGCCTCGCCCGCGACCTCGGCTTGCCGCGCGTCGCCGTTTTCTGCAACCACCAGGACGCCGCCCCCCTCGTCGGGAAAGCGGTTGAGGGCGCGGTCCTGGGCGGTTACACGTTCGACCGCCACCGACAGGAGAAGGAGCGGTTCTTCAAAGAAAAGCTGTCGCTCGAAATCGTGGTTCACCCCGACCACCAGGCCGACGCCGAGGCGCGGCGGGCCCGCTACGCCTGGGTCTCCGAGAACGTGAACGTCGCGCGCGACCTGATCAATGAACCCGCCAACATCGTGAACCCGCTGGTCCTCGCGGAGCGCGCCCAGCAGATTGCCCTTGAAACCGGCCTTCAGTGCGAGGTGCTCGACGAGACCGCGCTCAAGGCGAAGGGCTATCGCGGTCTGCTCCACGTGGGTGCGGGAAGCGCCACGCCGCCGCGCATGGTGATCCTCAGACACATCCCACGGCAGAGCTCGGCCGAGACGATCGCCCTCGTGGGCAAGGGCCTTACCTTCGACTCGGGCGGCATTTCGATCAAGCCCGCCGACAAGATGTGGGAGATGAAGGGCGACATGGCGGGTGCTGCCGCGGTTCTCGCCGCCATGCGCACCATCGCGAAACTTCAGCCGAGCGTCCGCGTCATCGGGATCTTGTGCTGCGCCGAGAACATGCCGGGGAATCAGGCAAACCGCCCCGGCGACATCTTCGTGGCCAGAAACGGCAAGAGCGTCATGGTCGACAACACCGACGCCGAAGGACGGCTCGTCCTCTCAGACGGCCTCGCCCGGGCCGGCGAAGAAGGCGCCACCCACGTGATCGACATCGCGACCCTCACCGGCGCCGTGGTCCGGGCCCTCGGCCCTTCCGTAGCCGGAGTGCTCGGCACGAACCGTGATCTGATCCGCCGGGTGATCGCCGCGGGGGAGAGTCACGGTGAGGCGTTTTGGGAGTTGCCCCTCGTCGAGGAGTATCGCGATTCGCTCAAGACTCCCTACGCCGACATCAACAACATCGCCGCGGGCGGCGTTGCGGGCGCCATCACCGCAGCGTTGTTCCTGCGAGAGTTCGTGCCCGAAGGTGTCGCCTGGGCCCACCTCGATATCGCCGGCCCGATGTTCAAGGATCGTGAGTGGCGATACTACGAAGCGGGCGCCCTTGGATTTGGGGTCAAGACACTGGTCCATCTGGTCGAGCGTTTCCGAGAGACCGCCTAACCCATGGACGTGGCGGTTTCACCGCTGCTGTTCGGTCTCATCGCCGCGCTCGCCAACGTTGCGGGCGGCCTCATCCTCGTTTCCAGGCGTCATTGGAACGACCTCATCCTGCGCTACTTCGTGGGCCTCGGCGCCGGCTTCATGTTGGCGACCACCCTCGTTCACATGCTTCCAGTTGCGGTCGGGAACTCAAGTCGGGGACCGCTGCTCATCCTCGCGGGCTACTTTCTCGTCCACTTCTTCGAACACACCGTGGCCCCGCATTTCCACTTCGGCGAGGAGACCCACTCTCACGCGATGGAGAAGCCGAGCGCACCGTGGACGGCCCTCGCGGGCCTTTCCGTGCATGCGTTCTTCGACGGCCTCTCGATCGCATCGGGCCTTGCGGTCTCGCGTTCCCTGGGGATCCTGGTCTTCGTGGCCATCCTGCTTCACAAGCTCCCCGAAGGTTTCACGGTTGCGTCGATTGCCTTCGCGTCCGGACAAGGCCGCCGAGGGGCGCTGCGCGCCTCGCTGGTCCTCGCCGCCGCCACGCTTCTCGGCGCGCTTTCCCTGGTCGAGCCTTCATGGGTAGGAGTCGCCCTGCCCCTTTCCACGGGGGTCACGCTCTATGTCGCGGCGTCCGACCTCATTCCCGAGGTCAACGCGATACGGGGCATCAGGATGGCGGCCACCGTGTTCCTGGGGGTGGCCCTCTCACTCCTGGGCGCCGAGCTGCTTCACGTGGCGGGACTGCACTGAAACGAAAGAGGCGACTGCTGGTCGCCCCTGGTACGTCGGCCCGAAAATCGATACGAGCCTCAGGCCGGGTGCTTGAAAGCTCCCATGAACTCCTTGAGCATCATCGGATTGTTGCTTTTGATCGCACCGGTAATGAAGTCGGTGGCGGAAGGCGTCTTCTTCCCGGTCCAGACATCGAGGAAAGTCTTCGACGTCGACTTGAAGAAACAATCCGCGTCCTCCGTCTTTCCGGGCGTCACCGAGCACGCGTCGGCGCTGATCGAAACCGTCCACTTCTCCACGTCATCGAGCGAGAAGTAGAAAGTCCGCGGCGTCTTTACGCTGCCCTTGAGGAACATCTTGGGCAGGGTCTCGAACATCTGGGCGACTTCGCTTTTCGCCATGATCAGTTCTTGACCTTCGGGAGGGTGTCGACGAACTCGGAAATCAGCTTCTTCTGCGCTTCGGGAGTCATGGACGAGGCCACGATCTTCGACGCGCCCAGGATGGCCAGATCCACCACTTCCTCGCGCAGTTTGGCGAGTGCGACCGAGGTCTCTCTCGCGATCTGCTCCTTCGCCCGGCGGACGATGTCGTCGCCCTCCGTTCGCGCCTTGGCCATCAGGTCGGTCTTGAACTCCTCCGCCTCCTTGGTGGCCTTCTTGATGATCTCTTCCCGCTCCGCGCCGATCTGGCGAACCAGATCTTTGTGTTGAGCGAGGAGCGCCGCTGCTTCCGCGTTGGCCTTCTGCGACCCTTCGATGGCGTCCCTTATCGACTTCTCACGTTCGTCGATGGCCTTGAGCAGGGGGCCCCAGGCGAACTTCGAGAGGACGATCACGAAAAGGGTGAACAGGATCAACGTGAACGCGGTGAGCGTCAGGTTGATGTCCGTCAACCCACCCGCGAGGAGCGGGAGAGCCGTCAAGTTCGGGAGCAAGGTCTTACTTGATGACGAGCAGGATCATGATGACGAGGGCGAACAACGTGGCGCCTTCGATCAGGCCGGCGGCCACGATCATGGCGCCGCGAATCTCACCGGAGGCGTTGGGCTGACGGGCAATGCCCTCCATCGCGGAGGCGGCAAGCTTGCCGATGCCGAGACCGCCGCCGATGATGGCGAGACCGCTGCCGATGCCGGCGGCGAGGTAGGCGAGCCCAGTGGGGTTGTCCATGTGCGTTTGCTCCTGAATTAGGTACGGGTTTGGTGCTTCGTGAAACGGATTCTAGTGGGAAGGATGCGCGTACATCCCGATGAAAATGGCGGAGAAGAGAGTGAAGACATAGGCTTGGATGAAGGCCACCAGCACCTCCAGGCACATGATGAAGAGGGCCATGCCGAGGGAGATGGGAATCATGATGATGCCGAGGGTCTGCGAAATCTGGGCGGACAGGGGTACGAGCATCAGGAGTGCCGTGATCATCATGTGACCGGCGAGCATGTTCGCGAAGAGGCGGATCATCAGGGCGAAGGGCTTGGTGAACATGCCGAGGATTTCGATCGGAATCATCACCAGCAGCAGGGGCGCGGGAAGGCCGTGCGGCACCAGGTTCTTGAAGTGTCCGGCGACGCCGTACTTCGAGATTCCCGCGTACTGCTGAGCCACGAACGAAATCGAAGCCAGGGCCAGGGTCACCGAAAGATTGCCGGTGGAGGTTCCGGTGAACGGGACGAGACCGAAGAGGGCCGCGAACAGGATGAAGAAGAAGAAGCTCAGCAAAAGGGGCGTGAACTTGGCGCCGTCATGCCCGATGTTCTTCATGGCGATCTCATCGCGCACGAAGACGACGAGCGTCTCGACCGCCGAACCAATGCCGGTGGGCGCGCCGTTCTTGTAGCCGGCGATCGAAACACGGGCCGCGACGATGACCAGACCCATCACGAAAATCAGGAAGAACAAATGTTTGCCCGGGAAGATGAAGGGCAGGCCGAAGGGGCGATAAGCCGCCTCGTCCGTCACGTGATGCATCAGGATCTCGGCGGCCCCGCCGTGGCCTTCGTCCGCGGGCGCATGCGCTTCGGCGGCCGGAGGAGTTGCGGCGTGAGACTCCGCGTCGGCGGCCGAGGGGGATGAGGCCGGGGCGGTCTCGACGGCGACGGGAGCCGCGGGCGAAGGGGTTTCGTGCGCCTGGGGCGCGGCCGCAAGGGCCACAGCAAGGAGAAGCGCGCCGAGCATCATGAAACTTGAACCTTCCGGGAGAAATTCTGCCGCGACCACAACGCCACTTCGGCGGCGGTGAAGAGGGCGGTGAACGCCAGGAGGGAGGCCGCGAAAGGGGCCACGGGGAGAAGAAGGACCTTCACGCCGACCGCACAACCCGCGAGTGTGGTTCCCATGCGAAGGGCCATCCCGCCGAAAATCGCACCGAAGAACGCCCTCGTCGACGATCGATTTGCGCCGAGGTGAGAAAGGGCCAGGGCGCTCAGGCCATTTCCGGTCGCGATCAGCGCGGAGATCCATACCGCGGTTTCAGCTCCCGGATCCAGGGAAAGGCTGGTGACGAACAGGCAACAGGCGGCCGCGAATAGGGTCATGCCAAACGCGAGTTGAAGCGATGGGTTCAAGGCTTTGAGCTTTGTCGGTCGCAGGGTCGAGGGCTTTGAATCAGGGTCTGGGGCGGTTGAGGTTCGACGCCATCCTCACGAATTGAACGAGGGCGATCACCACCCCCAACGAGCCAAACAAAAGCGACAACGCGGGTTTTGTCCCCAGTACCGAGTCGAGCCAGAAACCGAGGGCGAAAAGAGTCCCGACGGTCACCGCAAGCGCTGTGCCCATGCCGAGATACGGCGCGCTTTCGCGCAGAACCTTCGCGAAATCACTTGCCGGTGTGTTTCGCTTGGGAAGCATGCCCGTTTCTCGTCCTGAACCAGCGACTATCGACCAGATTTTGGAGACGGATACCGCGAAGCACCCGTCATTTGCTGGGCGAGAGACTACCAGAAAACACGCCGTGCTCGGTGTTCCCGGCGACGAGGTCGAGGGCGTGCAGAAGTACTGGAGAGAGGGCGGCAAGGCCCTCGGCCACCCCTTTCGGCGACCCGGGCAGGTTCACGATCAGACAGCGTCCCCGGATCCCGCAAACCCCTCGTGACAAAGACGCGAACACCGTCTTGTCCAGGCCACGAAGGCGGATGAGTTCAGCAAGGCCCGGCGCCTCCCGGTCAATCGCCCGCCGCGTCGCCTCTGGGGTGACGTCCCTTGGCCCGAGACCGGTGCCGCCGGTGGTGACGACGAGGTCGGCCCGGGCCGCCGAGAAGATCAGCAGCTCAAAGATCCGATCCGCCTCATCGGGGACGACCAGGGGGCCGTCGACACTCAAACCTAACGCCGATAGACCCCGCAGGGCTTCGGTCCCGGACACGTCCTCCCGGGTTCCCGCGTGCGCGGAATCGCTTACGGTAATGACCACGGCGGTTCTGGTTTCCAAGGTTGTGGCAGCCGCATGATAGAAGACTCGGTGTGATCCACTTCGTTCTGGCCGCTCTGGGCCTGCTTCAAGCAGCAGCAGGCGATACCTATTCCTTGCGCGCTGTGGTGGTCGACTCCAAAGGCGCGCCCCTTCGGGACCTGGAACTGGCCGACGTTTCCCTCACCGCGAGCGGCGCATCTCTTTCCCTCACTCGTTTCGAGATGGACGAACGTCCCGCCCGCGTGGCGCTTCTCATCGATTCGTCCCTCCCGATGGGAACCGCCTACCGCCTCCAGTTCATGGATGCCGCAAAGGCGTTCATCGCCTCGCTCCCCGCGACCACCCGCATAAGCGTCTGGACCACCGGAGATCGACCCCACAAGGTGATCGATGATCTGAGCCTCGATGAAGAAGGCCGTGGGCGCGAGGTCACGGCGCGCCTCAGTCGCGTGGCGCCTTCGGGTGGAAACACGCTTCTGGACGCCCTCGTCGAGGCATCCGAGGATCTTCAAAAGAAGGAAGGTGAACGGAGCATCGTCGTCTTCATTTCCGGATCGGGCCCGGGATTCGCGAACGACTCGCGCCAGGGCATCGTGGATCGTGTGCTCAAGACGAAGGTCGAAGTGGCGGGCGTGCTCGTCTCGGAACGCGGGGAGGTGGGGGGCGGCGGTGAGGTCGCCCAGGAGGACTACGACTACGTCGTGAGCAACCTGACCGAAGGCACGGCCGGACGAGAGGAGCGTCCTCTCAGTGTGATGGGCACGGGGCCCGCCCTTCAGCGAGTAGCGGCGGACCTGCGATCGACGTATCGTCTCGCTTATTCCTACTCCGGCGCTGGCCGCCGTCCGAAGGTCGAGTTGCAGGTGGCGCGGCCCAAGGTAAAGGTCAGATTATCCACGCCTCATAAAGAGACCTCGCCTTGATACCTCGATTTCGTGCCGCCGTTCCCGTTTCGGTCGCATGCGTCCTCGGCGCGGCCCTTGCACTCGCTCAGTCGCAGAGTCAGCCGCCCTTGACTTTCGGTACCGGGATCGAGGTCATCAACCTGACCGTCACCGTGACCGACGCGCAGGGCCGGCTGGTCCCGGGCCTGGACCGGGATACGTTCGCGGTGTACGAGGACGGGGTCAAGCAGGAGCTGGCCCTTTTCAACAAGGATCGCCTGCCCCTCTCCGTCGTCCTGTTGATGGACGCGTCGGCTTCGATGGAGGACAAAATGGTGCCGGCACGGGCCGCCGCGAAGCGGTTCGTGTCGACCCTGGTTTCCGTAGACCGCGCCCGGGTCGTGGCCTTCAACAACAAGATCGATATTCTCCAGGACTTCACGAACGACAAAGCGTCCCTGAACGGGGGCATCGACCGGCTGCAGCCCTCGGGATCGACCGCGCTCCACAACGCTTTCTATATCTCGATCAAGGACCTGCAGAAGGAGAAACAGTCGGGCCCGGGCGCTCGCCGCCAGGCCATCATCCTGCTCTCCGATGGCGAGAACACCTCGTCGATCGTCACCGACGAACAGGTCATCGACCTCGCCCGCAAGGCCGAGATCTCGATCTATTCGATCCGGCTGACCACCGACTTCGAAGGCGACAAGGGGCGGGCCGCTTTCTCACAGGCGACCCACCTGCTCTCCGTTCTCGCGCGTGAGACCGGCGGACAGGCCTTCTTCCCCGCGCAGATTCAGGAACTCGATTCGGTCTACGACCGTATCGCCGAAGAGATGCGGACCCAATACAGCCTGGGCTACGTCCCGACCAACAACCGAAGAGATGGTCGCTATCGCCGCATCGTGGTCCGGATTCCGTCCCGGGACAACGTGGTTTTGCGCTACAAGCTCGGGTACTTCGGCCCCAGAGTCTGACCCCGTCCAAAGCAGGAGAGTCTTTCCATGCCACGCGCCATCATCGTCGGGAGCGGTTCGGAAATCGCGAAGAACCGGATCACGAACGAAGCGTTGTCGAGGGTCCTCGACACCAACGACGCCTGGATTCGCGAGCGCAGCGGGGTCGAGACCCGCTACTACGTGGACGCGGGTACTTCGACGTCCGATCTCGGCGTGATCGCGGCGGAGCGGGCGATTGAAAACAGCGCCGTCGCGCGAGACGAGATCGATCTCGTCATCTCGGCTACGATGACGCCGGACTACTATTTCCCGGGGAACTCGGGCATCTACCAGAACAAGCTCGGCCTTCGCCAGATCCCCTGCTTCGATATCCGCCAGCAGTGCGTGGGTTTCCTCTACGGCCTTCAGCTCGCCGACGCTCACATCCGCTCCGGCCTCGCGAAGACCATTCTCCTAGTGGGGGCCGAAGTGCACACCGGTTTCATGCCCTTCTCGCAGAAGACCTGGGACGTGATTTACGGCCGCGATCCCGGCCCGGTCCCGCCCGAGGACTTTGAGTGGAACTCGCGCTTCCGTCACCTTCTCGTTCTTTTCGGCGACGCCGCGTCATCCGTGGTCATCAAGGCCCACCCGGGTGAGGACCGCGGCATCGTCGAGACCATCCTGTGCGGCGACGGCAAGGACCTCGAGAAGCTCTACGTTCCCGGCACGGGTTTTCGCTTCCGGCCCTACACCAGCACCGAGCAGTTCCAGCGAGGCGACCACGTGCCCGTGATGGACGGCAAGGCGGTGTTCAAGATGGCGACCACTCGCATGATTGAGGTGGCGAACGAGGTGATGAAACGCCACGGCGTCACCGTGGCCGACCTCTCCCTGGTCCTGATGCACCAGGCCAACATGCGCATCAACGAGTACTGCGCCAAGCAGCTCGGGGTTCCCGCCGAGAAGGTGATCCACAATATTGAGCGCTACGGAAACACCACCGCGGCTACGATCCCGCTTCTTTTCGACGAGGCCGCGCGCGCCGGCAAGGTCAAGAAAGGCGACCTCATTCTTATGGTTGCCTTCGGGGCCGGCATGAACTGGGGCGCCACCCTGATGCGCGCCTAAAGCCGCCCCCGAAACAACCACCGTCATCGCGAGCCGGTGATCGGCGGGCTCCCCCCGTCATCGCGAGCCGGTGATTGGCCGGCTCCCCCCGTCATCGCGAGCCGGTGATTGGCCGGCTCCCCCCGTCATCGCGAGCCGGTGATCGGTTGGCTTCCGGCGAAGCGATCCTCGGCCGCCGCCACGGCCGCCGCCGGAGCAGTCCCCGCGGATTGAGGATCGCTTCACTCCAACCCGAAACGACGGGTCGTTCGCGATGACGGAGGAGCAACCCGAGACGCCGGGTCGTTCGCGATGACGGAAGAGCTACCCCGAGACGCCGGGTCGTTCGCGATGACGAAGGAGCAACCCCGACGCGCCGGGTCGTTCGCGATGACGAACCTCCATCCCCCGTCATCGCGAGCCGGTGATTGGCCGGCTTCCCACGTCATCGCGAGCCGGTGATCCGCAGGCTCCCCCCGTCATCGCGAGCCGGTGATCGGTTGGCTTCCGGCGAAGCGATCCTCAGGCCGGAGATGCGATCCCGGCAAGCGCCGGTCGCCTCCAGTCATTCGTACAGATCCGCAGCTAGATCGCGCCACGTCGGGTTAGCACGTTCGATCAGTCGGATCTTGGCCGCCCGCGACCCCTTCTTTAGCTGCTTCTCCCGGACAATGGCGGCTTTCATCGACGAGTGTGCCTCGTAGTAGACGAGCTTCGTGGTGTTGTATCGGGCCGAAAAACTTCCGGGGTTGAGGCTGTGCGTGTGTATCCAGTGCCGCTCGGCCAGGTTGGCCGTGACGCCAACGTAGAGAACCCGGTTCGACCAGTTCGTGAGGATGTATATGGCTGGCCGCATTGCGCGATTGTCCACGCCGGGCTGCCGGACGAGGTCCTCCCGCAAAAAGATGCCTTCAGAATCGACGACCTCGACGATCACCAGCCGGCATCCGAAAAACGCCGGCCGTCACGGCGCGGAGGCCCGAACAGCAACCCGAAACAAGTACCGTCATCGCGAGCCGGTGATCGGTTGGCTTCCGGCGAAGCGATCCTCGGCCCCCCGCCACGGCCGCCACCAAGGCAGTCCCCTCGGATGGAGGATCGCTTCACTCCAACCCGAAACGACGGGTCGTTCGCGATGACGGTTGGGGGCCGAAACGACGGGTCGTTCGCGATGACGGTTGGGGGCCGAAACGACGGGTCGTTCGCGATGACGGATGTCCAGCCGAAGCGTTACGCGTCGGTGGTGGGCCTGGATCCCGGGCGGGCAGTTTCGCCCGTGGTTTTTTGGTCCTGGTGGTAGTAGTAGTAGTACTGACCGCGCGTCTTCGCGTCCAGGGCGTTGATCACGACGCCGATAAGGTTGGGCGTCGCTTTCTGCAGAGCTGCGATGTTCCGCTTGATCGCCCTTTTGTCGACCTTGTTGTGCTGCACCACGTACACCGCGAGGTCGCAGTATCGGGCGAGGAGCAGGGCGTCGGTGACGGAGGCGAGCGGCGGCGAATCCACGAGGATCCAGTCGAAATGTCGTCGCAGCCGATCGAGAAGATCGCCCAGCTGCTTCCGAGCGATGAGGGCCGGCGGGTTTGGGGGCAGAGCACCCGCGGTGAGCACGAAGAGGTTCGGCGACTTCGTCGGCTGAATCAGGCGGTCCAGTTCCTCGCGTTTGATGAAGTAATCGGTGAATCCCGGCTCCTTGCTCACGCCGAGCCGGCGGTGTACCTGGGCCCGGCGCAGGTCGAGGTCCATAACCAGGGTCTTCTCGCCCGAAGCGGCCAGAAGTTTCGCGAGGTTCACGATGGTCGCGGTCTTCCCTTCCTGCGGCGCCGTGCCGGTGACGAGGACCACCTGCCCGGTCTCCTCGCGCCGCGCGAAGATCAGGGCGGTGCGCAGGTTCTGGTAGGCCTCGGTGACCAGATGTATGTTCGTCTCGTTGTGCTTCGGCACGGCGGCCAGCAGATCGAGGTGCAGGTACCGCTCAACCTCATCCGGGTCCTTGATGGTGTTGTCGAAAAAGTCCCGTCCCAGGACGAGGCCCACGCCGAAGAGCAAACCAAAGGCGAGACCGAGCAGCGCCGCCTGCTTCTGGTTGGGGCGAACCTTGCGGGCACCCACCGCCTTTTCGATGAGTGCGATGTTGTTGGTCTGCACCGAGGCCGCGATGTTCGACTCGTTCAGCTTCTGCAGCAGGACTTCATAAAGGCCCGACGCGGAGCTCGCCTCTTTCTTTATGGTGTCGAGTTCGGCCACGCGGCGGTTCTGGCTCGCCGCGATCCGTTTCTGTCCCTCCGCGGCCCCTTGAAGCTGGCCCTCGCGTTTTTGAAGCTGAGACCGTTCCTTCTCCATCAGGGCAATCACTTCCGCGGCCCGCTCCTCCTTTTTCTGCCGGAGTCCCTTGAGCAGTCCGTCGATCCTTACGATCTCGGGATGAGTGTCGCGGTACTTTTCCTTGAGCCGCTGCCGCTCCAGGCCCATGGCGGTGACCTGCGCCTGAAGACCCACCCAGGTGGAATCCTGGGCGATCTGCGGCACGCTCTCGAGACTTTCGTTGCGCTTCTGAAGGTCGAGGGCCTGCCGGTACGCGGCGTCTAAGGCGATGCGCTTCGACTGGACTTCCACGAGCTCGCCCTGAAACTTGTCGAGCGAGGTCGACACCGGGGACCCCGCGCCCACCGGGACGAAGTCTTGTTCCTGATACTGCCGATACAGCCGGTCGTTCTGCTCCTTCATCTGGGAAGCGGTGGTGTTGAGCCGTTCCTGGAGCCAGTCGAGGGCCTTGCGCGCGGATTCGATGCGCTGGTCAAGAGAGTGCCGGATATAGACATCGGCCATGCGGTTGGCCCACAGAGCCGCCTCCAGAGGGTCTTCGTGGGAAACCTTGATGTTGGTGAGCCGGCTTTCGGGCACCGGTTCCACCACCACGTGACTCAGGAACAACGCCGCAGGGTCGGGCGCGTCCTTGAAGGGCAATTTGTCCTTGAGCTTCAGTTCGTCGATCACCTTGTCGGCGATGGCCTTGGACTGAATGATCCGGAACTGGGTGTTATAGAAGTCCGCGTTCTGCCAGTATCCCCCCCCGCCCATCAGCGCGTCGTTGACGCCCATAAAGAAGGGGACGGGGGGTTCGATCTGCACCAGGGCCAGCGCCTCGTACTCGGGAATCTGCAGATAGGCGATCAGGGAGGAGAGGGCGACGCCAATAAGGAGGGCAACCAGCACGAGCCATCGCCCGCGCCACAACACGCCCGCGTAGTAGCGGACATCGAGATCGTTCCCCTCACCCCCGGGGGGCGCACCATCGACACCTGAGGAGAAGGCCGTGGTGGACATCAACTGAACTCTACGCCGCCAAGGCGTTCGACGCCTTCAGAACCGCCGCCGTGAGACGACTACCTTGTCGTTAGGGGCCAGAAGGACATCCTGAACCTTGCCCTTGCGGATGTCCTTGATGTCGATCACCAGGCATACATCCTCGGTGGCGCCGTCGCACGCGCTGAAACCGGTGATATCGACGTCTTCTCCTTTTCGGCGGATGATGCGGATCTTGGCCGAGCCGAACTTGGCGAGGCCGCCCGATTCCGCGATGACGCCGAGGAGGGTCAGGTCGTTCTCGATCACCACCCGGCCGGGTCGTGCCACCTCGCCATCGACGGTTACAAAATACTTCGGACCCGCGGTCACCACGTCGCCGTTTTTCAGCACCAGTTCGGCGTTCAAGCGGTCCTGTTCGGTCATCCCCGCGGTGTTGCCAAGGCGGAAACGGAGCGTCTTCTCCCCGTTCGGGAAAGCGCCGTTGGTTCGCTGCACCAGGATCACGCCTGAAGCGCTCGGCCGGAAACCGCCGGATTCGATCAGCAGGTCGATCAGGCGCGTGCTCCCGCGCAGCGCCCGCCGGCCCGGGCTCACCACTTCACCAAGAACCAGGGCAAACTGGCTCGCGTACTCCCGCACCCGAACCTCCACCCGAGGGTTGACGAGAAAGTCCTTCGAAAGGGCTTCCGTGATGATTGCCTCGACTTCGGTCACGGTCTTCCCCGCGACCTCGATGTCGCCAAGCAGGGGCATCGTGAACCGGCCGTCGGGCTGGACGGTGGTACTCCTCGAGACGTCGGCCTGGCCCAGCACCGTAACCTCGAGGACGTCGCCCGGACCTACTACGTAGGCCGAGGCGGGGCCGCTCCCGGGCGTCGGCGACGGCTGGGCCTGCGGCGTCGCGCCGACCAGAGTCGCGCCCATCAGCAGAATAGAAAAAAGGTTCACCAGGAAGGCGCCCCTTGACGGCCGGGTTTTCCAAAGAAGCCAAGCCCAAGCTGGAACGTGAGCGAACGAGTCTTGATGTCAAACCGATCCAGGTTCGAGTTGCGCCGCTCCGCGGTGTAATCGAAGCGCAGGAACGCCCATTCGCGGACGTTTCGAGTGAGACCGACCGACCAGCTCCGGAGCTTGTCGCGCCGCAGTTCGAAGGCGCCCGTGGAGGGCTCGAACTGCGGGCTCGCCTTGTAGTCGTTCGTCTGAAAGATCACGCCGCCCCTGAGGTACACGGCGAAAGGCAGCCGTGTGGTGACGTCACCGCGAAGCAAATCGGTCACGTAGAAGGCATTGTCTTTATAGGCCGACAGGTTGAGTCTCCGTTCGGCGCCAAGGCCGATAGAAGTATCTTCGGAGATCTCGCGGGCGAGCTGCGCGGAGTAGGCGATGCCCTTGTACTCACGTCCGCCAGGACCCGCATTGGGGTTCTTTTGCGTGCGATAGCCGATCTGGATCCGGCCCGAAGTGAGCGCCGCGATCGTCCCGTCGAGCGACACACCATAGGAATAACCGCGGCCTTCGATCTGCCTTCGTTCGACCTGCCTCGGCGTGTCGAGCACGCCAAACACCAGGCCCAGTATCCGGCTATCGCCCATCTCCCGTCGGAGCGAGGCATTGAGCGACCGGGTGTCGTAGTCGAAGAAGGCCCGCTCGCCGAAAACGAACTGCGACTCGCCCGGATCATTGCCGTAGCGCACGCGCGTCTTGCCCACGTTCACGTCCAACTGCGTGTCGGCGACGAAGTCGAACCGCAGGCCCAGGCCGAAACTATGCCGGTGGAAGCGCTCCAAAGAGGTGTCGACCACGCGGTTGAGACCGATCCCGTACTCCCGGCCCGGATCGATCTCATCGGTTTCGAGGACACCCTTCGCGAAATGGTAGGAACCGTAGATGGCGCCGAAAGACGCCACCGGCTGGTCCACGCCGACGTCGAAGAAGTGCGAACCGAGCCTTGGAAGATTCAGGTCGAGCAGGCGGCGAAAGCGTGGCGTGTAGTTGATCCGCCACTGCCCTTCCCGCGCGCCGCCAAACGTAGGACTGAGACCGAGGCCGAGGTTCGGCTGGATGACCCAGTAGGAATCCGCGGTTACGGTGTTGGTCTGGACCTGTGTGGTCTCCGCGTCCACATAGCTCACGGAAACCCACGGTCGCGCCTGGAGTCCCAGCCACCGAAAATCGGAGTACCAGTTCTCCGGCGAACCCGTATCGGCGCCTCCGCCCAGAGATCCCACGGAGGATGGGTCGGTGGTGGAAGGAAAGAGGCGTCGATAGAGATCGGCGGTATCGGCGGCCACGGGGTCTGCCGGTCGAGGTGTGGGTGTGGGCGACGGCGAAGGGAGAAAGAGGGCGTCGAGCGTTGTGAGAGGTGTCGCCGCGGGTGCTGGTGCTGGCGCGTCCACTCTTTTCCCAAGCACCAGGCGCAGCGACGCCGACTCGCGCACGATTTCGTGCTCGCGGTACTCCGCAAGGGCCACCCGCAGCGTGAAGCCCGGGGCTTCACCGAGGGCGAGCGCGCGGACTGGACCAGACGGGGCGGGCAGGGTCATTCCAGGAAGCGGCTCGGCGTCGATTCGAACGACGACGTCGTCACCTTCCCGGGTCGACGAATAGGTGCTCGGAGGTCCGCTCAGAACGAACCGCAAGGAGAACTCATCACCCTCGATCTCGCTGAGGATCGAAACGACATAGTTGGTGGACGGAACCACGGGCTGCGCCTGCGGGGCGGGCGCGGATGCCAGCAGGGCGAGCAGGAGAACCCTCATGACTTCACCACGTGACGGGGTCCCGAGAACATCAGGAGACTAATGACGGCGATAAAACCGGCGGATTGAAGAAGCATGATGAGTGTCTCGACCGGCGAGGCGTCACGCATCGGCAGGGCGGAAAGCCCAAGGCAAAGAGTCATCAGGTAGATGAGATGGACGGCGCCCTTCTGCGAGAAGCCACGGGCCACGAGGGTGTGGGACAGGTGCCGGGCGTCGCCCACGTAGATGGGCCGGCCCTCGCGAAGTCGAATGATCACCACGGTCGTGGTGTCGATGATGGGAATGGCCAGAAGCAGGACAGGCATCAGCACGGGGAAGTAGGAACTGCTGGCGCTCGTCGTGTAGCGCTCGAGGAGCAGGATCGAGGCCAGAACGAATCCCACAAAGTGGCTCCCACAGTCGCCTAGAAAGATCGTGGCTGGGTTGTAGTTGAAAAACAGGAAGCCGATCAGAACTCCGATAAAAGCGAGCGTCAACGCCGCGATCAGGTTCTCGCCGGACGTAAGCGCACTCAGCAGGAGCACGGAACTGGCGATGAGAGCCACCCCGGAGGCCAGGCCATCCATGTTGTCCAGAAGATTGAATGCGTTCGTGATGCCCACAAGCCAGAAGATGGTGAGCGCCGCGTTCAGGAATGGGTGCGGCAGGAAACTCGTCGAAACCCCCCCCAGAACCACGCACAGCGCGGCTGAGAACTGGCCCAGAGCCTTCGCCCAGAACGGGAACCTGCTGCCGAAGATGTCGTCGATGAGGCCTGTGGAGAAGGCGATGATGCTGCCGAGCAGAATCCCCAGGAGCTTGGGTCCGACCGTGGGCGCGTCCTGCAGACCCTCGCCAAGGAAATTCTGAAAGAAGGGATCCTTGAGAGCCGAAAAACCGACGCCCGCGGCCGTCCAGAAGACCAGAGCAGGCGCCACGCCGCCGAGACGGGCGATGGGAGCCTTGTGTACCTTCCTCTCGCCGGGAAGATCGATCGCCCCGGTCCTCTTCGCAAGCAGACGAGCAACCGGCACCAGCGCCACGGTGGCGAGGGCGGTGGCGATCGGAATCGTGATTACGGCGGTTGGGTTCATGGAGATTCGGGCACACATTCGGCGTCTTCAGGCACAGCGCGGACCTGCGAATTCCTTGGTTCTGCACGGTTTTTGGGGGAACCCGAATGATATCCGCGCAGGCCGGTCCGGCTTGTGAAAACCGTCACGTCAAGACGCTCCGGCTCATTTTAGGGAATATTCGCGAGAATGCCCTCATCCCGCGTCCATGATGCGGCGAGATCCCGCGCGCTTGCGTGCGGCCAGGCCGGGTTGGCGCGCCGAAGCCGGGCGAGTTCTTCCACCGCGCCTGCGGTTTCCCCTGACCAGGCGAGCAGTTGGGCGTAGGCGAGACCGATGCCCATGTGGGTGGGATCGAGCCGCGCCGCCTCGCGCAACTCCGCCATCGCTTCGGCGAGTTTTCCCTCGTAGTACTTCACCCAGCCCAGGTCGGCCCTCGCCTCGCCCCACTGGGGCCGCATCCCGATCACGGCCTCAAAATCCTCCCGCGCCCGTTGCCGGCGCGTAGGGTCATAATGCCCCCGGCTGTAGGCAAGCCCCATCCAGGCGAGGCCTCGTTGTCGGCGCGCGTCGGCGAGGTAGGGATGGCCATCCACCACTCCTTCTAGCGCCGCGAGTCGACTTTCCGGTGACGTCCGGTTGAGCGCCGCCCGCTCCTTTGCGGCACCCAAACTTCGGTACCCGCAGGCGAGGGCCACAAGACCCACGAATACCACGAACGCTCGACGGAGAAGGGCGGCGCCCGGTCTGGCGCCCGCCGTACTCGCGGTGGCGATGCCGAGGAGCACCGCGAAAGCGAGAGCGTTCGCGGGAATCCTGAAGCCAAAGTCGAAGAGCGAGTGGAACAACATGGTCACGCACGAAGCGAGAGCCCCCGCACGCAGCCATTTCCCGCTGCGACTTCGCGAATGCACCAGCTCGGCCTGCGCCGACCTCCAGGCGAACCGGCCGAACAGCAGCAGCAAGGCGATGAGGGCGAGACCGCCTTCCACGGCGAACTCGATGAGATCCGCCTCGGCCCGATTGGTGCGCACATCCCCGTGCCCGGTCTTGAAGGGCGCCGCCGCATCGCCAAAAGCTCCGAGGCCCGACCCGAGCATGGGCCGGTGAGCGAAGGCGCGCAGTGCGGCAAACCCGGTGTCCACGCGATAGCTGAGCGAGCCTGACCGCTCCAGAAGATTCGCGAGTCGTGCCCGCGTCGAGCCAGGGATCGCCAACACCGCCGCCGCCAGGATGGCCACGCCGATGGCGAGAGGCGCGATCCATGAGCGATGCGGACGCTCATCTCGAGACTTCCGGCGCAGCTTGGCGGCAATCCAGGCAAGGGCCATGAGGCCAAAAACCAGCGCCACCGTTCCACCACGGCTTCCGCTCGCAAACACCGTGATGGCGAGGCCCGAGGCCAGGCCGATGAGCGCGAGCCCCCAGGGCGTGAGTGTGCCCGAACGGCGCAGGTCGCCAATGGCCAGGGCGATCGCCAGCGGCACGCCGAGCGACACCAGACCCGCGAAGTTGTTGTGATTCACATACGAGCCGAACGGCATGGTCTGCAGGCCGCTGCGCTCTCCGAAAAGAGCCGTGCGGTCCGTCGACCATTGAAAGGCGGCAAACGCCGACTCGGAAGAGCAGACGAGCAGCAGCGCGAGGGCAAAGCGCCGGCCGCTGTTCGTGGACGTGGAAGCCACGCGACCATCCACCACTGCCCAGACCATGGCGATCGAGAAACCAACGACCGCGGCCTCGAGGGTGAGGATCGGGGCCACGGTTTGTCCAAGCCCAATCTGCGCCAGACCGAACACCGGAAAGGCGAGGGCGATTGCCGAGCCCCGGGGCAGGAGACCCGCGCGCAGATCAGGCCATGCGAATAACAACGCGGCAACCAGCAAAACCGCGCAGAGTGTGTAGCGGACGCTGTCCTCGACCGAGCCGTAGAGCCAGGGAGCGATCACAAGGGCGAGAAGGAGCAGCCCCTCGCCGATCAGCTCGAGGGGAACCCTTTCGAGGGCATGCGGGGGCGGCGCGGGCTCCGGGTCTGCGTCGATCTCCACTGGGGCAGCGACGTCCTAGGAATTCCGGGAGCGGGCGGGGTAGGCGGCCGCCGGATCTGGCGGCACAGGCCGGCCCGGCTGAATAACGTGGCCGGGGTATTGCACCGCCGCGCGCCGCCGCCGCTGCTCCATGCCGATGGCCGCGAAGGCGTAGTAGAAGCCCGTGACCTGAGCCTTGTGTCTGTAGAGAGTGCCGACATTTCCCTGGCCGATGGCGTATCCGAAGGTCACCGTCAAGGTGACGAGGAGGACGCCGATCGAATCACTCAGCCGCTTTCGAAAAAGAAACATAACCCCGGCGAGGATCCCCGGAATAAGGGTGTAGAAGAAGAGGGTTTCAGGAATCGCGAGCGATTGCCGAATCGAGCCGACCTGCCACGGGAACGGCGCGAAGAAGAAGTAAGCCAGGCCCACCGGAAGGAACGACAACGCTCCTCCGACCGTTGATACATCGGCGTCATTGCCAAATCCGGACTCGGCGACGTCCGTTCTGGAGCTCCAATCACGCAGCCGTTGAAGCTCAACAAGATCAAAGCTTTGGATCTTCCCGCCGATGTCCGCGGATTGAGCGCCCAAATAGGTGAGTCCAAGGGCCAGGATCGAACCCACGATCAGATTTCGCGCGACGTCCTTCGAGCGACCCACAATGAACGACAGGACGAGCGGACCAACCGCGGCGTAGAGGAGATAAGATCTGAACTGGGTCAACATCCACACCAACAAGGCCGCCGAAATGATCCGGCTTGGAATCATCCGTCCCTTGAGTTCAGCCATCTCCCGGGCCAGGCGAACCAGGAGCCATTGCACCCACACGTCGCGGATTCCAAGCGACGACCACAGGATCATCGATGGGAAGTAGGCCATGAACTTCGCGGCCCGGAGTGCGGCAGTGTCGCTACCGCCAATCAACCGGGTCAGGCGAAAAAGCTCGAGGACGGCGAGCGAACCGATCCATGCATTGAGGAGTTTGGGCAGCAGGGGGAGCTGGCCGAACGGAAAGTAGAGCGCCGCCACGATGTAGTAAAAGCCTCTGCCCTCCCCGCGAATGGTGGGGGCCACCGGAATCTCGCCCCTCCAGTATTTCGCGAACACAGCGCCACCCGCGTCATACTGAAACTCGTCCGGGGCGAAGAGCCCGGGTGTGACGAGGAAGTGGATTGCGACCGCCGCGACGACGCGTAAGGCGAAGGCCTGGCGCATCAGGGTTTTCGCAGCAGCCTCGGAAGCGATCATCACTCAAAGCTTACAAGGCGGGGTCAGGTCGGGTTCGGCGAGAGCAACTCGCGGTAGAGCATCGCCATGTCGTCGAGCAGCCGGGTCACGGAATAGCGCCGAAGCACGGCTGCCTGGCCTTCGGACGCCAGGTAACCCGGGGCCTCGGACGCCTCGAGCGCCGCGCGAATTGCCGCCGCCATTTCTATTGGAGATTGGGCCGGAACCAGCGTGCCGAAGCGTCCGCCCTCGAGCAGGTCGGGCGTACCTCCAACGGCGGTGGCGACCACTGGGCGACCGGCGGCAAGCGCCTCGATCAGCGCTACCGGCGTGCCCTCGTTCAGGGACGTATTCACCACCAGACCCAGGTCGCCGAAGACGCTGGCCATGTCCTTTCTCCAGCCGAAGAAGTGCACACGGTCGCCCAGCGCGAATCTGGCGCGCGCCTCGAGTCGCACGCGCTCTTCGCCATCGCCGACCACGGCGAACCGCAAATCGTCTCTGGTTTTCGCAACCAGCGCGGCCGCGTCGATAAACGTGTCGAGATCCTTGATGGGAACCAACCGACCCACGATTCCTACCACCCGCGCATCGTCTGTCCAGCCAGCCTCTTTCCTCAAGACTCCCTGGGGCAATACTCCGGCGAGAGGCTCAAGGTCCAGGCCAAGGGGGAGAACTCGCACCCGGTTTGCACCAGCCACACCGAGGCGCACAAGGTCGTCCTTTACGGATTCCGAGACGGTCAAGAGCACGTCCGTCGCCGGCGCCAGCGCCCTCTCGACAATCCGAAAGAACAGGCTCATCAAGGGATTGAAGTAGCCCGACAAGACGTGGCCGTGATAGGTGTGAACCACTACGGGGACTCTGGCCAACAAGGCGGCGAGCCGCCCAAGCCCCCCTGCCTTCGCGGTATGGGTGTGGACGATGGCGGGCCGTTCGCGGCGCATCAGGCCATACAGCTTCGACATTGCGCGCAGGTCGTTTCCGGGACTAATGGCGCGGCCCAGCTCCGGAAAAACGGTTGGCTCCACGCCGCGAGAGCGTGCCAGGTCGAAGAAATCACCCTCGTGGGGATCCGCCTTCCCCACCACGAGCCGGGTCTCAAAGCCATGAGCGACAAGCCCTGCGCTGAGGTGGATCACATGGAGCGATGGCCCGCCGATGTTGAGGCGCGAGAAGATCCGCAGGATGCGTGTCGCGCCTGGCTGAGCGGTCAAGCCGTTCGACGCTCGAAGAGATCTCGAAAGAGCCGTTCGTATGCGTCTTTCTGAGAATTGACGGAGAAGCGCGCCTCGACGGTCTGGCGGCCTGCGGCGGCCAGCCGCTCGCGCAATTCGATCGACGCAACGAGAGCGGAAAGTTTGTCCACCCAGGCGTCCTTCCCTTTGGCCAGGAATCCGTCCAGGCCATCCGTGACGATGTCGCGGTTCGCCCCGAGATCCTCCATCACGACCGGGATCTCGAGGGCCATGAACTGAAGGCCCTTGAGGCCACACTTGCCCAGAGCCCACTCGTCGTCTGGCAGGGGCATGATCCCAACATCCATCCCACAGAGAGTCTCGACCTCGTTGTCCGGACGCCAGGGTTCGCCGACCACACCGAGAGGCTCGTTGACATAGGCGGCATCTCCGACCACCCGAAATTTCACCCGCTCACCCCACTTCCGCCTGACTTGAAGCAGCGAAGGAACGTTCTGGTGGAAATGCTTGATCGTGGTGGTGCTGCCCGTCCAGCCGATGCAGACGGGCCCGGACCGGCTGTGCGGCGCCGTTCTCACATAGGTGCTGGTGTCGATTGTGGTGGGAATGAGTCGGACGGATTGATTGTGCGCCTTCGCGTATTCCGCGAGATAAGCATTTCCGGCCACCACTACATCGGCCAGAGCAGCGATTTCGGCCGTCTTCTGGGGCCGCTTCAGAAAGCCGTAGCGCCGGTTTGCCTCGGAAACATCCAACAGCCATATCGCATCGTCGAAGTCGAGAACCAGGGGCGTTCCCGTGCGCTTGAAGGCGCGCTCGAAAACCGGCCACCCTCCGAAGAACGCTTCCCGCTGGACGAAGATCGCATCGAAACCTGCGGCGCGGCGCACATCTTTGGCCCGGAGCACCGCCCCCCTGGCGAGAACCCAGGATTTGACCAGAACACTCGATCGTCCATAGAAGAGGCGATCGTCGTCCGAAGAGAGCAGAGGCGAGAGGACGCACTCGATACCCACGGACTGCAGATGTTCGAGGTATTGCTCGAAACGAAACCGCTGGCTCGGCGCGCGATTGCGGCGGTGCGCGGCGACAAAAAGGACGCGAGGCATCGAGAGGGCGCGCCGATCGGCGGCCTAGTCTTCCTTCCAGATCGATGGCAGTCCGCGGTCGATTTCGATACTCTCAAACCGCTGGCTCTTTCGAATCCCCGCCCCGCGCGCCCATACCGCCATACGCCCGAGACCTTCTTTGAGCGAAACCCGCGGCCCCATGCCGAAGACCCGTCTCGCCTTGGTGTGATCGGCATAGGCGTGCACGACTTCCTGCCGCGCCGGCAGATGGCGAAGCTCGCCACGAATGCCCAGGGCCTCCATGGTGGCCTCGGCGAGTTCCTTGACTGAACACTCCTCGTCGGCGCCGATGTTGAACGTTTCGTTCCGTGCGAGCTGGATCTCCGGGGACCAGGCAATCCACGGAGCCACGTCGTCGATGTAGCTGAAGGCGCGCGTCTGCAGGCCATCGCCAAAGACCGTCAATGGCTTCCCCTGCATCAACTGATTCATGAAGATGCCCACGACATTTCGGTATCGGTCACCCAGGTTCTGGTGCTCCCCGTAGACGTTGTGAGGCCGAAAGATCACGTAGGGCATTCCAAACATCTCGTGAGTGGTTCGCAGGTCCTGCTCTACCGCCAGCTTGGCGATACCGTAGGGATCCTCGGGGTGTGGCATGTCGTCCTCGCGCATCGGCGGCTTCAAGGCGCCATAGACCGCGATGGACGATGTGAAGACGAAGCACTTCACGTTGTGCTTGACCGACTCGTTGATGAGATTCACACTGCCCACGAGATTGTTCTCGTAGTTGAATCGCTTGATGAAGTGGCTCAATCCCTCGGCCGCGTAGGCGGCAAGATGGTACACGTAGTCGAACCGGTGCTCCTCGAAGAGCTGCCCAAGAAGGGCGTGGTCGAGAATTGTCCCCCGCACCAACTGGGCCCCCGGGGGGACATGGTCGGGAAAGCCCCCACTCATGTCGTCGAGGACAACCACCCCCTGCCCGGCCTGGAGGAGATGGCGGGCTACGTGCGACCCGATGAACCCGGCGCCGCCGGTCACGAGAGATTTGAGCATCGTCGTGAATTCTAACGGTCGCCTCCCCCGCGCCTTCGAATCCGCGCGCACGAGGGTCTTGCCTGGCCGGCCTGATGGGTGTGGAGAGGGAATCGTTTGCGAGGGCCCGAAAGCCAGGCGCGCTAACCAGCGCGCAATTCGGTGAGCCGAGCGCGAATCCGGGCGCTCTGAGTCAGCGCGCTCCGCAGGATTTCGCAGATCATGCCGATGGATTCCTCCGAGACTCCCTGGCCCGTCGGCAGGACCATCACCCGAGCGGCGACCCGTTCGGTTTCCGGAAGCAGGAGATGTGCATGAGGCTGCAGTGAACGGTAGGGCTCCATCCGATGACAACCCGGCCAGAAGTACTTTCTGGCCAGCACATTTTCGGAAGCCAGGACTGCGACCAGTTCATCCCGGTTCAAGGGGCAGGTGTCCGGATCCACCTCGACGACGACGTATTGATAGTTGTTCTTCTCGTTCGGGTCATAGGAAATCAACGAGATCCCGGGCAAGTCCTTGAGACCCTGTTGGTAGCCGTCATGGTTCCGGCGATTCGCCCCGATGATCTGGTCCATGGCCTCGAGCGACGTGAGGCCCATGGCGGCGCACACCTCCGGCATCTTTCCGTTTGTGCCGACATAGATCACGCGGTCGTACCCTTCAAAGCCGAAGTTGCGCATCAGGCGGATCTTTTCGGCCAGGGCATCGTCGTTGGTAACGACGGCGCCGCCTTCGAAACAGTTGATGAACTTCGTCGCGTGGAAACTGAAGATCTCACACGCGCCGAACTGGCCGATCATCCGACCGTTGCGAGAGCAACCGAATGCGTGCGCCGCGTCGAACATCACCTTCAACCCCCGGCGTGCTGCGATCTCTCCGATGGCGTCAGTATCGCAGGCCCTCCCCCATACGTGGACGCCGATAATGCCGGTGGTCCGCGGGGTTATCAGCCGCTCGATGCCCCCAGGATCCATCGTGTGCGTTTCCGGATCCATATCCGCGAACACCGGTGTGATCTCCTGCCACTGCAGTGCATGGGCGGTGGCGACGAAAGTGTAAGCAGGAACGATCACCTCGCCCCGCAGGTCCAGCGCGCGAATGGCTACCTCCAGCGCAACCGTGGCATTGCACAACGCGATGCAATGCCGAGCGCCCGTCAATGCGCAAATGCGCTGCTCAAACTCCTCCACGTAGGGCCCGCCGTTGGTGAACCATCGTCGGTTCAGCATGTCTTCCATGCGCGCCATGAACCGCGAACGGTCCCCAATGTTCGGCCGGCCTACGTGCAGGGGTTCGGGGAACGCCTTGTTCCCGCCCAGCAGATGCAATGGTTCGCTCATATATTCGTCGCTCTCGGCGCCACTATGCCTCTGTACCTCCGAGTTTGTGATGTTTGGGTGTCAGCATCGTCGTTGGAGTTCCGCTAGTCCGAGGTTGAACGAATACTACCGTCGGTCAAAACTTGAGGAACCGCCGGTCTCACTATTCTTCCCCATTGTGTGCGATCTGAGAACACACGGAATGGCCGTAGGCCCTGTGCGCGCACCAGGGATACGGACGTCTTCAGATCCGTCACGCTGACAACAAAGCTGTATTTTCCGGCGTTCAGATCCAGAGCTCCCAGAGCTATCTGGAGAACATGCTCGCCTGCGGGCAGTCGGAGCGGTCGCGAATCGGCGCCGTGAAGGGGGATGGCGATCAGGGGAGCCATCGCCTCGTCATGAATGAAGACTTCGATTTCTGCGCCGGCCCTTGGTCCATCGACTCGAACTCGCAGAATTGCCTCCAACTTTGATCCCTGCCGGATGCTTGGTTCCTCTTCGGTCACCTTGGTCCCGTCCGCCAGCAGGTCGAGTTCCATGACCTCCGCTTCCCCGGTGCCCGAGTTCTGCTTCTCGTACTTGACGAGACCATAGTAACGGTCAATACCGTCGGCGGGACTGAGGCTGTCCAGGACGGTCTCGCCCCGCTGCATTACCACGACCCGAGTGCAGAACGACGAAATAAACTGCATGCTGTGAGATACAAAGACCACCGCGGCGTCGGCGGTCAGGCGGCGGACGGTGTTGAGGCACTTGATGACAAAACCGATATCTCCGACCGCCAACACCTCGTCCAGAAAAAGGACGTCTGGTTTGATCAACACGGCGGCGACCGAGAACCCAAGCCGCACGCTCATGCCGGAACTGTAGTTCTGAACCGGAGTGTCGATGAAATCGCCGATTTCCGAAAAATCAATGATCTCGTCCAGCTTCGCGTCGACCTGGCGCTTGTTGAGCCCAAGCACCGAGGCATTGATATAGATGTTCTCGCGCCCAGTGAGGATGGGATTGAAGCCCGCGCCTAGCGCGATCAGGGCGCCCACGTTGCCGCGAACCTCGATCCGGCCCTGATCCGGCTTGATCAGGCCGTTGAGCATCCGCAACAGAGTCGTCTTTCCCGCGCCATTGTGGCCGATGAGGCCAAGACACTCGCCTCGCTTGAGTTCGAAACTCGCGTTCCGAACCGCCCAGAATTCGTCCTTGCGCAACTGTCCGTCGCCGCCATGTCGCTGGCCCACCAGCTCGTTTCCCAGGTCCTGCATTCCGTACCAAAGCGACCGCTTGAGGCTCCGGCAGAACTTCTTCGAGAGGCCTTCGACCTTGATCAGGGGATCGTTCACGTGACTCAGGCGCTCATGCGTTCAATAAGTATCGGCATGGCCAGCCGGTAGGCCACCCAAACCGCGAGCAATAATGCGAAAGCGACCACATTGACGGCCAGGAAATAGCTTAGGAAGTCCGGCGGGTACCCCGTGAGCCAGTCGCGTGTCGTTAGGATCAGAGGAGTGAGAGGGTTTAGCTGAAACAAAGCAGCGGCGACGCCTGCCTTGGGCATCGGGAAGACCACGGGTGAGAGATAGATCAGAAACTGCATGAGCAGTGGCATGGCCCGGCCGACATCCGTGTAGAGCATGCCAATGGGCGTCACCAGAAGACCCAGGGCACTGCCCACCATGATGAGCGACAGCACGCCGAGAGGGAATAGCAGGAAGCCCCAGCCGGGGTTTATGCCGAACCAAAAGAGAGCGCCAACCAGGAGGGCAACCTTGATCCCAGCATTGAAAAGGGTCTGGTAGACGCCAGACACCAGCAGCGCCTCGCGGGGGAAGTTGAGCTTCGCCAGCATTCCCCGGGCGGCCGTGGTCTGCAGGAGGGGAGCGTTCATGGCGTCCATGAGGATGGCCCAGAGCATCGTGCCCGTGAGAACGTAGGCCGGATAGGGCAGAGCGGTATCCCCCACCGCGACCACTCCCGTCCGGGCGAGGAAGATCCAGATCGCTGCGTTGGCGACCGGCAGGATGAAAGCCCAGAGGACGCCCAGAAAGGCCTGGCGGTACTGGGCGCGGATATCGCGGACGGCCAGCCGCCAGGCCAGGCCCCGGCTCGCGAGCAGGTCCCGGAACATCTCGCGCACCATCACGAGCGGTCTTGACAATGCGGAGTCGGGCGTATAGATGACGACGGTGGGCTCGCTCATGTGTCTGGTTGCGATTTCCAATGATCTCACGCTGACGCGGCGGGTCGGACAGCAATTGAGGCAAGCCAATCCGTCCTTCGAACACGCTCAAGCCACATCAACGCAGGTTCGCGTGCAACCCTCAGGAACTGGGTGGCCAGCTTCTCATCGCAGATCCTCGCCACGTTCTCGGAACATACGACCGGATCGGGCCCCCGGGACCGAAGATGCTCCGCATGCATCGTCAGGGAGACCAGCTCGGCATCATGCCGGCGAAAATCCCTCCACACGCTTCAGTTTGGGTGATCTTAAAGGCTTCGATCGATGAATTCGGGGTGATGGGCATATCGTCCCTTGTAAGGCCGTCGACACCGCGTGGGTGCGCGAAGGCTCTGGCCGCGCCCGACAAATGCAGAGTCTTGCTCATACTCTCGTTGGCCGACAACCTTACTGGACAGTTCCAACTAGGACCACGTACTATCGCTTCGCCTCGCCGTGCGACAACCGACTGAGACAAGAATGACATCACCGCCTTCACCAACCACGGCGACCGGATACCTCCACCGCAATTACGCTCACGCACTGGCAGAGTTCGGTGAACCGCGTAGGCTGGCACACTGTCAGGGCTGGATTCTGGATCGCCCCATTCCCGGTACCCTGTACAGCGACGCGATGGCGACCTATCCTCTTTTCTGCTGCCAGGACTGGCAGAAACTTCCCGCCGACCTCAATGCACTCGAAGACTCAGGCTTAGTCAGCCTATCGTTGGTAACTGATCCCTTTGGGAACTACGATGAAGCCTTACTGCACCGCTGCTTCCCAGACCGGGTTATTCCCTTCAAGGTCCACTATACTGTGAGGCTACCCCAGACTATGGCCGCCCTCAGTAAGCATCATCGCCACTATACGCGAAAGGCTCTGCAAGCAGTCAGGATCATTGCCGCCACGTCACCACATGATCATCTCGACGAGTGGTGCAATCTATACAATAATCTCGCCGAGCGACATCGCCTGACGGGAATAAAAGCGTTCTCCCGCGAGTCGTTTGCCCGCCAGCTTACGGTGCCTGGAATCGTTATGTTAAGAGCTCTGCACGACAACGGTGTGGTTGCCGCGCACCTCTGGTACATTCAGAACAGCGTCGCCTACAGTCATTTGATGGCGATGTGCCCCCAAGGCTACGATCTAAACGCCTCTTATGCCCTCTACTGGTCTGCTATTGAACACTTCTCGGGCCGGGTGGACCATTTAGATCTGGGCGCAGGAGCCGGATTAGACCCGAATGCAAGTGACGGATTGAGTAGCTTCAAGCGAGGCTGGGCGAACGATAAGCGACAGGCATACTTCTGTGGACGCATCCTTGATGGCGAGCATTATGCAGCGATACTTGGAGATAGGCAGAGAGCCGAGTCGAGTTACTTTCCCGGCTATCGGCAGAACGAATTGGCCTGACTTCGAACGACCACGTGGATTGGAGGACCGGCGTGTCCAGAGAAATCGAGTGGCGCGAACGCAATAGAGCATATTACGACCGCAACGCGCATCGTTATGAGGCTGCTTCATGGTTCTACTTCAACAAGTAGAACGACGCTGTCAAGCGAGAGCTGACGCGCAGCCTGTATGAACTGCGTGAGCGCGATGTCCTCAACATTCTAGAGACTGGGCCAGGGACAGGCTATCTGATGGAGCGTTTGTTGCCACACACGAAGCTTCCCATTCAATATACAGCTATTGAGCACTCAGTAAGAGCATGGCAGAATTGCTGACTAAGCCTTACGAACCTGCGAGCTTCGTTCACGGTAGCAGCGGTCTTCGTACGGGATTTCCGAAACGCCAGTTCTGGGTGGCGAGACGAATCCGCATATCCCAGTCAGCGGTCATCGTAGTTCACCCCGTGTTGTTTCCGCTGGACGAAAGTCGCTATTTCGTTCCGGCGTTTCCGTTTGCACTGTGTTTTGCAGCCGCCCTACTTGCGCGTGCGCGATGTATCGGACTCAACCTTTGAGCGAAGGCGCAGGGACCGATGTGGAAGGACAGAGGCTCTTCCCTCCGAGACATCTTGGAGGAGGCCCTGAGAGTTGAAGTGCAAAGCCCTTGGATGTCCAACCTGCAACACTGCCGCGAGGCACAGTGCATAGGCGCTGTTTCCTTCTCCCTGTCTTGATGATGCTCCCCGACTCCATCAGGTCGCTCATTCTCGACGAGCAGGCTCGGCAGGCGAACCGTTTCATCGAAGGCGTCGATCTCGATGACTACCTGAACAAGTTGGGCGCGATGGCTGAGATCCTCTCGGATTCGACGGCGGGTCGTTGCCGCGGTTTCGTGGCGTATTACTGTAATGATCTGGCCACGAAACAGGTCTTCGTGACCCTGGTGCTCGTGAACCCCCTCGATCGAGGTCTGGGAATAGGCGGCGCCCTGCTGTCCTGTGTCCTGGCCCTGGCCCGGGCCCGGGGCTTCACCAGTTGCCGCCTGGAGGTCTCCCGTGACAACGAACCGGCCCAGGCGTTCTATCGCTCTCTTGGGTTTCGACACGTAGGCGGGGGATCGGCCAAGGACGTATTGGAGGTCGCTCTGTGATGGCGCAAGCTCGGCCATCTCTTCGCTCCCTCCGCGATCACTCGTCCTGACTGGATGGTGGAATTCGCTCAGCCCCGGCCAGCGTGGTCTTCGACACGTTCGTGCGCGTGTCCTTCTCCTGCCTGCCTCCGGCCGACGCGTCTGGCCTGTATGTGAGCCGCGCCGCCTATGTCGACTTGAACCGGAGCAACCTCTTCGAAGTGGTGGGCCTTTCCGAGAAGCCCCCTCTGGAACCGGGGGCAAGGGGGCCTTCGACGAGTTCGGGACGTATCCCATGTCGGTGATCCGGCACGGCGACGAGGTCCATGCGTATTACGGGCGCTGGACGCGCCGCGCGTCCGTTCCCTTCGATGTGGCCATCAGCCATGCGGCCCCGTGCCGATCGTTCGATCTCGTCACTCAATCAGTCTCGGTAGATTCTCTCGCTGAGCTTGGCGACGAACATAGCCTCGGAACGTGTCAACACGGGTGAGACACCGAGGGTTGGAGTTTAGGGAGCAATTGGAAGAGAGCGGACCCGGTTTGGCCAGTTAGCCGCGAACTTTCGGTAGCCTGCGGTATGGGCAGGCTCGGCTGC
>Ga0163152_10000252_pt1 | contig 96125 bp, 97 predicted proteins | sample OliLakLV19MP8IB2_FD_148635 | JGI IMG/M metagenome (GOLD analysis project Ga0163152, IMG submission 148635) | Freshwater microbial mat bacterial communities from Lake Vanda, McMurdo Dry Valleys, Antarctica - Oligotrophic Lake LV.19.MP8.IB-2 | ecosystem: Environmental > Aquatic > Freshwater >...
CAAGGAGAAAGTTCCCAACGTGGGATAACCTCCCTGCAGCGAATCGCGAAAAACCCATCAATCATGGACTTGCAAAAGCCCGGAATTTGAAGGCGATTTCCGATCGTCAGCAGATTCCGGGCTTTTGTAAATCATTTCATTTTTTGTTCGATTCTAATACGCGACCAATCCGACCTATGAAATTCATTCTGGGCGAAAAACTCGAGATGTCGCAGGTCTATGCGGCGGACGGCACGGTTGTACCTGTGACGCTCGTGAAAGCTGGACCGTGCATCGTGACGCAAGTCAAAACAGCCGAGAAAGACGGCGTTTCTGCCGTTCAAATCGGTTTCCGTAACCATAAGAACGCGACCAAGCCTGAAGCAGGACACTTAAAAGACTTGCCAATGCTTGCCGTATTGCGTGATTTCCGTATTGAAGGCGAAGCTGCTTTCAAACGCGGTGATGCCATTGAAGCCAGTATCTTCCAACCAGGTGAAACCGTTCATGTCGTTGGACAATCCAAGGGCAAAGGTTTCCAAGGTGTTGTGAAGCGTCATGGTTTTCATGGTCATCCGAAGAGTCACGGTCACAAGGACCAAGAACGTATGCCGGGTTCTATCGGTGCCGGTGGTCCGCAGCACGTTTTCAAGGGTCGCCGTATGGCTGGCCACATGGGAGACGAGCGCGTCACGGTTAAGAACCTTGAAGTCATTGAAGTGCGCGACGGAGGTATCATCGCTCTGAAAGGCGCGGTTCCCGGTGCACGCCACGCGATTATTGAAATCCATTCTGCCTAATATGACGAGCATCTCTATTTACAACCAGGACGGCAAGGCCGTTGGTGAACTCGCTCTCAACGAGGCATTGTTTGGTATCAAGCCCAACAGAGCTCTTGTACATGAAGTGATGGTCGCGCAGCGCAACAATGCGCGTCGTGCTATCGCCAACACCAAGACCAAGGGTGAAGTACGTGGTGGTGGTAAGAAACCGTGGAAGCAAAAAGGCACAGGTCGTGCCCGCCAAGGTTCCATTCGTAACCCGCAGTGGGTTGGTGGTGGTATCGCTTTTGGTCCGACTTCCGAACGCAATTTTTCCCAGAAAGTGAACAAGAAGGCCAAGCGCACCGCGCTTCTCATGGCTTTGTCCGATAAGGTGGCTGACAAGAAAATGATTGCCATTGAATCGATCAAGACTGAGACTCCTAAGACCAAACTCATGGTTGAAATGGTCAAAAAATTGCCGCTTGAACGCACGACGCTTTTGGTTGCTCCTGCTTCCGATCCGACCTTGCTCCGCATGGTCCGCAATATCCCAAACATCAAACTTGTGACCGTTAACAGCGTGAACTTGAACGATGTTCTTACCTATCGCACGGTCGCCTTCCTCAAGGACGCGGTCGCGGCGTTTGAGAAGATTTACGCCTAATCCTATGCCGATACTCGACCGTTTCCGTAAAAATACGGACGCCCCGGCTAAGAAGCCGGCGGCCAAAAAGACAACAACCAAGAAAGTCGTTGTCAAGAAAGCTGAAGTCAAATCGGATACACCGGCTATCGTCGCTAAAAACGATGCGTTGGCGATCCGTCTTCTCGTGAAACCCCGCGTCAGTGAAAAGGCTGCTCGTCTTGCCGACAAAGGCACTTATGTCTTTGAAGTCGTCATGAACGCTGAAAAAGTTTCTATCCGCAAAGCGGTGGAATCTCTTTACGGTGTGAAGGTCGATTCCGTACGTATTATTCGCGTTTCGGGTAAACCGATGCGTCGTGGCAAGCGTATGAGCTATCGCCAGGATATTAAAAAGGCGCTCGTCACCTTGAAGAAGGGGGAGACGATCAGCCTGTACGAAGGAGTCTAAACCTATGCCTATTAAAAAAATCCGCCCAAACCACGCTGGGTCGCGAAATCTCTCGGTGCAGAGCTTTGCCGACGTCACCTCGACGGAACCGGAAAAGTCTCTCATCTCTTTCCGCAAGACCAACGCTGGTCGCACGCTTGGAAAGATTACCGTACGCCATCAGGGCGGCGGTGCACGTCGTTATCTGCGTGATATCGACTTTAAGCGTACGCGCTTTGATATTCCGGCTACGGTTAAGACGATTGAGTACGACCCAAATCGCGGCGCACGTATTGCTTTGCTTAACTATAAGGATGGTGTGAAGAGCTATATGCTCGCTCCGGATGGATTGAAGGTCGGAGATGTTGTGGTTTCCTCGATGGAGGAAGCGGAAATCTCATTAGGCAACCGTTTGCCTCTTTCCAAAATTCCGGTTGGTACGCAGGTCCACTCAGTGGAGCTTGCCCCAGGCAAAGGTGGCCAGCTTGGTCACGGTGCTGGTGCTCGAATTGAATTCATGGCTGTTGAAGGTGACTGGGCTGCGCTTAAGCTGCCGTCTGGTGAAGTCCGTCGTGTTCCCAAGACCTGCATGGCCACGATGGGAACGGTGTCTAACCCTGACTGGCATTTGGTCCGATGGGGTAAGGCGGGCCGCATGCGCCATCGCGGTATTAAGCCGACGGTTCGTGGTAAGGCTATGAACCCTGTTGATCACCCACACGGTGGTGGTGAAGGTAAGCATCCGATCGGTATGAAGTACGCCAAGACTAAGTGGGGTAAGCACGCACTCGGTGTGAACACTCGCAAACGTCATCTCGCAAGCAACAAACTCATTATCACGCGCCGCAAGGGCAAGAAACTCTAATCCACGCCTATGTCTCGAAGTCTCAAAAAAGGTCCGTTCACAGACGCCCGCCTTCTGGAAAAGATTCAGAAAGCTGGTGTCGGTTCCAAGACCGTCATCAAGACCTGGTCACGCGCCTCAACGATCACACCAGAAATGGTGGGTATGACGTTTGGCGTACATAACGGCAAGATTCATATTCCTGTGCATGTCGTAGAGAATATGGTCGGCCATAAGCTGGGCGAGTTTTCTCAGACGCGTAAGTTTACCCGTCACGGTGGTAAGTTGGCCAAGACCGATGCTGCAGCTCCGGCTGCCGCACCGGCCGCCAAGCCAGCTGCTAAGAAATAATATTCTATGGACGTCCACGCATCTCTTCGCTTCCTCCGCATGTCGCCCCGCAAGGTCCGACTCGTGGTTGATGCTGTCCGCGGCATGTCGGTTACTGCCGCCGAGACCAAGCTTACGTTTTTACCTAAGCTCGCTGCATACCCTGTACGCAAACTTTTGCTTTCCGCGATTGCAAATGCCGAGCACAATTTTCAACTTAAGAAAGAAGACCTGTCCATTAAGACGATTGTTGCCGATGGTGGCCCGACTTTGAAGCGCTCGCGACCGCGTGCGTTTGGACGAGCCGCGCCGATTCGTAAGCGCACGACGCATATCACGCTCGTGCTCTCCGATGAGAAAATCGAAAAAAAGATTTCAAAGCGTAAAACGCAAAACGTAAAGTCAGATTCACCAAAGGCCAAAGCGGTCGCGGTTAAGAAGGAAACCAAATAATCCTATGGGACATAAAGTCAATCCAAAAGTCTTTCGCCTCGGCACGACGACCACATGGCCTTCGCGCTGGATGGCACGTGACGACGCTTATCGCGCCAACTTGCGCCAGGATTTGGCGATCCGCGACTATCTGAATAAAGAGCTCAAGGACGCTGCTGTTAACCGTATTGAAATCGAGCGTTCACGCGGAACGATTGGTATCACGGTATACACAGCTAAGCCGGGTCTCGTGATCGGTCGTGGCGGTGAAGGCTCTGATGGTCTTAAGAAGAAGATTCTTAAGGAATTTTTCCCAGGCAAGACCAAGGCTGTTCAGATGACCGTAACGGTTTTGGAGGTGAGCCGTCCGTCGCTTGAATCCACGCTTGTTGTCCAGGGTGTGGTCGCTGACCTCGAGCGCCGCATGCCGTTCCGTCGTGTCCTCAAGATGTCGATTGAGCGTGTAAAGAAAGGCGGAGCTCTTGGTGTGAAGGTCGCTGTTTCCGGTCGTTTGAACGGAGCAGAAATCGCACGTCGCGAATGGTTGGCTTGGGGTAAAATTCCACTTACTAATTTGCGTGCGGATATTGACTACGCCGCTGATACCGCTCGCACGATGGCTGGTGCCATTGGTGTGAAAGTCTGGATTTATCGCGGTGACGTGTTTGCTCAGGATCGTTTGAATCAATACCAGCCGACGACCCCTTCTCGTGGTCGTGGACGTGATGGCGATCGTGGTGCCTCACGCGCTCCGCGTGCTCCGCAAGGATCCGCCTCTTCATTTGCGCCAACGGATAAACCGGAAACTCCTCCGGTAGCTCCGACGGCTTCTTAACCCACTCTCGATATGTTGATTCCAAAAAAAGTCAAGCATCGCAAGTGGCACAAGGGCCGCGCGCGAAACATCCGCACCGCAACCACCAAACTTGAACTCTCGTTTGGTAGCTACGGCCTCAAGGCGATGACACCCGCATGGTTGTCGAGTCAGGAGATCGAAGCTGGTCGCCGTGTTCTTACTCGCTACATTAAGAAAGGTGGAAAGGTCTGGATCCGTGTTTTCCCGGACAAGCCGATCACCAAGAAGGGAAATGAAGTTCCGATGGGATCCGGTAAAGGTGCCGTTGACCACTACGTCGCTGTCATTCGTCCCGGAACGGTGATTTACGAAATGGATGGTATTCCTCCGGATCAGGCCAAGATCGCATTACAAAGTGCGGCCTACAAGCTTTCTCCGATATGTAAGTTCATTAGCAACTAACCTATGGCTGCCAAAGAACTCATGCAGAAGTCCGCCGCCGAGCTGAAACGCGAGGCCGCCGACCTGCGCAGCGCGATCCGTGAACTTCGGTTCAAAATCGCGACTCGTCAACACGGAAAAGTTCGAGAGATTCGCAACAAGAAACGACAGCTCGCCCGTCTTCTTACCGTCGCTGCCAATAAGCCGGCATCGACACCAAACGCCTAAACATATGACTACCACTAAACAAACTAGCCCCCGTCGCCTTCAAGGCGTCGTCGTTTCCACGGCGATGCAGAAGACGGCTGTGGTGCGCGTGGATCGTCGTGTGGCGCATGCGAAGTACGGTAAGTACTTCACACTTTCCAACAAGTTCAAGATCCATGATCCAGAGAGCGTATGCAAACTGGGTGATGTGGTCGAGTTCCAGGAAACACGTCCGATTTCTAAGGATAAGTACTTTAAGTACGTGTCCACCGTTTCTCAAGCCTAATATGGTTCAACATCGATCCATGCTCGCCGTGGCAGATAACACGGGAGCCAGACTTCTCCAGGTGATTCAAGTCACTGGAGGTTACAAGAAACGCTATGGCATGCTTGGCGACGTCGTCACTTGTGTCGTTAAGATTGCTGATCCGCGCGGCACAGTGAAAAAGTCGGATGTCGTTAAGGCAGTGCTCGTGCGTACGCGCAAGGAGACACGTCGTCCTGACGGAACGTATATCCGTTTTGATGAAAACGCCGGCGTGATCATCGACCTCAAGAACAAAGAGCCTAAGGGTACACGTATCTTTGGCCCAGTCGCTCGCGAATTGCGCGGACGCGGCTATGCCAAGATTGTATCGCTTGCGCCAGAAGTCCTCTAAGTATGTCCAAACTCCAAATCAAAACCGGTGACGAAGTCGTCGTCATTGCCGGGAAGAACAAGGGTAAGAAGGGGAAGATCGTGCAAACGCTCCCTGAACTTAACCGTGTCGTGGTCGAGGGTGTGAACATGACTAAGCGCCACATGCGCTCGCGTCGCAGTGAGGACAAAGGCCAAGTGATTGAATTTGCTATGCCGATTCATGCCTCCAATGTTCAGCCCGTTGGCTCGAACGGTAAACCGATGCGCCACTCGAAGGCGCGTAAGAACGCCTAATCTATGACACTCCAAGAACGCTACAATAAGGAGATTGTCCCAGCTCTTACCAAGCAATTCGGGATCGAGAATCGTATGGCCGTACCAAAGGTCACGTCGGTTACGATTTCTGTCGGATTGTCCCAAGGTATTAAGGACCCAAAGGTTCTTGATACGGTTGAGCAGACATTGCTTCGCATCAGCGGACAGAAGCCGGTCAAGACCAAGGCCAAGAAGTCCATCGCGAGCTTTAAAATTCGTGAAGGAATGATTGTGGGAATGATGGTGACGCTTCGTGGCAAGCGCATGTGGGATTTTCTGACGCGCTTTACGCAATTCACCTTCCCGCGTATCCGCGACTTCCGCGGCATTTCCAAGCAAGGTATCGATGATCGTGGCAACTTTTCTATCGGCTTCCGTGAGAACCTCTCGTTTCCGGAAATCCGACCGGATGAAGTTGAACGCGTCCACGGCCTCCAAGTCACCGTGTCTACCACGGCCGGAACCCGCGAGCGCGGTGACGCGCTCCTGCGCGCTCTCGGTTTCCCATTCAACAACTAGTCTATGGCTACTCAAGCGCAAATCGCCAAGTCTCTCCGTAAACCCAAGTACTCGACCCGCGAAGTTCGCCGTTGCTGGCGCTGCGGTCGTAAGCATGGTTTTATGCGCGACTTCGGAATCTGTCGTATCTGTTTCCGCGAACTGGCTAACCGTGGCGAATTGCCCGGTGTGACCAAATCGAGCTGGTAATCCTATGTATACTGACCCAATTAGCGACTTCCTCACACGCATTCGCAATGCGTACGCCGCAGGACTCGACACGATGAACGTGCCGGCTTCGCGTATCAAATACTCCATCGCCAAGGTGTTGGAGCGTGAAGGCTTTATTGCCGGAGTGAAGGAATCTTCTGACGGCCCTAAGAAATCCTTGATGGTTACTTTGAAGTACGATGGTAAAGTGCCAGCGATTCGATCCATTGATCGAATCTCAACTCCGGGACGCCGTGTCTATTCCAAGACAACGGAGCTCCGTCCGGTTTTGTCCGGTCAGGGTATCGCCATTTTGTCGACCTCGTCTGGTCTTATGACTAATCGAGAAGCTCGCCGTCGCAAACTCGGTGGCGAAGTGCTTTGCGAAGTTACCTAATTTTCATCTTATGTCTCGTATTGGAAAAAAACCGATTCTCCTGCCCTCGGGCATCGACCTCACGGTCGAGGCTGGGAAGGTGATCGTGAAAGGCCCAAAGGCAACACTCACGATTCCGCTTCCTCCGCATTCTTCTGTTTCATTTGAAGCAGAACCCCGCAGCGCCGTCGTAAGTGTTGAATTACCAGAAAACGTGTATCAACGCGCTCTCTGGGGCCTGACTCGCCAACTCATCGCCAACGCGGTGGAAGGCTTGCAAAAGCCTTACGAGAAGTCCCTCGAATTTGTGGGCGTCGGCTACAAGGTCGCGCTGGAAGGAAAGACCGTCGTCATGGACGTTGGTTTCTCGCACTCCATCAATTTCCCATTGCCGGAAGGTATTGAAGCAAAAGTCGAGAAGCAAGTTTTGACTCTTATGGGTGCTGACAAACATTTGGTCGGCGAACTTGCTGCCCAGATTCGTCGCAAGCGTCCGCCGGAGCCTTATAAGGGCAAGGGTGTGAAGTATGTCGATGAAGTGATTCGTCGTAAAGCCGGCAAAACGGCTAAGACTGCCTAACCTACGCTTATGTCTCTCAACTCTTCCAACGCCAAGGACCGCCGCGTCGCACGCGTGCGCGCCAAGGTCACCGGCACGAGCGAACGTCCGCGTCTCGCTGTTGCCCGTACCCTCGCACATATCTATGTGCAGGTTATTGACGATGCCGCCGGAAAAACGATGGCTGCCGCAAGCGACGCCGATATTTCTGACGCCGATCGTAAAGGCAAAACCAAGGCTGAAATTTCAACCATGGTTGGTAAGCTTGTCGCAGAACGCGCCAAGGCCAAGGGTGTTTCTACGGTCGTCTTTGATCGTCGTGACAAGCGTTATCACGGTCGCGTAAAAGCCGTCGCTGACGGTGCGCGTGAAGCCGGACTGAATTTCTAAACTTATGAACGAAGAAGCCAACAAACAAAATCCGGAAGCCGCCGCTCCGAGTGCCGCGCCTAGCGCAGCTCCAGCCGCCGCTCCGGCCGCACGTCCTGCAGCAGCTCCTGCTGGTCGTGGGGCTTATCGTCCTGGTATGGGCGGAGGTCGCGGCGGTCCTGGCCGTGGCGGTCCTGGTGGCGGTCCTGGTGGTGGTCGCGGTGGCCGCACGGGCGGTCGCGGTCGTCCACGTATGGACGTTCCAGCTGAAGCTGATTACGAAGAAAAGAATATTGAAGTCGCTCGTGTGACGCGTGTGACCAAGGGTGGTAAGCGCATGCGTTTCCGCGTTTTGACCGTCATTGGTAACCGCAAGGGTCGTGCTGGTTTTGGTCTCGCTAAGGGTGTTGACGTTGCCGGAGGAACTGCTAAGGCAACGACACAAGCACGCAAAGCATTGTTCAGTGTTCCGCTTGTGAAAGGAACGATTCCACACGTCGTGGAAGCCAAATTTGGTGCCGCCTTTGTTCTTCTTAAGCCAGCTCCGGAAGGTACGGGTGTCAAAGCAGGGGGCGCCGTGCGCATCGTGCTTGAACTCGCCGGTATCCCTAATGTTGTTGCCAAGATTCTTGGTTCTAACAATAAGACCAATAACGTGAAAGCGACGTTTGCCGCTCTTCGCAAACTTCGTCTCTCCAAGCGTACGGCCGAGGCACAAGCCCCGTCCCAAGCTTCCGAGAAGTCCGCATAAACTATTATGTCTCTTACTCTCAACAATCTCGCGCCCAAATACGGCTCGCGCAGTAAGTCGTTCCGCATCGGTCGCGGAGCGGGTTCTGGTCGTGGCAAGACCGCGGGTAAAGGTACCAAGGGCCAAAAGTCCCGTACCGGTGGCTCGCATAAGCTTAAGCTGAAAGGCTTGAAGCAGATGCTTTTGTCCTTCCCAAAGAATCGCGGCTTTAAGAGCCACTTTGAGAAGGTCTCTGCTATTCCGCTTAAGCGCCTTTCGGTGTTTGTGGATGGTGAAACGGTCACCCTCGCTACATTACGCGAGAAGAACCTCATTGGTCGCACCGTCACCTTGGCGAAGATCGTCGGAAACGGTAGCTTTGATAAGAAGCTTTCCGTTGAAGGTGTCGCGGTCACTGCAGGTTCTAAGGCAGCGATTGAAAAAGCAGGCGGATCGGTCAAATAACTCTTTGCTCAACTTCGTCGTCCTATGTGGGAAAAGCTCATGCAAGCTTGGCGCGTGAAAGAGGTACGCAATGGCCTCCTCTTTGTGCTCGGAATGATGGTCATCTTCCGCGTCATGGCCAATATCCCGCTCCCTGGTGTCGACTTGGTCGCGCTTAAGCGCTTCTTTGACGCCAACCAGGTGTTGGGTCTTCTGAACCTGTTTTCAGGCGGAACGATCGAGAACTTCAGTATCGTTGCTCTTGGTGTTGCTCCGTATATTACTGCTTCGATTATTTTCCAGCTGTTGGGAATGATCTTTCCGCGTATCGAGGAAATCCAGAAAGAAGGGGAGTCAGGACAGCGTCGCATTAATCAGTGGACGCGCATGCTCACGATCCCGCTTGCCATTGTCCAGTCGTTTAGCTTGCTTCAACTTTTGAAGCAGTCACAAACACCGATTTTGACCAACGGCGATCCTCTCCACGTGGTGATGATTATCTGTGCGGTAACGGGTGGAACGATGTTGCTCATGTGGATGGGTGAGCTTATGAGTGAGAAGAAGGTAGGTAATGGTATCTCGATGCTTATCTTTGCTGGTATTATTGCCGGATTGCCGAGCTCGCTTTCACAGTTGCTTACAACCACGGATTCTTCGCAGTGGTTTACTTATGTATTGTATGGAGCCGTGGCGATTGCGATGGTTGCGGGTGTCGTGTTTGTCTCGGAAGGTCAGCGCAATGTTCCTGTTCAGTACGCGCGTCAGTCGCGTGGTATGGGCGGATCGGTGGGTGGCGTTGCCTCTTCACTTCCGTTGCGTGTGAACCTGACCGGTGTTATTCCGATCATCTTTGCTATCTCACTGCTTTTGTTCCCGTCGGTGATTGCGCAGTTCTTTACACAGGCGCGTAGCCCATGGATCGCGCAAGCCGCCACTTGGGTCATTGTTACGTTGCAGAATCAAGCGATTTACGGATTGCTCTACTTCTCGCTCGTGGTTATTTTTACCTACTTCTATACCTCGATCGTGTTCCATCCGGATCGCGTTGCTGAGAACATTCAGAAGCAAGGCGGATTTATTCCGGGCATTCGTCCAGGCAAACCTACGGCTGATTACCTTCAGAGCGTTGTGAATCGTATCACGCTTGGAGGAGCATCGTTCTTGGGTTTGATCGCCGTCGCACCTCTGATCGCGGAAGCGGCAGTTGGAACGCGTCTCATCGCTCTTGGTGGTACGTCGATCTTGATTGTGGTGTCGGTGGTGGTGGAATCGATTAAGCAGATTCAGTCGCAGATTACGATGCGCGAGTACGACGTTTATTAAGAATCACGTAGCATATAGGATGTAACACGTAGCATGTGGCAGGGCTTAGGCTCTGTTACGAGCTACGTGTTACGTGTATTCTGACGCTATGGCACGTGTACGCTTACGAGCACTTTTGTTTGGTCCAAATGGAGCAGGCAAAACGACACAAGGTCAGTTATTGGCCGAGCGTTATGGTGTTCCATTTGTATCAGCGGGTAATGTTTTACGCGCTGAAATAAAAGAGAAGACAGCCATTGGAAAAATGGTCGAGTCTTATGTGGATGCTGGTATGCTTGCTCCTGATGAATTGGTAGATGCGATCGTACTTAAGCGGTTAAAAGGTTTAGCCATGGAGCGTGGGTATGTGCTTGATGGATTTCCACGAAATGTTGAACAAGCGGTCGCATTAGACAAGCTATTAAAACCAAATCTTTCGATCCAATTAAAGTTACCAGATGCGGTGGCGATAAAACGATTGCGTGGTCGATTGGTATGCGAGCAGTGTCGCTCTGTATTTCATCGCGAGTTTGGCATCTCATCAATGCAGTGTACCGTTTGTTCTGGCAAGCTCACTACGCGAAAAGATGATGCGGAAGATGCTGTTCGTCGGAGGCTTGCCGTGTATCATTTTATGACAGAGCCACTTGCCGCACATTATCGACAGCGTGGTATTTTGCTTGCGGTCAATGCGGATCAATCGATCGCAGATTTATATGAGGAGTTATGCAAGAAGACCCAGAAGCTGGGATTTACCTAAACTATGTCCATGATTAAAACGCCGGAAGAAATTGAAGTGCTGCGCGAGGGCGGAGCATTGCTTTCACGTACACTCGCGGAGATTCGCAAAGCGTGTGTTGCGGGAGTAACTTCCGAGGAGCTCAACGCCATCGCGCTTAAACGATTTGCCGAGGCTGGAGGCAAGCCAAGTTTTTTGGGATATAAAATCGATAAAGATGGAAAGCCTTTTCCGGGCGCATTGTGTGTCTCGATCAATGATGATGTTGTGCATGGGTTGCCGATTCCGGCGCGTATGATCAAAGACGGAGATATTGTCGGACTTGATATTGGTGTTTGGTACAAGGGTTTGTGTACAGATATGGCGACAACCGTGATTGTTGGCAAGACTGATGAGAAGACACGAGACTTGGTAGTAAATACGCGTGAGTCTTTGTTGAAGGGGCTTGAAGAGGTTCGCGCCGGAAAATTTGTACACGATATTGGAAATGCGATTGATGACTTTTTGACACCAAAAGGTTACGGGATTGTGCGCGATTTAGTTGGGCATGGCGTTGGGCATGCCGTACACGAAGAGCCGCAGATTCCACATTATCGCGAACGTCGAGCTCCACGTATTAAGCTGGAAACGGGTATGGTTATTGCCGTTGAGCCGATGGTAACGCTTGGCGACTGGGAAGTTTATATGAAGGATGATCAGTGGACGATTGCCACGGAAGACGGCAGTATTGCGGCTCATTTTGAGGTTACGGTTGCTGTGACGGACGATGGCTACGATCTTCTGACACCGTTTCCGGATCAAGAATAAGAGTTGACTTTTATTACAATTTTTGCTAAGGTAAGCCCTACGGAAGAAAACGGAGGTACTTTTCATGTCGGCTGTCGCGTTCTTCGATTCGCGTCTTGCACGTACGGCTTCATTGCGACTTTCGGGTGAGAGGGTTCACTGTACAGTGTTCCGTTTCCCCGATGCCAAGCTCATGGTCGTTGCCAAGTCTGAAGGCGATGGCCGCACGGGCAAGGCGATTCTTCACTCCACCGAGCTTCGGATACGCACCAAGGGTGCGACCGAGCACATGGAGATTCCCAACAGCTTCCGCCTGCAGGCCTTGCTCGAGCACATCGATAAGGGCGGCAGCGAGGAAGAACGAGTGCTTCAGATGCGTATCCACGAGCTCAAGCTCGCAAGCGACTATCTGATGCGCTCGGGCAAGCTCAAGGACGGTGATGCCAAGGAGATCTTTGGTCTTCTGAGGGCCATCCGTCACGATCTGGCCGAGCCCAAGCGGAATACGCAGAAGCTCGCCGCGAGTCGGAATGTTGGCAAGGGTATCGACTATCGGAGTCCCAAGGCGGGAAATCCCGTTGGGCCCGTGATCGCGATCACTGCCAAGGCGGCAGTGGCCAGACTCGAGACGCGTATCGCGCAGATTCTGGGGATTCGCAGCTTTGCGAATCTCCGTCATGCGCTGGTGTCTGCGTTCAATCGAGAAGCGGAGCAACTCTTCAAGTCTCTCAAGGATGAGAAGGGTTTGCGCAGCGGGACCTTTGCGGGTCTCGTCGCACAGCTCGACTACATGCGCTTGCAGCCTTTCGAGGCTCCGGCGCGTCGGATCGAGGCACTCTATGATAGCTTCCGCTATGGTGATGCAGACGAGTCAGAGGTGCTCACGGCGATTCGTCGCGAGGTGCACGCCGTTCTGCTCGTGTGTGTCGTCGAGCGTCAGGTGATTCGTCGTCTGTCGCGTATGGCGCATGATGGCTTGAGCGACTCCGAGATGAAGGAGACGCGCGTGGCCGCAATTCACTCGATCGATAAGATCGGCAAGCACGTGGATGCATGCGGTTCATTCAGCGAGGACGCGCGAGCGATCGCGGCGACCAAGCTCGGACATGCGCGGAACATTCTTGCGCAGGAAAGCCTGTTCGAGACTCCCAAGAAGCGCCTCAAGAGCGCTGACCGAATCCTCAAGGAAATGACGGCGATTCTGCCCGTCTGATCTGACGCGGCCCTCGATACCATCTGGTGTCGGGGGCCGCTTCTTGTTAAGGTCGATTTTATGCCGGAATTACCGGAAGTAGAGACCGTTAGACGCCAACTTCATCGAGGATTGGCTGGGAAGACCATGCGATCGGTTGAGCTTTTGAAGTCGGGGAGAGAGAAGCCGGTTGGGAGATATTTTGTAAAAGCGATTGTTGGGAAGACGATTGATCGAGTTGAGAGACGAGCAAAACTTTTGGTTTTTCGATTTCAAGACGGAACGGCGATGACGGCGCATTTAAAAATGACCGGGAAGTTTGTGTTTGTTGATGCGGAATATAAACCGAGTAAACACGACAGAATGATTTTTGAGGTTGATGATACAAGGCTTGTTTGGAGCGATGTGCGGCAATTTGGTTTTGTGCATCTTGTATCGGCAGGGGAGCTGGAAGATATTTTATCGAAATATGGACCAGAGCCTTTGCCATCGACAGCAGAACAATTAGCGGAACGGATTGTATTGCCAAAAACACGTTTGATTAAAGCGGCTTTGTTAAATCAGGAAGTGATTGCAGGCGTTGGAAATATTTATGCGGATGAAGCGTGTCATCGTGCGGGGATTAGGCCGATGCGCAGACTTGGAGAGATGGGTGCTGAAGAACGATTGAATTTAATGAAGCATTTGAAAGAGTTGCTGGATGAAGCGGTGAAACAGCGCGGGACGAGTGCGAATGATTATGTGGATACGGAGGGAAAGAAGGGAGGATTTTTATCATTGCTTCGCGTGTATGGAAGAGCGGGGGAGAAATGTTTGAATTGTGGAGGGGTGATTAAGAAGATTGTTTTGGTGCAGAGGGGGACTCACTATTGCGAGGGGTGCCAGAAGTAGAGACGACGAAGCCCTCCGATAAATATATCGGAGGGCTTTTTAGTCTGCGTTGTTCTACTGAATCGCGAAGAGGATGAGATAGTAGAAGCAGAGGAAGAAGGTGATGAGACAGATGCTGCCGATCGTGTAGGCGACCCAGCCGAGCGGTGTCTTGGGTTGGGTGTCATCGGGTTTGGGAGGCTGGACGCCTTGGCCGCGGAGTTCGGCCTCGCGTTGTTTGCGTTCCAGTTGGTCTTGCTTGGCGTCTAGCTCGGCTTCTGCGCGGGTGATTCTGGTCATGGCTTCCTTGAAGGTGCTCCCGGATATTCGGGTAGCTCAAGATTTGCGATTTTTTGGTTAAATGTCAAGGGGTTTTGACCTCTTTTATATAAAGAAATCATCAATTTTACGAAGGTTTTTGCTATTTACAGGTCCTGATAATAGGCTACTCTGTACTCGTATGAGGGTATTGTTGGTTGAAGATGATCGTGATGTGGCTTTGGCGCTTAAATCGGCGCTTGAGTCGCATGGCTTTAGTGTTGATGTAGGGGAGACGGGTGAGGAGGGTTTAAAGCTCGCCTCGTCAACCGCTTACGATATAATTTTGCTCGACCATGTTTTGCCAGGCATGCATGGTACTGAGGTTTGTGCCGCTCTGCGTAGTAACGGAGTGAAGTCACCGATCTTGATGCTTACAGTCAGAGCATCGACGGATGATAAGGTTGAAGCGCTTGATCAAGGTGCGGATGACTATTTAACCAAGCCTTTTTCTCAAGATGAGCTCTTGGCACGAGTCCGTGCACTTTTGAGACGGCCTCAGGGTTATCAAGGAAATGTTATTCAGATTGAAGATTTAGTCATTGATACGCGCAAGCAAAGCGTTCTGCGCGGTTCTTCTGAAATATATTTAACACGAAAAGAATTCAGTTTGCTTGAATATTTTGCCAAGAACCGTGGAACAGTTTTGTCTCGTAACGTCATCATGGAGCATGTTTGGGATATACATGCAGATCCTTTTTCTAACACGATCGAGACGCATATCATGACGCTTAGAAAAAAGATTGATGCACCGTATGTGAAAAAACTTATCCACACGGTGCAAGGAAGAGGCTATCGTTTGGACGCAGAATAAAGATCGAGACTTTATAGTTTTTTTAACTTGAATAGTAGACTATAGAGAGAGGCAGAATCGTGGTCGATGATTCAAATTGCCTCATTTATTCCTAGCTCTTTATTTTATGGAAAAACTCATGCAAAAAGTTTTGAGCGATGCGAGCGTTCGTACGGAGAATAACGCTGGTGCCGCCGTTCTTGCAGCTGAGGCCTACGCGCCTTGGTACGGCTAGATCAAAAAGCAGTAGCTCTTGCGGTTTGTATAATTTTTGCTTAAGTTAAGCAGCAAATGCGCATGAATCCTACTGCTTTTTTGTATCATATTTTCTTTGAGTCGAAGGAGAGTACTGAAGACGCGATAAGACAAGAGTTTTTGTTGAATGTTCTTTTGTTTTCGATCAGTGTTATTATTTCAGTCTTTGCACTCTTAACCGTTCAGGCTTGGATTCGTTTTGGCTCCGAGTTTAGAGGTGCAAATCCGGTGCTAGCGCTGTGCAGCTGCGTTGCGTTTTGGTTGCTGTTCCTTCTCTCGAGGAGAGGGCGCTGGCGTTTAACGTCCTATCTATTTATTGCGTTACTCCTTTCCCTTGTTTTTCTTGCAAATCTTTTTTGGGGGACTGATTTACCGCAGACGTGGATTCTTTATGCATTTATTATTGTCATTGCAGGGATTCTTAATCGATCATTTCACTCATTTTTAATCGCGTCAGCTATAGGTGTATTTTTGATCAGCGCAACGTATCTTCAAAGTAATGATATTTTGCTTGTAAGCGAGTCTTGGAAGGAAGTCCCTTTTAGAGTCGGCGACTCCGTTGGTGCTTTTTTTAGTTTTCTTCTTTTGTCGGTGGTTTCTTGGCTTTTTAATAGCGATCTAGAGAAATCTCTTCATCGAGCTCGTAAGTCAGAAGCGGCCCTTCAAGTTGAGCGTGACTCACTTGAGATAAAAGTTGAGGAAAGAACTCGACAATTGAAAGAGACGCAGAAGGTTCAACTTGAACAGATGACTCGCTTTGCAGAGTTTGGTCAGCTTGCATCTGGAATCATGCATGATTTGGCAAATCCACTCACGTCGATGAGTCTTAATTTGGAATTGGCTAAGAAAAAGAACGCAGATCGTTTGGCGGGTGCTGATCGTTTTGTTGACCAGGCATTACAGGCTTCACGACGTATGGAGGATTTAGTTTTGGTTGCAAGAAAACAGTTTGGAAAGAAATCTGATGTGCAAGAGTTCGTTTTAGGAGATGAGATTGAGCAAGCTGTGCAGATATTGCAGTCAAAAGCACGTCAGGCGCATGTTCGATTTAATACGGATGAGGTTGAACGCATTTCTATAGTCGGAAGCCCGTTGAAATTTCATCGAGTCATGTTGAATTTGCTCGGGAATGCTGTCGAGGCTTATGCGGAGTCAGAAGAGTCTGCTACCCGATGGATTCGCGTCGAGTGTCACGCGGAAGATGGTGACGCTGTGATTCAGGTATCTGATCAAGCTGGCGGTATTCCAGAGGAAACGTTAGAGAAGATTTTTGAACCATTCTTTACAACAAAAGAGACTGGAAGTGGCATCGGATTGCCAACCGTGAAAGATATTCTGAAAAAAGATTTCTCTGCGACGATAGAAGTTCAGAGTAGTAAACAAGGAACGGCGTTTGAGATCCGGCTCCCGATCCAGAAATCCGGCTCATAATATGGTACAGACCGATGTTTTTCAGGAGTCGCTTGCGACGATTCGTCGGTCGCAGAATCCTGATGGTGGATTTTCTAGTTTAAGTTCATCGGATCCGGAATGTTTTTCCGATACGGCTATTCCGTATCAAACGACATTTGTTACGGCACATATTCTTATTTCACTCGCGAGTTCTGGTGTTGATGGAATGAAAGACGTGAAAGATCGAGCTGCGGAATTTTTGCTTGCGCAGATACAAGGTCGTGGCTCAGCAAATTACTGGTCGCGTACTTCATCAGAAATATCCAACAAGCCCTATCCAGATGATTTGGATGATACAGCCGGTGTCATTGCGGCGATTGCCTTACATGATCGGTCTTTATTGACTCCGGAATTTCTCGCAAAATTTGTGCAGGTATTACTTGCTTGCGAGGTGAAGCCAGGGGGACCTTATCGCACGTGGCTCGTTCCACCGTCAGCAGATCAGGTTTGGCTTGATATCGATCCTGTTGTGAATGCAAACCTGGCTTTTGCGCTCCATTTACTTGATATCCAACTGGAAGGATTGGATATCCATTTAGACCAGGTATTACGTGAGGGGAGGCTTGTTTCCCCGTACTATCCACATGAGTTTTCTGTGTTAGCGGCTTTATCTCGGAGGCCTACAAAGCATTCTCAACTGATCGCAGATGCAATTATCTCGCGAAGGCTTGGTTCTACTTGGGGCAATCCGCTCGTTGATTCAATCGCCTTGGCAAGTTTGCTCAGACTTGGAAATTCCGATGGTCCTTGGAGATCGGAAGTTTTACGACCTGCGACATCTGGCCTGACGGATCGGCCTTATGCTTTTTGTCTTGATCCGGCGCAGAAAGGTGTAAAATATTATTGTGGATCATCGGCTTTAACAGCGGCCCATGTTCTTGAAGCGATTCTTCTTTCAAGGAGAAATATGGTAACGACAAAAGTGCAAGCAAAAACTGTCGGAGACAATATTCATCAAGCTATTCTTGAACGAGTCAAAGAAACAATTTTTTTGTTGCCAGAATCACTTGCTGTAACAGCATGGGAATTTGTCAGCAAGGGAATAGAAAAGGATTCGCGTCGACAGATTACCCTCACACCTTTTCTTGCCGCTTCACTCCTTGGTGATAAATCAAAACTTGTTTCAGAATCGGTTCTTGTTGAACTTGGTGTGGCAAGTGTTTATGGCTGGATGGCTTATACGCTTTTAGATGATGTTATGGATAAAGATCAGGGACCTGATATTTTACCGCTGGCAACTGTCTTTACAAGACAAATGCAACATACATTTGATTCAGTTTTGCTAGATAATCCTGATTTTCATCGATGGCAAATGCAAATGCTGGATCGTGTTGATGCAGCAAATGCATGGGAGATTTCTGAGATGCGATTTGATGCAGAGGGGGATTTGCTTCACTTGCCGCAACATATTCCGGAGTACACGGGGGATTGGCAATTTGTGGATCGTTCTATCGGACATGCGATTGGACCGGTTGGTGTGCTTTGGTCCATGGACGGTGATGTGGATGATGCGGCACGTGAAGAGATGCTATCTATTTTCTCAGACTTGATACGCGTCAGACAGATGCATGATGATGCTCATGATTGGGAAGCTGATCTCTTTAAGGGGCAAATGAACTCTGTTGGAGTGCGTGTCTTGAGTTTGTGGTATGAGCAGTATCCTGAAAAATGCGGATCTTCTGTTCGGGTTGCTGAAGTACAAGAAGAATGGCGAAAACTTTTTTGGATAAGCATTGTACCGGATTATTCTAATTCAATTATTTCTCGATGTGACGCCGCGATACGCCGCCTAGAGCCTTCCAGGCTACTGGTCACTCCACAACCGTTGATTGATGTTTTTTTACAGATAAAAAAAGGCGCAGCAGATGCTTTGCGAGGTCGTGATGAGATGCTCGCCTTTTTGCAGGCTTTTAAACCTTAGGTTTTTCTGGGAGATAATTTGCTGGTTCATACACGTTGCGTGCGTTCCAAAGAATCCAGCCAGATGCTCCCGCATCTCTTACTGCTTTAATCTGTGCTTCAATTTTGGCAGCGGTATAAACGGCGCCGATGTCAAAGTCTTGGATCCAGGGACGGAATTTGGGGCGGGAGAGATCTTCTTCAATAAAGTGATCGGTTTTAAGGATTTCTGCACCTTTATCAAGAGAGTATTTTACAACTTCATAAGGATGTTCTGCAGGGTTTTTGAAACCTTGGAATCCCGTCCAGTAGTGCGATGGATAAACCATGGGTGAGATGTAGTCGGCGTTAGGGTAGACATCTTCCAAACGTTGTCCGATGCCAAAATCTTCCGCCGTCAAGAATGTCATTCCAAAAAGATCAAAGGACACGGGAATATGTTCTTCTTTTAATGTTCCACCAACATGTGTAAAGAAGTCGTGCATGACGTCACCTTTGCTTTTTGTTTTTTCTGCTTCTGTTTTTGCAATGGTAGAAAGAGCTCCGTCGGAGGCGTATCGAATATAATCAAATTGGATTTCATCGAAACCCATCTCATAAGCCTGACGCGCAAGATCGAGTGCGGCATCAGCGACTTCCGTACGGGATGGATCCAGCCAATGAGCGCCAGTTTTATCTGTCCATAATTTTCCGGATGTTGTTTTGATCGCTTGGTCTGGATGATCTTTTGCGTAGGTAGAATCGCGCATGACGGGGAGTCTTGCGATGCGATAAATACCGTCTTGTCCAAGTTTATCGATTATATCCTGTGGCGGGAGAACGACTTGGCCGTTATCCATTTTTAAATCGATCACAACGGAGTTGAGCCCAGTCTTCAGGATGTATTGACGTAACTCTTCCGCGCGTTTGATTCTTGCTGTTTCCGCCGTCCAGTAGATGCCTCGTACTTCTTCCGGTACCGGAACATGGGCGATTACTGGTTCTGCTGGAGGGATGAGATGTAGGCTATTCGTTGAATCTTCCACGGAAGATTTTGTTGTTGTGGCTGTGGTCGAGTTGAGGAGAGCGGGTTTTAGGGTTTGAAATTGACGGAAGATTTCAAATCCCCCTAAACCTGCCGCGATCAAAATGATCGATACGGGCAGGCCAATAAGCAAGAAACCACGCCTTTCTAGCATGGTTTCTATGCTATCACTTCTTGGCTTTAAAATCGATTTCCAGGTCAACATCGTCTCCCACGTTGGCTAGGAAGGGAAAGCTCGGAACAATGAGATTATAGTCGCTGCGCTTTACGGTTGTTTTGGCTGAGCCGGTGAAAGTTGATTCATCGGGGAAGGAGCCTATTCCTTCAAAGGTGACTTGTTTTGTCGTTCCGGAGATCAGGAGATTGCCGGTGATTTTAAAGGTAAAATCTGTTGCTCCTTCTGGTGGCGTTGAGAAGTCCGCAATCGCGGTTGGCGTGAAGATGATGTATTCATTCGCATTGTCTTCTGTTTTGAGGATGGCGCGACGAGTGGTGTTGTCGCGTTGCGATGAATCGGTTGTAAAGCCACGAGCGTTGATTTTGATCGCGCTAATCTTGGCTAGTGTTAGATCGCTTTGGTCTACTTCAAAGAAACCACCGATGAAATTATTTGTCGCGACAACTGTTTTAGGTTCTCCGCGCAACTCCTCGTGAATCGTAAATGTGACTTTTGAGTTTTCAGGAACGATGCGGTAGGTGCCTGAGGGCGCGTCCATTCCCGGCATTTCCAGTGAGGCTGTTGGCTGCGGCGCTCCGCCCGCACCTCCTATCGGTGGGCGGTTCTCTGATACGGGTTGTGTCGGAGCTTTTGTTGGGGATGTGAGAAATGCGTATCCAGCAACTCCTGCGATTGCGAGAATAATAACGACGGAAAGAGCGATCAGAAGTTTTTTATTCATAGTTGTTGTTTCTTAATACGTCAGATACGATCGTTTCTTTCGGATAGATTTGCCTAACCTTGGCACACTTTATGGACAAGCAGAAACAAAAGGTGTTTAAACGCGTATATATCGATAGGTGACATGACGAACCATGCCGTCACGCGCGCCGACGAAGAGGTCGTCGGAGAGGCCTTGTTGCATAAGGAGGCTTTTGGGTTACTGGTAAACAGATACCAGGAACCACTTGCGAGATACCTGCGGAGATTAGGGCTGAAGCGCAGGGAAGATATCGAGGATATCTTACAGAACGTTTTTTTGAAAACGTATCGTAATTTGAACGAGTTTGATCCAACGCTGAAGTTTTCTTCTTGGATTTATCGTATCACCCACAATGAAACGATGAGTTTTTTTCGATCAAGCTCTGTGCGTCCTGAAGGGCATTCGGTGGATGACGCTGAATTGATTTTGGATCAATTGGATGGTCATTCTGATACATCGATGCTGGCGGAATTGGGTTTGAATACGGAACAGTTGGTACGAGCAATGCAAACATTGGAAAGTAAGTATCGGGATGTGATTGTGCTGCGTTATTTTGAGGATCGTGAGTATTCTGAAATATCAGATATTTTGCGTATTCCGACAGGAACGGTGGCGACGCTGTTGAATCGTGCCAAGAAACGTTTGCGGCAATCTCTCTCTCACTTGGAATAAATTATGAATGAACACCAAATCCAGCCTACGGGCCACAATCCGGATCTTGCGAGCAAGGTCTTGGATCGTATTGAAATGGAGCAAGTTGTTCCGCTTCCAAAATGGAAATTCACGGTAAAGGACCGCTTGTTCTGGGTATTTTGGGTCCTATCAATTATTCTCGGTTCTTTGGTTGCCGGAGCATTGCTTTTTGCTTTTGTGAATGCAGGTTGGGAGTATCGTATTGTTACGCATCAGCATTTGTTTGGTTTTGTGATGCAGGTATTGCCAACGGTTTGGATTGTGGCGGTCGTCGGTGCGATGCTGATGGCGTATGAAAATTTTCGACACACATCGCGCGGGTATCGTGTTCCGTTGCTTGCGGTGATTGGATTTAGTTTGCTTGGAATTATGTTAGGGGGTTTGTTCTTCTATGCCAGCGGTGCTGGAAAGTTAGTGGAAGAGCAGGTTGGTTCTCGTATTCCATTGTATCGACCCGTTAATGTTCGAGAGCGATCTGTATGGTCGCAACCGGGTCAGGGATTGCTTGGTGGGGAGGTGCTTGATATCGACAATGAAGCGCAGTCTTTCCGTTTGCGTGGATTTGATGGATCTATTTATGTCATGGGCTTGTCGGATCTTGCTTCTGATAGCCAAGAGCTGCTCATGGAGCGCAATGTTGTGCGTGTTATCGGTATTTTTGCCAAAGATGGTGATGGCCCTGAAAAGCCATTTTTCCGACCTTGCTACATCTTTCCATGGGATTCAAGAGTAGGGGGTGTCTCTAAACGAGGCGGTGTTGCTTGCGGTGATGAAAGAACAGTCGAGAAGTCGCGTAGCACTGATTGTAAGGACTCTGTGCCTTACGAGATTCTCAAGACGCTGCGCCGCGGTGCGTGCCGTTAACTCTTTATCCACACTATTTTTCCTATGAATAATCTTCGTAAATTATTCTTTTCTTCTGCTGTGATTCTTCCGGTAGCTGCACTTGCGATTACTGGCGTACACGCAGCGACGACAACGATAGATCAAAATACGACTGTTAAGCACCCTTTTTTGGAGAAGATGAATCTGACCGACGCGCAAAAGACTGCCGTGGAACAAGCGGATGCTTTGCGTAAGCAGGCAGATGACATTCTTGTAAAAGCAGGGATTCCGATGCATCGACGCGGTAACATGATGCGCGTTCAATTGACGGACGAGCAAAAAATAACCCTGGAACAAGCAAATGCTTTGCGCAAGGATGGCAAGAACGATGAAGCAAAAGCCCTTCTTGAAAAAGCTGGGTTACCTATCATGAAGCCGATGTTCCATCGCGGAACGGGAGGTAAGCGTTAAGAAGTAAGCGGGCTCGGCACAAGAGGACCCCGCAGGCGAGCATGGCCTGCGGGGTTGTTTTTATTGACGAGATGCGAGCTCGTCATCTTTTTCATGCCAGCGTTTCTCTAACCAGTTTTCATCAATTTGATCGGCGTTGAAAAGATGGCCAGTAATACGCAGATCACGTCCATAGAGTTTGAGGCTATCGAGAACGGTTGTACCGCTTCCGGGTGGAAGTGGCGGATACCATGAAGCGGTAATGTCGAGAACTGGATAGTCAGGGAGCTCTCGACGTAGATTCTTGAACCCACCGATTTTTGGTGGGAGTAGGTGGCGATATCCGCTTCCTCCGATGGCGCCGGTAAAACGTGTGCCTTCTGGGAAGATCGGGACGCTCGCTTTTTCTGCGATCGCTTTCCGTGCACCTTCTGCGATCGCTCTACGATCGTTTGGGTCGCGGTTGCGTTTGAGTGGGATGGCGCCCGTCAGCCATGCAAGTTGTCCGACGATGGGGATAAAGAGAATGCTTCTCTTTATCACGAGTCGGTTATTGGATCTCCCGGACTGAACGGCAACTCCCCACATCAGCAGAAGATCAAAAGCGCCGAGATGATTTGCCATGATGATTGCTGGTCGACCATCATCATCTGTAGGCCAATTTTTGTGTATGTGGATGTGTAAGATTCGACAGATCCAGATGTAAAGGCGACAGGCCCATTTTCCCGTGTGTGTTGATGCCTTTACCCGCATACCTGAAGCGCCTTCTCCTTTGAGGAGTGCGACGATCATCATGACGATGACTTCTGGAAATGCGAGGAAACCGGCGACAAAAAAGAACAGGAGGACGGAACAAGTGAGTGCGAGGGCCGCACGTATGCGCATGGTTGCCTCCGAATGAACTGGAAAAAATCTAGCAGAAAATGATGCTTGTTACAAGGGTGAAGCTCAAACACGGTAAGTGTAGAGGCTGCCGTTTTTTTCACGGTATTGCCAGGTTGGGAATTTGAAACCAAGGGAGATTATTTGGGAACCGGGTTTCAGTTCTCGCCGCAATTTCTTTTCCAAAGCACGCATGATGTAGCCGACACCAAACAGTGTTATTACGTTATATTGCGAGAGGTCGGCCTTCCATAAATCAACCTGATGAATCTTGGCTTTTTGTTCCAGTCCAGCGCGTTGAATATTGCGTCTCGAGATCCAGACGAGTAGGGGATTTACTTCATAACCATCGGCCTCCATTCCTGCTTGTGCGAGCGCGATCACGATGCGACCGTCACCAGAACCAATATCGACTGCTTTCATTCCTGGCTGAACATCGATTAGTGCAAGCATTTTTTCTACGCCTTCCGGTTTTGTTGGGATATAGGGTGCGCCTCTGACGACAAACCGCACAACCATAATATCAACAATGATGAGCACGATTGCAATAAGCGCAAGACCGATGGTGCCCAAGGTTTGTGAGTCGGTCATATTATTTGGAACGGTTTTCTTTTATGTGTTTTAAGTTTGCGATCAGAATGAAACTGATGATAACAAGCAGGTACCACGATGTGATTTTATGGAATGAGACAATGTTCCAGGTTGTGAGTTGATGCGGATATTTCCATGCTCCAAGATAGGTTGAAATATTTTCTGCGATCCAAATAAAGAAAGCGATGAGTAAAAAAGAGAATGAGACCGGCATGCGATAGGTTTTGCTTGTGATCGTATATTCCACCCTGTTTTTCCAGAACGTTATAAAAACAAGCACGATCAAAATCCAGCGAATATCGGGGAGATAGTGATTGGTAAAAAAGTTGAGATAGATAGCGATACCGAGAATCACGCTTGGCCAGTAGAGAACTTTGCCGGTTAGTTTGAGTTTCATGATGCGCCATGATTGGCTGATGTAACTTCCAACAGCGGCATACATGAAGCCGCTATACAGTGGAACGGTTCCGATTTTGAGATAACCAAATTCCGGATAGGTCCAAGAGCCGATCGCCGGATTTGTTTTGTAGAGCTCGAGTGCGAGGCCGATCATATGAAAGAGTGCGATCGTTTTTATTTCGTCCTTGGTTTCTATTTTTAAACAGTATAGGGCGATTTGGATGGCGACGGCGGCGATGAACAGGAAGTCGTAACGAGGGAGCGGGCCAAGTGGTAAATAACGTGAAAGAAAAAGTAGGACAAAAAATAATCCAGCAAAAATACAAGCACGTGCTTGTTTGATCGTGAAGACAACAAGTTCATGCGCGTAAAAACGCAGATCGGATTTAGTCATGAAAAAGGTCGAGCGTAGCATTCAGGGCACTTGGTAGCTCCGTTATACCTTGTTTTCCAGCAAAATGTTTTTTATTGTGATCGATGAGGATTTTGCTTCCGAGATTTTTCTTGAAGGCTCTTCTGTTCTCATCAAGCGGAATGCGTCGGTCATTGTCGGAGAAGATGGCGGTGGAATCTGGAAGAAGCTTTTGTAATTTATCCAGGTCCAACGGTTGATGAAGCCAGTGAGCGATGATTTTTTTCTTGATCCAGGATTCCGGTTTGTTGAGTGTAAAGAATCCAGCGACAAATACGGCGCCCTTAGCCGGGTGAGATTGAGTCGCTAGAAAACGCAGAATCGCTTGGCAACCGATGCTGTGGCCGATAAAGACCGTATCTTGATCGACGGTTCCGACACACGCTCTTAGAGCGTGTGTCCAAAGCGGGATCAGTGGAAAACGAGGGAATGGAAGATTGGGGATAGAGACTTGAAAACCCTTTGATTCCAGCTCTTTTTTGATCCATGGAAACCAGCTATCACGGCTGTGGCTTGCCCAACCGTGGACGATGATGGCGCGTTTCATTGCCAAAATATATCCGACAGGCCACAATTCCGCCATTATGGCAAAGAAATCGAGCACAAGCGCCTTAACCAAGGAGCAACACGTTGCGCAAGATGCGCGATATGCGGAAGGTCACAAATACGACTACGTTATTGTTGGAACCGGTAGCTCGGCTTTGACGGTTGCTGCTTTACTCGCAAAAGCAGGGAAAAAGATTTGTATGCTCGAGGCGCATGATATTCCAGGCGGTTATGCGCAAACCTTCCACACGGGGGATTATCATTTCTGTGGTCAGGTTCATTATATTTGGGGATGCGCTCCCGGTGGGAAAATTTATGAGTTCCTCAAGCATGTAGGGCTTGAGAAAGATATTACGTTTGAACTGCTCGATAAGAATGGCTATGACCACATGGTGATGCCTGATGGAAAACGCGTTACCATTCCGTATGGTTACGATAAGCTTGTACAGAATGTTGTTGCAGCGTATCCAGATCAAAAAGAGCCCATGGAAAAATTTGTTTCTGCTCTCCGTGCGATTCGGGAGGAGTTCAGAACATTCCCGACAAAAATTCGTTGGTTTGATTTCTTGAAGGCGTACAAATATCCAAATATCATCAAGTACCGCAATGCGACACAGCAGGATCTATTTGATGAGTGCCGTTTAAGTAAGGAGGCGCAAGCGGTACTTTGCGCCAATGCGGGGGATTTTATGTTACCCCCTGAAAAGCTTTCCCTTTTCATGTTTATTTCATTATTTGGTGGGTACAATACCGGTGCGTATTATCCGACAAAACATTTCAAGTATTACGTCCAGCGTTTGGCGGATTTTATTACGAGCCACGATGGTTGTCATATCTACTATGAAACGCCCGTCGATACAATCACGGTTGAGGATGGCAAGGTGACTAACGTCGGAACGAGAGACGGTAAGGTTTTTGAAGCGGAGAATTTTATTTGCAATGGTGATCCGCAAACCATGGCCAAAATGATCGGTTGGGAGAAATTCCCAGCAGAAGAGCAGAAAAAATTGTCCTACAAGTATTCGCAAGCCGGTGTCGTTATCTATCTTGGTTTGAAAGATATTGACCTAAGAAAATACGGATTCGGTTCATTTAATATCTGGCATCTTGAGGATTGGGATATGAATGAGATGTGGCGTCAGATGGGTAAGGTGAATTTTGAGAAGCCTTGGGTTTTTATGTCTACGCCAACGCTTCACACAAATGAGGGTGGTACGACACCTGGACCGGATTGTCAGATTCTTGAGCTTGCCTCGTATACAGAATATCAGCCGTTCAAGGACGCGCAGGATAAGAGCTATGCTGACTATATAAAATTGAAGTTACAGACGGCAGAGAAAATGATCGATCTTGTTGAGAAAAAATATATTCCTGATATTCGTAAACATATCGTCGTTAAAACGATCGGCACATCAACAACGAATGTGGATTTTGTGCTCGCGCCACAAGGGAACGCTTACGGTGCGGATATGATTCCGTCTCAAGTTAGTAAGAATCGCTTGAAAGCAAAAACACCGTTCCCAAATTTTTGGTGGTGTAATGCATCGAGTGGATGGGCTGGGATGTACGGTACCGTCTCTACTGGTATGGATCTGTATATGGATTTAACAGGTGACCGTTTTCTTGACGGGATCAAGCCACCAACAGATGAAGAATTTATCCAAGCTCTGTAAGTACCTGTTTTGCAACACGTTCACCGTTGCGGAGTGCGCCTTCCGTCCAAGGGCCGTTTAGATAGTCGCCAGAAAAGAAGACGTTGTTTGCTCCCTGGCCTTTGTTCATAAAGGTTTCGACACGGGTTAGATGACCGTGACTGAATTTTGGCATCGCATCGACCCAACGTTCTAAGTCGTGGTTTTCTAGTTGTTCGACCGATGTAATCCATGGACATGCTTTGAGGAGCTCTGGTTTTACTGCTTCAAAGATCTCTTCATTTGTTTTATCAAGCAATGTCTTAGCGAAGACTTCATGCAACCATACGGAAAGGAGCGTCTTGTCACCCTGTAGTACCTCCTCGCCTTTCATGGCTTCATTTACATAGCCAGAAATATGTGGGTTTTCAACAAAGGGAACCCAGACAACGGCTGTGTCTGGGAGAAGTGCGTGATCCACGCGGAAGGCGATACTGATCGTGGAAGCGTATTTAGCATTCTCAAGTAAGTCTTTTTGCTGTGGGGTCGGGTTTTGATAGATGTGGTGACTCGCGGTTGCTTGCGAAGCGAGGACGACGGCGTCGTAGGTTTCTAAGGATCCGTCAGGTTTTTTGAGCGTCACCATATTTCCTCCGGTAATTTCTTGAATGGGGGAATCGCAATGTACGTTGAGTCTCGCTGCAAAAGCGTCCGGCAGTGCTTGCATTCCACCTTTGGTTCTATGGAGATGCCATCGATTCGGCTCGGTAGTTATCGATTTTAGGATTCCTTTTAGTGCGGCGACACTAATTTCTTCTGCACGATGGAATTGATAGGTGGAGGTAAAGGCATCGATGTAATAATCCGCGACCGTTTCTCCGGCCCAGCGTTTCATGTAAGCGTAGGCGTTTTCTGTGTCGTATTCTGTGAGATTGTCGAGGTCGAGGAAGTCGCCTACATTTTTTGCAAGAAAAAATTGCCACGTGAGGCGGAGTTTGGAGAGCGTGCCTATGGCGTTGGCAAAGGGCACGAGCTTTCCTTCTTTAAGAAGGGCATATTTTAGAAAGCGCATCTTTTCCCACTCGATGCCAAATTCTGAACAATAGTATTTTATTCTGTCATATAGGTCGCAGAGATGGTCTGCTCCAAGATCAAAGATGAATCCGTCTTTGGTTCTGGATGACATACGTCCACCGACGTGGGTATTTTTCTCATAGACAGTGACTTCATGTCCTGCCTGTTTTAGGTTATATGCGCAGGCGAGTCCGGCGATTCCAGCCCCGATAACGGCAATGCGTTTTTTTTCCGACATAGATGAGCGGAAGCGTATGATTGTGCCAGGCACTTGTCAATTGTGTGTATTTTGTTACAACTAGGGTATATGAGACTCATCAAACCCATTGCTGTGATTGCCTGTTTATCGTTATTTGGAGCTGGATGTGAGATACCGACTATTGCCACGAGCCCGGTTGTCGATACGGGCGTTGGCGAATCCGTTGTCAAAACAGGCGAGATGTGCGCGCAAACACCGCAGGTTTTTTATTTTAACAAGCTTGCATTTACGGCTGCAGAACTCACGAACATTCAATCCGATGTCGTCGAACCGTTTACAGCTTACTATCGCACATTGCCAGGCAATGAGGTTGTATCGATGTTCATCAAGAGAACGACCACAGGTATCGTTGTTGATGCGATTATTGATCAGCCGGGTTCAGATGATCCTGTTTACAATGGTTTTGTCTTGGATCGTCAAAAGGATGGGACGTATCCACTTTGGCAACCGGAAGATGCTGGACCAGATTTCCGAGGTTAATCTTATATCATTTAAAATGACGAACGCCCCCAAAGAGATTTGGGGGCGTTGTTGTATCAGATTGCTTGTGCAACCTCCTTGCAGAGCTTTTGTAGTTGATCGTGGAGATTCAGGTCGGTGAGTCGTGCGATTGGAAGGAGGTAGCGGCGTGTTTCTCGCAAATACCTTTTCCGTCGTGCAGAAGTGAAGGTGCGCATGTCCGACATGTTGTCGAGACGATCAAAGATCTTGCCGAGTCGTACGACGATGTCAGCGGAGCTGATCGCAGCAAAGTAGTCTTTGGTTACTTTCTTGGTGCGCCTTCGTACCTCACCCGTTAACGGGTCAAAAATCGGGACTTTTTTGGAGACGAGAAGGAGGCGTTCCCATGTCTGTGCACCAAAGAGAGTGATGATGACCGTGAGTGGCGTATCCGTGTCCTCGACGACGTCATGTAGCAGGCAAATGATGATCTGCTCGGTCGAGTCAAAACCGGCTGCGATGGCGCGGAGAGCGACACGTCGTGGATGCTCGAAGTATCGCTCGCCTCCGTCACGTGATTGCTTACGGTGTGCGTGCTTAGATAACCAGTAGGCTTGTTGAATCGACTCTAGCTCTTTAGCTGGTCGCGGGGAGAGCTTGTGAAAGAACTCGTCGCGGTTCATGAAAGCCGTCCTTTCGTGCTCAAGGTTTACGGTACCTAGGGCCTGGTGTCAACGGATGTTTTGGGTCTATTGCTTTTTCCCCTCGATCGGCTATATTTACGCTGCAATTGAGAGCTTAGGGACGTCGTATAATGGTAGTACAAAGGTCTCCAAAACCTTTAGCGTGGGTTCGATTCCCCCCGTCCCTGCCAACATTTTAACCGCGAAATATCGCGGTTATTTTGTTAAGGAGAGGTGTGTTTAAGTGTGTTACTCTGATTGCAGAATATGACTTTTCAAAAAGTTGGGGCTATAGCACTTGTTGTCACTGTGATCGGGTTGGTTATTTATTTCATACAGCGACCCACTGTTTTGCTCGTTGAAGCATGTCCGCCCGCATGTGTACCTGTTGATGCGCTCTATCGTCGGAGTGATGTTTCTGTGGAGCAACGTATCGAGGATTTATTGAATCGCATGACAGAAACGGAAAAAATTGGTCAGCTAATATTAGTTGAAAAGAATAGCGTAAAAGTACTCGATGACGTTACTCGTTATGGTATCGGCGCGATGTTAAGTGGTGGAGGAGCCGTGCCTTCACCGAATACGCCAGCCACTTGGTTGGATATGGTACGGAGTTTTCAGGAGCGTGCACAGAATACGCGTTTGGGAATTCCGTTGCTGTACGGTGTCGATGCGATCCATGGTCACTCGAATGTCATTGGCGCGACGGTGTTTCCGCATGCGATCGGTTTGGGTGCGAGTCATGACGCGGATCTTGTGTATCGTGTCGCGCAAACCACGGCACAAGAAATGGCCGCCACTGGTATTCATTGGAATTTTTCCCCCGATCTCGATGTTGTTCAGGATAGCCGTTGGGGGCGCGTGTATGAAACATTTGGATCTAGCACGGACATGGTTACAAGCTTGGGTCGCGCTTACGTCGATGGTACGCAGTCGTTTTCATCGTCCGGGACGAGAGTGATCGCTACAGCCAAGCACTATATGGGTGCGGGGGCGATGGCTTGGGGTACTTCTAGTAACAAGGATTTTAAGATCGATCAAGGAATTACTACGGTAGATGAAGCAACGTTACGACGCGTGCATTTACCTCCGTTTAGAGCGGCTGTTGATGCAGGTGCTTCCGTAGTATTAGTCGGTCTCAATAGCTGGGATGGCTTGAAGTTAGCGGCGAACCATTATCTTGTTACGGACGTGCTTAAAGGTGAGCTTGGTTTTAACGGTATAGTCGTTTCTGATTGGTATGGTGTGTATGAAATTCCCGGTGGTGAGTATCATGCCGTTGTCACGGCGATGAATGCCGGTGTGGACATGGTTATGTTGCCCTACGATTATAAACCGTTTGTGGGTTATGTTCGGCGCGCAGTACAAAACGGTGACATTTCTCCCGAACGTCTTGATGATGCGGTGAGAAGAATACTCCGTGCAAAGTTTGCTGCAGGCTTGTTTGAGAACGCGAGCGCGGATGGATCCATGCTTGCCAGTGTAGGCTCTGCAGAGCATCGCGAGTTAGCACGTGAAGCCGTACGCAAATCATTAGTGTCTCTTCAAAATAATAACCGCACACTACCACTCTCATCTCGTGTTGATCGTATTCTTGTTGCTGGTTCTGCCGCGCACAATCTTGGCCGCCAAATGGGTGGTTGGACGGTCGAGTGGCAGGGGATCGATGGCAACTGGGTCCCAGGGACAACGATTTTAGATGGGATTAAGATGAGCATTTCATCTTCGACAGTTGTTGACTATGACCTTAGTGGATCATTTAGCACCTCGTCTGGTAAGGCGGCGATTGGTATTGCCGTCGTTGGCGAAGAGCCTTATGCAGAAGGTAAGGGCGACAATGCGCATCCATCACTAAGCACAGAAGATCTTGAAACGATTCGCCTCGTTCGTGCAACGAGTAAAAAGCTTGTCGTGGTAATTGTCTCAGGGCGACCGCTTGAGCTACCGCCAGAATCGACCGAATGGGATGCAATCATAGCCGTATGGCTCCCTGGTAGCGAAGGTGAGGGGGTAGCGGATGTACTATTCGGTACGTATCCGTTTACGGGCATGTTGCCGTTGGAGTGGCCGAGGTAAGAATTTGTGGGTTACCCTTGAATCTATATTTTATGGTATGATGATATTTAGTTACAGTAAGGTCGTTATTTATATCCTTCGGTCCCCGCTATTAACGGGAAGATTGTCTCTATGATAAAAGATTTGTTCTTTAACAAAAGGTTGGGATATCTATTAGCAACGGCTTTGCTTTTTGTGTCCACTCCTATTGCACAAGCTGCAACAACGCCTTCTCTTGGCGCAGCCTCAGCCTTTGGCGTGCTTAGTGATACCTATACAAATACGGTAATAGGTACAACTATTACTGGCAGTGTCGGATTTACTACGGGACCTGCTGTTGCTCCAGCCGGTGTTCATCCAAGCTATGGATCAGGTGCACCATACGCGGTAGCTGGCATTGATCAAGGCAATGCGTTATCTGCTCTTGCTGTTCAGCCTTGTACCTTTACGTTTGCGCCTGGTGCAATTGATCTTTCTACTGATATTACGCATGGTCCAGTTGGTGTCTATACGCCGGGAGTTTATTGTAGTACTGGCGCTATGAATGTTGGTGGCCCACTCACCCTCAATGGTAGCGGAACCTATATTTTTAGAGCTGTTGGCGCGCTTACGTCGACCGCTGGCGCAGTAGTTTCGGCTGCTGGGGCATCAGCTTGTGACGTATTTTGGACGCCAACAGCAGCTGCGACGCTTGGGGCAAATACGACCTTTATTGGTACGATTATTACTAACGCAGGTATTACGGTAGGTGCAAATACAACATGGAACGGAAGAGCTCTCGCCTTTGGAGGAACCGTCACGACTGATACAGATACGATTACGGCTCCCTCCTGTGTCGCTGCAACTCCACCTTCGTCAAATACCGTACCCCTTTGATTAATGTGAGAAAAGTTCCGAGTCCTTTGAATTTACCTTCTGGACCTGGTTCGGTTACCTATCATTATACCGTTACGAATCCTGGTCAGATTACCCTAAATAAGGTAACGCTCGTTGATGATAAATGTACAGACGTAAAGCTCATCTCTGGAGATAGTAATAACAATAGTTTGCTAGAGACGAGTGAAGCATGGAGGTATAGCTGTGTAACAACGCTCTTAAAGACAACGGTAAACTTTGCAACAGCACGTGGTGAAGGCAATGGTATGGCGTCTGTTGATACGGCTATCGCCCAGGTTTTTGTTGGCGCACCGGTCGTCCCACCATTAATCCAAATCATAAAAACACCTGTTCCATTAGCTTTGCCTTTTAACGGTGGTTCAGTTACCTATACCTACAAGGTTTCAAATCCTGGTACCGTCGCTTTAACAAACGTCACGGTTACAGATAATAGATGTAGTAATGTCACGTTTACTTCAGGTGATGGTAATTCTGATACGAAACTCGGCACAAATGAGGTATGGACCTATTCTTGTACGACAAATATCCTAACAACAACGGTTAATACCGCCGTTGCTAAAGGTCGCGCCAATGGTTTAACAGCTATCGATACCGCTTTAGCTACTGTCACCGTTGAGGGGGCCCCAATCGCCCCTTTGATTCATGTTATTAAAAAAGCAGATCCAATTGACTTAGCATCAGTTGGCGGCCTCGTTACCTATACCTACAATGTTATTAATCCAGGTACCGTATCACTCGACAATGTAACGCTTATTGACGATAAGTGTACTAACGTGACGTTTATCTCTGGTGATAACAATGGTAATTCGTTGCTTGAAACGAATGAGACATGGAACTATACATGTCAACAAAACGTGACAGAGACGACGTTGAATACCGCCACTGCAACCGGTCACGCAAACGGTTTAACCGTTTCAGATCAAGCTTTCGCAGAAGTTGTTGTATCGCCAGATTTGGCTCCGTCATCAAATCCAATTCCTACTCTTCCAAACACAGGTTCTGGGTCAAGCAATAATCCATTTAACTGGATTGTACTTCTTTCAGGGATGTTTGTGATAGGTACAATCCTGTTCGCTTTAACTCATCGAAATGCGTATCCAAGCCGAGAAAAATAATAGTAAAAAAATACAGACGAAAAGTCGAACGAAATCTCGTTCGACTTTTTCAAGAAAGCAAAAAAAGAAGGAGCATCTCTCTATAAAGGATATCTTCAATTTCGTTAGGAAGACTTTTGCTCCTGTATTATATATCGTTGCGGTGCTTGCTATACTCTCGTACGTAGCGGTCGAGTACGCAACAAATATTGTTGATAGTCAGGATCTTCGGTATGCTAGCTTGGTGCCTACCGCACAGGCACGTGTCCAAAAACAGAACAATCAAGTAGGAATTGGGCTCCCTATACGTCTCAAGATACCCAGTATTGGTATCAGTGCGGCTATCCGCTATATGGGCCTTACACCAGAAGGTGCGATGGATGTGCCAAGCAATCAATTCGATACGGGTTGGTACAAATATGGGCCGATTCCTGGTAAGACAGGTAGCGCCGTGATTGATGGACATATTGGTTTTAAAGGAGGTGCCGTTTTTGATAATTTGCATAAACTAAAAAGAGGAGACTTAGTTACCGTTGAGGATGATTTAGGAAAGACTATTACATTCGTTGTTCGTGAGAGTCGTGTCTATGACTTTAACGCACAGGCACCAGAGGTTTTTATTTCTGATGGCACTGGCAGTCATCTTAATCTCGTCACGTGCACGGGCGTCTGGGACAAAATTAAAAAACGCTATAATAAGCGACTTGTGATATTTACTGATATCGTTCGATAGGTAGGTGTTAAATATCAAGAATACATGTCAGAAATATAAAAAGCTCCTATATTAGGAGCTTTTTTAATCCTTCATAGGAGAAGTTAATTCTGCTCAGGCAAAGCAGCGAATGCTTTCTTTGTATCCATATACCAACTAAGGGCTTTGATAGGATGCTTCTAGCGACCTTGCATGTCTTTGAGGGCTTCTTCGTGAGTGGCTTCACCACTGGCGACAACCTCCTTTAAGTGTGCGTCTTGAGCTTGAATAATCGCGTCAACTGATTTCATTGTAAAAGTCTTGTCACAATGGCCACTAGTGACCAAAGAACTTTTAAGCTTAGCATTGCGCGATAAACCAATGACGAAGTGAGCGGGGGACGTTTGTCATGATCGTTTTATGGAAATATTTCTACGTTTGATAAAAACGTTTCATAGATCGCAAGATCAAGGGTTGGGTTTTTAGCGATCACGAAGTATCGCGCTTTTCCTTCGCTTAAACGAAAGTCTGTCACAATATGACGTTGATTACGCCAAGTTGGCTGGTCAACAAAAGTGGCGACACCTGGCTTCTTTTCGATATCATAGCGCTTTGCTGTATAAAGGTCTTCGCCTACCGTAAGATCAGTTGTTTGGTGGATCGTTACTGTGGGTAGCGTCAGAAAAGAGGATGCGTCAAAGAAGCGTACAAATAGTTGCGATCGTTCGCGTGCTGTACCTGATCCATCACGGGTAAAGATATTGAGCGCCTGAAGCGAGGGGACATATTCGAGCTCCATCCCTTCGGGTAGTTTAAATTGTAGCGGAAAGATATCGCCACCGAGTTCTTGAGTAGGGTTGATGACGCGTGATGATGACCAGATGAGCTTATATTTTATAAAAAATTCGGTTGGGTTGATCCATTCGTTTACTGAGGATGCGTTGGGTACATAGCCATTGAGACGTGAGCTACCGCCTTCGTAAAGAGCAAAGTGAAGGTGCTTACGCTCACCGTCGGTCTCGGCACTTTCGTGATCCCCGAGATTGGCGATATGCGAACCAGCGGTCACAAGATCTCCTACATTTACCGTTACTGACTTAAGGTCAAGATGACCGTAAAGCGCATGGACGATGGCCCCATCTATCTCGTGAGCGATCGTAATTAACCCACCATAACCAGAGGTTTGGCTCACTTTTGTAACCGTGCCATCAGCAATAGCGACAACGGGGATCTCTTTATTGATAGATACTTCATCATTAAATTCAATATCATCACCAACATGATATCCGCTAAAACGATCTTGAATATATTCGCCAAAAGCTTTACGCGTTACACGTTGGCCGTATTCTAGGACAGGAAGGGTGACCGCTGAAGCTATTGCTTGTGCTGGGGGTGTCTGCGTTGTTGTTACGTGATTAGCCTCAATTTGTTCGCTGTCTGTAAAAACAGCAAGCTCGGTCTTTGAACAGCCAGCGCCAAAAAGTACAATGGTGAGTGGTAAAAGAAGAAGATATTTCATATAGCCCTTATCCAAGATCCATCGGGATTGTCTCTGCATCAAGGGGATGCGTCTCGTTTTTAAGAGTCGCGAGATAGTAGACCTCTACTTTTTGGCGTGCCCAAGGTGTTTTGCGCAAGAAGGTGAGACTTGATTTGACGCTTGGATCGGTGGTGAAGCATTTTATTTTGATGCGTCGTCCGAGAGCCTCCCAGCCATAGGTCTCAACGAGAAACTCAATAATCGATTGCAGGGTTTTGCCATGCATCGGATCTTTTGAAACGTGGGGTTGGGGAGTATCGCTCATATCTAGCAGGCTAACTTATATTAGGGACTTTATCCAGTTATAGAGCCGTATAGGCAGAGATGCTATGATAAGCACATGAGTATTATTTTAATGCTAGCGCATCTCTTTGGTGTTGCGATTGGTGCTGGTGGCGCCTTTGTGAGTGATGCGCTTTTTCTGCGTTCAGCGCGTGACCGTGTCTTGTCACATGATGAGATCCGTTTAATGAATACGGCTGGTGCTATGGTGTGGTTGGGCTTGGTTATTCTTATTGCTTCTGGCGCAGCAATGTTTCTGTTACGGCCAGAAGAACTGCTTGCATCGGTAAAGTTTGTTACGAAGATGATCATTGTGAGTGTGATTGTGATCAATGGCATTGTTTTTCACACCTACCACATTCCTCACATGAAGCGTCATGCGGGTAAGAACATTTCTAGATCCGCTACTTTTAAAAAGCGTAGTCGCTTTATGCTCGTATCGGGTTCTGTCTCAGTTGTCTCGTGGATCAGTGCTCTGGTCTTAGGTGGCTTACGATCTGTTCCATTTAGCCTACCTCAGATGCTTGGGCTTTATCTCGCGATCGTTTTTGTCGTTGGGGTAGCGACGCAACTAGCACGCCCGTTTATTTTAGGGATTAAAAAATAATTTTTTTAGAGATAAAATTATGAGCGCTATACAAACAGCCATTCTCGCAGGGGGATGTTTTTGGGGGATGGAAGCACTTTTTCGTAAATTGCCGGGAGTAATGGATACCGAAACGGGCTATACAGGAGGAGAAAATTCAGATCCAACGTACCAACAGCACCCAGGACACGCGGAGGCGCTGCGTATCACCTTTGATCCCACCCAGACGAGCTACAAGAAAATACTTGATTTCTTTTTTCTTATTCACGATCCCACGACCCTTGATCGGCAAGGTAATGACGTTGGTAGCTCTTATCGCTCCGCTATTTTTTATGGTGATGAGCAACAAAGGAAAGAAGCGACGGATTTTATTGCACTCGTAAATGAATCAAAGCGATGGCCTAATCCTGTGGTTACGACGCTTGAGCCGTTCAAGAATTTTACGCTTGCTGAACCCGAGCATCAGGATTACTTACAAAATAACCCCGGAGGTTATACCTGTCACTTTGTGCGGAGTATGCCAAGCTATCTTTCTGATACCTCGTTATGAATCCCATAGACTATTTGCGGACTTTTCGCATTGGGCCATTTTCCGTATTTGATTTTGCGATTTCTTATTTGGGGTTTCTTGTTTTTTCACCGCTTATTATTTGGTTATTTGCAAAATGTCACGTTAAGATAACGTTGATTAGCATCATGTGGCTTGTCTTGCCTCTGAGCATTCTGGTGCATGCTTTGTTTGGTAGATATACCCAACTGACCCAACTCTTTCTTGATCCTTATGGGAATATCTTGGTAAAAGTTATTGTTCTTTTTATGCTTTTTATGGGATTTAAGGATATTCGTTGGGTGCAAAAAACAAAATAAGCGTCTTTCAAGCGTTACTAAGCGGCAATGATCCGATACTTTTTAGTAAAATGAGCCATATATTTAGTCTTCTGTATTGATGGTATACTTTTGATGTGATGCGGAATTGAAAAATTGTATTTAGTAGCTGGTGGACTAGTAGGCGGCATGGTGATAAAATGCATATAAAATGTTTATGCACTTTCGCGCCCTCTTCTTTTTTCTTGTTGCGCTTTTCATTGGTTTTGTAGGCTCGCCAACCAGTGCATTGGCGGCCACAACAACGGTCTGTGCAGGGGGATGTGATTATACGTCAATCACGGATGCTGTTTTAGCGCCCCCCCCAGCGTCGGGTGATACGATTCTTGTTGATACGGGATATGTTTTTAATGACGCTATTGAAGGTGGATCATTGTCTTTGCCTAACGATCTCACGTTGACGTGTACTGCAGGGGTTGTGATCGGTAATGCTCTTCAGTCTGCATACTACCTTAACCTTGGCAGTACGAATGTTTTATCTCAGTGTACTTACGAGAATACAAGTTTTGATGCCGTCTGGAAAGACGGATGTTCGTTTTATAGGAAATAGCTTTTCTAGCGCGGCTGCGTCACAACTGACGTTTACTTTGAGTGATGGACTTACGATTCGGGATAATCAAGGTATACAGAAGATTCAAATACAGAACGCCGATAACGGTACAATTTCCAATAATGTTTTTGAATGTCGTTTTGGTAGTAATTGTCTTTCTTTTACAACGGCTGGAGGAGGACCGTTTGACTATACGGATCCAGCGGATGCGCCTAATGATTTTGACGTTACGACCAATACTTTTAATAATTATAATGTGAATACTAATGGGTATTTTATTTCCTTTTTTGCTGGATTGAATATTAATTTTATAGGAAATAGGGTTCAGTCTGCGGTGGTGATTGATGATAACTTTGTAACGATGTTGACTATAGAAAATGTAGAGGTGTATCTTGCGCGGAATGTTTTTGTTTTTCCAAGCAAGGATCAGGGTGATACCAATGGAACATTGGGTATTAATATCCGTGTCAATGAGGGCGATGTTAATGTCGTTGCGGAGCACAATACCTTGATCATGGGTGGTGCGCAGACTTCTCTAAACGGGAATGCCTGTCTCGGTGTATATGACAACGGCGCTTACCCAGGTTTACAGAATATCAATATCGATTTTAATCATAATATTTGTTACAATCCTTTCTCGAGTTCAGGGGGCAATGGTGTTAGTTTAAATTTCAATGTAGCTAGTTCTACAGCGAATCTTACGGATTCGTATAATGGTTTCAGTGGTCTCAATCAGCTTGTTAATGATTATAACAAGCTCGTGACCAGTTTGGACGCAACGAGTTTAATCGGTAATCCAGCGTTTAAGTTAGCTGACGCGGATCCGTTGAATGATTACGAGCTTTCCCCGTTCAGTGACTACTTGGATATTAATGGAACAGAAGATGTAGGAGCTTTTTCAGGCGTCCGCGGCTCTCTTTTTCACATAAATGCAGCGGGTACCGTGGACTATGTGACAGTTGATGCGACCACGACAGGGCTTCTCTCTCAGAATCTACGAAGTAACGATACACTGTTATTTGCCGATGGAGCCTATGGGCCCTTTGTTGCAAGTGGGACTATGCGTTTTACCTCGGGTTTGAATATGACTGGATCAGGAGCAGGTACCGTTTTTTCCGTGCCCTTGGGTCAGGTAGGAAGCGCGATAACTTTGCAAGGAATTGACGGAAGCAGTCTAAATAACTTGGTAGCTGAGAACGGGTCCTCAACCCAGGGGATTTCTACCTACACGATCACTCGTTCCATTCTAGAATATTCTGGCAATACCTATAATGAATCTGCAGCCCTGGTAGGTGCAAACGATAGAATTCTGCTAGTTCAAGGCCCTTTGTGTGATGTTGATATTATTGATAGTGATGGAAAGGATGTATCTGTTGCTGTCGGAAATGCTGTTGATAACTGGAATGTGGGATTGGTCGATCTCTTTGGTGATAAAATCATGATTTATGCGCCAAATAATTTTGTTACATCCTCTAGCGCGCTTGTTTCTTATGTTGCTGTTTGTGGGGCGCCGATAACGGTCGATCTTTTTATAGACGACGTTTTTACCGTGAGCGGTGGTAATTTTACCTATAATGCATCTGTTGTCGCATCGGCTGTCGCGAATATTCGTCCGGGTGATACGAACCCAGCACGTATTGATCGTGCTGTTACAGGTGTGCGTCACGCAGGAATCGAACTCATTGATTCAAATACTAATTCATTTTCGAATGTCATTTCAACAAATAGCTCAAACGGGATTTTGTTCTTGGGTACTTCAGCAGGGAATACTGTGCTCGACTCCACTCTGAGTGGGAATATTGATTCTGATGTTCGTAGCGAGTCTAGCGGTGATAATACGATCGCTAATTCTTTGTTTACCCGGACGTCAAGCGTTATTACGGGGGCTGGTCGAGTAAATGTTCGTTTCTCCGTACGGGCGCTTGTACAGGACACAGGTTTACTTCCTGTCGGTGGCGCACAAGTAACCTTCACCTCTGCGAACAGCGCCTCATCTACCTCGCTTACGACAGACGGTACGGGTTATACGGCATACGCAACAACGCTACCTGCTTATCAGATGACAAATTCATCGATCAGTGTGACTTCTGGTGGTTTCAACCCCTATTCCGTATCAGTGTCAGCGACTGGAACGCTTGCAACGGCAAGTGTCGTGGGGAATATTGATACACGAAATCAGCTTTTTACATTGACGATGCCGCTTTATACGACAAGTCCTGGTGGGGGCTCAAGTGCTCCTGGAAATGGCGGAAGCATTTTGATTCCTCAGAGCCCTTTTATTTCAGGGGATCGGACAGCAGAACTTTCTCTATTTGAAGAGCTTGGTTTTACGTTGCACGATCTTGTAAAATTACCGGATGACGGGAATCCAAACACGCAACTTGACTCGACCGTCTATTATCTTGGCGCCGACGGAAAACGACACGCTTTTCCAAACGCAAGTGTGTATCGTTCTTGGTATTGCGATTTCTCTCTTGTTCGTACAATATTAAAAGAGCAATTAGCGATGCTTCCACTCGGAAAAAATGTCACATATAAACCAGGAATACGCTTAGTAAAATTTCCGAGTATTCCGACGGTTTATTTGGTACAAATGCAAGGTACGTTACGTGCAATCGCTAATGAGTCTATGGCAATGAAGATTGCCGGTGCTGAGTGGAATAAAAACGTATCGGATATTTCGGAAGAGTTTTATTTTGACTATACGGTAGGTGCTCCATTAGCTTCTGCGGAACTCGATGCGCTTTCTCGGTTAGATGTTTCCTCTAAATTTATTAGTGGGGAGTTAGGTGTGCCTGGGTATCCGTCTGAGCAAGAATTTTCACGAATGATGTGTAATGTTTCCGTCGTAGGCTCCATTTGGCCTTTCACTTTTATTTCTCGCGACTATCAATTTGTTGACCTGTTGAGCGTTGGATCAACCAAGGTTACAGATGTTCGAGCTCTACAAGAGTTTTTGGCGTGGAAAGGGCCTACTATTTATCAGGATGGACGCATCACGGGTAACTTTGGTTCTTTAACAGAAGTGGCTGTAAAGCGATATCAGCTCTCAAAAGGAATTCAACAAACAGGAGAGGTTGGACCGTTGACCAGAGCTGCGATGAGTGCGGAGTTAGAGTCTTTGCGTTATAATGGTTAGTACGTATGTCAAAGCTTCAAAATAAAAGTAAACCAGTTCTTGAAGTTGAGCTTTCACGTATCGCAAAAGCGCTGGAGAGACAGAATGATTTCAAAAGACGTTTTTTAGTGGGTGTTGTTTTTGGTTTAGGTACGGCACTTGGAGCCTCGATTGTCGCCTCACTTATTATCTTGTCTTTTTCTAGCTTGCTTAGTGCCTTTGGGCTGGATCAATTTTCACCTATCCCAAATGCGGCACAGGTACTTGAGGAGCAGCTAAGAAATCAGACGCCGCAAGAGTAATTATATGACAACGCTTTTTACGAGTTTATCGGATCAAGATAAGCAGGATGCCGTTAAGAATTTAATTGCTGACAGCACACCGAGGGACGAATTTTTTTTGATGATCGTGTTGTCTGTTTTTATGGCGACGTTTGGTCTCCTTTCAAATAATGCTTCGGTTATTATCGGGAGCATGTTAATCGCGCCACTTCTTTCTCCGATTCTCGGTTTCTCAATGGGTATCGTGATGGCGGAGAAGCCGTTAATATCTCGTTCCATATTTACTCTCGTAAAGTCACTTTTGTTTGCTTTGCCAGCCTCGGCGATCGTTGCGCTGTTTTTTTCTGGAATTGCTGGACTGGGACCTGAGTTGAATCCTGAGATAATCAGTAGGCTCAAGCCAGACGTTATCTCTGGCCTTATTGCACTCGTTGCAGGATTTGCAGCTTCATATGCTTTAATCAGGCCAAAATTGAGCGCGAGTTTGCCGGGAGTTGCCGTCGCTGCGTCGCTTATTCCGCCGGTTGCTGTGGCGGGTATTGGTATCGCGCGATTGGATTGGGGGATGATTTCAAATTCACTCGTTTTGTTTTTAGTGAATATCGGATTGATCTTGTTTGCGAGTTCGATCGTCTTCTCACTGATGCGATTATTCAAAGTTCAGCCTATTGCGCATGAGGCTATAAAAAGAGAAGCGGAGAAGTTGAAGAAAGATCAGGCGATTGCAAAAGAGATGGAAAAAAATTAAAGACTCTTTTTGTATGTAATTTTAAAAACGGGCTCGTATTTTACATCGTTTTCATCTGTGAGATCGAGCGGTTGGCCTTTCATAAGCATGGTAAGGGAAAGATCCGTAAGGAGCATCTCGTCGGTTTTTACGTCCATGGCGATACGCTCAAGTTGTTCCATTTCTTTTCCAAAATCGGTACGGATTTCTGTTTCTATTTGGATCTTTTTGGTTTTAAGTTTACGGATTTCTTCCAAAAGATCCTGATAAGGCTTGGATTGGGAGAGAACATCTTTAAAAATCGTATTTACTTTTCTCTTTTCATCTTTTTTAGCCCGGATTCTGGCGTGGATTTCTTTCAGGTCTGGCATAGATGGGGAGAGTATAGCACCTCGCATAAGAACGTGCGGCTTGATATCTTGTGCGTATGTTTGGTCTGAATGCTTCTGAGTTGAAGCTGTTGAGGAGGCTGAATACCCCTCGTAAAGTGCAGGATTATTTGGATACGTTGAAGCAAAATGATGAGCCGGAAGGGGATACGTGTCTTTCACCACGGCGCGTGATGCGTGAGAAGCGGGCGCATTGTATTGAAGGAGCAATGCTTGCGGCACTCGCGTTCCGTTTACAAGGAGAGAAGCCACTTATTCTTGATCTTGAGAGTGCTCGTCATGATTTTGATCATGTGGTTGCGTTGTTTAAACAGCATGGATGTTGGGGTGCTGTTTCAAAGACTAACCATGGAGTATTGCGATATCGTGAGCCCGTTTATCGGACGATACGAGAGCTCGTGCTCTCTTATTTTCATGAGTACTTTGACAAGAACGGGTTCAAGACGCTGAGACGCTATTCTTTGCCTGTCGATTTATCACGATTTGATCGTGAAGAATGGGTAACAAATGAAGATAATAATTGGTCTGTCGCACAGTATTTGTGCGATGTTTCTCATAAGGAGCTTTTGACCAGATCGCAACTTGCTACACTTAGGTGTGCGGATCCTATCGAGATGAAGATGGGGGATATTATTGAGTGGAAAAAGGGGAAACGGGTTTCGTGGTAGTATTTTCTTTATGTCCAGCAATCCATTTTCCCGTATTGGACAGGATCGCGCGATCATGGATCGAAGCATTACGTATTTACGTGACAAGTCACGTATTTTGTTTTTAACGACATCGAATCGATGGATTGGTGAGAAAAATGATTTACCAAAAAGTACATTGCTCGCCAGAAAAATGGCGGAGCAAATTGGTGACAAGGTAACGATTATCGATGTCACTACGCTGAAAATTTATCCGTGCGAAGGAAACGTTTCTACAAGTCGGGGAAATACGTGTGGTGAGAAGGGTGCATTGCTTGAGGATAAAGAGAAGGATCCCTCTGGTTGTCATCGATGTTATGCAAGTCTGAATAATCCGGATGATGAGTTATGGAAGATCAGTAAGATTCTTTTGGCGGCGGATGCGGTTGTATTTTTTGGATCGGTACGTTGGGGACAGATGAATGCTTTCTATCAAAAGCTTATCGAGCGACTTACTTGGCTTGAGAATCGACATTCAACACTTGGGGAGGAAAACATTTTGAAAGAAATTGATGCTGGTTTGATTGTTATTGGCCACAATTGGCGAGGAAGTGAGATTTTGGATGCACAAAAGCAGGTTCATGGATTTTTTGGGTTCAAAACTCCGGATGCCTTGTACTGGAATTGGTCGTATACAAATCCCGAGGATGAATCGAACGCTTCCTATGTGGACGCGGGCAAGGCCTTTCGCGAAACGTTCCTTTAGGCTAGGATCCGGCCATGATGAAGAATGCGACATTTATAAGAAGTTACGCTGATCCTGAGCTTGTGCCCAAGGATGGCTTGTCGCAGGTGGTGATGCTTGGAAGGTCGAATGCTGGGAAATCATCGCTTATCAACTCAATTACGGGCGTTGCTGGGCTTGCTAAGACGAGTTCCGCGCCTGGACTTACGCGTCTCATCAATATTTTTTCGATGGACAAGAAGTATGAGTTGGTTGACCTTCCGGGTTATGGGTATGCAAAAGCTTCTAAAAATGAACGCGATCGATTGCTTGATTTGCTGTCTGGTTTTTTGTCGGTTGGGGCGCGTATTAAATTAGTCGTCATCATTCTGGATTCACGCCTCGGTGTTACGCCTGTCGATAAAGAGATTATCGAGCAAGTTCAACGTTCTGGTTTGCCGTTTTTATTGGTCGCGAATAAGTCGGACAAACCTTCACGGAATGAGTTGCAACAGAAGATTCAAGAACTCGAGCGCACGTATCCAGGAGTACCGGTGATCGCGCATAGCACCGTTTCTGGAAATGGACGTGGTGAATTGTTGGAGTCTTTCGTGAAAGCGATTCGTGTCTAGTTTTGGTCGGTATAGAGTGGGAAAGCGTCGGCGAGTTTGCGAACTTCGTGTTTTACTTCTTCTGAAGTTGACGCGTTGTTTTTAGATTTGAGCAGTTTAGCAATTAAATGCGTGAGTTCGATTGTTGCCTTTTCATCAAAACCGCGAGTTGTGATGGCTGGAGTTCCTAGACGGATGCCGGATGGATCCGCTGGTTTGCGCGTATCAAACGGAATCATGTTTTTGTTGGCGGAGATACTGGCTTGTTCAAGAGCAATCTCAGCTTCTTTGCCACCAATATCCCAAGGGGTGACATCCAAAAGGAGTAGGTGATTGTCAGTTCCCCCAGAAACTAATCGCGCACCTTCTTCTAAGAAGGTTTTTGCCATAGCCTGCGCATTCAACAAAACTTGCTTTTGATAGTCGACGAAAGATGGTTGCAGCGCTTCGTGAAAGGCGACAGCTTTTGCAGCAATAATATGTTCTAGTGGACCACCTTGCGATCCAGGGAAAACTCCCGAGTCGATTTTTTGTGCGAGGTTTTTCTTTCCTTCTGGATCAAGTCGATCTTGGATTTTGGAAAGAAGCATAGCGCCGCGCGGACCACGAAGTGTTTTATGTGTGGTGGTAGAGACGACGTCGGCGTGGGGGATTGGGTCGGGGTAAAGTTTGGCGGCGACAAGACCTGCAACGTGCGCCATGTCGACAAATAAATAGGCGCCGACTTCCTGTGCGATCTCGGCAAATTTTGCAAAATCGAGTTTGCGAGGATAAGCGCTAAAGCCCGCAATAATCATTTTGGGTTTATGCTCGAGCGCGAGTGCGCGGACATTGTCCATATCGACCAGATGATCGGATTCACGAACACCGTACGGAATGATGTTGAACCATTTACCAGAAAAGTTTACGGGTGAGCCGTGTGTGAGATGGCCACCATGAGAAAGGTTCATGGCGAGTACGGTGTCGCCCGGATTCAGTAAAGCAAGGTAGACAGCAAAATTGGCTTGCGCGCCGGCATGTGGCTGGACGTTGGCATGCTCTGCACCAAAGAGTTGTTTGGCGCGGTTGATGGCGAGCGTCTCGACTTTGTCGATTACTTCATTGCCACCGTAATAACGCTTTCCCGGATAACCTTCCGAGTATTTATTGGTTAAGGGTGAGCCCATGGCTTCCAATACAGCCTTGGAAACATAGTTTTCCGAGGCAATGAGTTCCAAGCCTTCACGCTGACGCGTGAGCTCTTCCTCGATCAATCCGGAGATTTCTGGATCGCTTTGAGATAGTTGCAACATGGAGGCAGTCTAGACAAAAAGCCTGTTTCTTGCTAGCTTCGATTAGCTAAGGAGGGTCTATGGCCCAAGAAAATGGCCAACACGGCAATTCTGCTATCGATGTCGTTCGTTTTATGAAGGAGAGGTGTACCCCCTCGCTCGACGCGGGGTATCGCTTGATACTGGTCGCTCTCGCCAAGGTATATCGCAACGATGATAGAAATATCATCGATCACGCACTGAAGTGCATGATCATGTGCGAGAAAGACGTGCATCAGGTCTCTGAGGATGATTTTCTCGAGGCGATACGCATCGTCTATCAGCCGCAGTATCCGATCGTGTATCCGGACCAGTTCCGGCCCTACTTGATTATCGATGTTGACGGCACGGTGCTTTGGATACAGCCGGAAACGGCTCCCAAGCCCGCGGCCCCGCCTGAACCTTTGCTTCCGGGAGCAGCTCCGGAAGACGCCTGACTCGGACTGAAGCCTCGTACAACTGTACGAGGCTTTGTCGTTTCTGGACGCAAACGCTTGTTAGTCGTAGCCTATGTACATGGATTTGACCCAGGTAAGCCGTGTCCACATGGTTGGCATTGGCGGAATTAATATGTCGGGCGTTGCCAAGTTGCTTGTGCGCGTCGGAGTACGCGTTACCGGATCGGATGTTGCAAGATCAGAAGCAACGGATGAACTTGTGAAGCTCGGGATTCCTGTTGCGATCGGTCATGAAGCGAGTCATGTTCCGGCAGATGCGGAATTACTGATTTATACATCGGCGGCTGGTGAAAAGAATCCGGAGCGTGTCGCCGCAACAGCTCGCGGTCTTTTACAAGTTACGAACTTTGCCTTTTTGGGAGCATGGCTTGCTTCAAAACGATGTTTGCTTGTGTGTGGAACGCATGGAAAAAGTACAACGACAGCTCTTGCCGGATTATTACTAGAAGGAGCGGCGCAGGATCCGATGGTGATTGTGGGAAGTCGTGTTCCGTCTTTTCCGGATGGAAATGTGCGCTTTGGATCTTCCTCTTTGGCTGTTATTGAAGGGGATGAGTATGCCAAGCATTTTTTGGAGTTTGAGCCGTATGCTGTTGTCTTAAATAATTTGGAACTTGATCACACGGATATTTTTCCGGATTTGCCGAGTTTGTTGCAGGTATTTCGGGAGCTGCTCGATAAGGTTCAACACGGTGGGGTCGTTGTTGCAAATGCAGATGATCCTAATGTGCAGACGCTGGTTGGTCAGGCGCGTGCTTCACTACTGGAACGCGACGTACGGATTCGGACTTTTGGTTTTGGGACGCATGCCGATCATCAGATTGTGGATCATACGATAAAGCCCGGTGAGCAGTCATTTGGATTACGTGATTCGAGCGGCCGTGTGTATCGATTCCGTCTGCCTATCCCGGGAAAGATGAATGTTATGAATTGTGTCGCCGCGCTTAGCTTGGTTTCTTCTTTGGGTGTTCCATGGACCGGGCTTGAGACGGTGCTTGCGCGTTTTCATGGTATTTGGCGACGCTTCCAGAAAATAAGTGATCAAGATGGTATTTTGGTTGTTTCGGATTATGGACATCATCCAACCGCGGTAGCGGCGACACTTGAAGCGGCCAAGGCGTTTTATCCGGGACGGCGCATCGTGCTTGCGTTTCAGCCACATCAGCGGAAGCGAACACGCGATTTATTTTTGGATTTTGTACCGAGTTTTGATCGCGCGGATGCGCTACTCTTGATGGAGATTTTTGATGTTGCTGGCCGAGAAAATGATGATGATTCCGTGAGTTCACGTGATTTACAGGATGCGATTGTGCGTCACGATGCGGATCGCTCGATGGTGCGCTCTGTTGAATACGCCTCTTCTCTGGATGAAACGTTGGCTGTACTTAAGCGTTGGAAGCGATCGGGTGATGTGATTATTGTGATGGGGGCCGGCGACATTTATAAAATTGCGGATAAAATCATGGATGTATGATGCCTCTGACAGAAAATAAGATTGAAGCATTCTTGGCGAGGGTTCCGAGTGCAAACAGAGATGAGCCGATGGCTAAGCGTACGAGTTTTCGAGTGGGTGGGAATGCAAAGTTGCATGTGACGGCAACGAGCTCGGAGAGTTTGATTGAGGCTGTGACAGCGGCTTTGGAAACAGATATCCCATTTTTTATCTATGGCGGAGGATCGAATCTGCTGGTTTCTGATGACGGTTATGAGGGCGTGCTTATTCAGGCCGCTAATCGTAAAACGACGATTGAGGAGAATCGAGTAACGGCAGAGTCGGGAATGATTACGGGTTTGGTAGCAAGGCAATCGGTGGATGCTGGGTTGACGGGGTTTGAATGGGCGATTGGTGTTCCTGGAACTATTGGTGGAGCGGTTTATGGAAATGCTGGCTGTTATGGAGGGGAGATGAAAGACGCTGTTTTGTCCGTAGAAGTTTTTGATTTGAATACACATGAACGCAAGATGCTTTCTAATAGCGAGTGTGAGTTTGTTTATCGCGGAAGCATGTTTAAGCATCGGCCACATCTTATTTTATCGACAACGCTCGCTTTAAAACCATCGTCTGATGTTCTAGCTGGAAAGATGAGAATGGAGGAAATCATGCGTATGCGTAGAGAGAAGCAGCCACTTGATGCTTCCAGTGCAGGATGTGCATTTAAGAATTTTGAATTTTCCGATGAGAAAGAATTGGATATTTTGAAACGGTCTGTGGAAGTTCCGGAATCGATGCTGAAGAATAAGTCGCTTTCTGCCGGATGGTTGATTGATCAGGCGGGAATGATGGGGGAGTCGGTTGGAGATGCGCAGGTGAGTGCTAAACATGGAAATTTCTTTTTGAATAAAGGACAAGCGCGAGCGCAAGATATTTTGGCCTTGATTTCACGTGTAAAAATGAAGGTTCGGGATGAGCTTGGAATTGAGTTGCACGAGGAGGTGCAATTGGTTGGTTTTTGAGCTAGGCTTGAAGGGTATGACTATCAACATCATCGCCAAAGGCATGGAGCTTACGCCTGCCATCAGAGAATACACGGAAGAAAAAATGCTTAGTCTTGAAAAGTATCTTGAATCGATTAGACATATTGATGTTGAAGTTGGAATGGCTGACGGGAGTCATCACAGCGGAAAAATCTTTCAATGCAAGGCCAATGTGCAAATCGGTGGTGAAACGATAATGGTCGATCGTGAGGCGGAGGATCTATATAAGGCGATTGATAAGGTTAAAGATCATTTACGGGAGACGATTACCCAGTGGAAGGACAAGATGAATGATCGTAATAAGTCCTAAGATAAAGCCAAAAAGACGCCTTGTACGAGGCGTCTTTTTAGGCTAAGATCTGCCGACTATGAAGTTCTTGTCCAAGGTACTCGGTGATCCAAATGCCCGTGAAGTCGCGCGTTTGCGGGCTGTTGTGGAGCAGGCAAATAAACTCGAGGACCAGATGAAGTCCCTCGGAGACGGGGATTTTAGAATCAAATCCGCGGAATATCGTGAGCGTATGGCCAAGGGTGAGTCGAGTGACGCTTTTTTACCGGAAGCATTTGCTCTTGTGCGTGAAATTTCTCGCCGTGTTCTTGGACAAAGACAGTATGACGTTCAGTTGCTCGGCGGACTCGCGCTTCATCGCGGTATGATCGCGGAAATGCGAACAGGTGAAGGTAAGACGCTTACAGCTACGGCACCGGTTTATTTGAATGCACTTACCGGAAAAGGTGTCCACGTGATTACAGTTAACGATTATCTTGCGCGACGTGACGCCGTATGGATGGGTCAGGTGTATTACGCACTTGGACTTTCTGTTGCTTGTATTCAGCATGCCGGAAGTTTTGTGTATGATCCAGATTTTAAGGCGGAGGAAAAACATGATGAGGAGCGTGATGCGACAGGTTCATTCCGTGTTGACATGGACTATTTGCGACCGGTTTCACGTCGCGAGGGTTATGCGGCTGACATTACGTATGGAACCAATAATGAATTTGGTTTTGATTTTTTGCGCGATAACATGGTTCAGCGCGCAGAAGAGATGGTGCAACGTGAATTACATTACGCGGTTGTCGATGAAGTCGACTCGATTTTGATCGATGAAGCGCGTACGCCGCTTATTATTAGTGCTCCTGCTGAAGAGGCGACGGATCAATATTTCCGTTTTGCGGAAGTTGTAAAGGAGTTGATCGAGGTTGAGGATTATAAGCTTGATGAAAAACAGCGAGCATCAACGTTAACGGAAGCGGGTGTTGCTAAGCTTGAAAAAGCTCTTGGTATTGAGAATTTATATGCGGATGGAGGCATGCGGACCGTGCATCATATTGAGCAGGCTTTGCGCGCTAAGGCGTTGTTCAAGCTTGACCGTGATTACGTCGTGCGTGAGGGCGAGGTTATGATTGTGGACGAGTTTACGGGGCGTTTGATGCCTGGGCGTCGGTACTCTGAGGGTTTGCATCAAGCGATTGAGGCCAAGGAGCACGTAAAAGTACAACGTGAGTCCATCACACTTGCAACAATTACTTTTCAGAATTATTTCCGTTTGTACAAGAAGTTGGCTGGAATGACTGGTACAGCCGCCACGGAAGCAGAGGAATTCCACAAGATTTATAAGCTTGAGGTGCTTTCTGTTCCGACCAATCGTGAACAGCAGCGTGATGACTTGACCGACCGTGTTTATAAAAACGAAATTGGTAAATTCAGGGCGTCTGTTCGTGAGATTAAGGCTCGTCATGAGAAAGGACAGCCGGTGCTTGTCGGTACTGTTTCTATTGAGAGAAACGAGCTTTTATCGGAGTTGCTTCGTCAAGAAGGCGTGCCACATGAAGTGTTGAATGCCAAAAATCACGCGCGTGAAGCAGAGATTATCGCGCAAGCAGGACGTAAAGGCGCGGTGACGGTTGCAACGAATATGGCGGGTCGTGGTGTCGATATTTTGCTGGGTGGAAATCCGACAACTCCGGAAGAAATGGAAGAGGTACGTAAGCTTGGAGGTTTGCATGTGCTCGGTACGGAACGTCATGAATCGCGTCGTATTGATAACCAGTTACGTGGACGTGCCGGTCGTCAGGGTGATCCGGGTTCTACGCAATTCTATGTATCGATGGAAGACGATCTCATGCGTATTTTTGGTTCTGATCGCATGAAAGGCATGATGGAGCGTTTGGGCGTACCGGAAGATGAGGCGATTGAGAACAAGGTTTTGACGCGTTCTTTGGCGGCTGCACAACGTAAAGTGGAAGGTCACAACTTTGATATTCGTAAGCACTTGCTTGAATACGATGACGTGTTGAATAAACATCGCATGGTGATTTATAAAAAGCGTCGCGATCTTCTGACGGCATCACAACAGCCGACCATGGATAATCAGAGTCCACTTAAGCCAATGATCATGGAAATGATCGAGGGTGAGATCGAGCAAATAGTGGCTTTTCACACAGCGCCGGAAGATGCGTTGCAATGGGATTTGGATGAGCTCGCAAAAGCCGCCAGCATGATTTTGCCCAAAGGCGTTGATGTTCGTGGGCAGTTGAAGGCCGCAGAATCCAACACAGAAAACAAACATGACCTGTTGGTTTTGCGCACCGGTATTGTTGAAACGCTTTTGCGTCTTGCTAAAGAAGCATATGACGCCCTTAGCAATGAAGTTCGTGATCCGCTCATGCAGGCGGAAGTCGAGAAAGCCGTGGCGCTTCGCGCTTTGGACGATTTGTGGATTGCGCATTTGGAGAACATGGATTATCTGCGGCATGGCGTTGGTTTACAGGGCTATGGACAGCGTGATCCTTTGGTTGAGTATAAGCGTGAAGCGTATCGCTTGTTTCATGAAGTGCTTGCTAATCTCAACCAACGCGTAACGCAAACGATTTTTAATGTGCGTATTTCTCGCGAGACGGCGGAAGAGGAAATGCGTCGTATGCAGGCGCTTGCAAAACCGATTGAGCTTTCTGGGCTACAGAAAGTAATGGGTTCATCGAATGGAGATTCCAAGGCTGTTTCACAAGCTATGGCCGATGTTGGACGCAATGATCCTTGTCCTTGCGGAAGTGGAAAGAAGTATAAAAAGTGTCACGGAACGGAATCTTAGGTATTCTGTAAGCGTATGAGTAAAATTTTAACGCTGGTATATCTCCGCCGTGGTGATGAGATTCTTTTGGGCTACAAGAAACGCGGATTTGGTGAGGGGCGATGGAATGGGCTTGGTGGAAAAGTGGAAGAAGGTGAAGACGTTGGAATGGCTGCTTGTCGCGAGGTGAAAGAAGAAGTAGGTGTTGAGGTTGGGGAGCTACGAAAATTTGGCATCATCGAGTGCGATTATCGAAATGTGGAACAACCGGGTGTGATCGAGATTCACTTATACGAATCGCATGTTTTTAAAGGTGAACCCATTGAGACAGAAGAGATTCGGCCTCAGTGGTACAATGTTTCAGAATTTCCTTTCGACAAGGCTTGGCCGGATGATCAATATTGGTTTCCGTTTTACTTGGAAGGAAAAACGTTTCGAGGAAGTTTCTTGTTTGATGGATACGACAAAATTACTTCTTACGAAATTGTTGACCAGTTGATTGATTAGTCGATTTTTACGGCACGTATTCCGAGGAACATCGGGATTTCTTGGCGGGCGATATTTTCTGCTTTGGCACGGGGTCCGGAATCGCTCACTTTGTTTGAAACCCATTCTTCCAGCGCTTCAATGACAAAACCGTGTTTGGCGAGTTCGTTAATGTAAACGGAAATGGGACGATGATAGGAATAGGTTTTAACGCTCGGTGCGGATCCTGGGTGTGCGATAATCGGCATTTCATATTCCGACATGTATTTATCGATACGACGATATTGGAGTTTGCGTTCTTCATCCCAACCCCAACCACTTTGTCTTGGTTGTCGATACGCTGGATGATTCATCGTGATGACAAAAACACCACCATGTTTGAGAGTACGCGCGGCATCGGAAAAGACTGGAGCGAGCGCATCGATATTTTGAATCGCTAAATTACAAACGATTCCATCAAGGGACGATGGTTGATAGAGATGCGCAAAGTTGGTTGCGTCATCGACGACAAAGCGTGCGTTTTTGGGTGCGTTCTTTTTAGCGAGATCGATGAGGCTTTTTGCGGCATCTAATCCATCGACTTTAGAGACTTTGGTCGCTAAGAGCCTTGTGAAGGCTCCTTGTCCACATGCGAGATCCAGATAGTGGCCGTCCTTCTTTGGTGCAAGAAGGTGTAAGGCGCCAGGAAAGATGAGATCTTTTTGAAAATCACCGCCTTCTTTGCCCATATAGCCTGAATACCAACCAGAAACATTCTCCCATGAGGTTTTGGGTCCGCGATCGTGATGCGTGGCTTTTCTGGGTATTGGACGGTGTTTCTTCATAGATTTCAATTATGCTACACTTTAAACGTATTCATACAATATGGGATTCTTTCTACGTGTGCTTTTGGGCTCAGTTATCGTCGCTGTCGGCGCATTCTTTGTGATTCGTACACGAACGATTGTTGATTTTTTTGGTGGTGTCGCTTTTGCTGAGAAGTACCTGGGAGGCGGTGGGACCAATTTGTTTTATAAGTTATTGGGAATCGTCTTTTGTTTACTTGGGTTTTTGGTCGCTACGAATCTCTGGACGGCTTTTTTACAAGCAACTCTTGGTTCTTTGTTTCCGTCAGCTTCACCCTAAACATGCGTCATAGCGGCAATGAGTTGATCAATCCGTTCAAAGTCCTCGAACGCGCGGGTTTGCGCAAGGGCTTGCATGTTGTCGATCTCGGATGTGGCGCGCTTGGTCACTTTGTTTTTTCTGCCGCCCAGATGACGGGTGGTGAGGGACGTGTGTATGCGGTTGATATCGATAAAGCGGCGCTTAAGGCCATTGAGCGAGCGGCTAAGTATGATCAGTATTGGAATGTCTTGCCGATATGGTCAGATATTGACGTCCTGAATGCGGCGCGTATTCCCACAGGTGGCGTTGACTTGACTATCGCCTCCAATAACCTTTATCTATCAGTCAACCGGGCCGGATTGGTCGCAGAGGCCATGCGCCTTACCAAGCCGGGCGGTCGTATCCTTGTTGTCGAGTGGAAGCCGATCAAAACGACGATCGGGCCTCCCATCGAGAACCGAATGTCGGCGCAAGAAGCAAAGCGCTATTTTGCGGATCCTGCGCTTGAGCTCGTGGACGAGTTTGATGCAGGTGACTCCCATTATGCTTTGGTGTATGCCAAGGAACCGTCATCGCGAGAAACAGAGGTGTTTTCCACGCATGTCCCTGAAGGAATGTCTGATGAATAACCCAACTGATTATGGACTATCTTAAACCCCTATTACGATTTGATTATTGGTTTGGCTACGGACTCGTGCCGTTTTTTCCCTGGGTGGAACGTGTGTTGGTGATTTTCATGTCAGTGTTGGTTGTTGCTGGTATCGCAACGATGGTCTATCTCAAGTTACAAAAAGGGATGGATAAGATTGTTCGTCGCATGCTTAAGAGCGTTTCTACTTGGCTTTTAACGGCAGGACTCTCTGGATTGCTTTTGTACTGGTTTTACTATGAGAGTATCCCTGTGCTCTCAATGCGATTCTTGTATGTGATCTGGCTTGCTATTTTTGGATGGTGGAAGTTTGAGATTTATCGCGATTACAAGAAGGCGAGAAAAGGAGAAATGTCAGCGGCGGAAAAGCACAATTTTGAGAAGTGGCTACCTAAGCCAAAGCACTAGGCAAAAGCCCTCCGATCGGAGGGCTTTTACGTATTGACAGTTCACTTAAAATTTGGAACGGAGTAGGGAGTGGATTCTAGAAAAATACATGGGCAAAGAGGGGAGGCGATGGCCGCCAAGTTTCTTGAGGAGCGTGGATTTTGTGTTATCGAAAGGAATTGGAATTGCCGATTAGGTGAGATTGACTTGATTGTCTCGCGCGATGGGGAAATTCGTTTTATTGAGGTGAAACTTCGTCGATCTTTGGATTATGGGTATCCGGAAGCCTCGATCACTTGGACAAAATTGAAGCACCTTTCTCGAGCTATTGAATGCTGGATTAAGAGCCAAAAACAGCCTCCAGAATGCTATCAGGCAGATGCTATCGCTATTTTAGCGCCGTATGAGGCCGAGCCGAGCATTGTATGGATAGAGCGTATTTTATAATTTGGCTAATGTTGGCTAAATAGTATTATCGAAGCATTGACAAAATGTGATTTTTTTGTTATAAATGACGGTTCCCTTACCTATATTATCAATACACGTATGACCATTGTCATGATCGGCCAAAAAGGCTTGCCGGCTCGCTCCGGCGGTATCGAGCGCCATGTGGAAACATTGGCGCAAGGACTTGTATCGCGCGGACATCGCGTGGTCGTTTTTGGACGTGCTTGGTATGTGGGTGGAAGCCGTGCACCGCATAACATTGAGCAGGTGATTACCACGGGTATTCGCACCAAGCATTTGGATGCGATTACGCATGGTGTTACCGCGCTTTGGAAGGCCCGCTCGCTCAAGCCTGAAATTGTGCATTTGCATGGAACGGGTATTGCTTTGCTTACGCCGTTTGCGCGCATGATCATGCCTAAGGCTAAGGTTATTGTTACCTTTCACTGTATTGATCGCGTCCTGGCTAAATGGGGTGGTTTTGCTAAATTTGCTTTTCGTGTTGGTGAATGGCTTGCTTGCCAGGCGAGTCATCGTACGATTGCCGTGTCTGAAACTTTGGCGCGTTATTGTTTGGAAACGTATGGTACGCAAACCGTGTACGTTTCACATCCAATCCCGGAGCCAGAGCCTATTTGTGACACGGGTGCTTTAGAGGCGAATGGATTACAGCCTGACAGATATTTCTTGTTTGTTGGTCGTTTGATTCCGGATAAACAGGCACATGTATTGATTGATGCTTATGGACTTGCAAGAAAAGCACGTCCGGATCTCTTTACCGATCGTCCGCTTGTACTTGTGGGTGGAGCTTCTTGGACAGATCGTTATGCGACTTGGCTTTGTGGACTCGCCGCACGCACAAAGGGTGTTTTGATGCTCGGTGAAAAAACCGGTCGAGAATTAGCTGCTTTGCAGGCACAGGCTTTGGCACATGTATTTCCAACGGCGAGTGAAGGGCTTTCTCTTGCTGTGGTAGAGGCTTGTCAGTATCGTCGTGCGATTATCGCGACCGATATTCCAGGCAATTGTGAAGCGACTGGCGGCCATATGAAAGCCGTTCCATCGCGTGATGTGAACGCGCTCGCAGATGCATTGATTGAACTTGCTAGTCAATCCAAGACGCAACGCCTTGAAATGGGTTCGCGTGCTCATGCGTATGTGGCACGCATTCACCATGTGGATGATCGTCTTGATGACATGATTCGTGTGTATCAAATGACATTGAATGGACATACGGAACTTGTGAGTCGTCCCGTTCTTGCAGCCACGATTTAAAAACAAATCCCTCGCCTAGTGCGAGGGATTTGTTTTTTCTGGAGTTCGGGGAGAATATTTGAGATTACGGATACGCCATTGGTCTACCCATTGGCCGATGCCTTGCGTGTCACGTTTGCGGCGGACGGTTGCTTGATTTTGTGACCATGACACGAGCGAGGGAAAAGAAATCTTATAGCGATTTCTTACAACGATGTATCGGAGTTGTTGGGCCGATATCGCTCGGCGGACGGTGCGGGGATTTACACCAAAAAGCTTGGCCGCCTCACTGATCGTGAGTCGGACGACTTCTTCTTTTGTATTTACGTTTTCTGACATAAGAAGAAATTAGCAGTCTTTTCTTAATTTGTCCACAATAGTGTGGACAAATTAAGTTAAAAACAGTATTTGTATCGGCTTTTGTGGATGAAAAATAGCCCACAGGGTTGCAAAAATGCTATTTTATGGCTAATATTCATAAACTTCCTAGCAGTGGTTTTTGGAGGGAAACGCATGAGCCAGCTCATCGACCAATACCAACTGTATCGCGTTCGTACCAAGCGGGACGCGGATGCATTTAGCAGCCTTTACGACCGGTATATCTCTGCGATATACCGGTTCGTTTACCTAAAGCTTCCCTCGCGTGAAGTGGCTGAAGATGTGACGTCAGAGACGTTTTTGCGTTTTTGGAACGCTATTTTACAAAATACGGAAATTCGTAATGTTCGCGCTTTTTTGTATCAAATCGCCAGAAACTCGGTTGTAGATTATTACCGTAAAGCAGAGGCTCAGAAGCAAGTTGTAACAAATGATGATCCTGCAACGTCTTCTTATCTTGAAGGACAGTTCTCGGATCGAGGCCGCGAACAACGCGTGGTCGAGGCTCGCACTGATCTACGCATTGTTCTCGAACGTATTGAACGTCTGAAAGAAGATTATCGTGATGTGCTGACATTGAGGCTCATCGACGGACTTGGCTTTACGGATATCGCCCTTGTTCTCGACAAGACCCCCGGGCATGTACGCGTGATCTATCATCGGGCACTCAAAGCACTCGACAAACTCGCGACTTAAACCCATGACCAAACGTGATTTGATGCGAAAGCTGCAATCCGTCAGAACGACGGAGCGTGTTATCGTACCTGATCAGGCGTTTGTTGCTCGTACGCGTGAGCACCTTTTACTTCAGGTCCGTAATACGCTTCCAACGCAACCGGCAGCCATGCCTGTGCGTGCGCGTTCTGCAATGCGACTTTTGGTTCCGCCGCGTTTGACAAATTTGATGCGTGCGCCGGCTCTTGCGATTTTGTCCGTGATGATCACGGTGCTTGGCGGATCAATTGCAAGCGTTTCCGCTTCCGACCGATCGCTTCCGGGAGATTTTCTTTATCCGATTAAAATTGCAACCGAGCAGACGCGTTTAGCTTTTACATCCGGTAAGGCTGAGCGTTTGGTGCTCAAGTCTTCGTTCGTGGATCGACGCGTTGAAGAAATCCAAAAGATCGCTGCAACGCCTGCTCCGGAGCAGCAGGTGCGTTTGAAGCAGGCTGCAGAAGATCTGAAGCGTGATTTGAACACCGTGAAATTGCAGGTTACGGAAGTTCGTGCCGAGCAAACAAAAGGTGGCGCAGAAGCGGTTAAAATTGTCGACAAGGCTAGCGCGCAAATTATTCAGAATTTACAGTTGGTGAAGAATGAAGCTTCACCGGAAGTGAAGTCGAGTATCGCCGAGGCAGAGGTCGCGGCTGTTCATACAGGTGTTACGGCAGTCGAGGCTTTGCTTGAGGCGAGCACGAATCCGGATACCGAGTGGATTGTGAGTGAGGCAGACGTACGTCAATCGATTACAAATAAAGTTGATCGTATTACGGCGAGTCTTACGGACTCGGAGGATAAGTTGCGCTCGATAAGCGATTCCAGTAATATCTCCAATCAATTACAAGCAACTGGTACGGGGTCTAACCTATTGCAAGGAATGACAAGCACAACTGTTGGACAATTCAATGCCGCGAGCACGACGTTGCAGGAAGCTCGTACTCTTTTGAATGCTAATAAATTAAGTGAGGTTTCAGGTAAGCTTTTGGAAGCTTCCAAGGCCGCAGCGCAGGCGGAAACGGCTGCGGATCTTTTAGTTGCCTCCAGTACGCAATCAAATATTCCTATTCCATTTCCCGTCATAACAAGCTCGACTCCGGCGACAGCTCCCGAAGCATCATCCACCGCAACAAGCACGACAAGTCCACCGTAAGGAAATGCGAGCTGGTCTGTTCTTCCGCCACAACAGGGCGACCCTGCGACTCCGTCGTAGTGCCGTCCTGACGAGCGGGAGAACCTCATCGAAAGATGTGGTGACCCCTTTCGCTCGCGCTCGAAATATACCCACTCCGGCGTCAAGGTCGACCTCTGATTAGCGTCAGAGTGACTGGAGTCGTAACTACTCATCACGCCCTAAACGATTCGCACGGATCTAAAGGGCCTCGAATCCTGCAAAGGATTCTAACTATGAATATTCTCAAGAAAATTTTCTCCAGCTTCGTTGCTCTGACGACCATCACTTGGTCCGTCGGTGCCGGATTGCTTGCTGTTCCTAGCATGGCATCCGCCGCGTCGCCTGGTCAGCTCATCAAGGCTTCCGGTCCTGCTGTCTACTACTTTGCCAGCGACATGAAGCGCTACGTTTTCCCTAACGAGAAGACATACTTCTCGTGGTACATGAACTTCAATTCCGTCCAGACCATTTCGGACTCGGAGCTCGCTTCGTACCCGATTGGTGGCAACGTCACCATTCGCCCAGGTACCAACCTCGTGAAAATCACGACCGATCCTAAGGTGTACGCTGTTTCCCCAAACGGTGTTCTTCACTGGGTCGAGTCCGAGGCTCTCGCTATCTCGCTTTACGGCTCCTCATGGGCCTCGCGCGTTGTCGACGTCCCGGATGGTTTCTTCGTTAACTACTCCATTGGTGCGTCGATTTCTTCGGCCATGCACCCAGAAGGTACGGTTATCACCTACGTTGGTGACTCTAGCCGCTACGTCATTTGGGGTGGTATGAAGCGCAAGCTTGTTGACCCTGCTTTCACGGCCAACAACTTCAACCCAATGTATGTCATCACCACGACGATCTCGTATCCGAACGGTGCTGATGTAACGGGTCGCGAAGATGTCTTGGCTAACGTTATCAACCCTGGTACGACCATGGTTGGTGGCTCAACCTCGGTTACTCTTGCTTCCGACACGCCAGCAGGACAGAACGTTCCGCAAGGCGCTTCAAGCATCATGCTCGCCAAGTACAACTTGACGGCCGGTGCTGCTGGCGCTCTTATCACAGGTCTTACCGTCCGCCGCGTTGGCGTCGGTGCTTCCTCTGATTTCGCCAACGTCTACCTGTACAAGGCTGACGGTACGCGTTTGACCACTGGCCGCACGATCAACTCGTCGACCAACATGGTTCAATTCAACGGTTTGAACATCTCGATCGCCGCCGGTCAGACCTACTCGGTCTTGGTTGTCGGTGACACGAACTCCGGCGTCACAGCTGGCGGTCAGCACTCGTTCGAAATTTCGGACGCTGCTTCCGTCGTCTTGGCCGGTACGGGTGCCACGGTTACGGGTTCTTTCCCGGTCCGCGGTAATGTCTTTACCATCGGTACGACGACGGCTTCCCGCCTCGACGTTCAGAAGGGTACGACTCCAACCGATCCGCAGATTGGCGCCTCTGAAGCTGAAATCGCCAACTTCAAGCTCGTTGCACAAGGTAACGACATTGAAGTCCGTCGCGTGACTCTTCTTCAGACAGGTGACATCTCGAACTCCGACCTCACCAACTTGAAGCTCTATCAAGGTACGACGCTTGTTGCGATGACCCCATCGCTTGCAGGTGATAAGATTGTGTTGAACTTCAACCCAGCTTATCTCGTTACCGACGGCACAACGCGTGTCTTCTCCTTGGTTGCTTCCGTTGCTGGCCGCTCGGGTCGCACGATTAAGACCTACGTCGAGTACTCGACGGATGTCTACGCTATCGACACAGAATTCGGTACCGGTGCTCGCGTCTGTATTGACACGACATCCCCGTGTAACGGTTCGTTTGATGGTGCAAGCACAAACTTCAGCTTGGTCACAACCAAGGGCGGTCAGTTCACAACGACCTTCAACGGTCCTGCGACATCTGACGTAGCCAAGGGTGCCCAAGATGTTCCTATGTTCAAGTTCGCCATCACGGCTTCGGACAGCATGCTCGAAATCCGCAAGATGACGTTCTCGCTCGCTGGTCTTACCCCGAACGCGTTGGTAAAGGGTTCCGCAGGTACAGAGTACTTCCGCGACCTTAAGATCAAGAACCTCGACACAGGTGCGACCGTTATGGGTCCTATCTCGTTGCCGACGGCTCTTGTTTCCAGCTCGAGCAACTCCGGAACGCTTACCTTCAATGACTCGTTCAACGTCAGTGCAGGCCAGACCTTGAACCTCGCGTTCACGACTGACCTCACAAACAGTGCTGATGACATCAATGGCCAATTCTCTGGCTCTGGCGTCAACCAGTACCGTGTAACGATGGGTCCTGGCGGTTCGTTGTATGGAACTTCAGATATTCGTATTGTTGACACGGGTGAATTCTTGCCAGCTTCGGAAATTGTTCCGAACACCACCATCGCGGGTAACCCGATGACGGTGAAGGCATCGAACCTCTCGGTCGCTCTCGCTGCTTCCCCAACAGCCGGTACGGCTGTTAAGAAGGAGCAGAACATCGCTTCCGCTGGCTTTGTGTTCACGGCTGGCTCCCAGAGTCAGATCTTGATCCGCTCGGTCAAGCTTACGGGTACTGGTGATTCCACCGCCCCAGCCAGCTTTATCGGCAGCGATTTGCGAAACGTGGTCACCTCGTGTGCCCTTTTCGACGGATCGACTCAGCTTGGTAACGCACAGTCCCCAGATGTCACCACAGGTGCATTGAACATCACGAACGTGAATGCTTCGATCCCTGCCGGTTCATCTAAGACCCTTGTTGTTAAGTGTACTGCCGACTCCGTTATCGGTGGCCCTGAAGACAAGTTTGCTGTCGGTATCGCTTCTGCGAACGATGTCACGGCTGATGACCAGGACTCCAACACGGTAACCCCAACGTTGAGTGCTAACGTCATCGCCAACGCAGGTGTTTCTCCGGTCTTGGTCCAAACGGTCAAGAACGGCGGTACGCTTACTGTTGCTGCAGATAACCTCCGCCAGTCGACGATTCTCGTCGCCGGTGGTGACACATGGCAGAACCTCGCTCAATTCAAGGCTACGGCTCAGTTCGAAGCCATGAACATTGAGCGCATCAACGTCACTTCGACGGGTGATGCAGCCAACTTCACGATGATTGCTGTCGCGAAGGATGGTGTGGTCGCTGGCTCCGACATTTTCTCGTCCGGCGCTTTGCGCAACAAGGACGTGGATCTGACGTCTGCTCCGATCATGGTTCCAAAGGACGGTTCTGTAACATTCCAGCTTTGGGCTAAGATTAATAACGTCCAGTCTTCCTCCTCGGTTTCGGGTGCCACCTCCGGTGTCGTCCGTTCCGGTAACCAGGTCCAACTTGGTCTTGGTGCTGGTTTGACTTCAGGTAACTGGAGCGCTGACTACGCAGGCAAATTCAATGTTCGCGCTGTTGGTCTTGCTTCCGGTGACCTTGTCTACTCGACCGGTTCCCCGACGGTTGGCAACTCGTTTGTCATCCGCAAGTCCAAGCCAACTGCTACGCGTCAGACGCTTTCAACCACGACGCTTGCCGACGGTACTTCACAGGATTTGTACCGCATGCAGGTTTCTGCTGACAGCGCTGGCTCGGTCGCTCTCAAGAAGATCAGCTTTGACTTCTCGAAGACCGGTTCCATTTCTCTCACGAACTTCCGCGTTCGTAAGGGTTCCACGGACCTTAACCTCGGTGACTACTCCGTCGAAGATGACGCCGGTGCTAACATCGAGTCGGGTTCGATTCTCGCTGCTACATTGACGGGTCGCATCGTTGTGACCTTCACTAATGAAGAGACGATTTCTGGTTCGGGTAACGTGTACACCTTGTACGCCACCCCAGCCGGTTCGGTCGCTGGCAATACTGTCAGCGTTGCTCCTACCCGCAACCTCGCTGGTACGGTAACAACGGGTTACCTCGTAGTTGGTTCGATTGCTGGTACTGGTTTGACCAACCCTGGTCTCGCCAGCCCTGGTATCAACCTCGATACGAACAACGATGGTACGGCTGAACAGCCAGGTTCCTTCGTATGGTCTGACTTCTCGGAAGTTCCGCACACCTTTGCGGCTCCGGGTAGCTCATTTGACTGGACAAACGATGTCTACGTCGAAGACCTCACACAGACCCAGACCTTGACCCGCTAATCCCTAGCGTCAGTCAGGTAAAAACAAACACCGCCTTCGGGCGGTGTTTGTTTTGTTATAACCCACCCCCTGCCCCCTCCCTTCTGCGAAGGAGGGGGTTCTGATTAGGTAGAAAGTCTCCCTTCGTAGAAGGGGAGATTTAGAGGGGTTACGGTCGGAGATTAGGATTGACAGATATTAAAATGCATGGAACGGAGTAGAGAATGCAATATGTTTACAATGATCGGAGGTTGAGGGATCGGCGGCGGGAGTTGCGTCGGAATATGACTGAGGCGGAAAGTGAGCTTTGGAAGCGTATTAGAATGCGCAGGGTTCAGGGGTATAAATTTTTACGTCAATATTCTGTCGGGCCTTACGTACTGGATTTTTTTTGTGTCGCTTTGAGACTTGGGATTGAGGTGGATGGCCGTTTTCATGGTGATAAAGATCAAGCTGAATATGATGTGAGGCGATCTGATTTTCTTGCGGCGCATAAAATTGAGCTGATTAGATTTTGGAATGATGAGGTTGTACAAAGGCTGGATGAAGTGATTCAACGATTGGAACGAAAGATGGGAGAAAGAAGGACGGGATAATCCACCCTGCCCTCCTTTCTACGAAGGAGGGTTCTGATTAGGAAGTCTCCCTTCGTAGAAGGGGAGATTTAGAGAGGTTAGGTTCCGCGGGTTAGAGGGGTTGTGCTATGCTTGTCCGTATTCTATGAACCGCTCACAAGCCATCAAGTTTTTTAAGGCGATCTGCATGCTCGGGGTCTACGGAGGGCTACTTTTGCCCTTGGTATTTATTCCTGTCGTCATTTTCCCCTTTGTTTTTTCTAAGCTCATCTTCTTTCAAGTTCTGGTTGGGCTGACTTTTCCTGCATATCTTGCTTTAGCTTGGATGGAGCCGGTTTATCGCCCCAAGAAGCATGTTTTGTATTTTGCGATTTTGGCTTACTTTGTTGCGATTGGTTTGTCTGTTGTGTTTGCGTCTGATCCATATCGTGCCTGGTGGGGGAATCAGGAGCGCATGAATGGCTTGTTTACGCTTTTGCATTTCTTGGCTTGGCTTACGATGACGGTGGGTGTCATGAAAACTTGGGAACAATGGAAGAAGCTCCTGCATTATCAGGTGGCACTCTCAGCCATCATGGCTATCGTGGCCATCATGCAGAAAATGAATCCTAATCTGCTCATGTTTCCGGCTGGTCCACGTGTGGGAGGATTGCTTGATAATCCGATCTACATGGCCGCGTATCAGATTTTCAACTTCTTTTTCTTGGCTTTGCTTTTTTGGAGAAATACGTCCAAAAACTGGCGCATCGCGTATGTGTTGATCTTCTGTCTAGATATCATCGCTTTTTTGTTGGCGCAGTCGCGTGGTGCGCTTGTCGGAGTTACAGCTGGTTTAATCGCCTTTGCCTTCTTTACAGCGCTTTTTACCAAAAATAAAAAGTTACGCTTTGGTGTATTTGGTATTTTGTTAGCTTTGTTTGCTGGCTATGGAACATTGTATGTTGTGCGTGAACAGCCAATTATACGCGAGTCTCCGCTGTATCGCTTCGTTGATTTTCAGGGGGCTGTTAGTACGCGTCTTATCGCTTGGGACATTGCGTGGCAGGGTTTTGTCGAGCGTCCGCTTACCGGTTGGGGATTTGATAACTTCCATATTCTCTTTAACCAGAAATACAATCCAATTTCTTTGCGCTTTGGATCGTATGAAACCTGGTTTGATCGGGCGCATAATACAGTGATGGATGTTTTGTCGATGACAGGTTTGTTTGGCTTCCTAACCTTCTTTGGAGTTTACGGTGCGATCTTTTACAGCACGATCAGGGCTTATCGCAAAAAATATATCGATTTACCAATTGCGGCGATCCTGTTCTCACTGCCTGTGGCGTACTTTGTCCAGAACTTGTTTGTGTTTGATCATCCGGCTGGTTTCTCGATGAGTTATCTGTTGTTTGCTCTCATTATCGCCGCAACAAAAGGTGAGTTTGTTGGAGAAAAGGAGGCGATGGCACAAAAGCATAAAGAGGTAGGAACTATTAATGCGCCTTGGACGGGTTATATTGTTTTGACGATTGTGATGGGTCTGCTCGTGTTACGTACGTCTATAAATCCATTCATGATTTCTCGGCTTGCCCTGCAATCTAATGCGGTCTTTAGTGTGAATCCGGCTGTGTCGTTGCAACTTGCAACCGAGGCGTCCAAGACATGGACCCCGTATCTTGATGAGCAGTCATTCTTGCTTGCCAGAAACATGATCTCACTTGCTTCATCTGGAGGTATTCAGCGCGTTCCACAGTGGCAGGAGCTTTATGCGCTCGCCAAGAAATTGTCAGAGCAGGAAATTGCGCGTCATCCAAACAATACGCATCCACGATTTATCTACGCTCGTTTAGCGCAAGAAATGATCTCGCTTATTCCTGGTGAGGCGCAAGTTTCCGAGCAGCAATATCAAGCCGCAATTCAGACCAGCCCTAAACGACAGCAGCTGCATTACGGTTTGGCGCGGTTGTATTTAATGACCGGCAATCTGGAACCGGCTATTAATATTTTCCGTAATGTCATTTCTTTTGATCCTGACTACGGTGAAGGATATTGGAATCTTGGCATCACTACGATGTACGACAAGCATGAACTTGAAGCTGGTGCAGAGAATATTCAAAAAGCATTATCAGTTCCGTATCCGTATCGTTTGCAGAGCGCACGGGAACTCGTCGTGGTCATGGATGCATTGATGATCCGTGGCGATGTTGATGGAATCAAAAAGTTTACTGCTGGCCTTACGACGGATTATCCAGTTGCAACGGGCGATGTCTATGCGCAACTTGTTTATAAATTGATTGTCGGTAAACAGCCAGAACTCGCGATGGAATTGCTTGGCGCGGCAAATGCCATCGATCCGACAACGGAATCGGCATTACAGGCGCTTCAGAATCCGCAGGCGGCATCGTCGATAGTACCGGTATCTGCGCCAACTCCGGAAGCTGCTGCTCCCGTGGACGTCGCTACAAATACGTCTGAATACAAGGGTTTACGACGCTAGGAAGTCAGGGCGAGTTCATTGCCCTTCATTGTTTGCTCCAACGGAAAGCGGTCTTGTACCGCTTTCTGTGCGTTTTCACCGAGTGTCGTCCGGAGTGATTTGTTTGTTATTATTTCTTGCATCGATGTGGCGAGGCCATTCGTATCGGCGGGTTTCACGAGGAGTCCGGTATTTTGATCAAGCATCCATTTAGCGGCGCCGACATCGGTTGCGATGCAGGGGAGTCCGCAAGCCATTGCTTTGAGCAGAGCCCAGCTCATGCCTTCTTTTGAGGAGGGGAGGACGAAAGCATCAAAAGCCGAGTAAAGGCGATCTGCATCTTCACGTGCTCCTGCGAGAATGATTTTGTTTTTTACGTTGTATTTCTGGATTGCGTTTTCAATCAGAGCGCGTTCTTCACCATCGCCGATAATAACAAATCGCGCTTCCGGATTTTTTACAGCAACGATCGCGCAAGCTTCAATATAGTTGGGAAGATTTTTTGCTGGATAAAAATTGGCGATAGTGCCAAAAATAAAATGATCGTTTGCTTTCAGGATTCTGCGTGCTTCTTCACGTGTATAAAGTTGCGTGAGCATTGAATCTGTATTGATGCCATTTGGAACGCAACGGATTTCTGTCCGCGGTTTGATTCCGTATCTTTTTGCGATTTCTGCATCGTCGGGGTTTACACAGATAATAATGTCTTTAAATCGTGCCGTGAAAATCTCAGCTGATCGATAGAGCCATTTTTTAAGCGGAGAAAGATCTTCTAAAAAAGCCCAACCGCCGATGCGATAAACAATACGTGGTACTTGTGCGCGACGTGCCGCTAATGATCCGATGATGCCTATTTTGGAACTGTTCAAATGCACGGCGTCGGGTTTGTAATCGCGTAGCGCGATGCGGAGTTCACGAGTTGCCTGCAGGTCAAACCAGGGGTGAAGATTCCGTTTGAGTTTGTGTAATCGGATAAAACGGATGCCCTCTATGGTGCATTTTGCTTCTAGCCAGTCTCCGGGACCGCAAAAGACGGCCACTTGATGGCCTTGGGTCTTTAGGTGGCTCATAAAGCGGCCGAGGAAGTCCTGGACGCCTCCATGCTCGCCCTGAGTTACCAAGAGTGCGATTCTCATAGAATCACCATATCAAAAGCGTAAAAAAGTGCCAGTTTTGCGAAAAAAATCGGTTTCCGCTAGGCTGGTTGGTATGTGCGGGATTGCCGGTGAAGTACGAAAAAATGGCCAAGCTGACCAAGGTCGTTTGAAGGCCATGGCTTTAGCTTTGGCTAAGCGTGGGCCGGATGGGGAGGGGATTTGGATGGATGGGGTAGCTGGATTTGCTCATCGACGTCTTTCTATCGTTGATTTGTCGGAGAACGGGAAACAGCCGATGGTATCCGCAGATGGGAGATATACGGTTACGTTTAATGGAGAAATTTATAATTATCAGGAGTTGAGATCGGAATTTGAGACAGATTCTTTTCGATCGACAAGCGATACGGAAGTCTTGTTGAAATTGTTTGCGAGAGATGGAGAAAAAATGTTGGAGAAGATTCGTGGCATGTTTGCTTTTGCGATATGGGATAAACAAGAGCAAGCGTTATTTTTTGCACGCGATCGTATTGGCAAGAAACCGTTTTTTTATCGCGATGACGCATCTTCGTTTTTGTTTGCATCAGAGTTGAAGGCGATTGGCGCGCTTGAGAAATTCAAGATCGATGAACAAGCCGTAAAATTATTTCTAGGTTTGCAATATGTCCCGAGCCCGCTTACGGGATTTGTTGGGGTGAAGAGTCTGGAGCCGGGGAATTGTGGATGGTTGAAAGATGGAAACGTTTCTATTACGAAATATTTACCGGAAGAATCAGCGTTGAATATTTCGTTTGAAGATGCAGGTAAAGAAGTTCGGAAGCTTTTGGAGGAGAGTGTGCGTTTACGATTGATCGCTGATGTTCCTGTTGGTATTTTTTTATCAGGTGGAATCGATTCTTCAGCGATTGCGGCGATCGCACATCAGCAAGGCATTAAACTTTCTTCTTTCACGCTCGGATTTGAGGAAGCGGCATTTGATGAACGTGATCAGGCAGCTGAACTCGCCAAGAGATTTGGTTTTGAGCATTACGCATTTATCGCGAAGCCGGAAGATTTGCTCGCGATTGCAGATGATGTGATCAACCAATATGATGCCCCGTTTGCCGATTCGTCTGCATTGAATACGTGGATTCTTGCACGCGAAACGCAAAAGCATGTTAAGGCTGTTTTAACGGGTGATGGCGGTGATGAGTTGTTTGGTGGGTATCGTCGTTATGGATATTTTGAGAAAGCGTTGCGTTTAAAGAAGACGGGATTGGCGCGTAGCGCGTATCTTGTAGCACGTAGCATTGGATGGATAACAAGAGATAAACGTTATGATCGTTTTGCGGAAACGCTTACTGGCGGGTATCCGGCTTTGTTTTGTGGCGCGTATTTTCAGCAGCCGGAAGCGCTGGAATTTGTTCGCTCACATTTAAATCCTGAACTGGATCCAATGGCGGCGGCAATGGATTTTGATTTGCGCTCTTACTTGCCGGATGATTTGAATGTGAAGATGGACCGCGCGACAATGGCGCAAGGACTTGAAGCTCGTAGTCCGCTACTCGATCAGGAATTGGTTTCATATGTTACGCGCTTGCCGTTGGAATATCGGTATTCTTCCAAGCTGAAGAAGCGTTTATTAGTAGAAGCAGTGAAAGATATTTTACCAGAGGAAGTTTTGCAACGACCAAAACGTGGATTCCAAGTTCCATTGGCTGTTTGGTTCCGAGGACCGTTGCGAGCGGCTTTTGCAGAGCGTTGTTTGGATAATACGAAGCTTGATGCTTATGTCTCTCGTGCAGAGGTGATAAAACTTGTGCAAGAGAATGACAATGGATCGGATCACGGAAATAGATTGTGGATGTTGTATTCACTTGCAACGTGGTTGAAAAAATATGGATAAACGTATTTTAATTTTCTCCACGGCGTTTTATCCGGTTGTCGGAGGCGCGGAAGTGGCATTGAAGGAATTGACGGATCGGATGCCGTCGATGGAATTTGTTTTAATTTGCGCACGATTAAAGCGCGGATTAACTGACCATGAACGGATAGGGAATGTCGACGTGTATCGTGTGGGTTTTGGATACTCGATCGACAAATATCTTTTGCCATTTGTTGGCGCATGGAAAGCAAAGCGATTGGTTGCAAAGGGAACACCGGTTTGGTCGATGATGGCGAGTTATGCGGGATTTGCGAGTTTATTTTATTGTTGGTTACGTCCAAAATCGAAATTGCTTTTGACCTTGCAAGAAGGCGATCCGTTGGAGAAGTATGCAAAACGTTTAGGTATTTTTAGTTTTCTTCAGCGCATGCTTTTTAAGCGGGCTGATCGTGTACAGGCGATTAGTCGGTTTCTTGGGGAGTGGGCTGTGAAGAATGGGTTTCTTGGAACAGTGGATATTGTTCCTAATGGTGTGGATATAGAGAGTTTTTCACATATCGTATCAAGTGAGCGCCGACAAGAGCTTCGTAAGTCATTTGGTTTTACTGAAGAGGAAATCGTGCTCGTTACGGCATCGCGCTTGTCGCTCAAGAACGCAGTGGACGATGTTATTAGAGCGATTCCCTTACTTCCTGCGCGTTGTAAATTTTTGGTGATTGGCGTTGGGGAGGATGAAGTGATGCTACGTACATTGGTACATGGACTGGGTATAAAAGATCGCGTAATTTTTGCAGGGTATAAAGCACATGCGGATTTGCCTGAGCTTTTACGTTCTTGTGATATTTTTATTAGACCTTCTCTTTCCGAGGGTTTGGGAAATTCATTTTTAGAGGCGATGGCCGCCGAGATTCCGATTATGGGAACGCGCGTTGGCGGTATCCCGGATTTTTTGACTGATGGAGAAACGGGGGTGTTTTGTGAGCCGCGGAATCCGGAATCGATTGTTCAAGCCGTTGATCGTCTTTTGTCAGAATCTGGTTTGCGTGAGCGGGTCGTGATGAATGGTGCGCGTGTTGTGCGCGAGGGTTATGATTGGCGGCGTATCGCAGAGCAGATGAAAATGATTCTTGAATCCCTATGATTTACACTGCCGGAAATGCTGCTAAGCAGTGGATTTTATCTGAGCTACATGAACGATTTGAATCGTATCATTTTAAGATTCTTGATTTAGGTTGTGGCGCGGCAACGTCGTGGAAGATTTTTTTACAGACGCATGCACAGGCAGTCTATCGAGGCTTTGATTATGATCGCGTGGCCATTGAACGTGGACGGAAGGAATTTGCAGGGTTCTCGAATATTGAATTAAAGGAAGGGGATGCGCAGATTTTATCGACAGAAGAATCTTTTGATGTTGTGACGGCATTTAGTGCGATTGAGCATGTTGTTGATAAGGATGCTTTTTTGAAGACGGTGTATCAATCGTTGAAGACTGGAGGCATTGCTTATCTCAATTATGATGATGGGCACTTTCGATCTCACGATTTAAAGGAGCGTTTGATGGTTCCGGTGAGTCAATTGTTGGCTATGGTTGGAATTCAGGGCCCGTATATGAAGCACGTCGATGATAAAGAATTCCGTTTGCAGGCTGAAGCGGCTGGGTTTAAGGTGCTCATGACTCGTAAGCATAACTTGTATCCGATTAAAGGCTTTATGCGAGGAGCGTCTGAGGAAGCGGTTCAAGCGTGGTATGCCTTTGAAGAACGATTGAATGATCTTTATTTTCCTGAAGATTTAGATAAGGTGAAATGGTCGACAACATTGGTTTTGGAAAAGACATGAGAATTTTGATTGCTTCGGGTATTTACCCACCAGAAGGAGGAGGACCTTCTATTTATGCGCGAGCCATGGCGCGTGCTTTGGTTTCTGTTGGGCATACGGTTACGGTTGTTGCCTATGGTGAACAAAAGACTTCATCGGAAGAGGGCTGGCGTGTGGTGCGCGTTTCTCGTCGCGGTGGGCCGTTTATTCGATATGCTCGATTCATGTTTGCGGCGTATCGCGAGTTGAAGGACGTTTCTGTTGCGTATTTGCAAGGTGCTGTATCAGAAGGTTTGCCGACAATGTTGGCTGCGCGATTACGAAAGGTGCCGGCAGTGTTACGTGTTCCTGGCGATTACGCGTGGGAGATGGCTCAACAAAAAGGAGAACGAGATTTACTTGATGCTTTTTTAGAAAAGAAACATGGAGGTCTTATTGGTTTGTATGAAAAGATCGAGCGCTTTGTAGCTAAGCGAGCGAGTCAGATCATTGCCCCGAGCAATTATTTGCATTCTGTTATTTTGCGATGGGGTGTTGATCCGGCTTTTATTAAAACGATTCGAAATGCCGAGGATACGCTTCCTGAAGGGTTTTCTCGAGAACAAAAAAGAAGTGTTGAAGGTTTAGAGGCTCCTGTCGTATGTTTTACTGTTGCGCGCGCTGTTCCTTGGAAGGGAGTAGCGGAATTAATTGAGTGGTGGAAAGAATTGCCTGAAACACATCAGCTGGTGATTGCGGGAGAAGGTCCAGAAACGGAAAAATGGAAAAGGCTCGCGCAAGCTTCATCGGCTCAAGATCGTATTCGTTTTGTTGGTAGACTTGATCGCGAGCAGATTGGTAATTGGATGCGAGCTTCTGATGTATTTTTGTTGAACTCTGGATATGAAGGGTATCCGCACGTTGTGGCGGAAGCGGCCTCGATGGGAGTTCCGTGTCTTGTGAGCGATCAGGGGGGTAATCCGGAAACGAAAGAAGTATTTGGAGATTTGATTACGGTTTTGCCGTATAACCAGCGGGAGGCTTGGATCGAGGCATTGAATCGCGTAACACATAACGTGGAACGTGTAACGTTGGCTGCGAAATGGACGCATAAGGAGATGACAAAGCAGGTTGAGCGGGTGCTCGTGAATGTCGGAGAGGGAAGTGGGCCGCTTCAGACGGTGATGTTCTCTTTTGATCGCGAGCTTTTGGATACGGAATCAGCATCGTCAGAACGCCTTAGACATTTAGCGGGGGAGGGTAGTATTCAGGCGATTGTCTTATCGAGATTTAAGACGGATGAGATTGCACAGAGTGAACATCTGATGGTTTATGGATTTTCTGGCAATAGCATTGTTCGGTTTTTTCGATCGATTTGGCAGGGAATGAAGTCTGTGGGAACGGTACCAAATCGTAGCGTGGTAACAGCACAAGATCCGTTTATCGCTGGATTGATTGGATATATTGTTTCACGCGTAAAAGATGTTCCACTTGAAGTGCAAGAACATGGAGATTTTTATTCTGGATATTGGAAGAAAGAATCGATTAAGAATCGTTTATTGTCTGTTTTGGGTAAATGTATTCTCCAACAAGCGGAGAGAGTTCGAGTTGTGAGCGAGCGAGTAAAACGGCATCTTGTTGCGATTGGAATCCATGAGAATAGGATCGAGGTGATTCCGGTTGCCGTTGATGTATCGTCCTTGCTTGTTAAAGAAATGGTTGTACGTGCGGAGGTGTTTCGATTTGTTGTGCCTTGTCGATTTGTCGAACAAAAAGGACTCGATGTTTTGCTTGAAGCTGCCAAACAATTGAAGATTAAGCATGTTCCCTTTCAGATCCGTTTAATCGGACGGGGACCGCTTTTGCCGATGCTGCATGGACGAATCGAGTCGATGGGACTTGTTGAGCAAGTAAAAATTGAGGATTGGAAGAATCCGGATGAGCTTTGGAATACGGCTGATGGCTTTGTGTTGTCGTCACGTTATGAGGGTTTTGGTAGAACGATTTTGGAAGCGATGGCCGCTGGTGTTGCGGTTGTTACAACCAACGTCGGATGTGTCGGGAGTTTGTTTTGTGACAAGATTGAGGGAAGTGTTGTTCCGATTGGGGATGCGGCCGCTCTCTCAGAAGCGATGCGACACACGATCGAGAATCGTGCTGAAACAGATGTCATGCGTAAGAACGCCCGAGAAAAAGCTGCGGCGTTTCAAAAAATGTCCACACTTCATGGCTCACAGCGTGAGGGTTGGAAGCGTTTGTGTGAATTTGTTGGTGAGGTGCGACCAAGATTTGCTCTTTGGGTTTTGATTTTTGTCCTGTTTGCTCTTGTAACGAGACTCGCTTCAGCTTTCTTGTTTCATCATGGTTTGGTAAATCGCGAATGGGGATTCTATACACTCGTTGAACACTGGTTTCAGGGATATGGATACTCGTATGCTACGGAGCTTGGTTGCTCGTCTGCGTATCGATCTCCAGGCTTCCTGTTTTTCCTCACGGCTCTTTATAGCGTGATTCGTCCTGAAAATACGTTGGTGCAAGCTTTGGTGCAGAATTTTATTGCTTGGCTTGCGTTGATTCTGGTTTATGTTGTTGGCAAGCGTCTTGTTGGGAGAAAAGCAGCTCTGCTGGGAGCGTTCATGATGGCGTGTTATCCGTACACCTTTTATCATTTCACGCAGTACTATCACACGTTTTTATCGGTGTTCTTGATGTTGTTTTTAGTCTGGACGCTTTTGCGATTGAAAGACAATAAAAAAATATCTACGGCTATTCTCGCTGGTGTTTCCATTGCAGCCCTCGCTTACATTCAGGGAACAATTTTGCCGGCAATGCCGTTTGTTGTGCTGTGGTTTCTTTGGATGTGGTGGCCGGATTGGAAGCGTGCGATTCTTGTTGCTGTGATTATGGCGGTTGTGTCAGCGGGACTGATTGCACCGTGGACATATCGCAATTGGACGGTCTTTCATACCTTTGTTCCGTTTACGACGGATTTGGGACATGGCTTTTATAAAGCAAATAATGAGTATATTTACGAGATCACGAAGCGTGGATATCCGATGGAAATCATTGATGATCCGGTTGTTTCATCGACAGATCCAAACTACATCATGTTTACGATTCAGCCATGGTTACGTGCCGAGCTTGAAGCTGATGGTGTCTATCGCGATAGCGAGTACTGGACGGAATGGCATCCAAAATATCCTGTTGGAAAACTTGAACATTGCTCTGAGCGAGGGCTTTTGAATGAAGCTCAGTTTAGTAAGTATTGGGGAGATAAAGGCTCAGCTTGGATGGAGACTCATTATTGGTCGGATGGCTGGAAAATTCAGTTACAGAAACTTAAAACATTTTGGCAGCCGGGTTTATTTCCTAGTGTAAAAACGGGCGCTCCTTGGACCTTTGCTAATAATCCGCTCAAAGTCTTTTTGGCGCGTGCAGCGGTTTGGGTTTCTACGTTGGTTGTTGTTTGGTTTGGTTTGCTTGGACTTGTGATCGCTCTTCATCGGAAAAAGAAGGAGGCTGTGTTGATTGTGATTATTTTAATCACGTATTCATTGATGCATACCGTGTTTGTTGGTTATACCAAGTATCGAATGCCGTTGGATCATTTACTTGCGCCTTTTGCCGCTTACGCGTTATTTGTCTTGTATGAAACTTGCTTACGTCGCAAATAGCCGATTTCCATCGGAAAAGGCTCAGAGTGATCAAGTGATGGCGATGTGCCGTTCTTTTGTGGCGCTTGGGCACGAGGTGACGTTGTTTGTTCCAGATCGTAAGCCTGTACAAGCAGAAGACCCATTTGCTTATTACGGTGTCGAACCCTCGTTTGTTTTTAAGCGATTGCCTTGTGTGGATGCGATTCGTTGGTCGTGGCTCGGCCGACTTGGACTTTGGATTCAAACATCGACTTTTTTATGGTCATTGCGGAATGAGTTGAAACGGTTCAAACCCGATGTTGTATTTAGTCGCGAGCTGTATGTGTTTAGCGTGCCAGGGATACCAGGTAAGCGCGTTTGGGAATCGCATGCGCTACATCATTCTTCTTGGGCGATGCGTATCGCAAAACGACTCGACGGAATTATTACGCTTACGAGTGCAAGTAAAAAACGTCTCGTTGAAGCGGGAGTTGCAACGGATCGCGTTGTTGTTGAGCCAGATGCGGTTGATCCTGCGATGTTTGCGCTCATCTATGAGCGCGAGGAAGTTCGTCGTGAGCTCGGAATCGCACCGGAAACAATTGTATGTTTGTATACGGGCAAGTTTACAACGATGAACATGCCTAAAGGTCTGGATGAATCGATTGAAGCTGTGGAACGCTTCGCATCGGAAGGAAAGAACATTTTGTTACTTGCGGTTGGAGGGACGCGGCAGGAGTTGGAACGATATTCGAGTAAATTGGGAGCGAACGTACGATTGATGGGCCATCAACCACAAGCGACACTCGGCAAATTTTATGCGGCTGCAGATTTATTGCTCATGCCATTTCCGTATACGGAGCATTATGCCTATTACATGTCGCCGCTCAAATTGTTTGAGTATTTGATGAGTGGGGTTCCGATGATTGCGACGGATTTACCAAGTGTTCGAGAGATTCTCTCTGAGAAAAGCGCGTTTATTGCAAAACCGGGCGATGTGGATTCTTTGGTAACGGAAATAGCTAAAGTGGTTGATCAGCCGGAAGAAGCGAAATCGCGGGCTCTTGAAGCCAAGCGATTATCGGCTCAATATACGTGGATCGAGCGGGCCAGACGTATTTGCGCTATCCTGTGGCCATGATTTCATTCATTTTTCCAGCCTATAATGAGGCGGAAAACCTGAAGCGAATCCCAAATGAGGTGATTCCTGTTTTTGATGTTCTCGGCATGCCTTATGAAATCGTGGTGATTGACGATGGGAGTAAGGATGAGACGGCCGTTGTCGCGGAATCTTTGGGTGGGCCTGTGCGCCTTGTGCGTCATGAAAAGAATTCTGGACTTGGGGCTGCGGTTCGTACTGGGATCAAAGAATCTAAGGGGGAATTAGTTATCACGATGGATAGTGATTTAACGTTTGCGCCGGAGCTCGTGAAAGAGTTGCTCGCACGTTATCAGCAGGGAGATGTTGATTTTGTTTCTGGATCTCCAAAGTTAGCTGGGTACGGAAAGGACATTCCTTCCTATCGAATATTCATCTCTCATATTGCAACGATTGTTTATAAGGTTGTTGTCGGAGCCGATGTCACTGCAGTGAGTCCGATTTTTCGATTATATCGCCGTGAACATTTGATTGAGTTGCCGCTTAAGACGACCGGCTTTGATATAAATGCCGAGATTTTGTTTCATCTGGTACAACGTAAGCGTCGCGTTGCAGAGATTCCTGCGCCGCTTACCGTTCGTATTCATGGTGAGAGTAAGCTCGATTATCGCAAAGAAATGCGCAGACATGCCAAACTTATTTTACGTATGTTTAAAATGCGTGTTCTTGGTTCTGACGTATGAAATTTTCACGACAAACAGCATTGAAATTCCATTTTATTTTGGATCAATTGCTTCCACCTTTGTTGCGTGATGCCCGGTGGTTTATGTCGATTCCGTTTCGGATTTTGTATAAAGACCGAGCGCATGTTTTTTTATCGTTTAAAGAAAAAGCTTGGGCGATGACGGAAGAGGAATTTGCGCAAGCGTATCGCGATGTGGAGCCTGTACTTATGGAGCGTGATACGGATTTAACTGATGAAGCAATTGGTGCTGTGCTTGGCGAGATTGTTGGTGGAGATGTTTTGGAGGCGGGTTGCGGAAAGGGTGTGCTTGCTGGAAAACTTGTTGAGCGAGCGCGTGTAACGGCGACGGACATTATTATCTGTGATGAAGCGCGTCAGCGAGCATCGTCCGCTACTTTTCTTGAAGCGAATGTAGAAGCGCTTCCGTTTCCCGATTGCTCATTTGATACGGTGGTTTGTACGCATACGCTCGAGCATGTGCGTGATTTGGGAAAGTCGTTGTCGGAACTTAGGCGTTTAACGCGACACAAGTTGGTTATCGTTGTTCCTAAGCAGAGGCCGTATCGATATACGTTTGATTTGCATCTGCACTTTTTTCCTTACGCTTCATCGCTTTTAGGGGCTTTTGGAAAACCTGTTGGTGATGCCCGCTTACGAGAGGTTGGGGGAGATTGGTTGTATACGGAAACGCTTGCCACAGAGGCCGAGCGGCCGTAAGATGCGAGACGCATGAAAACGGTGTTTCTGATTGCTGGAGCAAGGCCAAATTTCATCAAGATTGCGCCGCTTTACGAGGCTTTGCTTAGCAAAGATATCGGTGTTGTTTTGGTGCATACGGGACAGCATTACGATGCAAACATGTCGGATGTTTTTTTTAAAGAATTGGGCATCCCGGATCCGGATATTCATTTGGGAGTTGGTGCTGGAGATCGTATTGCTCAATCACAAAGAATTACGGCAGCACTTATCCCATTGCTTACGGAACGGAAGCCGAGCGCGATTATTGTTGTAGGCGATGTAACGTCGAGTGCGGCTGGTGCGATGGCTGGTGTAGCCGCGAATATTCCGGTTGTCCATGTTGAAGCGGGACTTCGATCGCATAACTGGAGTATGCCAGAAGAATTGAATCGTATGATCGCGGATCATCATTCAGACTATTTATTTGTTTCTGATGATGCGGGACTTGTGCATTTGGAAAATGAACGTATTCCAAAAGAGAAAATTCATTACGTTGGAAACATCATGATCGATTCTTTGCGTAAATCGGAGCCACTTGCGGAAGCGTCGGACGTTTTGGAACGACTACAACTTACCCCAAAGTCGTATGGCGTATTGACGATGCATCGTCCTGAAACGGTTGATCATCCGGAGACATTGCGTGTTGTATGGGAATCGCTCAAAAAGATTTCTGAAACATTGCCGTTGATTTTTCCGGTACATCCACGCACTAAGGCTCGAATGCAGGAATTGGCGGGCGATAATTTTAGAATCAAGATTGTTGATCCGATGGGTTATCTGGATATGATTAAGCTGGTAAAAAACTCCAAGCTTGTTTTAACGGACTCTGGCGGTTTGCAAGAAGAAACAACCGCGATGTCGATTCCGTGTATTACATTACGTGATGAAACAGAGAGACCGTCAACGGTGACTTACGGAACAAGTGAAGTTGTTGGACGTGATCCAGAAAAAATTCTTGCTGCATTTGAGCGCGCCATGAATGGTGATTGGAAAAATGGTGGTCTTCCACCGCATTGGGACGGAAAGACAGCGGAACGGATTGCAAATATTTTGTCGGAGTTGCTCTAAGTATGAAGAAACGTCTCTTGTTTATAACGCCCAAGATTAACGACAAGGACGATGATGTTGCCTTTGCGGCTTTGTGGGCCAAGGGTTTTAGCGAGGCTGGTTTCGATGTCACGATTATTTGCGGAGAGAAAGGGGAGACGAGTTTGGAAAATGTGTATTCAGTTGAGCATAAACAGGGCGGACGTTTTGGGTCGTTATTCCGCTTTTGGAAGCTGATGTTTTCTTTAAAGTACGATCGCGTCTTTGTGCACATGAACACGCGTTGGCTTGCGGCCGGGGCGGTGTATTGGAAGTTGCGTGGCATTCCAACCTATTTTTGGTTTACGCATTATACGCGTACGACTTCACTTAAGATCGGCGAGATTGCTGTAACGCGATTTTTTTGCGCGACCAAAGAGTCTTTGCCACATTACGATGGCGATCCGCGTAAGATTGTAACAGGGCATGGGATTGATACGGAATATTGGAATGTTCCGGAATTACCGGATTCAGAGCGGCAAGATGAAAAGCATTTACTTGCTGTGCATCGTATTTCACGTTCCAAGCGTCTTGATGTCGTATTGAAAGCACTTGCGCTTTTGCCGAGTGAATATCGGTTGACGCATTATGGTCGACCGCTTGATCCATCGATCGACAATAATTATCAAGGTGAGATTGAGACGCTTGTAAAAGATCTTGGTCTTTCTGAACGCGTTCGTTTTATGGGCTCGGTTCCCATGCCATCTTTGAAGGAGATTTATCCGCGTTTCCGTGTTTTTATTAATCTTGTTCCTAAGACAATCGACAAGTCTGCGCTTGAAGCGATGTATTGCGGATTAACGCCGGTGATTATTCAAGGACATGCGGAAGCGATTGGATATCCAGATTTTCCAAAAGAGGATACGCCAGAGGGAATTGCTGAGTTTATTAGGGGTATGCGATTGCATTCTCGTGAAGAGTTACAGTCAATTGTTGAGCAGGGGCATAGTATGAAATCGCTCATCAACAAGATGTCATCGTTTATCATGCTGGGTAACTAATATGTGCGGGATTAATGGTTTTACATGGCGTGATCCGGGGCTTCTGCGAAAGATGCATGAGTTGACGAGTCATCGCGGACCGGATGACCAAGGACTTTGGGAAACTGAGTCCGTGTCCTTTGCACATAATCGTTTGTCGATTATTGATTTGTCGCCGGGAGGTCATCAGCCGATGGCGTCGCCGGATGGACGTTTTACCATCATCTTTAATGGCGAGATTTATAATTATAAGGAATTGCGTGCGGAGCTTGAGGGAATGGGGGAACGATTTACTTCGACTTCCGACACGGAAGTACTCCTCCGTATGTTCGCTCGTTTTGGCGAGCCTTGCTTGCCGCGTTTGAACGGCATTTTTGCTTTCGCGCTTTGGGATCGTGATGAAAAGAGTTTGAGATTGGTCCGCGATCAGATCGGCGTTAAACCGCTTTACTATTTCTTTGATGGAAAACAGCTGGCGTTTTCTTCGGAGATGAAGGCGTTGCTGCCGATTTTGTCGGAACGCAAAATCAATAAGGATGCTTTGAATGCATATTTCAGATTACTGTATGTTCCTGGGGTGCAGACGATGGTCGAAGGGATTAAACGTTTGTCGCCCGGTCATGTTGGTTTGTTTCAGGATGAAAAATTCACCATCAAGTCGTTTTGGAAGTTGCAGGAAGGGGAACGTGTATCGACCTATGAGGATGCGGTACAAGGAGTGCGCGAGCGGTTGAAGTCGTCGGTGGCAAGACAATTGGTTTCCGATCGACCTGTTGGAGTTTTTTTGTCCGGAGGTATTGACTCGTCGGCGATTCTTGGATTAGCGAGCGAAACGTCGAGCGGACCGCTTAAAGCGTTTACCGTTTCATACGCCTCGGATTTTCAGCAGGAGAAATACAATGCGGATGCGGAACTTGCAGCACGAACGGCAAAATATTTTGGAGCGGAACATCATGTTATTCGATTGGACGCGATGATGGCGCGCGATCTTTTAGAGGCAACGGCCTGGCATATGGATGAACCCGTGGCGAATCATATTCAGACATCGACGTATGCGCTCGCCGAGTTTGCAAAGCCGGAAATCACCGTCGCTCTTGGCGGTGATGGTGGCGATGAACTGTTCGGAGGTTATCCGCGGTATTGGTATGCCGCGCAGATCGATCGATTGCAGAAATTTCCGTTCCCGTGGAGTTTGCTCGGCAGTATCCCGAAGGATTCTTGGAAGAAATTGGCTGCAAAATCGGGCCTTGATCGACATCTTTCATTTGTTGCGCAGAAAGAAATCGACATTGATTCGATTTTAAAGAAAGGAATGAATGATTGGTCGGTAACAGCAAAGATGCTCGCACCGTACTTTGTCGACAGCTGGAAAGATAAGACGAACGGGTTGATGACGGCGGATGTTCGGACTTGGATTCCGGATGAATCGTTAATCAGAACCGATCGATTAACGATGGCGCATGGGCTTGAACAGCGCGTACCGATTCTCGATGTCGATCTTGTCGAGTATGCATTTAGAATTCCGTCGAAATATAAACTTGGCGATCGGAAGCAGGGTAAGCGTGTTCTTATCGATGCGATGAAGCCATGGATTGCTCCGCATCTTTCGGCGGAAGAGAAGCGAGCGTGGAACTCGCCGATGGCTAAATGGATTCGGGGACCGCTTGAGCCGTACATGCGCGAGATTCTGTCGCCCAGCTATGTCGATGGCACCTCATGGATACTCGATTTTAATGGGTTGAACCGCATGCTTGATGGACATATCTCTAAAAAGCGATACGCACTGGCGCCGCTTTGGTCGGCAGTATCCTTCCAGCTCTGGTATAAAAAGGTGTTTTCTGGTAAATAATTGCCTGTGTTAGTCGTCATTTTGGGCACAAGACCCGAGATTATTAAGACAGCGCCGGTGGTCCTCGAGGCCATGCGACGGGGGATTCCTGTCGCCATCGTCCATACCGGACAGCATTACGATGATGCTTTGGATGGCATTTTTTTTCGCGAACTTGGCTTGCCACAGCCGGCAATAAATTTGCGCGTCGGTTCCATGCCAGTGCTGAAACAACTTGGAGCGATGATCGATCGGCTGCATGATGCATTTGAAACATTGAAGCCGAAGGTTGTGATGGTGCAAGGAGACACGAATTCCGTTTTGGCCGGAGCGCTTGCCGCGCATAAATCTGGAATCACCGTCGCGCATCTTGAAGCCGGACTTCGTAGCGACGATTGGGATATGCCGGAAGAAGCAAATCGTGTACTGGCTGGAATTGTCGCTGACATTCATTTTTGTCCCACGGAAGTACAGCGCGGACGTCTCCTCGGCGAGACGATTTTGGAAGGCGTGTATGTTGTTGGGAATACTGTGGTCGATGCGGCGCTTCATTATCACGAGATTGCTAAAAGCGGGGATACGCTGTCTAGATTCGGTATCAATAGCCCGTATGCGTTGTTGACGATGCATCGGCCGTCGAATGTGGATGAGTCGGATCGCTTGCAGGCGATGATCGAAATGTTGTCGCTCTTTGCGGAAACGCGTGGTTGGAAAATTGTATTTCCGGTACACCCGCGCACAAAGGCGCAATTGCTGAAGAGCGGTCTCTGGGAGGATTTGTTGAAAAATGCAAATTTTATTTTGAGCGAACCGATCGGATATCTGGATTTGTTGGCGCTTCAGTCGGGAGCCGAGCTCGTGCTCACGGATTCCGGCGGTATGCAGGAGGAAGCAAATATTCTTCACGTTCCCTGCGTGACGCTCCGGGCAAATACGGAACGTCCTGAGACGGTCGATGCGGGCGGGAATGTTTTGTATGCGTCGACGGACCCAGCAGAGCTCGGTTTGATTGTCGATGCACTCCTTGCGAAATCGCGTGATTGGATCTGCCCTTTTGGCGATGGCATGACGGCCAAGCGCGTGATTGATATCCTGCATTCGTCTTTATGAAGGCAACCGCTTGGGATGCATTCTTTAAACGAGCGGTGCTCGAGTGTTTGAAGCCCGGTGCACTGGTCTTGGATATTGGCGCTGGTTTACGAGTCGATGCCGGCCGAGGGAATGTCGTCGATACACAGCGTCTATGGATACGTCCTTTACTGGAGCACGTTTCTTACAAGGTTATGGATCCGGTCGACACGTATCATCCTGATGTTGTAGGCGATGTCATGGCGATGCCATTTGCAGAAGTATCTTGGGATTCGATTATTTGTTTGGCGGTGCTCGAGCACGTGCCGAGACCTTGGGATGCCTTTCAGGAAATGTACCGCGTGCTTAAACCGGGTGGAACCGTTTTTATCTCCGTCCCGTTTCTTTCTCCCTATCACGCCATGCCTGGATACTACGGAGATTATTTCCGTTTTACCGAGGATGGGATCCGTTCTTTGTCTGCGCCGTTTTCATCGATTGAATTGCAGGCCGTTCGTGGTCCAGTTGAGACATTGACGCATTTGCTTCCTGGTCGCATGGGACATAAGGTGGTGCGAAGCATTGGGCGTTTGCTGGACGGTGTGCGACGTTCATCCGGAAAACAGGTTTCGGGTTATTTTTTTCTCTTGCGGAAATAATTTATGAAGATTCTCGTCGTCGGTGTCGGTTATTGGGGACCAAATGTGGTACGTAACCTGGTTGAATTTCCGGAAGTGGAATCGATCGGTATTTCAGATCTTGATCCGGTGAAGGCGGCGAAAATGGTGGCGAAGTTTCCGAAGACGCATGTGGCTAAGCCTGCACCGGAAGCGTTTGCCGATGGGTATGATGCAACGATTATTGTGACGCCGGTTGATACGCATGCTTCGCTGGCTGAAGCGGCTTTGGCGAACGGTTTGCATGTGCTGGTTGAGAAGCCGCTCACGCGTACGATCGACGAAGCAAAGAGCCTGATCGCAAAAGCGGAGGAGGCGGATCGACGGCTGATGGTTGGACATATATTTCATTATAAGCCGGAAGTACGAGCCTTGGTTGAGCTTGTGAAGACGGGAGAGCTGGGGACGGTGAAATATTTAGACTCGGTTCGAGTCAACCTCGGTTTGTTCCGTAGCGATGTGAATGTTCTTTGGGATTTGGCGCCGCATGATCTGACAATTTTTGAGGCATTGCTCGGTAAAGAGCCGGTGCGCGTATCAGCGATGGGCGCTAAGCACGTGATTCATCCGACGAGCCCACAGGAAACAATGGTGTACATGACACTTGATTATGGCGATGGGACGCTTGGACATGTGCATGTGAATTGGTATTCGCCAGTGAAGCAACGTTTGATGATGGTGGGTGGTGATAAGAAAATGGCAGTTTACGATGATATTAATACAGCGGAACCGATCAGAGTTTATGATCGTGGTACGTATGATCCGACGGGAGATATTCCAGCATATCCAGCTTTGCGTACGGGGGCTGTAGAAATTCCACATATCAATCAGGAGGAGCCGCTTCGTGCTCAGTTGCGTGAGTTTTTTGCATCGATCAAAGAGAATAGAGCGCCAGCTACTGACGGTCATGCGGGATTGCGAGTCGTTAAGGTGCTTGAGGCGGCGATGCGCTCCCTTGAAAGCGATGGAGTCTTTGTTGATCTGGAATAAGGCGCACGCTTGCGGAAAAAGTAGATTCTTCATAGGCTGGACATGCCATGCACCAGGAAAAGCCCGCTTTCGGCTATACCAGCAAGGATTATGTCCTTCAGGGAAGCCTTATTACTCTTTCCGACGAAACAACGGTTTGGGAGTCGCTTCCGACTCGAGTGCGTACGAGTGTTCGCAAGGGCGAGCGATCTGGGGTCAGAATTCGGGATTTTGTGCCCGAGAAGGACCTTGGGATTGTGAAGCCGTTCACTCCCAACGCTGACGATATTCCATCTGTCTTCGAGACGCGTCATTGCGGTTTTGTTGCGGAAGCTGAAGATACGGGTGAGGTACTCGGCTGGGTGCTGACGGCTGGTGTTGGTCGCAAGAACTTCTTGCTGTGCCACGCGTCGACTCCGGCGGGTAAAAAGCGCGAGACACCCAATCTGCTCCTGTGGCAGGCAATAAAGAGTTCTTTTGGAAATTACTCGTACTTTGATATCGGTGTTTCGTATCGACCATCGTTGCAGTTCTACTTTCGCGGTTACGCGCAGCAGGATTATCCGATGGTGATGCGACCGACGGATTTGCCGATCGATTTGCGTATCACTCCGTTTGATACGGCTGCGTACGGAATTGATCCGGGACCTCCCGAGCCTGGCCGCGATCTTTTCACAAAGATTGTCGGTACGGATGAGTGGACCTTTTTTCCGCGAGCGATGTTTGCGATCGCGGGAGCACTCATGGAGTATCGCGATCAGGGACGATTGTCGGCTGACGATGAGGTCTTGATCTCAACGACAACTGGAACACCGTACATCTCATCGTGTGTGACACGAGCGATCGAGAGCGTGTGCAAGTGGTCGCAGACGCCGTCGGACAAAACGCACGCTGTCTTCCTGATCCACGAGTTTGGTTTTCCTAATCCGCATGCGGCGGAGATGCGCGCGTTCTGCGATGCGCGAGGAATTCCACTTATCGAGGACTTGGCCTATGGCTGGGGTTCGGAAGGGGCGGGTATGTGGGGTGATGTGAAAATCATCTCGTTTACCAAGCTGCTTCCGCTACAGTACGGAGGCGCTTTGGTTGGAATGAAGATTCCGCCGGAACGTCACTGGAAGATTCTGCGCAGTTCGGACCCGGCTAAGGGTGATGAAGTTTTTGGACTTCTACCCAAGGTCTGGCAGCCACTTGCGGAGATTCGTGGTGCGCGTCAGAACGTTTGGAACATGTACGCAGGTAGGCTCGCACAAGTTGTTGCTCCGTGGAGTGAGCTTGCGCCTAGCGTTTTGCCGGGCGCATTCATCGCGAAGCTGGAGAATGAGGACGAGATGCAGCGTGTGAGTGCATTCGTGAAACCGTTTGGTATCGAGGTTGGTAATTGGTATCACCATGCATCGATCTTTCTACCTTGTCATCAACGCATGACGCGTCGACACGTGGACTATGTTTCAGGAGCGATTCTCGCCAACTATCGAGAGGGATGCGGGATTCCTGGAATCCGTTGCTAACTGTAAGGGGCCTTGCCAAAGGCCCCTTTTCATGCTCAAATCGAGCTGCACATTGAGGTGATTTATGAAGCGTGGAGGTTACAAGACTGGTAGTGACGTCGACCTCGCGGAAGACGTTCATCCGAATTTTGCAAAGCTTGGGGATCGTGTCCGGATTCGTTCGGGCACCATTCTCTTTGGCTCGCAGAAATATCCGCTCATCATCGGAAACGATGTCTACATCAATGCCAAGTGCGTGATCCACGGCGGAAGCGCTCGGATCAAGATCGGGAATCGTGTGACGCTGGCCGTCGGCGTCATCATCCACAGCGACTCGGGACCTAATACATCGCCGATGCTGCAGAAGACGTATCCGATCGTCGCTAAACCGGTCACCATCGGAGATGATGTCTGGATTGGCGACTATGCCGTGATCATGCCGGGTGTGAAGATCGGCAAGGGGAGCGTGGTCGGAGCTTATAGCCTCGTGAAGACAGACGTGCCTCCGTGTACGGTCGTCGCTGGACAGCCGGCGCAAGTGATCCGTACCGTCTGCAATAAATGAACTGAAAAACGCCCCGACACAGACTGTGTCGGGGCGTGATTCGTACCTATTATTTGAGCTATGTTTAGACTTGCTTGATAGGATGGACTTCTGCTAAGGTACGGCCAATTCTATGGCCGTTCCGCTTATCGATACCAAGCGTGATGCGCAGGCGCATCGAGATGAATATTTGGCCGCTGCTGCACGTGTTATTGACTCTGGATCTTTCAGTCTTGGGCCTGAAGTTGAGGCTTTTGAAAAGGAATTTGCAGCTTTTCTTGGGGTTAAACATGTTGTCGGGGTGAATGGTGGCACGGAGGCTTTGTACGCTTCGTTTCTTGCATTTGATATTGGTCCTGGTGATGAAGTTATTCTGCCAACGAATTCTTTTATTGCGACAGCAGAAGCTGTAATGATGGCAGGCGCAAAACCGGTTTTTTGTGATGTCGATCAAGGGACGCATCTTCTTGATCTCGGTACTTGCAAGAGTTTGTTGAACGGAAAAACAAAAGCGATCGTTCCCGTCCATCTTTACGGCCTAGCGTGCGACATGGACGCGATTTTAGCTTTTGCATCTAAGAATAATTTATTTGTTGTAGAAGATGCTGCGCAAGCACACGGTGCTATTTGGAATGGAAAACGTGTTGGATCGATGGGTGTAACTGGATGTTTTAGTTTTTATCCAACTAAGAATTTGGGAGCGATAGGAGAAGGAGGTGCAATCTCGACGAATGATGACTTGATCGCAGAGAAGCTGCGCGCGATTCGTTTACATGGAATCATGAAGGAGAAATATCGACATGATATTTTTGGGACCAATTTGAAAATGGAAGCGTTACAAGCGGCTTTCTTGCGATTGCGTTTAGGGCGATTGGATGCGGCCAATGCAAGACGTCGAGAGATTGCTGGTAAGTATCGCGCGGGATTTGCGGGGTTGCCGGTTTCCTTTCCTGGGGATTTTGGTGATCGACATGTATACCATTGGTTTATTTTGGATACGGATCATCGTGAGGCTTTGATGAAGTTTTTGTTGGAACGTGGAATCGGGAATGGAATTCATTATCCGATAGCGATTCATATGCAGCCCTCGATGGCGCGCTGGGGAGGGAGAGCTGGTGATTGTCCGGAAGCAGAGAGCGTAACTACACGTATTGTTTCACTTCCGATTTTTCCGGAACTTACGGATGATGAAGTTTCTCAAGTTATCGTTGCCGTAAAAGATTTTTTTGCTGACAAACCACGAATCAAGTGCTCTGTTGGGATTTTGACATTGAATTCAAAAAACGTTTTACAGCGGATGCTGCCACGGCTTGTCCCGCACTTTGATGATGTCTACATCATGGATGGTAACAGTACTGACGACACGCAGGCTTTTGCACGTTCCATGGGTGTTCGCGTTGAGAAGCAATTTGATCATGATGTTCCAAACTCGCGTATCGAAGATTTTATTGAAATGCGATATCGCCTTTGGTCAAAGGCAAAGAATGATTGGTTGTTTCTTGTAGATGCGGATGAGTATCCCACAAAGAGGCTCATTGATTTAGTACAGCGCATCTTTGCAGAGGATGTGCACGGTGTAGTGCATCGCGTACGGCGCATTGCTAAACTTCCAGATGGACGACTCGTTGATCATGCATCATTTTATCCGGATTACTATATTCGACTTTTTCGGTTATCCGATAAGCTGATGCTCGCTAAACGAAAGGTTCATGAACGGTTTGTTTTGCCCGATGGCGTGAAGCAGATCGACCATGAAGAGGCGCTTATCGCTCCGTGGACAGACGCTGCGACATTAGAACGTAAGACGGATCGTTATATCGCAATGGAATTAGAATCACCCGTGAATGGTTTTACGCATTATTTGCGATGGATTGTCTGGTATAATTTTTGGCATGGTTCTGGGCAATTTGTACGCGTTCTTATTGGGCAACTAAAATCGATGATTGATGGGTCGGTTGCTTTACCTTGGGAATATGAGAGCGTGTTTTTTCGGTATAAATGGAAGATTATAAGAGGCTATTGGCAAATTCTTATAAAGAAGAATGTATGAACGATATTCAGCGCAAACAAGATGACTGGAAATGGCAGTGGGAACGCTTTGAGGACAAAGAGCGCTGGCTTTTCAGTGATTGGATTTTGCCAAACACGCTTGAAGATTTCCGAGGTAAGCGTGTTTTTGATGCTGGTTGTGGTGGAGGGCAGCATACGTCTTTTGTCGCGCCTTATGCTCAAGAGGTTGTCGCGGTTGATCTCAATGCGTTGGAAGTCGCTAAGGAGCGGACAAAAGCGTTTACGAATATTCGATACGTTGAGGGTGATATCGCAAAGATTGAATTGAACGATACTTTTGATATCGTGTATTGCGTTGGTGTGATTCATCATACGGATGATCCAGATGCAACGTTTAAAAATCTTGTGAAGCTCACAAAGTCCGGAGGTCGTACGATTGTGTGGTGTTACTCTTATGAAGGAAATTTTTTAAATCGTGTTTTTGTGGAAGACGCGAAGCGTTTGATTTTGATAAGACTTCCAAAATCGGCATTAAATGCATTCTCAAAATTTCTGACAGGTCTTGTTTATTTTCCGGTTTACTCGTTGTATTTATTGCCGTTAAAGTTTTTACCGTATTATGAATATTTCCAGAACTGGCGTAAGCTTTCTTTTGAGCGTAATCATTTGAACGTGTTTGATAAGTTGAATGCTCCGCAAACGGATTTTATTAAAAAAGAACGTGCAGAACGCTGGTTTACAGAAAATGGATATCGCGATATTTCCGTTACGCCGTATGTGGGCGTAAGCTGGAGGGCATCGGGAACGAAGATCTGATATGGAATCTACTTTCGTGCAAGGTACGCATCTGCCCACCGATGCCTCAAAAACCGAGACGTTTACCGCTAAGGCGGCGGGACCAACACGCAAGCGTGCGGTTTTGCTGAATCCACCAGGCACAAAGAAATATTTTCGTGATTATTTTTGTACACTCGTTTCTAAAGCGAGTTATTACTACCATCCTGTTGATTTAATCTATTTGTCGGGTGTTCTCGATAAGGCTGGATATTTTTTGGACTGCGTCGATGCGATCGCGGAAGGTTTGTCCAAAGAAGAGACTTGGAAACGCGTCGAAGCATTCAAACCGGAGCTCGTTATTTACTTGATCGCATCGCCTTCTTATGAGGAGGACGTTCCATTTTTGACGGAGCTTAAAAAGCGTATGCCGGAAACGACGTTTGTCGGATCTGGGGATGTGTATCGCGAGATTCGGGAGCATGCGCTCGATTTGCATCCATTTTGTGATGCCGTTCTTACAGACTTCTCCACACAGGATCTTCCAAATTGGTTGGATCGCAAAGAAGATCTTGTTTTTGATAATTTGATTTATCGAGGAAAAGACGGGCAGGTCAAGGAAGGGGCGGAAAAACATGGGCATGGATTTTACGATATGCCTGTTCCGCGTTGGGATTTGTGGCCAATTCAAGAATATATTTTTCCTTTTTCTGAACAGCGCATGTGGGCAACCGTGCTGACAGATTTTGGTTGTCCGTTTTCTTGTACGTTTTGCCCAATGAGTACGACGGGCTATAAATTACGTGATATCGATACGGTTATTGATGAACTGCGATTACTACGATCGCTTGGAATTCACGAAGTGTTTTTCCGTGATCAAACATTTGGTGTCAATCGTGTAAGAACGCAAGAGTTGTTACGTCGCATTAAGGAAGAGTTTCCGGAATTGCGTTGGACATGTTGGTCGCGTGTAGATTTGGTGAATGAAGAATTCTTGAATGCGGTGAAAGATGCGGGTTGCCATACGATTATGTTTGGTATTGAGTCGGCAAATGAAGAAATTTTGAAGAAATATAAAAAGAACACCAAGCGATCACAGATGATTGATGCTTTGGCGATTACACGAAGACTTGGACTCAAATCTGTCGGAACATTTGTTGTGGGATTGCCAGGTGAGTCGGAAGAATCGATCAAAGATACGATCGAGTTCTCGACCAAGCTTCCACTTGATTACGCTTCTTTCAATATTGCAACGCCGCGTTTTGGATCGACATTTAGACGATTGATGAAAGAGCAGGGTGCGCTCGATACGACGCGCATGACGTTTGATTCATCGCAAAGCAAGCCAGCATGGCTTGAAGAATCGGAGGACGATATCTTGTCTAATGATGTTATTTTTCGTTTGCAGTCATCTGCTATCCGTCGTTTTTATCTGAGGCCATCTTTCCTGCTTAGAAGGCTCTTAACGCTCAAAACGCCTTATCAGTCATGGGCCCATGTGCGCGAAGCTATTGATTTGCTAAGGTCTCGCTAACTATGTTCAAGTCACTGTCTATCGTGATTCCGGCGCTCAATGAAGCGGAGGGTATCGGTCCAACGCTGGAACGCGTAAAAGCCACTGCCCAAGCCCAGGGATGGGACTTGGAGCTTATTGTCGTGGACGATGGCAGTACGGATGAGACGGGCAAAAAAGCCCTTGAGGCGGGCGCGAGTGTGATAAGGCACCCAACCAATGGGGGATATGGCTTGTCTTTACAGGACGGAATCCGTAAGGCTCAGCATCCATATATCGCGATTACGGATGCGGATGGGACCTATCCTATCGAGGAGCTTCCTAAGCTGTACAAAATGGTGGCGGAAGATGGTTATGATATGGCTGTTGGTGCTCGTACAGGGAATGAATACAAAAAAGGTTTGCTCAAATATCCGGCACGAATCATGTTCCGTTTGCTTGCCGAGTATGTTGCTGGTCGGCGTATTCCGGATATTAATTCCGGTTTGCGCGTGATGCGACGTGAGAAATTGATGCCGCATCTTTCTCGTACTTGTCTTGGTTTCTCGTTTACAACATCGATTACGTTGATTTTTTTTCTGAATGGTTTTTTTGTCGGATATACGCCGATTGATTATGCGGTGCGTATGGGTAAGAGCAAGGTTCGACATATTAAAGATACGCTACGCACGACTCAGATCATGGTTTCTGTAATCTCGCATTACAATCCGTTGAAATTGTTTTTATTGATTGCACTCGTGTGTTTGTTTGGTGCATTTGTCTTGGCGTTACTCGGTTGGGCTATTGGTAGCCTTTGGCTTGGATGGTGCTCGGCGGTCCTTGTTGGAGCGGCGCCGATTTGTTTTGCTCTTGGATGTTTGTCGGAGAATGTGCGATTGTCATCGGAAAAGCGCTCATGAAGTTTGATTGGTTGAAAGGGCCTTGGATTGCGATGTTGATCGGTTTTTTGTTGGCCGGAAGTTTTGTGGTGATGCAGCCGGGTCAAATCGCCAAAGATGCAGGAGAATATGATGCACTTTCACTTTCAATCTTGCAGGGGAGATATGAAATTGATGGAACTGCAAGCATGCTGCGCGAGCCAGGCTATCCGGTTTTTCGTGCGTTGATTCATTTGGTGACAGATCAGCCTGAGGTTTTTCTTTGGATTCAGGTTTTGCTGTTTGTTGCGATTATCTGGCTTGTTTGGGATACACTTCGTCGTTTGGATAAAAAGCTCGCCATGCTTGGTGCTTGGTCGTCGGCTTTGTCGTATGGATTGGCTGTCTATGCATCTCGACATCTGCTTGAGATGTTTACAGCATTTCTTGTTGCTGTTGTTGCTTGGTTCGCCGTACGCGCCATGACAACGGAAAAGCTTTGGCCTGATTTGATCGCTTTCTCGATCGCTTCTGCTGCGCTTGTACTTACTCGAGTTCCGCTCGCGCTTATACCAATCGCACTTGGCTTGATGCTGGCCTTTTCATGGAAGAAGAAGGGTATTTTAGAAATTATTAAGCAAGGAGGTTTGTTTTTGGCGATTTTGATCATTTTAGTTTCTCCGTGGGTGATTCGTAATAACAAAACGTTTGGTGTGTGGTCGATAACGGGTCGGTCAGGAATTCAGATTGCAGCGCGAGCATATAAATCGAATGAATCTTTGCAGCGCTTACAAGACAGTTTGGTTTCCGTTGTTATCGGAAGAAGTCTTGCACGATATTATTATCCGCAATCCAAGCCGATTATTTTGGAGCAATGGAAATGGGTTTGGGATCGATTTGCGGCATGGGGAGTTGATCGCAATGAAATTGATGCGGATAGTGCGTTGAGAAAGGAAGTTTTTGCTGTTCTGTTTAGCGATGCGCCGCATGTTGTGAAAGCGGCTTTGTGGTCGGTTGTAGACATGGGGAGACTTCTCGCATTGCCGTCGCCCTTGTCAGCGGAATTTGGAATAGAGGGAATGTTTTGGCCAAAGGAAGAAGCGAGCGGTCTTACTGGTATCGATGTATTTGTTTTGTTGATAGCGCATTTGATTCAGTTGATTTGGTGGATTGGAATGCTTTTGGGTTTGTATTTAGGATTTGAGCGGTATGGAAGCAAGTTTTTTCCTGGATATTTGCTACTTGCTTTGGTTCTTGCGCATGTTCCGGCGGATAATATTGTTAGGTATGCGGGGCCGGTATATCCGTGGCTTACATTTTTTGTTTTGTATGGCTGGTGGATTTTTCTCGAACCTCAATTGACGAAGACTCGTTTTGGACGCAAACTGACGCACAATCGCTATGGAACTCGCACATAAACGCATCTTGGTAACAGGAGGTGCAGGAGCTGTCGGAAGTAATCTAGTCAGACGCCTTTTGGAAAAAGATCCAGCCTCGATCGTTATTCTTGACGATCTTTCTTCTGGTGTTGCGGATGTATTACCGGAGGATGCTCGCATCCGATTCATCGAAGGGAGTGTTCGTGATGAGGCGGTGCTTGATAAAATCTTTGCCGGTGAAGAACCGGAAATTGTTTTTCATTTAGCCGCGCATTTTGCAAATCAGAATTCCGTGGATCATCCGATTGCGGATCTGGAGACGAATGTCGCCGGTACGGTAGAACTCTTAACCCGTAGCGTGAAAAATAACGTGAAGCGTTTCATCTACACGAGTTCTTCTTGCGTGTATCCGCACAGCGAAGAACCGTTTGATGATGCTTGGGCGCCGACGGCTTATGATACGCCGTATACCGTATCAAAGGGCGTCGCAGAACTGTATGCCAAGTTTTATCACGAGCATGACAAGCTGCCCGTCGTCATTATGCGATTGTTCAATTCCTTTGGTCCGGGTGAATTTCCGGGAAAGTATCGGAATGTCATTCCGAATTTTATTCGACTCGCTTTGCAAGGGAAGCCTTTGCCGATTACGGGTACGGGAAAAGAACGTCGAACTTTTACGTATGTCGTTGATACAGTGAACATGATGGTCGCACTCGCTCAGAAAGATGAAGCCATTGGCGGGACATTTAATTTGGCGAGCACAAATGATATGGCGATTCAGGATTTGGCGGAGATGATCAATCGGCTTACGGATAACAAGTCGGGAGTAGAATATTTGCCGGCTCGTTCTTGGGATAAGGTTAAAGTTCGTCGAGCCAAATTGGATCGGGTCCGCGAGGCTTTGGGTGAGTTACCAAATACGCCGGTTGAAGTAGGCATGAAAGAGACGATTGCCTGGGCGAGAGCGTTTCCTCAAAAATTTCTTGTATGAAAATTGGTATTTTGTCGGACGATTATCTTCCCGCTCTTGGAGGTGCTGAGCTCTACGCTTACAATCTAGCAAAGTTCTTGAATGAGAACGGGCATGAGGCGACGATTTTCACCTTTGCTCCATCTGACGGAGGTCCGGAGCGATCGCTCATCAACGTTGTGCGTGTGCCCTGGTCATGGAAGCCGGCCAAGTATTTCCATTTTTGGAAGACTTTACTCGGTTTTGCCAAGGAGCAGGATATTTTGCATACGATCGATTCCTACAAGATTGGTTTTTACTCGACGCTTGCATCGATTTTGACACGCAAACCGTTGTTCAATACGACGGAAGGCCGCGGTATTTTGGATTTACCCGGAGAGAATTGGAAATTCAAAATGGTACATGACATCTATCGCGCGAGCACTTTGAAACGTGCCTACGCCAATATTCATGCGTGCTGGGAATTTGACCGCATCGGCAAGCGTATTGCTCCGAAGAATCGACATGTGTACATGCCAAACCCGGTCGACGATGTCTTTTTTAAGACGGATCCGTCGTTGGCGCGACCGGTGGATTATCCCCAAGGGAAAAAGATTATTTTGACCGTACGTCGGCTTGTCCCTAAGAATGGCATTCAGTATCTCGTGCGAGCGTTACCGGAAATTCGCCGACGCATCCCGGATGTTCACTATCTCGCGATTGGAACGGGACGCGCTGAAGAAGCGATCAAGAAGCTCGCTACCGAGCTTGGGGTGTCTGACATCATCACCTTTAAGGGCGCGGTGAAAAATGAAGAGCTCCGTCCCTATATCAGTCATGCCGATGTCGTTGTGTTCCCTTCGAGTGCGGAAGCGACGAGTCTCGCTTGTACGGAGGTGTTGGCTACAGGGAGAGCCGTGGTTGCAAGTGCGATCGGCGGATATCCGGAATTGATTGAAGATGGAAAAAATGGATTGCTGATCAAGTTATTTGACCGAGAAGATTCCGACTACGATGCACCATTTGATCTGCCTAAAGAACGTATCGATTTGATTGTCGAGACCGTGCGCAAGATTCTTGGTGACGATGTCTTGCGTGCGGAGCTTGGTCGGAATGCTCGAGAACATATCGAAAAAGAATTTTCTTGGCGGGTGAATGGACCTAAGATCGTTGCGCTATATCAGGATTCGATCGCGGGTAAGTCAGGGGGATGAGTGCGAGGCGTGTAAAAGTTTTTGAGACGATCGCCCCCCAAGATCCGAAAAGGGGAATTAAGATAATATTGCTGATTATTTGCACAGCGGTATTGGCGCTATAGAATAGCCAAAGTGCTTTGAGATTGTGTTGGGCTTGGAACCAATTCAACCCGATAATTGATGTCAGGCCAAGTAAGCCAAGGGAATAAACAAGGGACGGGAGAACTTGTTCCCCGTATTGCGGGAAGAACCAAGGGAGGAAAAACGGAGCGACAAGCCAGTAAGCGAGGATCATGGCGCCGGAAAGACCGGCCATTGTCCAGAAATGTTTTTTGGTTTGCGCGAGAATTTTTGCGTTGTTTTCATGGCGTGAGAAACGTCGGAGGATAACGCCGCCGAGGGCGTTCACAAAATCTTTCATCTGTTCCGGAATCAACATCGCGACGCTGTAGTTGGCGAGAACGCCGTAACCGGCAAAGCGCTGGATCAAGATTTGATCGAGCTGTGAAGCAAGCGCCTGAATGACGCCGATGGCATTCAAATGATCACCGAGCTTGAGATGCGAGACAGCCTCGCCGGATTTTTTGAGCTGACGGACTTCATTCCACGTAATAAATCCGCGGAAGAGAATATCGATACCGAGATAGGCAAAAAAGACGGGAAGCAATTCTTTGGTTTTCCAAATCACGAGAAAAAAACAAATCGCGAAAAGCGAATTGTTGATGATGGCGATTTTGGTGAGACGTTGAATGCGTTCTTGGCCTGTTAAGATTGATCCGTAGAGTCCGCAAATCGCATAGGCTGGGAACAGGATGCCGGAGAAAGCAAGAGCGATGGCGACATTTGTTTCACCGACAACGTAACGTTCCGCAGCGGCAATGATCAGGAGCAGCGAGCCGAGCGGTGCGATCATTAGAATGCGTTTGATACCGGCCCAGACGATCACGGTGTCGCCTTTGGCTATACCACGGATAATGCTGGTGCTCACGCCGCCGGCTGCGAACATTCCGGCAATAGCGAACATTGCAAGTACATAACGGAACTCGCCCATGATATTACGCGGGAGCCAGCGAGCCATCAAAAAGGTGGTGGCGATACCGCGGATGATGCCGCTTGTTTGTCCGGCAGCCAACCAAGAAAAGGATTTTCCGTAAAATCGAACATCAAAACCCATGACCTGCGTGAGCCGGTCTAAAGCGTTATTACCCGATTGACGCAGTTCCATGTGACAGGTAGCGTACCCATGATCGATTTTTTGCGCCATATGTGGGAAATTAAGGACTTTTACGCCGCACACCCGGATCGTATCTGGGAGAAGCGCTTTGCGTCCCCGGATCCTATTCGTCGCTATGCGCATACGACGCAATATGAGGCGATTATTTATCATGTGAAGTCTGGCGAGTCGGTACTTGATTCAGGCTGTGGAGAAGGCGTGATTCCAATCATGCTCGGCAAGCGCGGGTTTAAGGTTACTGGGAGCGACTTGTCCAAGCCGAATATCGAACATGCCAATGAATTGGCCGTATCACAAGGCGTGGAATCATTGACGACATTTCTTGAGGCTGATGCCGAGCATTTACCCTTTGCCGATTCATCGTTTGATGTGGTGATCAGCTCGCATGTCCTCGAACATTTGCCTGATTTTGATCAGGGCTTTCGTGAATTGTGCCGTGTCGCCCGTAAGCGAGTGATTGTCGCTTTGCCGACGGGATTGAATGGATGCGCGATGGCGTTACTTGGTGGCGATCATGGTTATTGGAAATTCGGCAAACGTTCGATCGTGGCTTTACCTTGGGGAATGCTGCGCGTGTTGTTTGGAATTTTTGGTGAAGGCGTACAAGAAGGATATGCCGGGCATGATGAGCTGCCGCATATTTGGCGATATCCATGGGTGATGCGCCGACGCTTGGGGCATCCGCAGTGGAAACTCGTTTCGTTTGAGGCGAGCTCGCTGGTAATGCCGTACTTCCAGTTCTTATTGCCGCTCGCCAAATTTTTAGATCGATATCGTTCCGTTCCAATTCTACGGAACTTTGGCTACGGGTCGATCGCTGTTTTTGAGCGCATCGATTCCTGATTATGTGCGGACTCGCAGGTTTTACGGGATCCGGAGGTTCATCCGAGGCGTTACGCAAGATGGCGAAAGCTCTCGAGCGCCGCGGTCCTGATGATGAGGGTTTTTTTGAAGCGCCCGGAATTGGTTTTGCGTTTCGACGTTTAAGTATCATTGACGTTGGTGGAGGACATCAGCCATTATCGAATGAAGATGGAACGGTGCAAGTGATGCTGAACGGCGAGATTTACGG
>Ga0163152_10000253_pt1 | contig 96027 bp, 69 predicted proteins | sample OliLakLV19MP8IB2_FD_148635 | JGI IMG/M metagenome (GOLD analysis project Ga0163152, IMG submission 148635) | Freshwater microbial mat bacterial communities from Lake Vanda, McMurdo Dry Valleys, Antarctica - Oligotrophic Lake LV.19.MP8.IB-2 | ecosystem: Environmental > Aquatic > Freshwater >...
AGCGGCCATGCTGTCGATCGACCTCATCCGTTTCGTCGCTGTACCGGAGAAAGAACGCGTGCATCCATGCTCCGTATCGTAGCACCCGCGGAGGCCCACCAGACGCTCCCAAGGGCAACCTCAGAATCGTCGCACCATGCCGTGGTCGCGACGCCGACAACGCCTGCATGGTAGAAAAGAGGGGCACTGGCCCACGGAACGCACGCTGCAAGACAGGAGCCCCGTGGTGCAAACGCGCACCCCCTTCACGCCCGTAGCTCAGCTGGATAGAGCATGGGATTTCTAATCCCAAGGTCGTGGGTTCGACCCCCACCGGGCGTAGTGACCACCTTCGCGACTGCGAAACAGAGGGGAGCTGGAAAGCGGGGAAGTCCTGATGAGGGTTGCCGGTTCTTCCGGAAAACCGGTCTGCGATTGCCTCCAGTGGACGAAGTATCTGCCGGGATGATGTCCTTCGAGGGGATCGCCGTGCGCCCGCTCCGTATTGCGTACCGTGCCGCGGCTATTTTGCTCATGGCCTCTCTTGGCGTGCTTGTTTCGCAGTCCGCCGTGAGGGCGGAGCGGGCCGATCTGGGCACCGACCGCGATGCCTTCACCCCCTGCACCCATGTGGTGGACAAAGGGGAAATCCTCCACGAAGCGTCGTATGTCTATATTGACAACCTCGAAGGCCTCCCGACCAACAACTATCCCGAATGGCTGGTGCGGTATGGAGTCACGGAAGTGCTCGAAGTACGGTTCGGCGTGAACTACGGCGTCGGCTCACAAGGCAACGTCGTCACGAGCGTTGAGGTGGGCGAGGGCACGCTCGACGGCTCATCGCTGTACGAGACGAGCGTTCTCTACGGCCTCAAGGTGAACACCTCGGCCCAGGAGGGGTGGCAACCGGAGAGTGCCTTCATCATCGAGGCCACGACACCCGTCTACGGCGACATCTTTGGCACCTCCCCGGTGGCCACGTTCGTCGCGGGCTGGGAACTACCCGGCGAGTGTCGGATCGACGGCGCGATGCGCTATGCCTATGCCGAGGGTCTCGACGAATGGTTCAGCCGCTGGACGCCGTCGGTGGTGCTCCGCATTCCTCTGACTGAACGCTGGGAAGTGCATGCGGAGTGGTTCGGCAATTACACGGCCGGGCTGCCCGTGCCCACCAGCCAGCCATTCGTCAGCCCAGGCTTCCACTACCTCGTGAGCAAGAACGTCGAAATCGGTCTCCGCGTCGGCTGGGGGCTGACGAACGACGCGGCCCCATTCTTCTCCGACGCCGGCCTCGCGATCCGCTATTGAAAGTCGTGCGGGGTTGCCCGTGCCACGGAGCCGGCGCTGTTTGCAAGCGAAGCCAGGATGGCGAAGCGCAGCACACTCCGAGTGAACGAAGGCCATGGATGGCAATCGTGTTCGGCACGGCGATTGCGTGGACGACAGAAGCAAGCCGCATTGGTTCGCCGGCGGTGACATGCTCGCCGCCGGCGTTCAGGCCTGCGGTGGCCCTATTTCGGCTTTCGTCTTGAAGCAATGAAGGCCTCCAGTTCCTTCAAGCTCGCGAGCCCGATGACGTAGAAGGAGGCCATTTGGAACATGGCCTTGTTTGGCTTCTCACCCGTGGAGAGCAGGATCAACAGGCACACGATCATCCCGCGGGAGGCCTGAATCTCCACGCCATTGTGCTTGTCCGAGATGAGGTGTCGGCAGCCGAGGAGCTGCTTGAACGTGCGCAAGAACATCTCGATGACCCACCGCTGTCGGTAGTTCTCCGCGATCAGTTCTCCGCGATCAGTTCTCCGGAAGGTCAAGCCTGTTGGTCTCGATCACCGTGCCATCGACAGCAGTGATCTCTGGCGTCTGCTGCTCGGCCATGCGGGGCACAATACCGGCGTAGCAGCCATCGCGCAAGCTTACCTATCTCCACATGCTTGCCACCGCCGGCGAACCAATGCGGCTTGCCTCCAAGCCCTGTGCAAGGGCCGTGCCGAACGGGATTGCCTGGAGGGCCGTAGAGAACGTCCGGCGAAATGGCACGGGCAACCCCGCCGGCCGTGAAGCCAGAGGTTGCGGCGTCGATCAGGCGTGGATGGCTTGGCCGGCGACGGCCATCGCGGCTTCCTTGAGCGCCTCGGGCAGCGTCGGATGAGCGTGGCAGACGCGGGCGATGTCCTCGGCCGTGGCCCCGAAGGTCATCGCAGCCGCTGCCTCTGCCACGACGTTCCCTGCCTCGGGGCCGATGATGTGGACACCGATGACGCGATCAGTGGCTGCGTCAGCTAACACCTTCACCTTGCCTGTGGTGTCACCGAGCGTTCGAGCCCGGCCGTTGGCCCGAAACGGGAAGACGCCCTTCTTGAAGGCCACCCCCTCGGCCACGAGTTGCTCTTCGGTCTTGCCCACGGCGGCGATCTCAGGATGCGTGAATACAACGGCCGGCACGAGGTCGTAATCGACGTGCGCATAGCCGCCCGTCATGCCGTCCACGCAGGCGACACCGTCTTCTTCGGCCTTGTGGGCGAGCATTGGACCTGGCACACAGTCGCCAATCGCCCAGACGCCCGGGGCCGATGTGCGGAAATGATTGTCCACGGGGATGACGCCTCGTGTATCGGGCACCACGCCCACGGTCTCGAGCCCGATGTCATCGGTGGCCGGACGTCGCCCCGTCGCGGCGAGCACCCGATCGCAGCGGATCGGCTCAGCTCCCTCCACATCGACGATGCACCCATCGCCATCGGCATGGGCCCCGGTCACCTTGACGCCGAGCCGAATATCGAGCCCCTGCTTCCGGAAGAGCCCAAGAGCCTCGGCCGCGATGTCGCCATCGATGCCAAGAAGGATGCGGTCGGCATACTCGAGGACCGTCACCCGCGAGCCGAGCCGGCGCCACACGCTGCCAAGTTCCAGGCCGATGTAGCCGCCACCGATGACGACAAGGTGTTCCGGCACTGACGGATAGGCCAGCGCCTCGGTGCTCGTGCCCACCCGATCGCCATCCGTCTCGATGCCCGGAAGCACGACGGGGTGACTGCCCACGGCCACGATGACCCGCGGAGTGTCGAGCGTGGTCACGCTCCCATCGGCAGCCGTGACCGTCACCTTCCCCAGCCCTGCGAGCCGACCGGTGCCCACGTAGCGGGCGATCTTGTTTTTCTTGAGGAGCGCATCGATGCCCTTGGCGAGCGTCGAGACCACCTCGTCCTTCCGCTGCATGAGCCTCGCGAGATCGAGCGACACGCCCGTAACCTTCACGCCGTGAGCCTCCAGCTCGTGGGCGGTCTCCTCATATTTGTGGCTCGACTCCAGGAGCGCCTTGGAAGGAATGCACCCGACCCGTAGGCAGGTGCCGCCGAGTTTCAGCTCCTTCTCGATGACGGCCGCGGAAAGGCCCCGCTGGGCCGCCCGAATGGCCGCCACATAGCCGCCCGGCCCGCCACCAATCACCACCAGATCGTGCTGCTGCATGTCAGACTTCCAGCATGAGTCGGCTTGGATCCTCGATCGTATCTTTGATCCGCTTGAGGAATGTCACCGCTTCGCGGCCGTCGACCAGCCGATGATCGTACGTCAGCGCGAGGTACATCATCGGGCGAATCACCACCTGGCCATTGACCGCCATCGGTCGCTCTTGGATGGCGTGGAGGCCGAGAATGCCGCTCTGCGGCGGATTGATGATCGGCGTGGAGAGCATCGAGCCATACACGCCTCCGTTGGAGATCGTGAAGGTGCCTCCCTGGAGCTCCTCGAGCCTGAGCTTGTTCTCCGACGCTCGCCGGGCGAACTCGCCAATGGCAGACTCGACCTGGGCGAACGACATGGTCTCGGCATTCCGAAGGACCGGCACCACGAGCCCTTTGCCGCCGCCGACGGCGATCCCGATGTCGTAGTAGTCGCGAAACACGATGTGCGGATCGCGGTATTCCGCGTTGACCTGCGGCACCGCTCGGAGGGCCTCGACCGCCGCCCGCACGAAGAACGACATGAACCCGAGCTTCACGCCATGCCTCTCCTGGAACACATCCTTGAACTTCTTTCGAAGCTCCATGACGGCAGACATGTCGACCTCATTGAAGGTCGTCAGGAGTGCCGCGTCACGCTGGGCTTCGACAAGCCGCTCGGCGATCCGCCGCCGAATCGGACTGATGAGCTGAAACCGCTCCTCACGGGCCCCGGCCTGCGCGAGTGACGCTGGAGCAGCTGGCAACGGCGCCGGAGGCGTTGCACGCGGTGCCGGGGTGGGCGCAGCAGCAACGGCCCGCGACGCATCGGCCTTGGTGACACGACCTCCGGGGCCCGTGCCGGCAACGCCGGCAGGGGAAGCACCGGCCTCAGCGAGCACCCGCGCCGCCGCTGGCATGATCCGCTGCGGCGGTGCGGGCGGTGCGGGCGGTGCGGGCGACTGAACGGAACCGATTGTTGTCCGGCCCTCGGTCCTCCGAACATCAACCACGGGCGACGGCGCGGCAGGCGGTGCGGCAAAGGCTGGCGCTCCCGCGGCCGGCACGCCCGCACCAGCTGGTTCCAGATAGCCGATGACTTCTCCGACGACAGCCTTCTCGCCACTGCCCTTGAGCACCTTCACGATCGTGCCCGCCACCGGAGCAGGCAGCTCCACGGTCGCCTTGTCGCTCTCGATCTCGACGATCGCGTCGTCTATGGCGACGCTGGCGCCCTCACCCTTTTTCCAGGGGCCGATGATCACCTCGGTGATCGACTCGCCGACTTCGGGAACCTTCAATTCAATGGGCATGGTGAGGAGCGCGGGGTGGTGGGGGAATGGACGGAAAGGGGCGTCAGCTTTCGAAGGCGGCCGTAAGCAGTTCGTTTTGTTCGAGGTCGTGGCTCTTCTTCGATCCGGTCGCCGGGCTTGCGGCGCTCTGCCTGCAGACGCCGGAGAAAGGGTACTGGCCGGAGAGCTTATCGCCGAGGTGGATCCGCAGAAACCGCCAAGCACCCATGTTCTCGGGTTCTTCCTGGACCCACACCACAGGTGTGCCGGGAGCGCAGCCCACGAGGGCCGCTTCGAGGTGCCGCCGCGGCAGCGGGTAGAGCTGCTCGACGCGAATGATGGCCACATCGCGGCGGCCAATCTCCTGCCGCCGCTTCTCGAGCTCATAGGCAACCTTGCCGGTGCAGAGGATGACGCGCCGGATGTCGGCAGGCGGCGTGCCCGATGCATCCGGGATCACCCGCTGAAACTCGCCTGACACGAGATCCTCGAGGCTCGATACACAGCCTGGATGGCGAAGGAGGCTCTTGGGCGTCATCACAATCAGCGGCTTCCGCCAGACCCGCAGCACCTGCCGCCGGAGGCAGTGAAACATCTGGGCCGGCGTGGTCGGCTGCACCACCTGGATATTGTCCTTGGCCGCAAGCAGCAGAAATCGTTCGAGCCTGGCGCTCGAGTGCTCGGGGCCCTGCCCTTCAAATCCGTGCGGGAGCAAAAGGACGAGCCCGGAAAGCCGGTTCCACTTTTCCTCGGCGCTCACGATGAACTGGTCGACCACAACCTGCGCGGCATTGATGAAGTCACCAAACTGAGCCTCCCACAGGACGAGGCCATCCGGGCAGTCGAGGCTATAGCCATACTCGAAGCCGAGCACTCCCGCCTCCGAGAGCGGACTGTTGGCGATCTCCACCGGCGCCTGCTCGGCGTCGAGATGCTCGAGTGAACACCATGTCTCGTCAGTGACCACGTCGTGGATCACTGCGTGGCGATGGCTGAACGTGCCCCGCTGGCTGTCCTGCCCGGTGAGCCGAACACGGATCCCTTGCACCGCCAGGCTTCCAAGAGCGAGTGCTTCGGCCGCCGACCAGTCGATCGGCGCAGTGCCGGCCGCCATCTCGAGCCGCCCGTCGAGAAACCTTCTGATCTTGGGATGGGGCTGGAAGCCGTCCGGCATCTCCACGAGCCGTCGCAAGAGATTGGCGAGCATCTCGCGGGGCAGCCCAGTCTCGACATCGGCCGCCTCGCGCTCTCGGCCCCCGATGTAGAAGGCCCAGACGCCGCCGATGTCGCTCTTGTGAACGTAGTCCTCGCTCTTGGCAGCGGAGAGATCGGCAGAAAACTTGGCCTGTTGCTGCTCGACAATCGCCTTCGCTTCCTCAGCCGTGATCTCACCAAGCTTGAGCAGCCGCTCGAGGTAGCTCTCGTGAACGCTCGGCCTTCGCTCGATCACGCGATAGAGCGCCGGCTGCGTGAAGGCCGGCTCATCCGCCTCGTTGTGACCCCGCCGACGGAAGCAATACATGTCGACGACCACGTCCCGCTGAAACTCCCGGCGGAAGTCCATCGCGAGATTGACGACCTGGGCCACGGCCTCGGGGTCCTCGCCGTTGACGTGGAAAATCGGGCTTTGGAGCATCTTGGCCACGTCGGTGGCATAGGTGCACGACCGCGCCTCGGCCGGTCCAGTCGTAAAGCCGATCTGATTATTCACCACGACATGGAGCGTGCCGCCGACGCGGTACGCATCGAGCTCCGAGAGATTGAGCGTCTCCTGGATGATCCCCTCGCCGGCAAAGGCGGCGTCGCCGTGCACCTGAATCACCATGCCGTGCTGCCGGGCCTGATCGGCTGCGCGGTCTTGCCGGGCCCGCATGCGGCCAAGGGCGACAGGATTCACGAACTCGAGGTGGCTGGGATTGAAGCAGAGCGTGAGATGGACACCCCGGCCGTTGGCCGCCTTGTAGTCCGTCGAGTGCCCGAGGTGGTATTTGACGTCACCACGCCCCACGTGGAGCTCCGGGTCCATGTCGGCGAACTCGCGGAAGATCCGCTGCGGGCTCTTGCCCATGATGTTGGCCAGCACATTGAGCCGGCCGCGATGCGCCATCGCCAGCACGACATCCTGAATGTCTTGGCCGGCCGCCCGCTCGATCGCCATTTCGAGAAGCGGAATGAGACTCTCCGAGCCTTCGAGAGAAAAGCTCTTGGCGCCGAGGAACCGCTTCTGGATGAACTCCTCGAACACAGCCGCGGTCGTCATCTGGCGGTAGATGCGAAGCTGCTGGCGGCGATCGAGCTGAATCCGGTTCTCGCAGCCCTCCATCCGCACCTGAAGCCACTGCCGCACGCGGAGATCGTCCATGTGCATGAACTGCACGCCAATCGAACGGCAGTAGGTATTCCGGAGCCGCTTGATGATCTGCCGCAGCGACATCGATTGCGGCCCCTCGATCGTGTCGGTCGAGAAAGACCGATCCATGTCCTCTTCGGTGAGGTGGTAGAACTGCGGATCGAGTTCCGGCAGCCCCGGGCGCGGCCTCCCGAGCGGATCGATCTCCGCCATGAGATGACCGCGCACGCGGTAGGCCCGCACAAGCTGATCCACCCGATCCTGAAGGAAGGCGAGGCGTTCATCGGTGGTGACACCGGGCAGCGGCAACGGCTTCGCCTCGCCTGCCGGAGCGGCCGGAAGGTGGACGTCGCCATTGGCCAACGCAACGGTCTGCCCCGTGGCGATTCCGTCGGGACTTACCAGGCGAGACCGTGAATCAGGATGACCATTGATCGCGACAGGCGGGGCCGTGACCGTATGGTCACCGGCCGTTGGCACAACGGCTTGCCCGCCGCCGTCGGCTCCCTCCCAGGATGCAAAGTATGCCTGCCAGTCTGGCGGGACACTCGCAGGGTCTTCCTGGTAGCGCTCGAAAAGCTCCTCGACGAATGCCAGGCTCGCTGTCCCGGCCGAATCAATACTCGCGGTGGGTGTCACAATCCGTTCCAGTGGCGATCTCACCGAGCCAGGAGCAACCGGCCCGGGCTTTCGAGGTAGCCAATCACCTCGGTAAGGAACCGGGCAGCCATGGCCCCGTCGATGAGGCGGTGATCATACGAAAGCGAAAGTGGCATCATGAGCCTCGGCTCGATGCGGTCCTCACGCACAACCGGCATTTTTCTCGACCGGCCGAGGAGGAGGATCGCGGCCTCGGGCCAGTTGATGATGGGCGTGGAATAAGCCCCACCGACCGCGCCGAGATTGCTGATCGTGAAGGTGCCGCCCCGCAGGTCTTCGAGGCCGTACTGCGCGTTCTTGGCCTTCTCGGCCGTGTCGGCAATCGCCTGGGCGATCTGCGGAATCGAGAGCTGGTCACAATCCCTCAGCACGGGCACGACAAGGCCACGCGGCGTATCGACCGCCAGACCGACGTTCACATATTCCTTGTAGACGATCTCGCCCTTCTCGGTATCGACCGTGGCATTGACGGCCGGGTGCTGCCGCAGCGAAAGGCTCACCGCCTTGATGACGAACGCAAGAGCCGTGAGCTTCAGATTGCCCTTGGCATACTCCGTGACACTCTCCTTGCGAAGCCGTTCGAGCTCCGTGACGTCTGCATCGTCGAAGTTCGTGAGATGGGGGATCGTGGAGACGCTCCGCACCATATTGGCGGCGATCGTCTTCCGCATCCGCGACATTTGCTCGCGGCGGATTGGACCCCAGTCATCCCGCTCGGTTCCAGGGGAAGTCCGCGGGCGTGTCGAGGAAGCACCACTGCTGGCCTGGCGGACCGCGGCGATGACATCCTCCCGCACGATGCGACCCGAGGGCCCAGTGCCCCGGACCCTCGCGAGATCGACGCCCAACTCCCGAGCAAGCCGTCGCACAGCAGGCCCGGCAGGCTCGACGGTGGCCGTGGCTGCTACGGGAGCCGGCTCGGCAACGGGCGCGATCGGCACAGGAGCTGGAGATGGACGCGGCGGCGGAGCTACGGCAGCTGACGGTGCGGGAGCCGGAGCTGGCGATGGCGATGGCGATGGCGCCACGGGAGCAGCCTGAGGTGCAGCGGGCGCTGGCGCCGGCTTGGCGGCCGCAGCAGCCCCAGCCCCCAACACCACGAGGGCCTGACCAACCTTCACCGTGTCGCCCTTCTTGACGAGCACCTTCTCAACTCGCCCACCGGGCGGGCAAGGAACCTCGATCACGGCCTTGTCGGTTTCGACTTCGAGCAAGGCCTGCCCGGGCTTCAGGACATCGCCCTCCGAAACGAAGACCGTGACGACGTCACCGGAGGCGATGTTTTCTCCCAGGTCGGGAAGCGTGAAATCAGTTGCCATGCTTGAAGAGAAAGGAGTGAGAAATGAAAACCAGGAGGGGTATGCCCGATCGCCATCAGGCGAGGGCAGCGTCGATCTTATCCGGGTTGATGCCAAGCTGCCGAATCGCGTCTGTCACGACGTGGCGGCCGATGGCCCCCGTCTCAGCTAAACGCCACAGCGCGGCCACGGCCACACACTCCGCATCAACTTCGAAGTGCCGCCGCAGGACGCCGCGGATCTCGCTGCGGCCAAAACCGTCAGTGCCGAGGGCGAAAATCCCCCCGGGGATCCACGGATCGATCTGTTCTTGAACGGCCCGGACATGATCGCTCGCCGCCACAAACACGCCCTCGGCATCGCCGATGAGCGACTCGATATAGCTCGTCTTCGGCGACTCCTCGGGGTGGAGCATGTTCCAGCGGCGGCATGTCTGCGCCTCGCGGCGAAGCTCTTTCCAGCTCGTGACGCTCCAGACCGTGCTCGCAATGCCCCATCGCTCCGCCAGGATGTCGGCCGCTCGAATCACCTCGCGGAGGATTGCACCCGACCCCAGCAGGTTGACAGGTGGCAGCTTCGCCAGCGGCGTGTCGCCCCTGGCCGGCACATCCTTCAGCCGGTACATGCCCTTGAGGATGCCCTCTTCACAGCCCGCGGGCATCGAAGGCATCTCGTAGTTTTCGTTGTAGACCGTGATGTAGTAGATCCAGTCCTCGCCCTTGGCGTACATCCGCTCGAGGCCCTCGAGCATGATCACGGTCGACTCGTAGACGAAGGCGGGGTCGTAGGCTCGCACGGTTGGATAGGCCAACGCAAAGAGATGGCTGTGGCCGTCCTGGTGCTGGAGCCCCTCGCCGTTGAGGGTGGTACGGCCGGCCGTGCCACCGATCAAGAAGCCGCGAGCCCGGCAATCGCATGCGGCCCAAATCAGATCCCCGATCCGCTGGAATCCGAACATCGAGTAGTAGATGAACATCGGGATCATCGGCACGCCGTGCGACGCATAGGCGGTGCCGGCGGCAATGAAGCTCGACATGCTCCCCGCCTCGGTGATCCCCTCTTCGAGGATCTGGCCGTCCTTCGCCTCGCGGTAGTAGAGGAGCTGGTCGGAATCGACGGGCTCGTAAAGCTGGCCGGCGTGGGCGTAGATCCCGCACTGCTTGAAGAGCGGGTCCATGCCGAAGGTGCGCGATTCGTCAGGCACGATCGGGACGATGTACTTCCCGACATGCTTGTCCTTGAGCAGCGATGCCAAGAGCGTGACGACGCCCGTCGTCGTGGAGACCTCTCGGCCAGCGCTCTTCTCGATGAAGCCCCGATAGTCGTCCAGCGTTGGTGTCTGGAGCTTCGGTGAATCCAGTGGCCTGGATGGCACGGAGCCGCCCAGGGCCTGCCGCCGCTCGCGGAGATACCGCATCTCTTCGGAATCTTCGGAGGGCCGATAGAACGGCGCCTTGGCGACTTCGTCATCCGAGATCGGGATGCCGAACCGCGAACGGAAGGCCCGCAGCTCGTCTTCGTTGAGTTTTTTCTGCTGGTGGGTGACGTTGCGGCCTTCGCCCACTTCGCCGAGGCCGTAGCCCTTGATGGTCTTGGCGATGATGACCGTCGGCTTGCCGTGGCACTGCATCGCGGCGGCGTATGCGGCATACACCTTCTCGGGATCGTGGCCACCGCGGCGGAGCTTCTTGAGCTTCTCGTCTGAGAGATGCGCGACCATCTCGCCGAGCCGCGGCTCGGCACCGAAGAAGTGCTCGCGGATGTAGCGGCCGGGCATCACGACGTACTTCTGATACTGCCCGTCAACGATCTCGTTCATCCGCTTGACGAGCAGGCCTTCGGTGTCTTTGTCGAGGAGCGAATCCCACTCATCACCCCAGATCACCTTGATGACATTCCAGCCGGCGCCCCGGAAAACGCCCTCGAGCTCCTGGATGATCTTGCCGTTGCCACGCACAGGGCCGTCGAGCCGCTGGAGATTGCAGTTGATGACAAAGACGAGATTGTCGAGCCCCTCACGGGCCGCCAGCGAGATGCTCCCGAGCGTCTCCGGCTCGTCCGTCTCACCGTCGCCGATAAAGCACCAGACATGCTGCTTGCTCGTGTCCTTGATGCCCCGGTCTTGGAGATACTTGTTGAACCGGGCCTGGTAGATCGCCATGAGGGGCCCGAGGCCCATCGAGACCGTCGGGAACTCCCAAAAGCCGGGCATGAGCCAGGGATGCGGATAGCTCGACAGCCCTCCCCCTTCGGCCAGCTCGCGGCGGAAGTTTTCGAGCTGCTTCTCGGAGATGCGGCCTTCGAGGAAGGCGCGGGCGTAGATCCCCGGAGAGGCGTGGCCCTGGAAGTAGACCTGGTCACCTGAGTAGTTGTCGCCACGGCCACGGATGAAGTGGTTCATGGCCACTTCCACGAGGGTCGCCGACGAAGCAAACGTCGAGATATGGCCGCCGATGCTCTTGTCTTCGCGGTTGGCACGGACGACCATCGCCATCGCGTTCCACCGAATGATGCTCTTGATCCGCCGCTCGATCTCACGATTGCCCGGGAAGGGCGGCTGACGGTCCACCGGAATCGTGTTGATGTAGGGCGTGGTGGCCACGAACGGGATCGGCACCCCGAGCCGGTAGGCCTCCTGCTCAATGGCCTGGAGGAGATAGGCGGCGCGATCGCCACCCCGGCTATTGATCACGTACCGGAGCGAGTCGAGCCATTCTCGGGTTTCCGTGGGGTCGGAATCGACCGACGCAACGCCGTCCGTCACCTCGGGCTGGCCCGATGCCCCATCCCCGACCTGACCGATGGCCATGATCGCGTGGGCCCCGCTGGGCAACGGCGCGGCGCCGTTGGCTCCTTCGGACGGCGAGACAACATCGCTTCCGGCTTGGTCAATTTCGGGTGCGGACATGGCAAACTCCGGGGGTTCCGGGAAACTATCTTGAAGTATCCCGGGGAATTCAGCCTGCGTAAATACCGGCTGGCAAGACCCCGGGGGCGGCGACGATCCGGGCCGTCGGCCGGCACCGCGGCGGGGTCAGTGGGCCGCAGCCTCGGTCTTCGGCCGGTAGATTTCGGTCGCCAGGCCAAAATAGTTCTCCGCCGAGAAGGCGACCGTCTCCCCGAGGGTGGGATGGGGATGGATCGTCTCCATGAGATCACGGGCCGAGCAGCCCATCTCGATGGCGAGGACTCCCTCGGCGATGAGCTCGCCGGCACCCGCGCCGACGATGCCCACGCCCAGCACCGCATCGGTCTCGGGGTCAACAAGGAGCTTGGTGAGGCCGTCGGTGCGTCCGATCGCCTGAGCACGACCGCTGGCCGCCCACGGATAGCGGCTGATTTCTACCTCGCGTCCGCTCGCGGCAGCCTCCTGCTCCGTCAGCCCCGCCCAGGCGATTTCAGGATCGGTGAATACCACGGCTGGAATAGCGCGGGGCGCGAAGATCGCCGGCTCACCGTGCAGCACCTCAACCGCCACCTTCCCCTGATGGCTCGCGCGGTGGGCAAGCATGGGCTCACCGCAGACGTCGCCGATGGCGAGGATGTGGGGATTAGCCGTCCGCTGGCGTTCATCCACCTCGACAAAGCCTTTGGGAGTGACCACAACGCCGGTGTTTTCGAGGCCGATTCCGTCGGAGTTGGGCCGACGCCCAACCGACACGAGGACTCGTGAAAACTCCTCGGTGAACGGGCCTTCGGGGCCCTCGAAAGCGACCCGCACGGCCGAGCCCGTATCCGTGAGCGAGACGACTTTTGTTTTCAGATGGATCGCAGCAAAAAGTTTTTCAATCCGCTTCTGGAGCGGCTTCACGAGGTCACGATCGGCGCCGGGCAGCAGCCCGTCGGTGAGCTCGACCACGGAGACCTTCGACCCGATCTCGGCATAGACCGTTCCCATCTCCAGGCCGATATAGCCGCCGCCAACCACGAGGAGTTTTTCCGGGATATCGCGGAGCTCGAGGGCGCCGGTGGAGTCCATGACTCGGGGGCTGCCAATGTCGAACGCCGAAATGCGGGCCGGCCGCGATCCTGTTGCCAGGATGCAGTGATCGAACGTGATCGTGGTGTTTTTGCCATCGGCTCCGGTCACCGCCAGCGCCGCTGAGCCGGTAAAACGTGCGTCGCCATGGACGACCGTAACGTTGCGGCGACGGGCCAGCGTGGCGAGCCCGCCGGTGAGCGTGGCGATCACCTTATCCTTGCGGGCCCGCAAGGCATCGATGTCGATCTTCGGAGGCGTGAACTGAATCCCCCACTCGGCCATCTCGCGGGATTCCGACAGCACCCGCCCGACATGGAGAAGGGCCTTGGACGGAATGCAGCCGCGGAGCAGGCAGGTGCCGCCCAGGCGCTCGTCGCGATCGACGAGTGTCACCTCCATGCCGAGGTCAGCCGCCAGAAACGCGGCCGCATAGCCGCCGGGACCGCCACCGAGCACCACCAGGGGGACATGCATTCTTATGTTCGCTGCGCGAGGGAAACGGGCGTAGCGGACTCCAGTGAGGGAGCCGCACAATACCGAGCGAAGTTGTAGTTTGCGCCCCTGCGGCGTTCAAGGAAGCCCTCCCTGCGCCCGCGTGCGGGAGCGCACCGCGTCGCCGCGATCAATGACTCACCCGGTCGTTTCATGAACCAGGCCGTGGTGGGGACTGACTTCTTTTCCAAATGAGCTGCGCCCCCCTTTTCAAATCATTTTGCCCCGCGATGGGCGAACCCGATCGCGATTATGCCTGCCCTTTTCCTTCCTTTTCCTGCCTGCCCTTTTCCTTCCTTTTCCTTCGAGCGGGTTTGCCCAACGGCCCGCTGTCCCCTCGCTGGCGCGAGGGGCTTCTATGGGGAAGCGCACTGAGTCGCTGGTGCTGCGCGGGTTCCGGAGGAATCAGACTCCAGAAAAACGCATCCGCGAGGGGTTGCCCGTGCCGCGGAGCCAGCGTTGTTTGCAAGCGAAGCCAGGATGGCGAAGCGAATGCTGGATAGCCCACGGCGATAGCCGAGGGGCTGCGGGCGGTGGGACATCCAACGTGCCATCATGAGTGGGTTTGCCCAACGGCCCGCCGTCCCCTCGCTGGCGCGAGGGGCTTCTATGGGGAAGCGCACTGAGTCGCTGGTGCTGCGCGGGTTCCGGAGGAATCAGACTCCAGAAAAACGCATCCGCGAGGGGTCGTGACTTGCCCCGAGCCACAGCAATGCCTGCTTTTTGCCCTTGGTCTCTGGAGGCAATGTGCGCGTAATCTCACGTCATGCGCGACGCCTGGAAGACAACGAGCCGCAGACTCCTGCCTTGGAGGGCATTCCTTCTCGATGCCCGCAGCCTCGCGATCTACCGGGTCGGGCTCGGGCTGATCCTCGTCGTTGACTGCATCGAGCGCATGGCTGACCTCGAGATGATGCTCGGCCCGAGCGGCATCTTTCCGCTCGACACGATCATGCGGTACCACGGCACAGTGACGATGTGGTCGCTAGCCTTTGCCCACGACTCAACGGCCTGGAGCGGCACGGTCCTCGCGCTCGAGGGCCTCGCGGGCGCGGCACTCGCGATCGGCTGGCACACACGGATCGCCACGATCGTGGGGTGGGTCGCGGTCGTGAGCATCATCCGTCGCGGCTCGCCGGCCGTGAACTCCGGCGATGTGTGGCTTGCCTGCCAGATGTTCTGGGCGATGTTTTTGCCGTTGGGTGCGCGGTGGTCTCTCGACTCCCTGCGGCAGCCGACGCTCGCCCCGGGCATGGAGCCCCCGACCGCTGTCTCCTCGGTCGCGACCGCGGCGCTCGTGCTCCAACTCGTCGCGGTCTACCTCGGCGCGGGCCTATCGAAGTGCAACGCCGACTGGCTCTCGGGCAATGCAATGACGGTGGCACTCTCAGTCCATGACCACGGAACCCTGCTTGGCATGATGTTGGCAAGCGACGCCTGGTGGACCCGCCCCCTCCAGTGGCTTGTGATCGGTGGTGAAGTGCTGCTTCCCGTTCTCCTTCTGATAGCACCGACGCCGCGAGTCCGCGTTGGCCTGGTCGCCGTGTTCACGATCTTTCACATCGGGACCGCGATCACCATGACCATCGGCCTCTTTCCCATCGTCGGAATCGTGGCATGGCTTCCGCTGCTCCCGCGCGAGGTTTGGGGGTCGGCCGCCGCGACTGACGATGACCGCGTGCTCACACTCGGAAAGCCCGCGACCTGGGTATGTGCCACCGCGGGAACGATCGCGGCGTTGGCTTTTGTGATCAAGCTCCCACCGTGGCGATCGGAGCAGCTCCCGCTGCCGCTGGCCGTCGCGATCAACCTCACGGCGCTCCAGCAGGAGTGGGCCATGTTCGGAGGTGTTCCGTCCAGGGAGCAGTGGGTATACGGACGAGCGGTTCTCGCGGATGGCTCGGAAGTCGACATCCTTCGAAATGGTCGGCCGGTAGAACGGGACCATCCGACGGGTGGATTTACGACGCTCGCGAACCACCGTTGGCATACGTTCTTCTGGCACCTGGCAAGGCCCGACGCCAAAGTTTTCGCCGAGCCCGCGGCCCACGCGCTCGCGATGCAGTGGAACACGAGGCATGGCCCCGACCAGCAGATCGTGAGCCTCGAGATTCGCTATGGATTCAAGATGGTGGCCAGCGACGCTGCCGTGTGCGACCACCTCTTCGCTTCGTGGCCCGCCCGATCGGCCAGTGGGGAGGGGAATCTCGAACGGTTTCTGCAGTCGGCTCCTACGGCCGCGGGCGACGCCTCCGATGGGCCGTAGCTCGGTCGGATCGAGTCATTGATTGGCCGACCGAGGTACACTCACCGAAACGGTTCGGCGCGACGCACCGAACCGTCACGCGAGAGTGGCGAAACTGGCAGACGCGCTGGACTTAGGATCCAGTGCCGCAAGGCGTGCGGGTTCGACTCCCGCCTCTCGCAGTGCGCCCGCACCTACCGAATCTCACGAAGCAGGCGGGCTTCTGCGGCGCGGTCGAAGGCCACCGGTGGCACCAGCACCGGCTTCGGCACCACCGGCGTCGTGTGGGTAGCGGCCCGAACCCCGCCGTCTTCGTTTCGTTGCATCCCCTCGCCAGCCCCGACCGCAAACTTCCGCCGGGCTTTTTGTCGGATGCCTGAGTTGAAGAGGTTTTCATCCTCCGGCAGAGGCACCGAGGCCGCAGGCTCGGGGGCGGGCGGGGGCACAAAGGCCTCTGGCTCCGCAGGAGCGGCGGCCCGTGGCGAGCGCGGCGCGGGTGCCGGTGTGAGTGGTTCGGGGAAGGAAGATTCAGGTGCCGCGGCGGCTGGGCGATCATCACCTGGCTGGAGATCTTCGTTGACCGACGGTTGCATTGACTCCTGGTCTGGGCCTGGCACGGCCATGCGTGGCGGCAGCGCCGGCGTTGCTGCCCGTTCATCCGAGACGGCCACGACTCCCTGCCCCGTCCATCGTCGCCACTCGGTTCCGTAGTACCCATAGTGCTGCGGTCGGACCGGACAATAGGGTGCACATCGTCCGTCACGGCAGTCTGGATGGTGCCCGTTGTGGCCCGTGGTCCGATCGTCGCAGGAACACGCGCCGCTACGACAACTACACCGCGCCCCCCCCGCCGAAACCACATGGGGATCCTGTATGCGGCGGCTGGCAGCCTGGGAGCCCTTCTCACGGCCCGAGGGCGGCGCGGCAAGGCACACCGTGCCGAGGAAGCCCACCGCGAACACAACGGCAACGCGGCGAGGGTTGGTCGGAAGGCTCATGGGTGCAGCGAATCTCCGGCGACGCGTTCGGGAGGTGCCCCCTGGCCCGCAAGGTTTGCCTGAGCGGCAGACTCCCGTTCTTCGTCAGTATCGGCTCGACCGGCCCGCAGACTTTGCCCATATCGCGGGCTCGCGGAAGCCACGCAGCACAGTCCACCGCCGAACCGTGATGGCGAAATCCTTGCAAAGGACTGCTAAACTTCGGGTTTCAGACACCCTCCCGCCGGTCCACGCCAAGGCGTCCACTCGCTTTGGCCGGGGGCCCGGCAGCCCGCCCCCGGAGAGCTCCCGAGCCGTGCAACGGATCAATTTCAAGCTCCTGCTGGTTCTCATGGTCGGGGCCGTCGTGGCGGCCGGCGGCATCGTGCTGCTGCGCCGACTACAGATTTATCGCAATGCCGAGGGGAAACAGCAGCTCGCCAAGGAGCGGCTCGCCGAAGGGAAGGCGGCTGAGGCCCTGGATCTCCTCGGGCAGTATGTGTCTTTGCGACCTGGCGATGATGAGGCCTTCGCCGATTACTCGAAGCTCCTGCTCGGGCGAGCATCGTCCGCCAATGCCTCGCGAATCGATCGCGACCGGGCCTTCAACACTGTCGAGGAAGCTCTCCGTCGAGCCCCCGACAACGACGCCCTCCGCCTCCAACTCGCCGAGTTCGAGGTTCGGATGGGGATGGCTCCCACCGCCCTCGAGCACTTGCAGATCCTTGAGGATCGGATTGCGAAAGACACGCAGGGCACGCCGGCCGATCCAGAAACGGCCAAGCGTGTGCTACTCATCAAGGCGAGCGCCTACATCGGCATCAGTCAATATAAAGAGGCTGCGGCGATCGTTGCGAAGGCCATTGGCTACGACCTCGAGAACCGACGGTTCACGGAAGCTGCCGACACGGCAATGGCTCCCACGGACGCGTTTGTCATCCTCGCGACGATGCTCCAGGATCGAATGGCGTCTGCGGACGACGCCCGGGGCGTGCTTCAGCGCCTCGTCGAGGAACATGCCGATGATTTCCGGGCATGGGTCGCGCTCGGGAAATGGTATCACGGCCGCGGCCAACTGGAGGATGCGACCAAGGCCGTCAAGAAAGCCCGCGAGCTGGCACCAGACAACCCCGACTGCGTGTTCATCGACTACGAACTGGCGATCGCCGGCCGCGATTTTTCCGTCGCCGAGGCGACCGCGGAACAAGCGGTCAAGCAATTCCCTTCGGATGAGCGATCCTATCGCATCCTCGCCGACGTCTTCCTCCGGAGCGGTGCCAGCGAGCGCGCCGAGGAGATTCTCCTCGAAGGCGCCGGAAAAATTCCTGGGAGTCCAGCGTTGCTGCTCCAGCTCACAGACGTGCTTCTCCAGCAGGGGAAATTGACCGAGGCCGCCCAGGCGATCGCCCGGACCCGTGAGGTCATGGGCCCGATGAACCCGGCTATCTGGCTCCTCGAATCGAGGCTTCTGCTCGCGGAGCAACGATGGGCGGAAGCGAAGACCAAGCTCGAGCAATTGCGGCCGATGGCCATGGGCAATGCCGAGTTCGTGCGGCAGGTTGATATCTATCTCGGTCTGTGCCATGGCAAGCTCTCCGAGTTCGACGCACAACTCGAGGTGAATCGGCGTGTGTTGAGCGACGACCCCACCTCGGTGGCCGCCCGCGCTGGCGCCGCTGAGGCGATGATGGCGACGGGCCGAACCGATGAGGCGCGCGCGGAATTCGAGGCCCTTGCCAGGGGCCTTTCAGAAGAACAACTCACCTCGATCCCCCAGGTGTGGTATCCGCTCCTCCAACTGCGGATCGCCCGGCAGGCCGCGCTTCCGCAACGGGAGCAGGACTGGGGCGGGATCGATGGCCTTCTGACTGCCATCGCACAGAACCCTCGCGTGCCTGCTGCCCAGGTGGCTCTCCTCCGCGCCGAATCGCTCAGCCAGCGGGGTGAGATGAAGGCCGCTCGTGACCTTCTGGCACCAATCGCGAACAAGAACGCCGACCCGGCTGTATGGGCCTCGCTTGTCACGCTGGCGCTTCGCGCCGATGGCCCCGTCGAGGCCGGCAAGGTCATCGCCAACGTGCCGTCGGCACTGCGCGACTCGGCTGCCATGCTTCTCGTCGAGGCTCAGGTGGCAGCCCGCCAGCCCCACGACGCGGCGATGGCAGCCTTCGCGGCGATCGAGACTCGGGCCGCTGGCCTGGCGGTGGCAGACAAGCTGAGGGTGCTCGAATTGCTGGCGTCCATGCAGCTCGCTGCCGGGAATGCTTCGGACGGCGAGCGGCTTTGGGGAGAGACGGCCAAGCTCCAGCCTGGGGAGCTCAAACCTCGCGAGGCCATTCTGGAGTTGGCCCTCAGCTCTCGAAACCTCGAGAAGGCACGGGGCGCCATGACGGAGATCGCGTCGATCGCAGGCCCCAAATCGGCACGCACCAAGGTGGCCGAGGCCAGCGTCAAGATCCTCGAGGCGAGGGAGCTCCTGACGAAGGCCGCAGAATCAGGAGGCCGTCCATCGGACGACCTCCCGGACGACATCCGTCAGCTCCTCGACGCTGCGCGTGGACGTCTCATCGAAGCCGGGGCCGAGCGACCAGGGTGGATCCAGATCCAACTCCTGTTGGCGGATGTGGAAAACCTTCGTGGCGAGCGGTCTGCCGCCATTGACAGACTTCAGCGGGCCGTCACGTCCGGGCCTGTGAATCCGATGGTGGTCCGTCGGCTCGTGGCCATGCTCTACGCGGCGAATCGCCTGGAGGAAGCCCAACAGGCGATGGAGCGTCTGGGCGACGCGGGCATCACGGGGCTCGAGCGCATCTCTGCTGAGGTGGAACTGCGGGCAGGGAAACTCGACGAGGCCGTGGCGATCGCCGAACAGAGCGTCGCAAACAATCCGCAGAATTACGATGGCCTCCTCTGGCTGGGCCAACTGCTTGTTCGTTCAGGGCGGCTCGAGCGGGCAGGTGAGGTGCTCGAGCAGGCGACCGAGATTGCCCCTGAGGTACCCGAGGTCTGGCTCGCGGTCTTTACCCACCGCCGCATAGCGTCGAATCCGATTGGAGCCGAGCGCGCCCTCAAGAAGGCGAGTGAACTGATGGACGAGCCACGTCGGCAGCTCGCCCTGGCCCAGGGGTACGAGATGCTCGGCCGCTCCGATGAGGCCGAGCGATACCTCCGCGAGGCCGTGGAGGGCTGGCCTGAAAATCTCGACGCCGTCGGCGGGCTGGCGATGTTCGAGGCCCGGAGAGGGCGGTCGATGGAGGCCAAAGACTTGCTCGATCGCATCCTCGCGGCGACGGGCAAGGACACGGCCCCAAAGAAGGCCTGGGCTCGCCGAATGCTTGCGGAGCAGACCGCTGGCCGCGGGACGTACCGTCAGCTTGAAGAAGCGCGTGCCATCCTCCACGAGAACCGCAGTGTTGAAGGGAAGGCGGCCCCGGAAGATCTCGAGCTCGAGATCACCCTCTTGGCCCGACGTCCCGAGCCCGCTGCCTGTCGGCAGGCGCTCGGGCTCCTCGAGGAACTGGCGGCGAAGCAGCCACTCACGGCCGCCCAGCGAATGCTACGGGCCCAACTCCTGGAGCAAACCGGCCAGTGGGAAGACGCCCGCAACGCATGGGTGGCGCTCGCCGCCGCCCCGAAAACACCCCCGACCCAAGTCGCCATGCTGATCGAGAAGCTCATCGAGCATGGCGAGGCCTCGACGGCCCGCACATGGCTCCGGCGTCTCAGTCAGATATCGCCAGACTCCGCAATCACAATCGCCCTCGAAGCAAAGCTGGCCCTGCTCGAGAACAACCGGCCCAAAGCCGTCGAGTTTGCGAGAAGGCTCATGCCGGGAGGTGTCGTGCCAGAGGATGACCCGGCGCAGTTGGCCGCCGTAGGCAAGATTCTGGACGACCTCGGCTTCGCGAAGGCGGCCGACCGTGTGTTCGAGCAGTATGCCACACTCTCAGGCGACGGCATCCTCGCTCGTATCGATTTTTTAGGGCGGCATGGCCGCATCGACGAGGCCCTCGACCTCCTCGACACGCACTGGGATGCGATGTCGCTCGAACGGGCCCTGACGATGGCACTGCGCGTCGCGTCCTCCCAGACCGATGACGCATCGGCCCGCAAGGCTGCCGCCCGCCTCCGTGAGCAACTCGACAAAGCGAAAGAGGTCGACCCAGGCAGCTTCATCATCCGGATGATCGACGTGGAGCTCGCCTCGCTCGAGGGACGCGAGGCCGAGAGCGTGGGGCTCTACCGCGCGTTGCTTGCCACGACAAATCTCGAGCCCGATCAGCGAGCCATTGTGAGCAATAATCTTGCTCTCCATCTCGCCCGCGAGGAAACCGCCGAGGAAGCTCTCACGCTCATCGACGCTGCCATCGAACAGCTCGGTGCCATGTCTGACCTGCTCGACACCCGTGGGATTGTCCGTCTGGCCGTTGGTGACACCGCTGGAGCGGTCGCGGATCTTCGTGAAGCCGTGCTCGTACCATCGGCCGTGAAGCACCTCCACCTGGCGGTGGCCGAACACGCGGCCGGTGAGGAGCGAGCCGCTCGGGCAACGCTTGCACGAGCCAAGGCGGCGGGCATCGACAGCCAGCGGTTGACCGCGGCTGACCGCGAACGGCTGGATCGCTTGGTCAGGGCACTCAGCCTGCCGAAGGAACCGCAAGCCGGCAGCGGGAACGAGTGACGCTCGACCGGCCGTCAGCCGCCTTGTATCGTCTTCGCCCTTGCGAGCGCTTCCTCGGCCTCCGGAATCATGCCCGCCCGCATGCAGGCCACCGAGAGCGCCGTATAGCTAAAGGGATCCTGAGGCTCGAGCTCACAGGCCTTGCGGGCGTGCCGGACGGCATCGGCGTGTCGCTCGAGCCGTGTGCACCACGCGCCCAGCGCGGAGTGTGCCAGGGTGAAGCCTGGTTCGTCGGCGACGAGGGCCTCCATCGCTGCGACGGCTGCGGCCAGGTCGCCATCGTCCTTCAACTTTTCTGCGGCCGCGTAGCGCTCTTCACGTGTCATGCTGATTGTCTCCAGTTCCCCCGCAGTATAGGGACGACCGATGCCTCGGGAAGCCAATGGCCTGGCAAGGGGGGCGATGTGGGATGAGTACGCCTCGCGGCGCGAAACTGGCATTGAATCCCGGGCGTTCCCGAGCCGATAACCCCTCCGACCCGGCTTTTCGTTCCGGTCCGTGCATCCTGAAGGGACTCCCGTGAGCATCCATCCGTTGGCCGTCGTGAGTCCAGGCGCCACGCTTGGAGTCGGGGTCACCGTCGGGCCTTTTGCCACGATCGAGCCGGATGTCGAGATCGGCGACCGCTGCACGATCGCTGCCGGCGCGGTGATCAAGTCTGGCGTGACCGCTGGCTGCGACAACGAGATTGGTGAGCACGCCGTGATCGGGGGTGCCCCGCAGCATGCCGCCCGCCCGGCGGAGACCGGGAAGGTCGTGATCGGCGACCACAACGTGTTTCGCGAGCACGTCACGATCCACCGCGCCATGAAGCCGACAGCAACCACGCGCATTGGCAGTCACAACTACGCCATGGCCGGCGCGCATTTCGGTCATGATGTGACGGTCGGCGACAACTGTATCTTCGCCAACGCCGCTCTCCTCGGTGGGCATGTGACCGTGGAAGACCGCGCGTTCGTATCCGGAGCTGTTGCGGTGCATCAGTTCTGTCGCGTCGGACGGCTCGCGATGGTCGGTGGCCACGCCCGCGTCGTTCAGGACGTGCCGCCGTTCATGCTCCTCGACGGCCAAACGAGTTGCGTGGTGGGGCTCAACATCGTGGGCCTCCGGCGAAGTGGGCACACGAGCGACGACATCGTGGCGCTCAAGGCTGCTTACCGCGTCATCTATCGTCGCGGCCTGGCGTGGCGTGAAGTGCTCGAGGCGCTCAGCCGAGAGTTCACCTGCTCCGCCATCCAGCACCTTCGGGATTTCCTGAGCACGGGAACGCGTGGGTTTACGCAGGAGCGGCGGGCTCCTCCCGCATCGACAGCAGCCACGACCCTCAAGCTGCGTGTGCCGGATGAAGAAACCCCGACAATCCGGGCTAAGGCGGGCTAAGGGCCGGCTAAGGGCCGGCTAGGCAGACGACGCCCGCCGAGCGCGGGCCGTGCCTCGCTCAGGTGTCGTCGAGGCCGAATCGCTGGAGCTTGCGACGGAGCACCGAGCGGTCGATGCCAAGCATTTTGGCGGCCAGCGACTTGTTCTGCATCGTTGCCGCGAGCGTCCGCTCGAGGTGAACCCGCTCGACATCGGCCAGCGTTGGCCAGTCTGCATCCGTGCCATTCGCTGAATCGGCCGGCGCGAGCGGCGAAGCCGCCGATTCACCGGGCAGTTCGACGGGCCTGGCTGCGGGCGCGATCTTCGGCTCCACACGAAACACGCCCGGAAGCGATGTTGGTGACACGATGCCGCGGCTGGCGGCCATCGCCATCTGGCCGAGACTGCCGAGCGGCCGCCCCGGCTCATCACCACCGGAAATGAGCCCGGTGAGGGAGTCAGAATCGATCGTGTCGCCGGTCGAAAACATGACTGCCCGCTCGAGCACATTCTCGAGCTCGCGGACATTGCCGGGCCAGGCATACGACTGGAGGATCGCGACGGCCTCGCTGGTCAGCGCACACATCGGCATGCCGTGCCGCCCTGCAAGCTCCGCGAGATACCGATCGGCCAGAACGGGCACGTCCTCCGGTCGCTCCCGGAGGGGAATCGTACGGATCGCCACGACGTTGAGCCGGTAGAAGAGATCCTCGCGAAACCGGCCCTCGTTCACTTCCACTGCCAGGTCGCGGTTTGTCGCCGCGAGCACGCGGACATCAACGGGCAACTCGTCATGACTGCCCACGGGCACGACAACCCGCTGCTGGAGCACACGGAGGAGCTTGGCCTGGAGCTCAAGCTCCATCTCCCCGATCTCGTCAAGAAAGATGGTGCCGGCCTCGGCCGCACGAAAGCATCCGAGCGTTGAGGACGTGGCGCCGGTGAAGGATCCCTTCACGTGCCCAAACATATGGCTGGCGAAGAGTGTTCCCGTCGTGACAGCACAGTCCACCGGAATGAACGGCTTCTTGCCGCGTGGGCTACACGCGTGGATGGCCCGGGCGATGAGCTCCTTGCCGGTGCCGCTGGGCCCCATGACCAGCACGCTCGACTGGTGCGCCGCCACGAGCTCGATGGACCGCCGTACCTGATCGGCCCACGCAGAGACCCCGATGATCCGCTCAATGGCCGGCTGGACGCCGCCCACACGCGTGACCTGTCGTGGCACCGGGAGCGTCAAAGGAAGCCTCTGCGGCAATGGGTGGGAAACAGGGGAAGGGGATATACCCATCCCAAAACCGGCACCATACGTTTCAACGGGCAATAGTACCCCCTCCAAGCGATCGCGGCCAGTATTTGGCTCGGGTGAATTCTCGCTCTGTGCCGGATATTCAGGCCCCCCACCGGCACCCGGGGCGTGAAAAAGCGGCTTTTTTTGCGATCGGGCGCCCGGTCAGGAAAGATGGACAAAGATTGCAGGTGGTCCTGGGCATCGCCTCCCCTGGCCTCCCAAGCTTTTGTCCTCGCAGCCATGACGCCCCATTTCTCACTTCCCGATGCTCGCGCCGATCGGCCTGCGGTCCGCGGGAACCGCCGCCCGTGGCCTGCCTGGGTCACGGTGGCAGGCCTTGTGGCAAGCGCCGCGGTCGGCTGGCTTCTCCTCGATCGGCTCCTCGTCAACCGGCAGCCCATCGTGGTCGGCATCCTCCATTCGCAGACTGGCCCGATGGCCATCAGTGAACGGTCGATGATCGACGCCGAGGTGCTGGCACTCGAGCAGATCAACGCATCGGGAGGCTTACTCGGTCGCCCCGTTCACTGGGTGATTGCCGATGGGGGGTCAGACTGGAAAACCTTCGCCCGCGAAGCCGAGCGACTCATTCGCGAAGAAAAGGTGTCCGTGATCGTCGGCTGCTGGACAAGCGCCTGCCGCAAGGGTGTGCTGCCCGTCGTGGAGGCTGCTGACCATCTCCTTATCTATCCGATGGCGTACGAAGGCATGGAGCAGTCGCCCAACATCTTCTACACGGGTGCCGCACCGAATCAGCAGATTATTCCGGCGGTGCAGTGGTGCCACGACACCCTCGGTGCCCGCCGTTTTTTCCTCGTGGGCTCCGACTACATCTGGCCGCGATGCGTCAACGCCATCATCAAAGACCAGCTCGTCAGTCTCGGTGCCGAGCTCGTCGGTGAAGCGTATGTGCCCTTTGGCTCCACGAACGTGGCGGCCACGGCGGCTGCGATCGCCGCGGCCAAGCCAGATGTCATTCTCTCGGCCGTGCCGGGGGATTCCGCACTGCCGCTTGCCCGCGCCATCCGTGCCGCCGGCCTTGATCCCGCAACAACGCCGATGGTCACGTTCGCTGTCGGTGAGAACGAGCTGCGGGGTGAAGCGGGCGCCGAAATGGCGGGCCACTATGCTGCCTGGAACTATTTTCAGTCGATCGATCGGCCGCACAACACAGCGTTTGTGCGTGCCTTTCAGCAACGGTATGGCATCGACCGCACGACGTCCGATGTCATGGTTGCCGCGTACAACAGCGTGATGCTCTGGGCGCAGGCCGTGGGGGAAGCGGGCACGGCCGATCTTCGCCAGGTGCGAGCCTCGCTCCGACATCAGAGCCTCGATGCGCCGGAAGGCATTATCGCGATCGACCCCGATACGCAGCACACGTGGCGGCCTGTCTTCATCGGCCGCATTCGGACCGACGGGCAGGTCGACATCGTGTGGAGTAGCCGCACCGCAGTGCGTCCGATGCCGTTTCCCCTGTCGCGGTCCCGACTCGACTGGGAGGAGTTCGTCGCCGACCTCTACCGCCGCTGGGGCGACCGATGGGTCGCGCCAACCGCTTTCGAATCCGCTGCAGATCCAGGAGGCGAGCGATGACGCCCGACCTGTCTGTTGCTCCCACCATGCGTCGCTCGATTGCGGGCCGCCTGCTCTTCTGGTTTCTCGTGATCGCGCTTGTTCCCTGCGCGATCCTGACCGCTATCACCGCGAGGATTGCGACCTCGGCTCTCGAGCGATCCGTCCGCGACACGCTCGTGCAGACGGCAGCCGGCAAGGCGGGGGAGCTCGAGTCGTATGCCGGTGAGCGGGTTCGCGACGCGGCTGCCCTGGCCCGTGGCCCCACCATCGTGAAGGCCGTGCGTGACCTCACGGCCGCGGCGGCCACCACGGTCGACGAGGATGATCTTCAGAAGCTGCTGGAGCGAGTGGGGGCCGAGGCAGACTCCTACCTAACCTATGCCTCCCAGGCGTTCGGCTATGACCAGCTCCTGCTCCTGGATACGGACGGTCGCGTACTCTACGCACTCGACGATGCCATTCCGGCAGGAACGTCGATCGTCTCAGGGCCGCTTGATGGTTCGGAGCTGGCAGTCGGCTTTGATCGGGCCATGAAACTCCTCCAGTCGGATCTGGGTGGATTCCAGACGTATCAATCTGCCGAGCAGCCCCTCGCGTTTGTGACGTGCCCAGTCTTCGACAAGGGACGCCTGACGGGCGTGCTCGCCCTCGGGCTGACGCCCCAGCGGATCTGGCAAATGCTTTCGGACGTCACAGGCCTTGGTGAGACGGGCGAGATCATGACAGGCCAACTCGTCGGTGACGACGTCCTTGTCACGGCGCCTTTGGCCCATGTGCCCAACGCCGCATTCCGACATCGAATCCCTCTCAAGGCCGAACGAACCGGGGGCGTGCTCGAGGCTGCCCGTGGCAGCCGTGGCTACGGGATGCTCACCGACTACCGCGGCGCCGAGGCCGTGGCCGCCTGGTGCTACCTGCCGAGCTTTCGCTGGGGCCTTTCCGTCAAGCAGGACGCTGCCGAGGCCTTCGGCCTGGTGCGCTTCCAGCGGGTCGCGCTCATTGGCCTCTCGCTCGCGACGATCGTGGGCGTGACGCTCGCGGCGCTTGTCGTCGCCCGCACGATCTCGAGTCCCGTCCGCACGGCGATGGCAGTCGCGCGGCAGGTCGCGGGGGGTGACCTGCGGGCCACGGTCGACATCACGAGCGACGACGAGACCGGCGCCCTCCTCGATGCCATCCAAACGATGACGGGCGACCTGCGGGGCCTCATTGGCCGCATCCAACGGTCGTCGGTGGCCCTCATGAGCACGGCCACCGCCATCCAGGCGACGGCTGCCGAGCAGCAGCAGGTCATGACCGACTACGGCGCCTCGACAAGCCAGGCCGTGGCAGCCGTCAAGGAAATCTCGGTCACCAGCCAGGAGCTTGTGCGGACGATGACCGAGGTCAACGACATGGCCGGATGCACCGGCGCCAAGGCCGCCGAGAGCCGCGCCGATCTCGCTGGCATGGACGTGACGATGCGGACGCTCGCCGAGCGAACCTCGTCCTTCGGCGCCAAGCTCGCCACCATCAGCGAACGGGCCGCCACCATCAACCTCGCCGTGACCACCATCACGAAGGTGGCCGATCAGACCAATCTCCTCTCCATCAACGCCGCCATCGAAGCAGAGAAGGCGGGCGAGTATGGCCTCGGTTTCCTCGTGGTGGCCCGCGAGATCCGTCGGCTCGCCGATCAAACGGCCGTGGCGTCGCTCGACATCGAGCGGATGGTGAAGGAAATGCAGTATGCCGTCTCTGCTGGCGTCATGGAGATGGACAAGTTCTCCGAACAGGTGCGGGCCGGTGTGAGCGAGATCGGTGTGGTGTCGAGCAAGCTCGGCGAGATCATCGAGGCCGTCGAGGGCATCTCGGGCCGATTCGGCCAGGTCACCGAAGGGGTGCGAGCGCAGTCGCAGGGCGCCGAGCAGATCCGCGAGGCCATGGTCCGCCTGGCCGATGGCGCGTCCCGCACCGCCGGCGCGCTCGACGAGTTCAATGACGCCACCGTCCACCTTCGGCAAGCGGTCGGTGACCTCAAAGAGGAGGTGTCGCGGTTCACCATCTGACGCGACCGACCGGTCGTGGCGGGGTGGCGATCCAGGCAGATCGCCCATGCAACTGCTCACTTTCTCCCTTGGCGGCCACCCCTACGCGATTGAGTCGCGACGCATCGTGGAGGTGCTTCCACTGGTATCCGCGAGACCGCTGCCGCGGGCGCCTGATTACGTTCTCGGCTTCTTCACCTACCGTGGCAGCCTCGTGCCGCTCGTGGATCTCGGCGTGCTGCTCGGCGCGGGCCCGGCTGCCCCGCTGCTCAGCACGCGGGTGATCGTGGTATCGCTCGGAGAGGAGGCCCGCCCGGGCCTTCCGATCACCAGCGGCGCCGAACAGCTCGGGCTCATCGCCGAGCATGTGATCGTGATCCGGTCGGCTGACGACGCGACCGCCGTGATCCCTTCGCTCCAACTCGCGTCGGCCCCTGCCCTGGGCCGCATTCTGCGGCTCGGCGGCGAAACCGTGCAGGTGCTCGACGTTGACAGGCTTCTTCCCGACGATCTGAGAGCGGGACTGTTTCCCGCGGCGAGTCGAGAGGACAGGCCATGAGCTCAGCGGTCAACCAGCCTGCCGGTCAGAGCGTGAATGATCTTCTCGAAGCGTGGATCGGCCTCGATGCGAACACGATCGGCCCAGCCGCCATCGACCGGGCCGTGCGCGAGCGGATGAAAGCCCTTGGCATGGCCAGTCCTTCCGACTACGCGCGGCACGCCTCCGCGGAGCCGGCCGAGCGCGATCTCCTCGTCGAGGAGGTGATCGTTGCCGAGAGCTGGTTCTTCCGAGACCCGCAGGTTTTTGAGTTCGTCGCCGACTTTGCCGTCACCCGCGCCGCCATGCCCGGCCGGCCTCCACTCCGCATCCTCTCAGCACCGTCGGCCGGCGGTGAAGAGCCCTACTCCCTCGCGATGGCGCTCTTCGGTGCTGGCCTCACACCTGCCCAGTTCGAGATCGACGCAATCGACATCAGCCAACGGGCGCTGGCCCGCGCGGAAGCGGGCCGCTACTCCACGAATGCGTTTCGCAATGCCGACCTCGGGTTCCGTGATCGCTGGTTCACGGTCGAGGGAAGCCAGGCCGTGATCGACACGCAGGTGCGAGGACAGGTGCGATTCACATGGGCCAACGTCCTCGAGCCCACGTTTGCGGCAGCGCATCGCGGCTACGACGTCATCTTCTGTCGAAACCTCCTCATCTATCTCACGCCGACAGGCCGCCGACAGGTCGAACGACAGATAGAACGGCTCCTGCTGCCCGATGGCCTGCTCGTTCTCGGGGCCGCCGAGCCGCCGATCATGCAGGGCGATTGGATCCCAGCCGGGACAGCCTCGCTCTTCGCCCTCAGGCGCGGCGTGCATGCCCCGCGGCCTCGGCCCGCCACGGCTGCGCCCCGCCCAATCGCTCCACCTCGGCCATTGCCCCCTCCCGCCAAGCCACCGATTCCGTCGCCGCCCGTGCCCGACCTGGAGGACGTGCTTGCCGAAGCAGGGCGGCTGGCCAATACCGGCCAGCTCGCCGACGCCATCGCGCACGCGGAGCGTCACCGCGGGCTCATGCCACCGTCGCCCGAGCTCTTCTTCCTCATGGGGATGCTCTGGCAGTCCGCCGGCGATGCCGACCGCGCCGAGGGCTGCTTCCACAAGACGCTCTATCTCGACGGCGGCCACGAGGAGGCGCTCCTGGCGCTCGCACTCCTCGCGCGGCAGCGGGGTGATCCGGCAATGGCGGAGAAGTATCGCCAGTCGGCCGCCCGCGCGATGGCCCGTAAGGAGGAATCGCGATGATCGATCACGCAGCCGCAAGCGACGGGGCGATTGAGCCGCCGATGCCCGAGTGCTGGCGGTTCGTCGGCGTTTCCGGTGACCGCACCTGCCCTGAGCTCAAGCGGTTCATCCACTGCCGCAACTGTCCGGTGCTCGCCGAAGCAGCACGAGGATTCTTCGATCGGCCAGCTCCACCCGGCTACCTCGAGGCCTGGCAGACGGTTCTCGAAGAGCCTTTCGTGAAGCCCGACTCCGACGCCTCCAGCCTTCTCGTGTTTCGACTCCAGCGCGAATGGCTGGCGCTTCCAGCAACGATGCTCGTCGAGGTGACGCCAATCCGCCGTGTCCATTCCATCCCGCACCGAGGGGGCACGCCCCTTGCCGGCATCGTGAATATCCGCGGCCGGCTCGAGCTCTGCGTGTCGCTCCACGCTGTGCTCGGCTTGCCCGGCGGTCCGATCTCGACCGGGATCGACGGTGAGCCAGCCCGCGGGGAGGCGGGGGTGCCTCGGCTCTTGGTTGTGGAGCAGCAACGAAATCGGGCCACACACCGCTGGGTGCTCGGCGTAGACGATGTGGCAGGTGTGCAGCGGGTGCCGCGGTCGTCCCTTCGGAAGGTGCCATCCACGGTGGGCCAGGCTACGGCGCATGTTTCGGCGTCGCTCTTTGATTGGCAGGATCAATCGGTCGCGGTCCTCGACGAGGATCGGCTCTTTGACGCCCTCACCCGCGCGGTGGTGGCGTGATGGAGAACGACTGCTATGGCTGACGACCTGAGCGGATTCTCGATGCTCGAGCTCTTTCGCCTCGAGGCGGAAGGCCAGGTGAGCGTGCTCTCCTCGGGCGTGCTTGCGATCGAGGACCTCGACAAGTCACCTGCGACCGTCGAGGCGATGATGCGGGCGGCCCATTCGCTCAAAGGCGCCGCACGGATCGTTGGGCTCGATCCGGCCGTGCGGGTAGCCCACGCCCTCGAGGATGTGTTTGTGGCGTGCGGCAAGGGAACGCTCCGCGTCCGAGCCGACCATGCCGATCTTTTGCTTTCCGCAATCGACTTCTTGAGCGGCATCGCTACCGCGGATGACGCGACCGCGACCGACTCTCCGTGGGTCAGTCGGGCCGACTCGCTCGCGAAGAACCTGGAGGCCATCGCCGCCGGTGGGAGCAGTTCCCTCCCGCTGACGCCCGCGCCCGTGCCTCCAGCGACTGGGCCAGGAGCGGCAACGCCAGTCGAGACGCCGCCGCCCGAAGAGCCTCCGGGCGGAGCCCGCGCACCGGAGCAGACCGACCGGGTGGTTCGCGTGTCGGCCGAGAGTCTCAGTCGGCTCGTGGGCCTGGCCGGTGAAGCCCTCGTGGAAACGCGGCAGTTGCGGCCCTTTATTGACGCCCTTCATCAGCTCCGAAGCTCCCAAGTTGAGCTCTGCGACACGCTCGCGGCCGTCGATGAAAAACTCGAAGGCATGGCCGCCGACGCGGTGCCCTCGATTGCCGCCACCATCGCCACGCTCCGTGAGCGGGCCGACGCCACGCTCGCTTCCCTGACGAGACACACCGAAGACTTCGACGGGTTCGCCCGTCGCAACGAGGACCTTTCGAGCCGGCTTCATCATGAGGTGATCACGAGCCGGATGCGACCGCTCGCCGACGGCATCCGTGGCTTTCCGCGGCTCGTCCGCGATCTTGCCCGCACGCTCGGCAAGCAGATTCGCTTCGAGGTCATCGGTGACCAGACCGGTGTCGATCGGGACATCCTCGACAAGCTCGAGGCCCCGCTGTCGCATCTCATTCGCAACGCTGTCGACCACGGGATCGAAGACCCCGCCACCCGAGCCGCCGCTGGCAAACCGGAAGCGGGAACCATCCTGCTCGAGGCGAGGCATCGGGCTGGGATGCTCCATCTGCGGCTCTCCGACGATGGCCGCGGCATCGATATCGAGCGACTCCGAAAGAAAGCCGTGGCACGCGGTCTCGTCACCGAGGCCGTTGCGAGCCAACTCGGCGAGCTCGAGCTCCTCGAGTTCCTTTTCCTTCCTGGGTTCTCCACGAAGGATCAGGTCAGTGAGATTTCCGGTCGTGGCGTCGGTCTCGACGTCGTCCAGAGCATGGTGAAGGGCGTCGGCGGCAGCGTCCGCGTGACGACGCAGCTCGGCGTTCGCACCGTCTTCACGCTCCAGCTTCCGATCACGATGTCGGTGATCCGGGCGCTGCTCGTGCGGATCGCGGGCGAGCCCTATGCCTTTCCGCTCACGCGGATCGATCACATTCTCCCGGTGCCTCACGACCGGATTCGCACGATCGAGGGTCGTCAATTTTTTGATCACGACGGCACCGCGATCGGGCTCGTGCAGGCGAGCCAGGTGCTCGACCTTGCCGGGCCAGCGCCGGCCGACCCGATGCCGGTGGTCGTGGTCAGCGACCGCGGTCAGCAATTCGGCATGATCGTCGACGCGTTTCTCGGGGAACGGGATCTCGAAGTGCGGCCGCTCGATCCTCGCCTCGGAAAAGTGCCCGACGTGTCGAGTGCGTCGCTGCTCGAGAACGGCGATCCGGTACTCATCGTTGATGTCGAGGATCTGGTGCGGAGCATCGACAACCTCCTGTCGGGGCGGCGGCTCTCGCGAGTGGAATTCGAGCAACTCGCCACGGAGTCCCGGCCCCGCAAGCGGATTCTCGTGGTAGACGACTCGATCACCGTGCGGGAGCTCGAGCGGCAGCTTCTCCATTCTCGCGGCTATGCCGTGGACGTCGCGGTGGACGGCATGGACGGCTGGAACGCGGTTCGAGGCACGCCTTACGACCTCGTCGTCACCGACGTCGATATGCCGCGGATGGACGGTATCGGGCTCGTCTCACTCATCAAGGCCGATCCGGTTCGCCGCGAGATCCCCGTCGTCATCGTGTCGTACAAGGATCGCGAGGAGGACCGGCTACGTGGGCTCGACGCGGGTGCCAACCGCTACCTCACAAAGAGCAGTTTCCACGACGAGACCTTCCTCGATACGATCGTGGATCTCATTGGCGAGGCCTTCTAACAACATTTGAAACCGTCGGTACCTTCACTCCGGCTCAAGCATTTTGTCGATGACAGAAACGAGATCGTCTACGGTCATGCTGGTTTGATCGACCTTCGCGTCGATCGTGAGCGCACACTGCTGCGGACGGGGGAGGTTGTCCGCGAAAACCTGCCCTTGCAAGCTCGACTCGCCACTTTCGGCGATTCCCAGGAAAAACTTGTCCGTCCAAACCTGTCGGCCTGGCTGGAGGGAACCGCAGTCGATCTCGATTTTCGTGACTGAATCGTCCGTCCTGATGGACACGTCACCTGGTTCGCGGACTCCCGGCGGCGGGTGAATAGACCGACGCGACGCGGCCAGGGCGCTTTCTCTTGGCGATGGCGGGTGCGGTGCCTTGGACTCCGCAATCACTGAGACGGCCCCGTCGGGTCGCACGAGGATCTCAAGGCGCACACCTATGGCAGGGCACTCTCCGGCATTGGTCACAACGAGCCGAACGGACTTGTACTTCCGTTTGAAGGCCAGGAAGTCTGCGCATTCTCGATAAAACTGTGGGTTTGTTTGGTTGTGAACGTCAAGCCCGCGCATGGGAATATCGATCACATGCCCCCCAGGAAGCCTGACCGGCGGAGGGCGATCATCGTACTTCGGGAGTTCAGCGGGATCTGGCATTCGGCAGCATTCCGCTGACCATTCAATCCGATCACCCAGGACTTCATCCCGTTCGGGATCGGCACATTCGATTCGAAGCGACGCTGCCTCGGGCCTCGATTTGATGGTGCTTCGCATGTGTGCGATCCCGTTCGGGATCGGCGGGTGTCGTCGGATCCGTTGAACTGCCTCGGCGCACGTAGACGCGTTCCTTCTCCAGCTTGCCGTAGCTTTTCTTCAGGTAGACAGGTCGCTCTTGCTCATCGATGCGGATAATCCCGACTGATTTGCCCTCACACTCGAAGGCTTCGTAGTGGAAGTGGACAGGGCGATTCGTGAGACTCCTCACAAATTGCTGGAGCGAGTGATCCGCAAGGTGTTCGCCCGATGCAATGCCTATGACTTCGGCGCGCTGGCCTCGCACGTCTTTGACGCCAATCAGGATGTACGCCGGCGACCGGCGCCAGGCGTTCGCGAAGCCGAGGATGTCTTTCAGTAGTTTGGATTTTTCCTCTTCCGTCGCTTTTGCAAACGAGTACTGTGCCTGCTTGAAATCGAGAGTGGTACTTTCCTCTTCATGCAGCAGTCGCTCAAACAGATCGTCGTCCATGAGATGCTCTCGGGGGTACCCATTCAGGCTAGCCGACGAAGCCAGCAGTCTCGCGGGTTTCACGACGAGCCAGCGTTCGCGTGCTCGGCGAGGATGTCTTCAACGTCGTCTGGCGTCGTAGAAACGGCCCACGCCCAGCGGCCAAAGCCGCCATGGGCGTTCACAGCATCGACCCACTCGGCGAGGTATTCATGTTTTGCCTCGGCTTCCTCGTCAACCTTCCCCTTGGTTTCGAGAATGAGCGTCACGCCGTTCACCAGTCGCACGAGGAAGTCCGGCCGGTAGCGACGCCGGGCACCCCGAAACACGTACCAGATGTCGAACCCGAGGTGATCGTTCTTCACCCAGGCCTGCACGAGGTCGCTCCGCTCGAGCGTGAACGATTCGCTCGCCTCCCAGGTGCTGTCGAACGTCGCTGGGCTCACATGCGAATGGAACGTGGGCTGGCATGGCCGGGCGGTGTACCACGGGCTCATGTCGGCCGTGCCCCGCACCGGATGCTCCGCATCAAAGACCGGCTGGCGCTGGGCCGTGTTCTTCTGCCGGATCGCGTTCCAGAAATGCGAGATGATCCGGTTCATGTTGAGCATCAGCATCAGCCGCCGCTTGGTGGGAATCTCGGCATACGCCTGCGGCCGCATCTGAATTTTGTCTGATGCCAGAAACTGCTCGGTCAATTGGATCAACTGCGAAACGAGCACGTCTCGCCACTCCGATTGCCGAAGCGTTTCGCCCGACCTGGCCACCGACGCATCGGGCAGCACATGGCCAGTTGCGGTGGGCGAAGAAGGCAGCGGCTCTACCGGCCCGCTCGCGCCGATCGGCACGACATCCGGCACGCCACCGGTCACAGCGGGCACCGCCTCCAGCGTAAACGGCCCCGTCACCCTTGCCTTCGAGCGATCCAGCTTCGGCTGGTCGTAGAGCGTTTCCTGATCGGCGTATTTTGAGATGGCCGCGTCGATCTCCGCGCGGGTCATGCCCTCGTGGATGTCGGGGTTATTGGCAATCGAACCGAGCGTGACGTGCGGCACCGTCTTGTAGACAAACCCGCCGCCGACGCCCTCGTTTGGCTTCGCGAGCGTGTAGTAGTCGAAGAGCGACGTCATGAGCCGCTGCTTGGCGAGGGTGACGGCCACCCGCGACGTGTCGCACGTGATCCACCGCCGCCCCCACTGCTCGGCCACGTAGGCGGTTGTGCCCGAGCCGCACGTCGGGTCGAACACGAGGTCGCCCGGGTCGTTCGTCATGAGCATGCAGCGAGTAACGGCCTTCACGTCGGTTTGAACCACGTACACTTTGCCGGCGACGCCGACGTTGTCTGCCCAAATGTTTGGCAACTCTTTCACTGGGTAATCAGCCAAAAACAGCTTGTATCGCAGGGAATTCTTTGTCGCGTATAAGCGCCCAGCGTGGCTCAGCTTCTTCATGCCAGGAAGATTCGTCTTCCAGCTCTTTCCGGCCGTGGGTGAATACGGACGGCCGTTCCATGAGTAGTCGAACACACAAGACTCGGTACGGCCCGAAGAGGCGAGATCAAGACTGGTGAAAATTCGTGCCCCTGCTGGAAGTACTGATGGGTTCGATCGCTCCGTCGGCTGGAGAGATCGCGACGTTCCATCCGGCAATTCAACGAGTGAGAATTGCGCTGAATCAGCCGCGGATTGCTCTTCGAACAGCTTTCGATATTTCGTCTGCCCGTCGGCACATCGTTTGCCATACCACAAGATGTAGTCCGCAACACCGGGTAAATACTTTGCTCGCAGCGGTATCTTCGTCTGGAACGTAATCAGCCCGCCAAAGTTGTTGGCGCCGAAGATTTCATCAAGCAATTCCCGGCTGTGATGCAGATTCTCATCCCCGATCTGCACGAACACGCTGCCTGACTCGGTGAGCAACTCTCTCGCCAACAAAAGTCGGTCGCGGAGGTATGTCAAATAGCTGTGGATTCCCAGTTCCCACGTATCGCGAAACGCCTTGAGGGTTTCGGGTTCTTGGGTGAGATCCTCGTCCGCATCCCGAACTTCGCGGCGGTTCACGAACGGTTGAAAATTTGATCCGTAGCGGATGCCGTAGGGTGGGTCGATGTAGATCATCTGCACCTTGCCGGCCATGCCCTCCTTTTCCAACAGTGAATTCATGACGAGCAACGAATCGCCGGCAACCAGACGGTTCTTCCAGCCGAGTGGCTTTGAGTGGTTGTAGAAATCGATGGCGTCGCGGAGGGGCGGGTTTTCCTCGCGGGCCTCAAACAAGGAAAGCTGTCGTGTGGTGGTGGGCTTGGCGGGTTCGGGCGTGCCACTGACGACGCGGTCGCCGTTGGTGCGGACCGCTCCAATAATCGTCTTGGGGTCGATTCACTCGTGGACGTGGAGCGACACCGTCGGAATCTCAAAGCTTGTGCGTTCGGCCTTGCCGGCCCAGACGAGTTGCGGATCGAGGTGCGGGTCGTAGGCGTAGGTTTTGCGGGGCTCTTCGACGGGGTCGGTATCGGGCGTGACGAGGCCGACGGGCGGGTTATTCACGCGCTGCTTGTCGGCGTGCGAATACGACTCGATCCGCTTCTTCGTCGTGGAGGCCCGTGCCGACTTCTCCGCTCGCTTCTTGGCTGCCTTCTTCTTCGCCACGTCGTTTGGTTTCCCTGGCACGATGGACACTGGAACCCGCGTGAGAATACGCCGCCCGGGGGGCTCTTGCCCACCCGGCCACGCTGGACATGGCCATGACGGCGACTCCCACAAGGTAGTGGACGTCGGTTCATGCATCCGCTACGCTCGCTGGCCGACTCGCAGGGGGGCCCCGCCCCCGTCGCGCCGCACCTTGCTGCTGCAAAGCCATGCCAGACACGACTGCCTCCAAGCCGGACCCGATCAACCAGGCGCATGACGCCGATTGCGAGCTCATCATCGGGCTCGTCGGTGCCACGGGGACCGACCTCAATCGGGTCAGCGAACTTCTCAAGAAACAACTTGGTCGCACGGGATATGCGGTCGAGGTTCTGAAGATATCGGAGGAAGTGATTCCCGAGTTCGGCGAAGTCATCTTAGATGCAGCGAATTCCTACGATCGCCTGGACAAGTTGATGACCGCGGGCAACCGAGCCCGAGAAATAGCCAAGGATGATTCCGTGCTTGCCTTGGGGGCGGCGGCCCGAATCGCAAAGAGGCGAGAGCTCGCCGGAGAGCCTCCCACGCCTGGGCCAATCCTGCGTCGCGCTGTCATCGTGAACTCCCTGAAGCGGCCCGAAGAGGTAGAGCGTCTGCGGCAGATCTACCGGAATGGCTTTGTGCTCTTGGGCGTTCACGCCGGGGCGACCTACCGGCGGAACGCGCTCGTCGAACAGGGGATGACTCCCGAACAGGCAGATGACCTGATTACCCGAGACGCCGATGAGCGACAGGAGCCGCACGGCCAGCGTCTCAACAAGACTTTCTATCTGTCTGATTTCTTCATTCGACTCGACAAGGGCGAGGAGAAGACGCGAGGCGAGCTCAGGCGGATCGTCGAGCTCCTCTTCGGGCACCCGAATCGCACACCGACCTTCGACGAATACGCGATGTTCTTCGCGTTTGCAGCGGCGCTTCGATCGGCCGATCTGTCACGCCAGGTCGGCGCGGTGATCGCACGTGACGACGTGATTCTGGCGACGGGAGCCAATGACTGCCCCCGAGCGACGGGCGGGCTTTATTGGCCGATCGAAGATGGCGGGCGAACCGCTGATGAACCTTCGGGCCGTGACTACCTGCGCGGTGTTGACTCGAATGCTGCCGAGCAGAAGAAGATCGTCGAAGCCCTTGTGACGCTCGGATCCCGACATGGTCTGGACGAGACGGTTCTGCGGAGTGTTCTGCGTTCTCCACCATCGCCGATCGGCGATTTGACGGAGTACGCCCGAGTCGTGCACGCCGAGATGGACGCCATCACGTGCTGTGCACGGAACGGCATATCGGCAGCCTGGGCAACGATGTATTGCACGACGTTTCCGTGCCACAACTGCGCCAAGCACATCATCGCAGCCGGGATCAATCGCGTGGTCTTCATCGAGCCATACCCCAAGAGCAAGGCTCTGGATTTCCACCCCGATGCGATCGTGTTCGATTCCCGCGACGAAGGAGATCGGAAGGTCTTGTTCGAGCCGTTTTTCGGGGTCGGACCACGCCGATTCTTTGACCTGTTCTCCATAAATCTGTCGAATGGATACGATGTCGTCCGAAAACACCAGGACACCGGTGAGGCAAAGTCGTGGGACCACAAGTCGTCTCGGCTTCGACTTCAGATGCTGCCATCGTCCTACCTCGTGTTGGAAGGCCAAGCCGCTTCGATGTTTGAAGAGAAGTTGCAATTAGGAGGAATCTCAAATGGACCAACGCCAACTGACTCATCTACGACCTGATCCAGCGTTCCAAGAGTTTCTCGCCCGAGCAAGTCTCTACGTGGCGTCGATGCCGTCGTGGCAGCAGGGAAACCTCGAAGCCAGCTCGCGGGCGACAACTCTGGCCCCCCGACCAGTGGTCGAGGCAGAGCACAGCGAGGCTTCTCCGTCCGTGGAAGGTCGAACGTGACGCGGGCCGGTTGGCGGCTCTTGCAGCAGTAAACGGACGAGGATGCCGAAAGGCTTGGCCAAGCATGTCGACTCGCTCGGCTCGACGTCACCGTAGCGTCGCGCCCGCTGCCGCGCGGTCATCCGGGCTGTAGAACGGCATGGCCGCAGAGCGGGCACACCTCGGGCGGCCTGCCGTCGAGCGACGGCACCAGCATCGCCGAGCACTTCGGACAGGGTGACGGAAGCGACAACGGCGGTGGCGGAGTCCGTGGCGACCGCATTGTTTCACGGACGAAGCGGTGTTCCTTCGGATCATGCCAGAGACGGTTCCGAGCGCCCTGGGCATCCGCGAACTCGATGGCCTCGTCGAGATTCAATCGGGCGATGAGCTGCGGCATGTCGGCGGACGAGAAGCCCATTTCCCCGAGCAGGTCGTCGAGATTGCATTGCACCTGGCTCATCTTCAGGTCGAACGGGCGATCACTCCGCGGGATGATCCGGAAGTGAACCTGCTCGTAGGGACCGACAAACACGTCGGCGTGGCCATCAAACCGCTTCCACTGCTTGGCGACCGACGCGGCAAGCGACGCGAGCTCCTCCGGGGGAAGCTCGTCGCCGAACCGTTGCCGCAAATACTTTGCCGCTAATTCCCGGTAGCTTGTGCGTTCGGGAGCCGCCGTGGGGCTCGCGGTCAGAACTTCCACGCCACACGTGCCCTCACGGGGATTCACCCAGAATCGACAGGAGCCGCCGTCGATCGTCGTGACCTCGGCACTCTGGCCACGGTTGAGCTGATCGGTGAGGTCGGGGACTTCGTCGGGGTCGATGTTTCGCCCCCGGATTTGCGCTCCGAGCCAATGCTTCGGCCCCGGGGCGGGTTCGACACTCGCGTTTCCGAGGGGTGTGAGCCCGAGATTGACGCAGAGGGCTTGCTCGCCGAGGAACAGGACGGCCCGACCGTCGTAGGTTGCCCACTGCCGAACCAGTGACGTGACAAGCTCGGTCTTCTCGCTCTCGTAAAGGTCATCGCCGTCGATGAGCTTGCTGATAAAGTCCTCGGCGAGGGCGCGCAGGGCGCGGGAGTCGATCTTCTTGTCGTTCTGCATGGCCTTATTCTAAGCGCATCGAATCACAAGCGTGAAACAGGGAGAAAAGACCACGAACCGGCCAACGGCGGATGACGGCTCTGGCCGATCGTGTTCCCGGATGGTCCAATCTTTGCCATGCGGATCGCGATCGTCAACGACATGCGGGCAGCGAGCGAGGCGCTCCGTCGCGTGGTCGACAGTCTGCCGGGCCACGAGATCGCCTGGACCGCCGCAAACGGCGTGGAGGCCGTCGCGAAGGCGCGGCAGGATCGGCCCGATCTGATCCTCATGGATCTCCTCATGCCCCATCTCGACGGGGCCGAGGCCACGCGGCAGATCATGGCGGTCGCCCCCTGCGCCATCCTCGTGGTGACAGCGACCGTGAGCGGCAACATGCCGCTGGTCTACGACGCGATGGGACATGGCGCCCTTGATGCGGTCGATACGCCCACGCTCGGTCTTGGTGGCGAGATGGGCGGAGCCCGGGCACTCGCCGAGAAGATCGGCATCATTGCAAGAATCGTGGGCAGTACCAGGGTCACCCCGAAGCGACCCGCGCCGCAGGCATCGCTTCCAAGGCTCCTGGTCGTGGGAGCTTCAACCGGTGGCCCCAAGGCGCTCTGCGATCTTGTCATGCCGCTTCCGCATGACTGGAACGTCGCGGTGGTGATCGTGCAGCATGTCGACGTGACGTTCGCTGCGGGCCTTGCAACCTGGCTCGGCGACCGCACGGGCAGGCCAGTCCGTGTCGCGTCAGCAGGCGACGTGCCGAAGGCGGGCGACATTCTCATCGCAGGCACCAACGACCATCTCGTGCTTACGCCGCAACGCACGCTCGAGTACCGCGTCGAGCCGAAGCAGATTTTCTTTCGCCCGAGCGTCGATGTCTTCTTCGAAAGTGTGGCGGCTCACTGGCCGCAGCCTGGAACAGCGGTCGTGCTCACCGGCATGGGCCGCGACGGCGCCCTTGGGCTTCTCACCCTTCGCCAGAAGGGCTGGCACACCATCGCCCAAGATGAAGCCACAAGCGTCGTCTGGAGCATGCCCAAGGCCGCCATCGAAGCCGGCGCCGCAGCCGAGGTGCTCCCCATCGGCCGCATCCCTGCCGCGGTCATCGATCACGCCATGCGCGGCTGAAGCGGACGCCCCAACGCCTGCGGTCCCCATGCACCCCGTTTCGGAGGAAACGGATTCCCCAACGCGTCCCGCATAGCTCTTGCGGACGGGCTTGCCGCCTCGTGGCACGGATCTGGCCTCCGCGGTAGGATTCTTTTTGTAGGTCCGGGTGCGGAAGTTCACTCCCTGCTCAGGAGATCCCGCCGTGACTCGCATGGCTGCTTCGCGAGGCTGCTCCTCATTTCGCTCGGCTGGCGTCGGCCGACGAGAGTTTCTCCACGTCGGATCGCTCACCGGTCTCGGCCTCTCGCTGGGTGGCCTCTTCCGGATGCAGGCCGCGCAGGCCGATGCCAAGTCGTTTGCCCACTTCGAGGGCACGGCCAAGAGCATCATCCATATTTGGCTTCCCGGCGGATGGGCCCAGCAGGAGACGTTCGACCCGAAGCCGCTTGCGCCAGTCGAGTACCGAGGCGACCTCGGAGCAATCGACACGAAGCTCACTGGCGTGCAATTCAGTGAGAAGGTCGTTGCCATCGCCGGGATCGCCGACAAGATCACCGTCGTGCGGTCGATGACCCACGGCGAGGCGGCCCACGAGCGGGGCACGCACAACATGTTCACGGGCTATCGACCGAGCCCTGCGGTCACGTACCCGAGCATGGGAAGCGTGGTGTCGCACGAGCTCGGATCCCGGGCAAACCTTCCCCCGTACGTCTGCATTCCGGGGCTGCCCGCGCCCGATGCTCAGGCGGGCTACCTCGGCAGCGGCTTCGGCCCCTTCGCCGTTGGCTCGGACCCCGCCGCCGACAACTTTTCAGTGCGGGATCTCACGCTCCCGGGCGGCGTCGATGCAGCCCGCTTCGCGACGCGCCAACGTCTCCGCGAGTCGGTCAGCCGTCACTTCCAACGGCTCGAAGATGGCGGTTCGATCGCGGCGATGGATTCGTTCTACGAGCGGGCCTACGCGCTGGTGAGCTCCGCCGAGGCTCGCGCCGCCTTCGACATGAAAGCCGAGCCCGATGCCGTCCGCAACGAGTACGGCCGCCATCCTGCCGGCCAGCGGATGCTCCTTGCGCGACGGCTCGTCGAGGCGGGGGTGCGATTCGTGACGCTTTCCTACGGAAGCTGGGACATGCATCAGCGGCTCCTCGACGGGATCACGTCGACCCTGCCCCCTTTCGACCAGGCGTTCGCGGCGCTTGTCACCGACCTGGAACGCCGCGGCCTCCTCGACTCCACACTCGTCATCGCATCGAGCGAGTTTGGTCGCACACCACGAATCAACAAGGACGCTGGCCGCGATCACTGGCCGAAGGTCTTCAGCATTCTCATGGCCGGCGGAGGGGTGAAGAAAGGCTTTGTTTTTGGTTCGTCGGATGCGATAGCAGCCGAGCCGCAAGACAATCCCCTGTCGGTCGCGGATCTCGCCACGACCGTGTACCACTGCCTCGGCATCGTCGCCGACAAAGAGCTCATGGCGCCGGGCAACCGGCCCATCGAGATCGTCGATGGCGGGACGGTGCGGAAGGAGCTCCTTGTCTGATGTCGCCCGGCTCCCGCCACGACTCCCCTGATGGTCGCCTGCCATGACCTCGACGCGTCGAGCCGTCGTGCTTCTCCTGGCAGGCCTCGTCGCTGCCAGCGGACGCCTGGCCGCGGCGACGCCGGGCATTGTGAAGATTGAGCCACCCGGAGCAGCGAGGGACACGACGGTTGATGTTCGGCTTCACGGCCAAGGCCTGGTCGACCCGCAGGAGGTGTTCTTCGAGGACGGTCGGATCGAGGTTGTCTCGGTCGAGGGCGTCGATCCAAGGACCGTCAAGGCGACGCTCCGGGTGCCCGCCGACTGTCCAACGGGGCCGCACCACCTTCGGATCCGAACGAAGACAGGTCTGTCGGAGCTTCGCTCGTTCCGCGTCGGCATCTTTCCGCACGAGCCGGAGATCGAGCCGAACGACATCGGCAACGCGAAACTCTTGTCATTCCCGCGGACGATCACCGGGGTCATCAAGGCCGAGGATGTTGATTCGTTCACGGTCACCCTGCCGGCTGGCGGCCGAATCGCCGTGGCCGTGGATGCCATCCGGCTCGAGCAGCAGATGGTCGACCCGCACCTCGAAGTCGTCGATGCCCGTGGCTTCGTCGTGGCCTCCTGCGACGACCATCCGCTCATGGCCCAAGACGCGATGCTCGCGACCACCGTGCCCGACGCAGGCGAGTATGTCGTGCGGCTTCGCGAGAGCGCCTACGGTGGCAACGACAACGCCGTCTACCTCCTGCACATCGGGGATTTCCCGGTGCCGTTTGTCGCATGGCCTCCTGGGGGAGCGCCCGGGTCGGAGATCGATGTCGAGTGGATCGGTGATCCGGCTGGCCCCATTCGAGAGCGCGTCACGCTCCCGGCGAGCGTTGGGGTCGATGGCCTGGTGGAGATTCCTCCCTCCCGCGATGGCAGCGTATCGCCGATCCCGGTTCCGCTTCGGCTGTCGGCACTCTCGGCCACTCGTGAAGAGGAGCCCAACGACAATCCGCGTGCCGCGACGCGAGCGACGGCGCCGGCTGCCCTGGTGGGCCGGCTCGACAAGGAAGACGACGTCGACTGGTTTCGGATCGAAGCTCCCAAGGGCACCCGCTGGCATGTGCGGTCGTGGGGGCGGAGGATCGGGTCGCCAATCGATCTCGTCGTCAACGCCCACCGCGACACTACCAAGCGGGAACGGATCACGGGCAACGACGACTCGGAAGGGCCAGACAGTGCCCTTCAAGTCACGGTGCCCGAGGAAGGCTCGTTCCTGATTCGCACGAACGACCATCAGAAGCGTGGCGGCCCGGCTTTCATCTACTGGCTCGAAGTGGAGCCCGTCGCACCCGAAGTCCATGTGTCGGTGCCAGTCGGCCGCCCCAACTCGCAGGAACGGCTCGTCGCCGTCGTGCCTGAGGGCAACCGCACGGCGATCGTCCTGACTCCATCCCGCGCCGACTTTAGAGACGCCGTTCGTGTCGCGATCAACGACCTCCCGGCTGGCGTCTCGGCGACGGTACCTGATGTCGCCCCGAACGCCCCGGCCACGCTTGCTGTCTTCGAGGCTGCCGCCGAGGCCACGCCCATGACCGTGATGGCCGGGGTGCAGGTGACTGCCATCGACGATGGCCACGTGGTGGGAGGGCTCCGTCAAAAAACGGACCTCGTCTTTGGCCCGAACAACGCGGCCTACCGCGTCGCGAAGACGAATCGACTCCCCGTGGCAGTCGTCGAGGCAGCGCCGTTTCGCGTCGAGCTCGAGCCTCCCGCGGTACCGATCGTCCGCCGCGGGTCGCTCGAACTTCGAGTGACGATCGAACGGCTCAACGGCTTCGACGGCCGTGTGCGATTGTTCTTCCCGTTTCGGCCGCCAGGCATCGGGGCTGCGGCAAGCATCGACATTCGCGAAGACAAGACGGAGGGGACGTATCTTCTGAACGCCTATCCCGACGCCCCCGTGGGCGAATGGCAGGTGGCCGTGACGGCAACAGCGTTGTCGAAGGCCAACCCGCGAGGCGATGGAGAGATGCTCGTCGCAAGCCGGCTGGTCGCGCTCCGAGTGGCCGAGCCCATCGTCGAGCTCGCCGCCGAGCCTGTGAGTGTCGAGCAGGGACGTCATGCGACCATCATCTGGAAAGTGACAAAGCCCGGTGAGTTTCCAGGCATGGCCACGGTTCGACTCCTCGGCCTTCCCGCTCGTACCGAAGCCCCCGATCTCGAATTGGCCGCCAACGCAACGGAGATCGCCTTCCCGGTGAAGGTCGCGGGCGACGCGCCCGTGGGCCCACACAAAAACATCTTCTGCGAATACCGCGTGCCGGATGGGGAACATGGGATCGTGCATGCTTCCCCGCCGACCACCCTGCGAATCGACCCGCCGCTGCCGCCCGAGGAGAAGGGGCCATGAGGATTTTCGTAGCTCGGTGGCTCCTGTCGAGCGTGGCACTGTTTGTCTCGCTGTCCACGATTGGCCACGCGGCCGGATTCGATGCTGTGGCAATCGAAGCTTTTCCCCCGCGGGTGCAGCTCGATTCGGCCCGCGACTCGCAACGGGTTATTGTCCGGGCCCGCGCTGCCGATGGCCGCACGCTCGACATCACATCCGATGCCGCGATCACACTCTCGAACATGGCCATCGCCACGATTGATCGCTCCGGCGACGCGGTGATCCTCAAGCCGACGTCCGATGGCGAGGGCATGCTCGGTATCACGCATGCTGGCCACGCCGTCGAGATCCCAATTCGTGTCGTCTCCGCGAGCACGCCGGCGCCGCTTTCGTTTCGGCTCGACGTGATGCCGGTCTTCGCGAGGGCCGGCTGCAACATGGGGAGCTGCCACGGCGCCGCCCGCGGCAAGGACGGATTCAATCTCTCGCTTTTCGGGTTTGATCCGGCCGGAGACTACCACCGGCTCACCCGCGAGATGCCCGGCCGTCGCATCGACCTGGCGAGCCCCCGGGAAAGCCTCGTGGTGCTCAAGGCGGTAGGAGGCGTGCCGCACACCGGCGGCAAGCGATTCGAGCCCGACAGTGAGCTTGCGGATCGGCTTGTTCGCTGGATCGAGGCCGGTGCCGCTGACGATCCCGGGCCTGATCCGGCGGCGAGCGTGCCGCGGCTCGAAGGGCTCGACCTCTATCCGCCGTCATCGCTTCTCGAAGGAGAGAAGGCGACGCAGCAGCTCGCGGTCGTAGCCCGCTTCGCCGACGGCACCGATCGCGACGTGACCGACCTTTGCTGGTACTCCACGAACAACGACCGGAGCGTCATCGTCTCTCCTGACGGGCATACCACCAGCGGGAACCGTGGGGAGGCCTTTGTGATGGCGCGGTATGCGACGATCACCGTCGGGGTGCCTTTCGCCGTGATCCCGGCGCACCTCGAGTTCGCTCCCACCGATGAGCCGCCGCTTCCTGGCGCGACCGAGGGGGCCAAGGCGATTGATGACCTCGTGGCCGCCAAGCTCGAGCGGCTTCGCATCACCCCATCGCCCGTCTGTGACGACGAAACGTTCCTGCGGCGCGTGACGCTCGATCTCATCGGCCTCCTGCCAACGCCCGCGGAACGAGCCGCCTTTCTGGGAGACTCCTCGCCCGACAAGCGAGCCCGCATGGTGGACCAGCTCATGGCCCGCAAGGAGTTCACCGAACTGTGGGTGATGCGGTGGGCCGAGATCCTCCAGATCCGGTCGCAGGGGAATGACAGCCCCAAGGGTGCGATTCTCTATCACCAATGGCTCGACCGTCGGATCGCTGCCAATGAGCCTGTCGATCGGATGGTCCGTGATCTCCTCACCGCATCGGGCGGCACGTTCGACAACCCGCCAACGAACTACTTCCAACTCGAGCGCGACACGCTGAAGCTCGCGGAGAACGTCGCCCAGGCCTTCCTCGGCATGCGGATTCAGTGTGCGCAGTGCCACAACCATCCGTTCGACCGCTGGACGATGGACGACTACTACGGCTTCGCGGCCTTCTTCACGCAGATCGGCCGCAAGCGGGCAGCCGACCCGCGGGAGACGATCATCTTTGATTCAGGTGGGGGCGAGATGCTGCACCCGCTCACGAAGCAGCCGACGCCGCCGAAGTTTCTGGGTGGTGTCGCGCCCACCACCTCTGGCATCGCAAGGCGCGCGGCACTCGCCGCCTGGATCACCTCGCCAGACAACCCCTTCTTTGCGAAGCACATCGCGAACACCACATGGAGGCACTTTTTCGGACGCGGCATCATCCACGAGCCCGACGACGCCCGCGTGAGCAACCCGCCCTCCAATGGCCCGCTCCTCGAGGAGCTCGGTCGTCGGTTCATCGCGTCGGGCCAGGATTTTCGGCTTCTCGTTCGCGACATCTGCACGTCACGGACGTATCAGCGTTCATGCGAGCCGAACGCGTCGAACCGGTTCGACGAGACGAACTTCTCGCATGCCTCCGTTCGCCGCCCCCGCGCCGAGATCATCCTCGACGTGCTGGCCCAGGTGACCGAGACAAAGAACAAGTTTCCCGGGCTCCCGCTCGGAGCCCGAGCCGTGCAGGTGGCCGACGGCCGGACCAGCACCTACTTCCTCACCACGTTCGGGCGCGCCACCCGCGAGAACGTCTGTAGCTGCGCCGTGAGTATGGACCCGAGCCTCTCTCAAGCACTCCATCTCGTGAACGGCGATGCGGCCAACGCCCGGATTCGGCAAGGGAACATGATCGGCCGCATGCTCGACGAGGGCCACACGCCCGGCGACGTCATCGATGCCCTCTTCGTCCGATGCTTTGGCCGCATGCCAACCGAACGGGAGCGGATCGAAACCCTCGTCACGGTCCTCGACGGCCGCGACCGCAAGCAGGCCCTCGAAGACATCTTCTGGGCGCTCCTCAACTCCCCTGAATTCATCTTCAATCACTGATGTTCTTTGCCACGGCTCCACGCGTGCTCTTCATGGGACTGCTCATCGCGGCCGTCGCCCCGGCTGGCGGCGCAGATACGCCCCCAAACTTCGAGGAGCACGTCCTCCCGATCTTCCGCGAGCATTGCTGCGGCTGCCACAATCCAGACAAGAAGACGGGGGGCCTCGATCTGTCGAGCTTCGGTCAGGCAATGGCCGGTGGGAGTTCGGGAGGCATCATCGACGCAGGCGATGCAGACGCTTCCACCCTTTATCAGCTCGTGACACACGCCTCCGAGCCGCAGATGCCGCCGGAGTCTTCGAAGCTCCCCATCGAGTCGCTCGCCATGATCCAGCAATGGATCGCTGGCGGCGCGATCGAACGGGCCGGCGGCAAGCCGGCAGCCCGTTCAACGAACACGCTGGCCCTCGACGTTGCCGTCGCCGTCACGCCAGAGGGCCCCGCCGTGATGCCACCACGGCTGTCGCTCGAGGTGATCACTCATGGACGCAGGCCGACGACCGTGACGGCGCTTGCCGCCTCGCCCCATGGCCAGGTGCTTGCCCTCGGGAGCCGCGAGCAGGTGCTCCTTTACCACACGGGATCGCTCGACCTCATCGGTGTGCTGCCGTTCCCTGAGGGCGTTGTCCGCATGACGAAATTTTCACGCAACGCAAAGCTCCTCATGGCGGCCGGTGGTCACGCCGCCACGAGCGGCCGGGTGGTGATCTGGAACGTCGCGACGGCCAAGCGTGTCGCCGAGGTCGGCGAAGAGTTCGACGAAGTGCTGACCGCCGATATCTCCGCCGACCAACGGATGGTGGCCCTGGGCAGTTCGTCCAAAGTGGTTCGGCTGATCGAGACGGCCAGCGGCCGCGTCGCCCACGAGATTCGCAAGCACACCGACTGGGTCACGGCCCTCGAGTTCTCCCCCGACGGCAAGCGTCTCGTGACGGGCGACCGTATGGGCAATCTTTTTCTCTGGGAATCCCGTGGCGGACGTGAGCTCGTGACGCTCAAAGGCCACTCCGCTGCGATCACGGCCGTGGCCTGGCGGCTTGATGGAGCCGTGATCGCAAGCGTGTCTGAGGACGGGTCGGCCCGCCTCTGGAATGCCGCGACGGGCGAATCGCTGAAAACCTGGCCAGCCCACACACGCGGGGCCACATGGATCGCGTGGCTTCCCGACGGAAGGCTCGTGACAACCGGCCGCGACGGGCGGGCCAAGCTCTGGAAGGCCGATGGCAGCCTCGAGCGAGAGCTCGGGGCGCTGGCCGACATCGGCACCCGCGTCGCCGCCACTGACGATGGGACGAGAATCTTCGCCGGTGATTGGTCAGGCACGTTGGCTGCATTCAGCGTGGCAAACGGGGCCAGGATCGGATCGCTCGACACGAATCCGCCACGGCTCGAGGAGCGGCTCGCCGCCGCGGAGAAGGCTCGTGCCGACGTGATGGCCGTCAAAGACTCTGCGGGCGAGAAGCATCGCGTGGCCCTCGAAGCGCTCGCCGTGGCCGAGTCCCAAATGGCAGCGGCCCGCACGGAGGCTGAGGATGCTGCCTCGGAGCTCGAGGCTGCGAGGGAACGTCAGGCGGAAGTGAGTGAGGGAATCGACCGGTGGAAGGCCGAGATCGAATTTGCCCGCAAGCAATCCGCAGAGTGACCCGGCGTCACGGCGATCTCCAACTCACTCGTTACCGCGGTCGAGGTTTGACTTCTCGCCTGCCAATGCGGGCGTGACCAAGCCGAGTGACGCCAGCCGCCCGTGCTCCGAAATGTGTCCGTGGAGACCGATGATGGGCTCACCACCGGCCGACATCTCTTTGGCATCTTCCTGGCGACGACCGCAGTAGTCGGAGGTATAGCTCTGCTCGGAAATCAGCCGATCACCCGATATCTGCATGAACGTAACCGACAGACCATCGATTCTCCAGTTCGAGTGAACCGTGATCGCGCCGATGGCAAACCCGGGCTTGGCCCTGATGTTGATGATCCTTGGAGTAGGCATGCCAACCGGTTTGCCGCGAACCTCGGCGCGTTGCGTCGCATACACACCCTGCAACGCCTGAATGAAGTCGCCGTCGCGACTCAAACCCACGTCCAGGCCAACCATGATGCCCCCCGGCTCGGGGACGTCCATCCAAGGAATATCATTCTGGGGACCTTCCGGATGCGGCTTGTTGATCTCCCTGTTCTTCACGGCATTGAGAGCCTTCGCGTAGATCGATACGACCGGTGGCGTCGCGCCGCCCCCTTTCGCAAACTCGGCGGCCTCAGCCACGCGCTTCTCGGCTTTGGCCTTGCTCAGCCCAGAGAGCTTTGGAATCGCTTTTTGATACCACTCGGCCGTGCGAGATTGGAGGCGTCCCTTGGCAACCGCGTCTCCCTTCTCGGCGGTCGCCCACCACGCATCGCCGATGGCAACCTGCTCCGCCGGCTCCGTCGGCTGAGCAAGGTCCTTCTCTGCCAAGGACTTGAGCGCTGCATCGCCTCCCTGTGCGAGCATCGGGAGCCCACGGGCCCAGTCACCTTTGGAAAAACAGAAATAGGTCCCTGCCAGGAGATTGGCCGCGGGATCGGCAGGCTGTTTCTCGAGCGTGGCCAGGGCATCCTTCACGACGGCGAATTGCTTGGCAAGTTTCTCGACTTCAGCCGTTCGCGTGTTGGCCACCTTGGCCGTCGCTGCATCCTTGGCCTTGCGACCACTCGCACCTCCGATCTTGACCAGATCCCTGGCCAGCGCATAGTCGTCGGCTTCGATTGCCCGATCGATCAGCGACAACGCCAATTCGGCGATTTGCTTGTGAGCAGGCGGCGGCAAATTGTTGCCGAGGGTCACCAGTGCGTCCCGCTTGAGACCCAACGAGGTACTCCTGAACGCCCTGGTCAGCTCGTCAATCGCGGCGAATGCCGTGGTGACATCTCCTCCCTTGGCGGCAAGCAACGCCGTCTGCTCGAGCAGCGCGAAGTATCCGGCGGGATCACTCTTGGATGCCCACGCCTGCTTGAAAAGCACCCGGGCAAGGTCGGCACTCTGGGCGGGGGTCTTGACCGCATCCATTTCCTTTTTGAAGAGATCGCGAACCACGGCCCGGGCTTCGTCGAGAGCCTTCTTCGATGGGGGGTCTAAAGCCTTCTCGGCGACAGCGGGCGGCTTCGCGTCGTCGCTCGGCGGCTCGCCGAGCAAATTCCCGAGCGTCGGGTTCTCCCGACGCGGTTCGTCTGGTGAAAACTGGCCCCTGGCCGGCAGTGCCAGCGCCAGCAGGAGCGCCGACATCAATGTGACGTACTTCATGAAAAGCGTCCTCAACGGCTGGCCATGTCGCAGGAGACGCCTCCTGCGGCCGGTACATAGCTGGCCCGGGCATAGTCCATCACCATACGGTGGGCACTAAACCGCCAGGCCAGCGAGCTGATCGAGTTCATCATCATCTTTATCCAGCCCCTCGGCAAACCGTCACTGTCGCGTTCGTAGAAGAGCGGGATCACTTCCTTCGTGAGCGTTTCGAAAAGCGCCGCCCCGTCTCGGGCATCGGTGATCTCGTCGTTGAAGTGGGTCTCCCCGCGGGCGATCGCGAAGCCATTGCGGCCGTCAAACGCCTCGGCCCACCAGCCATCGAGAATGGAGCAGTTGAGGGCTCCATTGAGCACCGCCTTCTGCCCGCTCGTGCCCGAAGCCTCGAGCGGTCGCCGGGGATTGTTGAGCCACACATCGACGCCCTGCACGAGGTGCCGAGCCACATTGATGTCGTAGTCTTCCACAAACACGAGTCGGCCTGAGAACCGTGGGTCGTTGCGGAGGTTGGCAATCTTGCGGATGAGCCCCTTGCCAGGCTCGTCGGCCGGATGGGCTTTGCCGGCGTAAATGATCTGAATCGGGCGATCCGGATCATTCACCAGCGCCGCGATCTTGTCGAGGTCGCCGAGCAGGAGATCCGCCCGCTTATAGGTCGCAAACCGCCGCGCGAATCCGATTGTGAGGATGTTGGGATCGAGCGCCGTGCGGGCCTGCTCCACGGCTTCATCCGACTCGCCTCGGCGACGGCACTGACGGGCCAGCCGCCGCCGCACGAACTCGAGGAGCAGGCTCTTCAGCGCATAGTGGGTCTCCCAGAGCTCGCCGGGATCGCAGTCGTAGATTTTCTGCCAGATTTCCGGGCCCGCCATCTGGCGAAACCAGTCGGTCGGAAAGATGCGGTCATAGAGAAGCAGCATCTGCCACGAGAGCCAGCTTGGCACGTGCACGCCGTTGGTGATGTGGCCGATCGGCACCTCCTCTTCGACCTTCCACGGCCAGAGATTCGCCCACATCTTCCGACTCACATGCCCGTGGAGGGCGCTCACCGCATTGGCCCGCCGCGAGAGCTTGAGCCCGAGCACCGTCATGCAGAACGTCTCGCCGTGGTTATGCGGCTCGACGCGGCCGAGCCCCATGAGCTGGTCGTGCGAGATTCCGAGGCCGTCTCGCATCGGGCCGAGATGCTCCTCCATGAGGGCGTTGTCAAACCGGTCGTGGCCTGCCGGCACGGGGGTATGCGTCGTGAAGACCGTCTGGCGGGCAACGCGACGAACCGCGTCGTCAAAGGGATAGCCGTCTCGCTCCATCCGTCCGCGGACAGCCTCGAGGGTGGCAAACGCGGAGTGTCCTTCGTTCAAGTGGTAGACGCCCGGCACGATGCCCATGGCACGGATCGCCTTGACGCCGCCGATGCCGAGGATGATCTCCTGACGGATGCGGATCCGCGTGTCGCCACCATAGAGCCGGCTCGTGAGGGGCCGATCCTCTGGGGCATTCTCTTCAACGTCTGAATCGAGCAGATAGAGACTGCACCGCCCAACCGCCATCTTCCACACCTTGGCGTAGAGCGAACCGCTGCGGGTATCGACCTTCACCATGACCGGCCTGCCGTCGGTATCGAGCGCCGGCTCGATGGGGAGGAGATCGATCTTCGTCCGTTGGTACTCCTCGTGCTGAAACCCGTCGGCATCGAGGTGCTGCCGAAAATAGCCGTGATTGTAGAACAGGCCCACGGCGATGAGCGGGATGCCGAGGCCGCTGGCGCTTTTCACGTGGTCGCCGGCGAGCACGCCGAGACCACCGGAGTAGATCGGCACCGACTCGTGAATGCCGAACTCAGCCGAAAAGTAGACGACCGGCTTGGAGCCGAGCACGCCGGCATGGACCGTGCTCCAGGTGTTCTCCGCGCCGAGGTATTCCTTCATGCGCCGGAAGGCCTGGTTGATCCGGCTATAGAGGACGAGCTCGGCGGCCCGCGCCTCGAGCCGCTCGGGCGTGAACTCAGCCAAGAGCGCGATGGGGTTGTGGTCGAGCTGCCGCCAGCGGACGGGGTCGAGATCACGGAAGAGATTGGTGACCTCGGGATGCCAACTCCACCAGAGATTCCGAGCCAGCGCCACGCACTTCGCGTAGAGCGTCTCGGGGGAGAGCTCATCGAGCCGCAAGGGCTTATGGACGACCCGCGGCGGGGTGGGGGCGGGTGACGACGCAGCAGCCGGTCGGACGGGGGCGTCTTTGGCCTGGCTCATTCGATGAAACTCCGGTCAACGAGTAAAAAACAGTAGGGACGCCTGCCAGAAGTGGCGGCAGTATAGCGACGGCGGGCTAGCCGTGCGCCCCGTGGCGTCCGGCCGTGGATGGCCCCGGCCTGCCCGTATCATGGGGCCATGACCAAGGCCCGCATCGACGCCTTTCCACACTTCTCCACAGACGTGGTATCGAGGGAGCTCGGGGCGCTCGCCGATCGTGCCGATCACGAGGGGCCATGGGCCGCCGGTTGCATGCACATCCTGGCGCGACGGGGCATCCTTGCAGGCTTTGTGCCGACCGACTCTGGCGGCACTGCGGCCAGCGAGCCCGCGATCATCGACACGCTCGTGGCGATTGCATCCTCATGCCTGACAACGGCGCTTGCCCTCTCGCAGTGGGCCGCAGCCGTGCGGATCATCGCGACGGGAACGCCGGATGTCCGGGCCGCGCTCCTGCCGTCGCTGGCCTGCGGCGACACCTTCACAACGATCGGCATCTCCCAGCTCACGACGAGCCGTCAGCACCTTCGTCGCCCCGTGCTCGTGGCCAGCCGTGATGCCGATGGATGGCAGCTCCATGGGCTCTGCCCCTGGGTGACCGGCGCCGATGCGAGCGACACGATCGTGACCGGCGCAACAACAGCCGACGGAGACCAGCTCTTCTTCGTTGTGCGGAGGGATGCGCCAGGGCTCGTCATCGACCCACCGCTCGCGATGCTCGCCCTCTCGGGAAGTCGCACCGCGGCAGTTCACTTCAAGGCGGTCCGGCCCGCGTACGTGATCGAACCACCCGAGCGGAACGCCGCCCGCACCGGCGGCCTGGCAACGACCGCGCTGGCCCTGGGGTCGGCGCGGGCCGCGGTCGGCATCGTGTCCGACGAAGCCACCCGTCGGGAAGATCTCGTCGCGGTCGCCGCGAGCCTCGACACCGAGCTCGCAGGCCTCGTCGCCCGCCTCGACAGCGCCGCCCGCGCTGGCATTGCCCTGGCCGACCGAGACGCCCTCCGTGGCGACGCCACCAGCCTCGTGCTCCGCGCCGCGCAGGCAGGGATCACCGCCTCGAAGGGGGCCGGCTTTGTGCGCGGACATCCCGCGGAGCGCATAGCCCGCGAGTCGCTTTTTTTTCTCGTGTGGAGCTGCCCGCAGTCGGTGTCGTCAGCGCTTTTGTGCGACTGGGCCGGCATCGCCGCCGACGGGCAAGGGTGATCATTCGCCCGCGAGAAACTCACGCAGCTCGGGCGTGGGCCGATCCCCGAGAACATGCTCGGGAGTGCCCTCTGCGTTGATGTGACCCTCGTGGAAATACACCACGCGGTCGGCAACATCGTGGGCAAAGTCCATGTCGTGCGTCACCAGCGCCATCGTCATGCCCTCATAGGCGAGCTCGCGAATGACCCGAAACACTTCCTTGGTGAGCTTCGGGTCGAGCGCGCTGGTCGGCTCGTCAAAAAGCACCATGTCGGGGCTCATTGCGAGCGCCCGTGCGATCGCCACCCGCTGCTGCTGACCGCCCGACAGCTCGCTCGGCATCGCCGTGCCGCGTTCGAGCATGCCCACCTTCCGCAGCGCCTCCTCGGCGAGGGCGTCCGCCTCGGCGCGGGTTTTTCGCTGGACGGTCATCGGCCCTGCCGTCACGTTATGCCACGCATCCATGTGGAGGAAGAGATTGAATTGCTGAAAGACCATGCCGACCCGCTGGCGAAGCGACTGAATAAGCCGCTGCTCATCTCCGTGCGGATGATGGCTGGGGGGCGTTCCGCGGGTGATGACGGCGCCGTCGAGGAGCACCTCCCCTTCGTCGTACCGTTCGAGATGATTGAGGCAGCGGAGGAACGTGCTTTTGCCGCAGCCGCTGGGGCCGATAATGACCACGACCTCCTGCTCCCGCACGGCGAGGCTCACGCCCTGGAGCACACTCCGCTGACCGAACCGTTTGCGAATGCCCCGTGCCTCGAGGAGCACGCGGTCGGTCGGCGCGGGGCCGTCTCCAGCCGACGCCGGGCTGCCAGTCGTGTTCTGCCATCCTGATTTAGCCTGCATCAATGGCTCTCCCCACCACCGTCGATCGTCCGCATGCCGCAGCTTCGGAGCCAGGCCTCGACCCGCTGTCCGATCCAGGCCGCAACGAGCGAGAGCACCAGATAGATCGCCGCGGCAGCCACGAGCATCTGGGCATACATGAAGGATGCCTTCCCGATCGATCCCGCCACGAAGAGCAGCTCGGCCACGCCCACCACGCTCACCAGCGAGCTGTCTTTGATCATGCTGATGAGGTCGTTGATGACCGGCGGCAGGATGATCCGGAAGCTCTGCGGGAGCACGATTCGGAAAAACGCCTGGTTCTCACTCATGCCGAGGCTGAGCGCAGCCTCCCGCTGCCCCGGCGGCACGGCAGCGAGTCCAGCGCGATGAATTTCCGCCTCGTAGGCCGCATAGTTGGCGGTCAGGCACAGCACCCCCACCGCGAGCGCCGGCCAGGTGAGCCAATCATCCCACGGCGACCCGAGCCACTGGCCGATCTGCGGCAGTGTGAAAAAGATCACGTACACCTGCACGAGCAGCGGCGTGCCTCGGATCACCTGGATATAGATCTGTGCCGGCAGGCGAACCCACCAGCTTCTCGCCCGGGTCATGATGGCGAGCATGAGCCCGAAGGCGAGGGCCAGCGGCATGCTGATCGTTGTCAGCACGATGGTGTAGAGGGTGCCACGGCCAAGCGCTGCGGCGATGCGAGCCGTTCGCTCCCAGGTCACCGGCAGGCGGGCGTGTGCCAGTGGGCTCACCGGCGTCTCCGGCCCCTTTACGACGCCGATCGCCGCCTCGCGGTCGTTCCAGATACCCCAGCGCTGGTAGATCTCACCGAGCTCGCCGCTCTGCTTCATGATCGCGAGCACGCGGTTGAGCTCGGCGAGGAGTGACCTGTCGGCCAACCGGACCGCGGCGCCGTAGTATCCGGAGCTGAAGGTCTGCGGGAGATTGAAGAGTGCGGAATCGCTGCCGGCGTAGTACGACGCGATGATCGATTCCCCCATCGCCGCCTCGGCCCGCCGCTGACGCACGGCGAGGTAGGGTTTGAGCGAGTCGTCGTACTCCGTAATGAGCTTGGTGGGCCAGCCTTCCTCCTCGAGCACCTTCACGGCGGCCGTGCCGTTGAGCACGGCGACTGGCTTCTCTCGGAGCGACTCGAGCGAGACGTAGCGGGCCTTGTCGTCGGCGCGAACAGTCAACTGCTGGACATACTCGTAGTAAGGTTCGGTAAAGGCGACGACCTCGGCGCGGTGGGGCAGGATTTCGAGGCCGTTGACCACCACGTCGATACGGCCCGCCTCGAGGCTGGGCACGAGCGAATTCCAGTCGCTGCGAACGAGCTCGGGCTCAACGCCCATGTGCTTGCAGATCGCAGCGACCATGTCGACTTCGAAGCCGATGACGTGCGACGGATCGGACGGGCTCGTGAAGACAAACGGCGCGCCGCCGGAGGTATCGGCACCCCACCGGAGCGTTTTCTCCTCACGCACTTGAGCGAGCGTACTACCGGGGGTCGCCTCGATGGGGTCGCTGCCATCCGCGGCTGTGGCGCCGCCCGGCGTGATAGCGCACACCGCCACCGCCGCCCACACCAGATGGATGGCCCTCAGGCGTGCACACCTCCATCTCACAATTTGCTGCATCAGATCCATCACCTCGATCGGTCGTCCGCGGCTTTTCCTCGGATTGCGGTGCGACAGCATACCGAAGGCCTGCGCCGGGCTCACCTTTCGGTAACCAAAAACTCACGCTCCAGAGCCGGAATTGGCCTTGTGGCGAAGCATGGGTTCTCGCGATTCTCTGGGGAGTCCCCCGGCAGGCGTTCGCCCCATGGCCTCACCGCGCTCGATCGTCGTTATCAAACTCTCCGCGATCGGAGATGTCCTGCACGGCGTCCCGGTGGCCGTGGCCCTCAAGCGGGCGTTTCCCGATGCCCGCATCGGATGGGCTGTCGAGGGACGGGCGGCCGACGTGCTCGCGGGCCATCCCGCGATCGACCACCTCTTTCGGCTTCCCCGCGGCTGGCTCAAGGCGCCATCGGCCGTGCTCGCGCTGCGGCGTCAACTCCGCTCGTTCGCTCCCGATGTGACGATCGATCTCCAGGGCCTCCTCAAGAGCGGCGTAGCGAGCTGGCTCTCAGCCGCCCCGATGCGGATCGGCTTCGCCAAGCCGGCATCCCGCGAGCATGCATGGCTCGCCTACACCAACCGTGTCCGTCCTGTGGCGACGCATGTCGTCGACCGCAACTGTGATTTGCTGGTGCCACTCGGCATCCGCGAAAGCCAACCGACCTTCGACATGCCCCACTGGCCCGTGTCTCGTGAGCGAGCCCACCAATGGCTCGGTGGCCTCGGCCTGCATGAAGCCCCCGTTCTCATCAATCCCGGCGCCGGCTGGGCCAGCAAGCTCTGGCCTCCCGACCGCTTTGCCGCGGTCGCCCGCGGGCTGCATCGCCGTGGGCTCCGTTCGCTCGTGGTGTGGGGTGGTGCCGCCGAACGGGCCGCAGCCGAACAGATCGTCGCTCAATCAAACGGCGCCGCGGTGCTCGCGCCCGACACCAGCCTTCAGGATCTTGGTGAAGTCTGCCGTGCCTCGCGTCTCCTGATCTCGAGTGACACCGGCCCGCTCCATCTCGCCGCCGCTGTCGGCACCCCCTGCGTTGGCCTCTTTGGCCCAGTGCCCGCATCGCGAAACGGCCCCTACGGCCGCCAGCATGTATGCGTCGAACCTCCGCCCGAGTTCCGCCCCTCGTGGGACAACCGCAAGACCGACACCGTCTCGATGGCCGCCATCGATGTCGACCGCGTCATCGCCGCGGCCGAGTCACTGCTGAGCCGCGCGCAGGCCGCAGCCTGAGGGCTTCTGTGCTTCAGGCTCGTCGAAATAATTCGCCGGGCCGGTGACGCCCTCCTTCGCGGAGTAACTTTTGCGAGGTGTCCTTCGGAGGTTCACGCGTTGCAGTGTGCGAAATTTCCAACGCTCGTCGGGCCATCCATGGCCCCGACGAGCTTGCCGGCCCTCCGGCCGGCGACCGCTCATCCTGGCGGCCGTTTCGTTCGCAGTGAGGTGTGGTGCGCCCTCGCCGCGGTAGACTGTGCTTCCGCAACTTCCAGGTCGCGTCATGCCACGCCCCCCACGTAACCCGTTCTACGTCATCCTCGGGATCGCGGGCATTGCGTTCACGATCACGGCGGCAGCGTATTGTGTGTCGGTGCTGCGAGGGATTCGGCCGGAGACGAGGGCTACGAGCGGAGGGCATCCGCTCGAACGGCTCATGGATCTCCACGGCACGTCGATCCTCACGGCCGAGCTCGTCATCCTGGCCATTGCCACCGTCGGCGCCGTCTGGCTCGACCATGTTGCCGGTGAACGGATTCGACGCGAACGGGACATCGAGCGGGCCGGCGATTCCTCCGGGTCTGATCAACCGTGACGCCCTCGGTCGCCACCCGGATCGTCAAGCTCCGCGGCGCGATTCGCCGCCACGATCGGCTGTATTACGTTGCGGCCACGCCTGAGATCACCGATCTCGAGTACGACCGGCTCGTCGAGGAACTGCGCGAGGTCGAGGCAGCTCACCCAGAGCTTGTCTCGCCCGATAGCCCCACGCAACGGGTGGGTGACGAGCCTGTCGCAAGCCTGGAGGCCGTGCGGCATCGCGTGCCAATGATGTCGATCGACAACACCTACGGGGTTGACGACCTGCGGGCGTGGGGGCACCGCGTCGAAAAACTGCTGGCCGAGGCTGGCGACACGCGCCCGCCGCAATGGGTGCTTGAGCTCAAAATCGATGGCGTCGCCGTGTCGCTCATGTATGAGCAGGGCCGGCTCGTGCTCGGGGCCACGCGGGGCAACGGGGTGACCGGCGACGACATCACGCACAACGCCCGCACGATCCCGGGCATTCCGCTCGTCCTCGCCCTCGACGATCCGCCCCAGGCGGTCGAGGTTCGCGGCGAGATCTACATGATGAACTCCGATCTCGTGGCCTTGAACGAGCGCCAGACCGCCGCGGGGCTCGCCGCGTATGCCAACACGCGAAACGTCGCGGCCGGCAGCATCCGCCTGCTCAATCCGCGGGAGTGTGCGGCCCGGCCGCTCACGTTTCTGTGCCACGGCGTCGGCGATTCGACCGGGCTCGGCGTCGCCTCGCAAATGGATTTCTATGCGTGGGCGGCGCGGGCTGGACTGCCGGTTGCGATGCATACGGACGTGTTCACGTCGCTCGAAGCACTCATCGAGCGGGGCACGGAGCGGATCGAAGAGCTCCACGATCTCGATTTTGAAGTCGATGGATTTGTCGTGAAAGTGAATGCCTTCGATCAGCAGCGGCAGCTTGGCGCGACGGCCAAGAGCCCGCGCTGGGCGATCGCCTGGAAGTTCGAGAAGTTCGAGGCCACGACCACGCTCGCCGACATCCGAGTGCAGGTGGGCCGCGGCGGCACGGTCACGCCCGTGGCCGATCTCGAGCCGGTCGAGCTTGCCGGCACGATCGTCCGCAGGGCGAGCCTCCACAATGCCGACGAAGTCGCCCGCAAGGATATCCGCATTGGCGACGTGCTCGTGGTGGAGAAGGCCGGCAAGGTCATCCCGCACGTGGTCCGCGTCGAGAAACACCTCCGCACCGAAGACCTTGCCGCGTGGCACCCGCCAACCGAATGCCCCGAGTGTGCGACGCCGCTCGTCAAAGATCCCGACGGCGTCTACATCCGCTGCCCAAACGTCGGCTGCCCGGCCCGCTGCCGCGAACGCATCCGCTTCTTTGCTTCTCGCAACGCAATGGATATTGAAGGCCTCGGCGACAAGCTCGTCGAGCAGCTCGTGGCAACGGGCCTCGTGAAGCAGTACGCCGATCTCTATCTGCTTGATGCCGCCCAGCTCGAACCTCTCGAGCGGATGGGGGAGAAGTCGGCCGCCGCCCTGGTCGATGCGATCGCAGCGAGCAAGGACCGCGGCCTCATTCGCGTCTTGAACGCCCTGGGCATCCGCCACGTCGGGCCTCGCGTGGCCGCGGGACTAGCCAGCCGTTTCCCCACGATCGATGCCCTCACCGCTGCGTCGGAAGAGGAGCTTGCAGCCGTGCCCGACATCGGCCCTGTCATCGCAGCAAGCGTGCACGAATGGTTTTCAAGCGACTATGGCAAGCAGACTGTCGCGGGCCTCCGGAATGCCGGCGTGCGGCTCGACGTGCCCGACTCTGAGCGAATCACCGAAGGCCCGCTCACCGGCCAGACGCTCGTCGTCACGGGTTCCCTCGAGCGATTCACGCGTCAGGAAGCCGAAGTGGCGATCGTTCGCGCCGGCGGCCGTGCGTCGGGGAGTGTTTCGAAGAAGACCGACTATGTCGTCGCCGGCGCCGAAGCCGGCAGCAAGCTCGACAAAGCCACCAAGCTCGGCGTCCCCGTCATCGACGAAGCTACGTTCGAGAAGCTTCTCGCCGGCGGATAGCCGAGCGGAGCGGACGGGCAGACCTTTATACAAGCCCCTCGCGACAGCGAGGGGGCAGCGGGTCACTGGGCGAGCCCACTTCGTCATGGCAAACGGGACGGCCTTCCACCCGCAGCCCCACGGCTATCGCCGTGGGCTTCTATGGGCAAGACGCCGCCTGAGGGGGCTCATGAGCGAAGATAACGGCTACCTATTTGGGCCGCCGTGGGCTTCTATGGGCAAGACGCCGCCTGAGGAGCACACTGGCGATACACACACACGACCAGACATACGCTCGCCACGCTCAGTGGTTCTGGGCCCACGCTTCGAGCCGCGGCAGAAAGACCTCGCGAAAGAGAATCTTTCCACACGCCGCCAGCGGGATGCACAGAAGAAGCCCGTAGAGGCCGCCGAGCGCCCCGCCCACGAACATCACGATGAGGATCTCCGGCACACTCATCTCCATGCTCTTCCCCTGGATCCAGGGCGTGAGCACCCAGCTTTCGATGCTTTGCACGGTGCAGTAGACGATGGTCGGCCAGAGGAGCCAGGCCGCCCACGGCATGCCCGGTCCGCCGTGCAGCCAGGTGAGCGCTACCGCGAGCGGCCAGATCGCGCTCGCCGCGTAGGGAATCAGGCTCAGTGCCCCCGCAGCAATCCCGAGAAGCAGCGCATACGGCACGCCGCAGAACATCCAGCCGATCGCGAACATGACCGCCATGAGACCAGCGATGACCACGCGATCACGAAAATACGTACTCACCGCGCGGTCCATCTGCCCGAGGATGGAGAGCCATCGCTCGCGCCGGCTCACAGGAATGTACCGCTTGAAGTGATCCACGAGCGGCCCAAACTGCCATGCAAAAAAGAAGAAGTAGATCGGGATGAGCGCCGCGGTCATGAGCAGATACGTGGTTCCCCCGATGAATCGCCCGACCATCGCCGCTGCCGCACCGCCCCCGGCCAGAAGCGTCTGTGCCCGCTCCCGCAAGTACCCGGCAGGGTCGGCGGCCACTTCTCTCGACCAGGTGTCGAGCTTGTCGCCCAGATCCTTCACCAGGCCAGTTTTCGAGTCGGCACGCTCCTCGAACGTGTCAACGTAACCAGGAATCGCCTTCGCAAGCGATGCCAGCTCACCCACGAGCGTCGGCCCGAGCCACCAGAGCCCGCCAATGAGCGCCACGCCACCCGCCACGAGGATGAGGCTGATCGTCACCACCCGCGGCACGCGGCATCGCACCTCACACCAGGTGATCACCGGGTGAAAGAGATAGGCAAGGGCGAGCGCGATGAGCACCGGCGTGAAAATACTGCTCAGCCGATACCCCAGCCAGATCATCAGAACCGCCAATGCGATCCACATGACATCGCGAACAGACGCAATCTCCCATAGCCGCACCTCTCGCCAATTGTGATACTGGACTTCAGCGCGGGCAGCGTCATGCTCAGGTTCTTGATGCTGGTCAGCCACTCACCACACCTCGCGTGGGATCGTCTCGCGTCAGTCCTCAGCCTTCCCGTCGCCGCTCATCTTAACGATCCGTGGATCGAATCGGGCGATCGGGTCCACCAGGTCTTCCTGAGCGGCCATCACCTCCAGGATGTCCTTGTACGCGAAGGGCACCTCGTCGGCCCCGGCCGAGAGGATGTGAACGCCCTTGGCCTCGAGATCCTGCTGCACCGCGAGGAAACGGTACTTGGCCCGCGCCGCTGTGCGGCTCATGCGCCGACCCGCGCCATGGGCCGCCGAGTCAAAACTCTCGGCATGCCCCTTGCCACGAACCACGAATGCCGGTGTGGCCATCGATCCGGGAATCACGCCGAGCACGCCGGCACCCGCAGGCGTCGCGCCCTTCCGGTGAACCACCACCTCCCGTCCCTGATGGGTTTCCTTCCAGGCGAAGTTGTGATGGTTCTCCACGCCGGCAATCACGCGAGCCCCCAAGATCTTCGTCACGAGCCGGTGGATCACGGCATGATTGGCCGCGGCGTACTCGCCCATGAGGCTCATCGCAGCCCAATACTCTTGGCCCGCCGCGTCGTCGAGGCTGAGCCACGCCAGGCGTCCGAAATCCTTCGCATGCCGGGGCAGACGTTGCTGCGCGATGCGACTGTAGGTATCGCAGACGGCGGCGCCGACACCGCGGCTCCCGCTATGGCTCAGGAGCGCCAGGTATCGCCCCGCGTCGAGGTTCAGCGCGTCGGCGCGGTCGGTGAGCGTGAGCACGCCGAACTCGACAAAATGGTTTCCCGACCCGGATGTCCCCAGTTGTCGGTGCGCCCGGTCCTTGCGCTCACGGGTGATGGGGGTGACCGACCAGTCGTCATCCATCACCGGATGATCCTGCGGTGTTTCATGAACGGAACCGATGCCAAACCGCGTGCCTTTCTCGATCGCGTGCTCGAGGCGGTGCCGGTGCTCTTCGATCAAGGTCGGCGGCGCATCGAGCACCGAGAGCTTCATGCGGCAGGCGATATCAACGCCCACCGCGTAGGGCACCACGGCATTCTCGAGGGCGAGCACGCCACCGATCGGCAGACCGTAGCCGACGTGGGCATCGGGCATCAGGGCGCCGCCCACCACCATTGGGAGCGAACAGGACTGCCGCATCTGAGCATGGGCAGCCGGATCGATGTCGGTGCCCCAGGTGCGGTACGCGACGGGCTCGCGAGGAACGTCGGCGTTGCGACGCTGGGTGGGATTCATGGCCGCGGACGCCACGTCCAGGGAACACAGAAGGTCGCCATCGCGAACCCAAAGAGCGGCTCACCAGCGAGAAGGCCGATGACCGGCCAGGCCACGAGGCCTACGCGGCACACGATCTGCCGCGAGGCATCGAACCACAGCCCCGTCGCGAAGAGAATCTCGAAGGCCACGATCCCGTGCGTGACGATGTTCAAGGCATATTCCGAGCGGCGATAGAGGCCCGTCAGATCAACGAGCGGTGTCTCCGGGGCCGCGGCCAGCCACCAGGCGGCCGTGCCGTTCCACCAATCGTCGCCCTTGAGCTGCGCGAGCAGGACGCCGAGCGTGATCGCCGTCGCGTGTACCCGCAGCAGGCCGAGCGACGTGCTCGCCCAGGGTGATGGCAGCGCTGCCGCGAGGCCACGTCGGTCACGGATGGCGCGGTCGAGCGACCATGCCGCGCCGCACGGCCCGACCGCGAGGCACCAGAGGAGGACCGCCAGGCAGTCGTCGGCCGGGCCGACGAGCATCGGGGCACGGCTCAAGAGAGCCGCCCAGAGGAGAGCAGCCACGACACAGGCAATCTGGGAAGCGAAGCCGATGGTGATCGCCGCGAGGGCTGCCACGAGGACGGCAAAAAACACCTGAAGGCCTGCCGATGTGGTGACGCCATCGAGGGGCGACACGCCCACACGCGGACGCCAGCCATCGACCGCTTCGGGCGGGATCATGCCGCTTGGTCCAAACCAGGTGACGAGGTCGCCTGCGTAGCTCATCGCGAGAGCGATGCCAAGCAGCCCGGTCAGGATTCGGACCGCTGCCAGTGGCCGAGGGTCGGCAGGCGCGAACCAATAGTCGAGCCACGTGTGGATGACGCGATCTGCGGCCGTGCCGCGAACATCTGTGGGGGGATTCACCGCGGCCTCACTCATCGGCGTCCTCCTCTGCGACTGGCAGCGGCGCGGCACGTGTGGGCTCTCGCAGCAGCGGTGCCATCTCGGGCTGCTTGGCCGCTCCGCCGAGCTCGATCACTTGGATCTCGCCGGCGACGCGGCGGACCCGCGCGGCATGCGGCTGCCGCGGCCGCGCGTCGGAATCCGGGGCCGCACGTTCCGGAAGCGGGCGGCGAAGCACCCGCACCGTGACATCCTCACTGCCTATGTCAGCAAAGCTTCCCGCGGCCACACCGGCTGTGAGCGGCGGCGCGGCGTCGTCATCGGCGGCCACGGCGATGGTCCGCGCGAGACGCCGCCAGCGGGCCGCCTGCTCGCCCGTGCGTTCACCGGGGAACCGCATCGTGACTGGCTTGCCACCTTGGCTGCGAATCTCGAGCGTGTGGTCGGCGTCTTCCGGGAGGCCGTACGTGAACGGTTGGTCGAAGCCGAGGTCGAGCCACGCCGGCTGCATCCACGGTGAGAAGAGCCGGCCCTTGATCGTCCGCATGAGCGCCGACGAGCCGCTCACCGAATTGCCCGCGATCGAGAGCACGAGCCCGATGAGATACACGGCCAGCGCCACGCTGGCCGCGGCCTTGGCCGTATCGGAGAGCCGCGGCGGTGAAGACCGTGGTGGTGTCATGCGTTGTCCGTACGTGCGTCCTGAAACAGTCATGAAAGCCCCTCGCGGTAGCGAGGGGACGGCGGGTGGTTGGGCGAGCCCAGTCACAATGGAATCCAATGCGGCTTCCAGCCCGCAGCCCCCCGGCTCGTCGCCAGGGGCTTCTATACTGCACAGCGTACTTGGGTGCCTGTCGCGGTGCCCAGCCGCGTGCGCCCCTCGCGTTGACACCCACAGCGGGGGGCGATAACGTACCCTAGGCGTCTGAAGACGTCCCCGCCGTCCCTCTCAGACATTGGATACCACGGGGGATTAGCTCAGTTGGGAGAGCGTCTGGCTGGCAGCCAGAAGGTCAGGGGTTCAAGTCCCCTATCCTCCACTCATGAGTGCCGCAGGAAGCGGCACGAGGGCTCCGCCGCATCGTGCGGCGGCTCGCAGAGCGGCGGCGGGAAGTGGCCGATCGGTCCTGGGTCGGACCATGACATGATGCTCCGATGATGCCGATGATGCCGATGGGCAACTTGGATAGGGTGGACGGTGAGGCGGCCTGGCTCGACGGCCGGCTCATGCCGCGAGATGCGTTCTCGATCCCGGCTGGTGACGCGGGCTTCGTGATGGGAGCGACTGTCACGGAGCAGTTGCGAACATTCCAGGGCAAGCTGTTCCGGCCCCTGCCCCATGCCCGCCGGCTGGCCGATTCGCTTGCCACGGTAGGCGTGGCACCTGCCCACTCAGTCGACGCCATCATGGCCGCCGCCGAGCAGCTCGCAGCCCACAACCATCGACTGCTTGCCGAAGCCACGCCGCCAAGCGACCTCGGGCTCGTGATCTTCGTCACACCTGGCGATCAGGCTTCGCAGCACAGCGGTCAGGGTGGACCGCCCAGAACAGGGATCCATACGTTTCCTCTCGCGTTCGGGATGTGGGCCGATGCCTACGATGTAGGCACGGCGCTACGGAGTGTCTCGGTGCGACAGGTGCCTGGCGACTGCTGGCCCCCGGGAGCGAAAGTGCGGAGTCGGCTCCACTACTTCCTGGCCGACCGAGAGGCGGCCACGACCGAGCCAGGGGCGCGGGCGGTCCTCGCCCATCACGACGGCCGAATCAGCGAGACTTCCACAGCCAACATCGCCGTCGTGAATGCCCACGGCGTGACCGCACCACCGAGGAGCGACGCGCTGCCGGGCGTCAGTCTTGCCTTCGCCCGAGAGCTTGCCTCGGCGCTCGGGATCGCCTGGCATGAGCGGTCACTCACCGCCGCCGACCTGGCCGCCGCCGACGAGATCCTGCTGACGAGCACGCCCAACTGCGTGCTGCCGGCGACGCGTTTTGATGGCCGTCCCGTTGGCACAGGCGAGCCCGGGCCGGTCTTTCAGCAGCTCCTCGCGGCCTGGAGCGAGGCCGTCGGCATCGACATTCCGGAGCAGGCGAGGCACCATGCATCGCCCCTGATCCCCACGCCGCGATCACCATGAACCTGCCCCCCTCATCACCGGCCCGCTACGAAGTCCGACACAAGACAACGTATGCCTATTCCGAGACCGTGTCGATCTGCCACAACGAGCTCCACCTCGCGCCCCGCATGCTTCCGCATCAGCGGCTCTTCACGAGCACGCTCGACGTCGAGCCGGAGCCGGCGACCATATCGAGCCACGTCGATTTTTTTGGGAATCAGGTCAACATGTTCGCGATCGAGGAGGGGCACCGCCGCCTCGTCGTCACGGCCACGAGTATGGTGGAGATCGATCCGCCACTCGACTGGCGGCAGCTCGAGCCACTTCCGTGGGAGACGATACGGGATCGCCTTGCCCGTGACACCGACGATGCCACGCTCGAGGCCCGTCAGTTCGCGTTCGACTCGCCGCTCGTGCGATCATCGCCGAGGCTCGCCTCGTGGGCGGCCGAGTCGTTCACACCGGGCCGAGCCTGGAACGAGGCGGTCGTGGAGCTGACGAGCCGCATCTACCGCGAGTTCACCTACGACCCGTCGGCCACCACCACAAGCACGCCCGTGGAGGAGATCTTCTCGCTCGGGCGCGGCGTCTGCCAAGACTTCGCCCACCTTCAGATCGCCTGCCTCCGATCGCTGGGCCTCGCCGCCCGCTATGTGAGTGGCTACATCTCCAACGAGCGGCCGTCGGGCGCGGCCTATGGCAACGCCGGCATGGTGGGCGCGGATGCCTCTCATGCGTGGCTTTCCTGCTGGGGAGGCAGCAACGGCTGGCTCGATCTCGATCCCACCAACGATTGCACGGCCGGCACCCTCCACGTGACGATCGGCTGGGGCCGCGAATACGGCGACGTGACGCCGGTGAAGGGGGTCTGCCTCGGCGGCGGAACGCACGTGATGGACGTGGCCGTGCATGTGGCACGCACAGGCTGACGGCCGTGCCGCGTTGGCTGTCTCCGCAGTACTCCGTATCATGCTGCGACTTTCCCGAGGCCCCGCAGGAACGCGGTTTGCATGACGACTGAGGCTGCTGAAACACGCACACCCCGCCGCGGCCCGCTTCGGCGGCTCTACGACTGGGTGCTCTCCTGGGCCGATTCGCCACGGGGGACCTGGGCGCTCGCCGGGCTCTCGTTTGCCGAGAGCTCGTTCTTTCCGATTCCGCCCGACGTGCTTCAGATCGCACTCTCGGTCGCGAAGCCCAAGCGGAGCTATTACTACGCCGCCGTGTCGGCAGTGGCGAGCGTGGCCGGGGGCGTGTTCGGCTGGGCGATTGGCGCCGGCCTTTGGAAGCTCCTCGCGCCCTGGTTCTATGCGTATGTGCCGGGGTTCACGCCCGAGAAGTTTGCCTACGTCGAGTCGCTCTATCTGGGCAACGCGTTTCTGGCAATCTTCGCCGCGGCGTTCACGCCGATTCCCTACAAGGTGTTCACGATTGCAGCCGGGGCATGCGCGGTACCGCTGGGCACGCTTATCGCGGCCTCGGTCCTCGGCCGGAGTCTTCGATTTTTTCTCGTGGCCACGGTCACGTTCGTCGCCGGCCCGACGGCCAAGAAGGTGCTTGACCGGTATCTCGAGCCAGCGACGATTCTCATGGGCATCGCCATCATCGGCGGCTTCGTCGCCATCCGGTTTTTGATGTAGGCACGACGGAAGGTCTCTCACCACAAGCGCGCGTCCCCATGAAAGCCCCTCGCGACAGCGAGGGGACGGCGGGGCGCTGGGCGAGCCCGCCCATTCGCCCATGGCCCATGGCCCATGGCCCATGATGGCAAGCGGCATGGCCTTCAACCCGCAGTCCCCCGGCTAGCGCCGAGGGCTTTTATTGGCGCGATTATCCGTCTCCCCGGGCACCACACCGCACGCAAACGGTCGCCCGCAGGTGCTCTCCGCCGGCTGGAGGGCCGGGAAAGGCCGCCGGGGCGAATGGATGGCCTGCCGGGCGTGAAGGAAGGTGCTCTCCGCCAGCCGGAGGGCCGGCAAGCGAAGCAGGGCCATGGATGGCCTGCTGCGCGTGAAGCCAGCATCAGAACTGTTCAAACTCGTCGTAGGGCCGATGCTCGAGATTCACGAAGCGGGTGTAGTCCTGCTGCCAGAGCAGCTTGAGGTCGGCGGTCGGGCCATTTCGCTGCTTCGACACGATGATCTCCGCCTGGCCGCGGACCCGCTCCTTGTCTTCCTCGTTCGACGCGTAGTACTCCTCGCGGTGCACAAACATCACGACGTCGGCATCCTGCTCGATCGCGCCTGACTCACGGAGGTGATTGAGCCGCGGGCGGTTGTCACGCGAGGCTTCCGCCTGGCGATTGAGCTGAGCCAGGCAGAGCACGGGCACCTCGAGCTCGCGTGCCATCCCCTTGAGTCGCCGCGCGATGCGGGCCACCTGCTCCTGCCGCGGGTCGCGCGGGTTGTCGGGCTCGATGAGCTGGAGATAGTCGATTACCACCAGGGCGAGGCCAGCCTCTTTCCGCTTGAGTCGCCGTGCCACCGCGGCGATCTCGGTGAGCGTCCGACCTGGCGTGTCGTCGATGAAGAGGGGCGCGCCACCGATCTCCGCAGACTTCTGGACGAGCCGTCGCCGATCTTCCTGGGAGATGGTGCCATTGCGGAGACGGTGGCCGTTGACCTGGGCGGCCGAGCAGAGGAGCCGGTCGGCGAGCTCGAGGCAGGCCATTTCGAGGCTTACGAAGAGCACGGGCAGCCGCAGAGCGATCGACACATGCTCGGCGATGTTCATCGCGAAGGCTGTCTTCCCCATACTCGGACGGGCAGCCAGGATGATGAGCTCGGAGTTGTGGAGGCCGCCGCAGAGTGTGTCGAGCTCGGTAAACCCGGTCTCGACGCCACCGATGGCATGGTCATGCTTCATCCGTGCGTCCATGCGGACCATCACGTCTTCGAGCACGGAGGCGATCGTCTTGGCGTCGGCCGAGGATCGCCGCTCCAGGATTGCAAAGATCTTTTCTTCGGCCCGGGCGAGGAGCTCTCGAGGCGTATCCGTTTCCGTGTAGGCGTCGCGGAGGATGTCGGTGCCGGCATCGATGAGGGAACGCAACAGCGACTTGTCCCGCACGATCTCGGCGTAATAAACGGCATGGGCCGCATGGGGCACCGACTCGACAAGCTCCACTAGGAAAGCTGCTTCGCCGACCCGTTCAGCATCGCCCTTGGAGCGGAGCCGTTCGAGCACGATCGTGGTGTCAATCCGCTTGCCACCGTCGTGCAGTTCGATGAGGTGGCGATAGAGGAGCTGGTGGGCCTCGTCGGCAAAGTCCTCCGGCCGGATCACAAGCCCGACGTCGTCGCAGACGTTCTGGTTCAGGAAGATGCTGCCGAGCACCGCCTTCTCAGCGTCGGCATTGACCGGCCGCTCGCGACCCTCGAGCGAGAGTGGCGACGATCCGTTCAAGCGAGGGCCACCCTGACGGGGCTGCTTGCCGGCGACGCCGCGAGATCCTTCCCGAGTCGTGGCCATTCTGACGCCGCCTCCCTGTCACGCCCTCGTCGGTCCGAGGACTGGCTCAATTCACTCAAGGACCGGCTGGCTTCGCACAGCAAAAGCCGCCCGTCCCCGTTGCCGCCATGCTACTTCGTGGCTGCTTCGCCGCTCGTCGGCACGACCCACACCTTTAGGTCGCCCTCCACTTCGGAATTCAGCCGCACCTTCACGGTGTAGAGGCCAACCTCCTTGAGCGGACCCTGAAGGATGATCTGGTCGGCCGAAACTGCGAGGTCTTGCTGCTTGAGCGACCGCGAGATCTCGGGGGCCCCGACGGAGCCGTAGAGATGGCCCTCGTCGTTGGCATTGGCCTCGATCGTGACGCTTGTGCGTTCGAGCTCGGCGAGCAGGCTCCGCAGGCCGGCGAGCCTTGCCTTCGCGATCTCTTCGAGCTTGGAGCGGTGCTTCTCGACCATCCGCTTGTGGTGGTCGGTCGCGACAGTGGCAAGCCCCTGCGGGAGGAGATAGTTGAGGGCATAGCCCCGCTTGACCTCGACCACCTCGCCCTGCTTGCCGAGGTGCTCGACGGCATGGACGAGCAGCAGCTCGATGCCTCCGCGATTACCCTTGGGAAGCCGCTTGCCGGCAGCCGCGACGAGCGGAATGGATTCAGTTGGCATGTCTCTCTCCGTTCACTCAAAATGGAATGTCGTCGTCGCCCGAGGGGCCACTATCGGCCCCATCATACTCGGGCGCCTGCTCAAATTTTTCACCTTCACCATCGGGACGGCCAGCCGCCACACGGGGCTTCGCAGCCGCACGGCCACCTTCACCGCGAGATCCCAGAAGCTGGAGCTTTTCGCCCACTACGCGGAGCTTCGAATTCTTCTTGCCGTCCTTCTCCCATGTGTCGAGCTTGAGCCGGCCCTCGATGAGGAGAGGAGAGCCCTTCGTGGCGTACTCGCAGGCGATTTCCGCGGTCCGCCCCCAGAGCGTGACGTCCACGAACGTCGTTTCCTCGACCCACTCACCCGTCGGCGTCTTTCGGCGGTCATTCACCGCCAGGCCGATATCGGTCACGGCCGTGCCGCTGGAGATGTACCGCAATTCCGGATCGCGAGTGACGTTGCCGAGCAGCACCACTCTGTTGTAACTGGCCATGGGCGAGCCTCTCTTTCGAATCGTGTGGAATGCCTTTGTCGATCCATGAACAAATGAACACTTGTTCACTTGTCGACAGACTACCTGAGCTCCGCCACCCCTTCAAGAGGCGGCTCCATTTTTTCAGGCGCCAGCCACGACGGGAGTTGCCGGAGCACCAGGAGAAACTGGTCCCCCGGGCACGGGAGCAGGCCGCGGCTTCACCTCGCCGCTCGAGAGCGCGTGCTGAACCATCGCGTCGGCAATCCGGTCGTCCACTCGAAGCACGAGTTGGCGAAGGATGTCGTCGTTGATTTCGCACTGCCGCTCCAAGCCTGTCAGGCCTTCACTACCAGACATATTGAAGTATGTCAGCCAGTAAATGCCCTTCTTTTGGCCCTTGATGGGATAGGCGAGCTTTCGCTCATCCCAGAGGCGAGCCGCAAGCACGGTGCCACCATGCTGCGTGATGAGATCGGAGACCTGCTGGGCCACCGTGCCAGGGTCGCGGGAATAGCGACCCGGGTCGAGAATGAACATGCCTTCGTACACCGCCATCTGTGTCAAAACTCCTCAGTCGTCGAGATACCGATCAGTTGTATCGATTCATGGCAGCCTGAATACCTCTGGCTACCCACTCTTCTGCGGCGTCTGCCGCCCGCTCAATCATCACCGCGACCCGCTCCCGCTCGTCCTGGGCGAACCGTCCGAGCACGAAATCGGCTGCCTGCCAGGCTGCGGGCACTGGTCCGATGCCCACTCGCAGCCGCGGCACTTCGGTGGTGCCCAGCCGCGTGATGATATCGGACAGCCCCTTTTGTCCCCCGGCCGATCCACTCGGCCGAAGCCTGAGGGTGTCGAGCGGGAGATTGAAGTCGTCGCAGGCCACCAGCATCGCAGATTCGTCGATCTTGTAGAAGTCCCGAGCCGCCAGCACGCACGAACCGCTCAGATTCATCCAAGTGAGCGGCCACAGAAGCATGGCCGGGCTCCCTCGCAGGCTCACCTGGGCGGTCTCGCCCTGAAACCTCGCCCGCCTCGGGGGCGATCCGGCCCGCTTGGCCAGCAGCTCCAAAACCTCGAAGCCGACATTGTGCCGCGTGTCCTGGTAGGCATGGCCAGGGTTGCCAAGACCGACGATGAGCTTCACCAGGCACCAGCCTTCTCCGGCACAGTGGCGGAGTCGCGACCTGAGTCGGCCGCGGCCTCTGTCACCCCTCGCCGGCCTCCTTCGCGCCCGTCTCCTCGCCGGCCTTCTGCCCGATGATCTCTGGCTCGCCGGCGGCAGCATCGTCGGCCTTCTTGCCCGGGATCAGGCAGGTGACCACCGTCTCTTCGCCGTTGAGGACAGGCCGCGCCCCCACGGGGAGCTCGAGATCCTTGACCTTGATCGTCTGCCCAACCTCGAGGTGCCCAATCAGCGCGATGACATGCTCCGACACGTGGTCGGCCGTGCATTCGAGCTCGATCTCGTGGAGCACGAGGGTCACGATGCCGCCGGCCTTTTGGCCAGGGCATTCGCCCTTGAGCTCGATCGGCACCTTCACGCGCACGCGATCCGACGCGCTCACGCGCAGAAAATCGACATGCATCGGCTTGACGCCGTAGGTATCCCACTGGAGGGCGCGGATGAGGGCGTCGGTCTTCACGGCGCCGGCGAGGGTGACCACGCGGCTGCCATGTCGTATGGCTGCCTCGATATCCTCACGCTTGGCAGCCAGGTCGACGCACTCTTCGCCGTGGCCATAGAGGATTGCGGGAACCATGCCGCTTCGGCGGAGTCGCCGGGACTCCCGCGTGCCGGTTGCGGTACGGAGGGAAACGTTCAGCGTGTCGCTCATGCGTGATCCTTGCCCAGACGGCGGTGCCCCGGGCAACGGCCCAGGAAAGCCCCACATTGTGCCACGGCCCGGTGCTTCTGCAAGGTGGCCGCGGCAGCCCCCGAAAACTGCCGAATCGCCGCCGTGCGAAGGTGGTCTTCACCGGGACGGTTGCTGTGGCCGTCAGCGCTCGTGGACGATCACCGCCCAGCCCACGTCGGCGAGGTGTTTGGGGCGACCCAGAATGATGATCGGCTCGGCCGCCGAGATCGTTGGCACGCTGGCCTCGAAGGCGAGCTTGTCTGGATACGCCGGGGCGGGGAGCGTCCTCCGGCGGTTCGCCGCCGCCTCGAGCCAGGCCACGACCGAGGCTGGGGCCCGCACCTCCTGGTTGGCGGCGGAGGCCGCGGGATCGACCGCCGCGAGGTCTGGGTTTTCCAGCACGAGGCCCGACCTGGGCACGCCCTCGATCCGGTCTTCGCGGAGGTCGATGACCGTGACGGCGAACGACTTCCGCGCGGCGTTCCAGCCACCGATCGCGTCGATCGAGCGGAACAGCGCGCCCGCGTCGAAGGCCATCACAAGCACCCCAAGGCAGCCGCGTTGCTCCCTTCCCGGTGGGCCGTTCCAGATCGGAGCCGAGAAGGCAACCTTCAGTTTCCCGGTCGTGGTGCTCTTATAGACGGTGGAGCGATGCACCTCCGCGAGTGGCGCGGCGGCCGTGCCAGGCTCCAGGTCGCCCGTGCCACCGTGGAAGTAGTCGCGGTGGGCGAAGTTGTCGCCGATCGTGTCGCCCATCGGTGAGCGGGCCACCTGCACCCCGCGGGCGTCGCACACAAACCAGCTCTCGGGATTGACCGAGTCGCGGTGGGTCGCGGTGATGCCATCGATGGCCATTTGGATCGGGGCCCATGCGCCACGGCCCTCGCCACCGGCAGACGCAGCAGCCTCGAGGGCGGCGACGAGATCGGGATTGCGGGCCTCGTTCTCGAGGATCCGCCACCGCGAGTCGATCTGCAAAGCGGCCGTGCTCGCCGCCAGCCTGGCTGCCATGAGCAAGGCTGTCTGCCGGGCGACATACTCCTGCTCCGCGACCCGACGCAGGAGCACCGCCGCCGTACCCGCCGTCAGGAGCAGCAGCACCAGGGCCACCGTGGCGAACTGAGCCACGGTGTGATGCCGCCTCGCCCAGCGCGCCAGCCGCCGCGGCAGCGGCTCACGGTAGGAGCTGACAGGCAGGTCGGCGAGGTAGTTCTCGACGTCGTGGGCCATGTCGAGAGGTGATTCGTAGCGGTCCACGGGATCGCGGGCCATCGCCTGAAGGCAGACCGACTCGATCGCGTGCGAGACGCCCCGCTTGACCCGCGAGGGGGCCTGCACGTCGCCAACCAGCGCCTTCTCACGGATCGCGGCAACCTCGCCGTCGAATGGCGGCTGGCCGGTGAGGATGTGATAGAGCGTGGCCCCCAAACCATAGACGTCGCTGGATGGCCCCACCGGCCGCGCCCCGTCGTGCTGCTCCGGGCTCATGTAGGCGGGCGTGCCGGAGATGCCCCGCTTCGCGGCGGGCGCCGAGTCGACCGCCATCGTCGGCATCACGATGCTGTGCTCGCCACTGGAGCGGGCCCGGTCGTCGCGGTCGATCCGCGCCGCCAGCCCCCAGTCGAGCACGACCACCTCGCCAAACCTGCCGAGCATGATGTTGGCCGGCTTGATATCGCGGTGGATCACGCCGCGGTCATGGGCGTAGGCGATCGCCTTGCAGGCTAGGGCAAACTGGCCGAGCAGCTCGTGGTAGCAGGCGGTCCGCTGCTCGGGAGAGTTGCCGGCGCGGCCGCGGCCATGAAACTCCGCGATCGCGGCGGCCAGCGTGCGGCCGGGGATCAGCCGCATCGCGTAGAACGGCTTGCCATCGGGCGTGACGCCGGTGACGTAGACCGGCACGATGTTCGGGTGCTCGAGCTGGCTGGTGACGCTGGCCTCGAAGTCAAAGGCCTCGCGGCACGCCTCCTGCTCGAGCGCCCAGTCGTTGAGGAACTTCACCGCTAGGCTGCGGCCAGTGGCCCGATCGCTCGCAATATAGACATCGCCAATGCCACCGCGGCCGAGCCGGCGGTTGATCGCGATCGTGGTGGTGGCGACAACCGTGGGTGGCACGTCGATGTCGCCGGCCGGGCCGAAGGAGGCCGATGGTTCCGTGCGTTGTTCCGACATGGTGGATTCCGCGGATCGCGTGACTGAAAAACAGTCTATCGGGCCCACCAGGGGAACACGCTCGAATGCCCCCGTCGTCGCCTGGGCTTCAGCGGCCGGTGGCGTCGCGGCGGCGAAGCACGAGGCCCGTGGCCGCGACCCCGGTGACAAACATGGCCCCAAGGACCCGGAGCGGCAGGGTGGCCGGAGATCGCCACCCCTGCCGGGCGAAGAACTGCTCGGCCATGTCCACCTCGCCCACGACCAAGGGTGCGGCTGCAGGCACCACCGCCCGCTGCCCGGCCGCACCGAGCCGGTCGAGCGTTTCGTTCATCCGAGTCCGCTCCGCCTCCATGCCCTGCTGGATCTCCTGAAGTTTTTCTTCGACCGATCGGTTGGCCTCGTTGATCTGCTTCTGGATCCGGTCCTCGATCGTGGCATTCATCTCGGCCGACTTCCGCTCAAACTCTGCCTGCGACTCCCGCAGCCTCTCGTCTATCTGCCGCTGGATGTCGGCCGCCTTGCGATCGGCGTCGGCCTTGGCCTGCTGCATCTCCTGTTCACCCTTCGCAGCCGCCTCCTCGAGGGCGTCGGCGATCTTCTGCCGGCCCGGGAGGAGGAATCGACGCTTGCCGCCGGAGGTCAGCACGATGGGCACGCGGGAACGCGATCTGTGCGAGTGGTGGGAGTCGGTGTCGACCGATGGCTGACCGCGGGGGACATGCGGAATGCGGATGCGCGGCCTGGCCTCCGCTTCGGGCACGACCAGTCCCTCGAACGCCCACCGCGACGGCATTGCCGCGGCCAACGGCTGGGTGAACTTCGGTAGGTCTGCCAGGGGCACGAGCACGCCCCCGAGCACGATCATCGGCATGAGGATCACCGGCAGCACCGCGGTCGCCGCCTCCGTCGTGCGGAGCGCGGCTGAGATGAAGAGGCCGATCCCGCCCCCCGCGAGGCCCGCGGCGTAAAGGACGAGGTAGAGGCGCCACCACGGGCTTTGCACGTCGCATGCCCAGGCCACGATGCCCAGGAGCAGGAGAGACTGCACCGCGGCGGTGACGAGCAGGATCGCCGTCTTCGAGGCCAGGTACGAAACGACAGAGAGCCCCACCATCCGCTCGCGGCGGTAGATCGGCCACTCGGTCACGATCTCGCGGGCCGTTGCCGAGCAGCCAAACCAGATCGAAGCCAGCGCCGTCACGAACATCATCGTCGCCATGTTTACGCCCGCGCCAGGCCACGACTCAACGGTCGGCTGTGCCCGCAGCACCTTGGAGAACACGCCGGCAATGAGCAGCCCGATGAGCGGCGCCTGGAGGAAGAGGATGGCGGTGTTCCAGCGGTCCGCCGCCTTCACGGCCAGGCCGCGCTTCACGAGCGTGGCCCACTGGGCGATCCGCTCCACGGGCCGGGGCTGCGCCCGCGGTCTCGCCACAGGGCGGGTCGTGGAGTGGATGGCCCGGCCGCCTACCCAGATCGACTTGACCACCGATCGCTCCCACTGCCGCACCCAGTCGGCTACGGGCTGCGTTGCCAGGCCGCGGAGGAGACCGTCGGGAGTTGTGGGGGGCGGGGCCCCTGACGCTTGTGGCTCGAAGAAGTTGACCGCGTCAGGCCAGGCCCGGCCGAACCAGGCCAGCCGGCCAATCTGCCGAGTGGAGGCATCGCGGGCGATCACCGCCACCGCGTCGAACTTCTGATAGGCCTCCAGGCTCGGTTGGTGGATCGTGACCAGGATCGTCTTCCCGGAGTCCGCCAGCGACCGCAGGAGCTCGAGGACGGAGATGGTGTCGGTGCTGGAGAGGCCGGAGGTCGGCTCATCGAGAACGAGGATCGGCGGGTCGGTGAGCAGTTCCATCGCGAGGTTGACCCGTTTCCGCTGGCCGCCGCTGATGCCGCGCTTCCGCTGATCGCCCACACGGGTGTGCTCGGTGCCTTCGAGGCCGAGCTGGGAAAGCACCTGCCGGATGCGGCGGGCGATCTCGTTGTTGGCCATGTCCTTCGGAAGCCGAAGCCGGGCCGCGTACCAGAGTGCCTGCCAGACGGTGAGGTCGGCGTGGAGGATGTCGTCCTGTGGCACGTAGCCGATCCGGCCTCGGAACAACTCGTAGTGGTCGTGCAGGTCGATGCCGCCGATCAGGATCTGGCCCGCGGCCGGGGAGACCTGGCCGTTGAGCACCGAGAAGAGCGTGCTCTTGCCCGCGCCGCTCGGGCCCATGATCGCCACCAACTCACCCGGCTGGATGACGAGCGACACGTTCTCCAGCAGCCTCTTGCCCCCCGCCTCAACCGCGATGTTCACCACCTCGATGGCGTCGGCCGAGGTGTCCACGGGCTCGAGCGTTCGGGCGTCGTCGGTGAGACGGTAGCGATGATCGCCGACCTGCACGAGCGTGCCGCGGCCGATCTCGATCGGCCGATCGATGCGGCGGCCGTCCACGAATGTGCCAGTCGTGCTGCCGAGGTCGCGGACGATCACGCGGCCGCGGTCCACAGTCACGGAAGCGTGCAGGGCCGAGACGAGCGGCTGGTCGATCGCCACGCTGGCATTTGCGCGGCGTCCGAACGTGACGGTCGCGGTATCGTCGAGGTGAATCGCACCGCCGGCGGCCGAGCGCGGTGCCGTCCGCTCCAAGTAGTCGCGGAGGGCGCTTCTAGGCAGAGCAGCGTCACCGAAGACGAGCAGATCGTCGAGCGTGATCCGCTCGCGGGCGATCCGCCTGGGCGGCATGCCCATGAACGTGCCGTTGCGGCTGCCGAGGTCCTCGATCCACATGCCGTCTGGGCCGACGAGCACTCGCGCATGACGGGCCGAGACGCTCGACAGCCGCAGCACGAGGTCGTTGTCGGCGGCGCGGCCGATGAGCACGATCCGGGTGGGGCCGGGCTCACTTCCGGCGGTCTTCGGCTGCTTCTCCATCACGATCCTGATTTCGGCCACGCGGGGGCCAACCGGCCCGCCCACGGTTCAAGGCTACGTCGCAACCGCGGCACTGCCAAAAAAACTGACAAAAAACCAGGCAGTGAGCGTGCAGCCCTGCGGGCGGAAGGCCGTCCCACGTACCTCGGATGCCATCTATATGTAGTACATGGCCTCGGCCGACGCCCGGCTGCGGGCCACGAGGTCGGCGAGCGTGGTGCCTTCGAGAATCTCGGACTGGGCGCGGGCGGCGGCCTGCCACGCGTCGCGGAGCACGCCCGCATCACGGGAGTGGGTTGCCAGGCCAGTCGTGAGTGGCGACGGCGTTTCACTCGGGCCTTCCACGGCGTCGCGAATCTCCTGGAGCGTGATCGCTTCCGGGGGACGGGCCAGCCGGTAGCCGCCGGCGGCCCCGCGAACACTCGCCACGATGCCTGCTCGCTTGAGCTCCAGGAGGATGTGGACGAGGAACCGCGACGGCACGTGCTGCGCATCGCAGATCGTTCGCAGCCCCACAGGCGCGTCATCGGCGACGCGGCGGGCGAGCTCGACGGCGGCGAGGGCAGCGTATTCGGTTCGGGCACTGAGTCGCATGACAGAAGTCGCCCAGAAGTTGTGAGGGCTCAGCCGCGAGAATGGAGGCCGCATTCGGTCTTGGCCGAGCCGCTCCAGCGACCGGCTCGCTCATCTTCGTCGGTGTTGATGGCACGCGTGCAGGGCGCGCATCCGATGCTCACGTAGCCACGATCATGAAGCGGGTTGTAGGGCACCTTGTCCTGCACGATCGCATCCCACACCATGGCCTTCGTCCAGTTGGCCAGCGGCGATACTTTGACGACGCCAAACTTGTGGTCCCAGCCCACGATCGGCGCGGCCGCGCGATCCTCACTCTGGTCGCGACGGATGCCGCTCATCCACGCATCGAAGTTGACGAGCACGCGGCGGATGACGGCGAGCTTGCGATCTCCGCAGCAGCGGTCTGGGGCCGTGCGGTAGAGCGGACCATCGTGAAGCCGCTCGTACTCCTCCACGGTTGTGTCGGGCTGTTCGAGGGCCACCTCGATCTTGTATCGCTTCGCGATCTGGTCGCGAAGCGCGAGCGTCTCAGGGAACTGGTAGCCGGTTTCGAGATTGAAGACATGCGTGCTGGGCGATACCGACGCGAGCCAGTGAATGATGAGGCAGCCCTCGGGACCAAAGGCCGTAGCCATCGTGAGCCTTGCTCCAAAGCGTTCCGCGGCCCAGGCGATGATCTCCTGGGGCGTCGACTGCTCGAGCGCTCGGCTCGCCCGAGCCAGTTCCTCCCGCGTCTCGGAAGAAGGCCCTGGGACCGCACCCGACAGGGCGGCCGGCTCGCTTGGCACCACGGGAAGCGTCTCTGCAGCAGCCTGCATCGGAAACCTTACAATTCTGGTCAGGTATCGAACATTCGAGTCTACCTGATTTTTGGATCGGAACGTCTCCGGGTCAAGCCACACCAAAACCGGCCCCACCGGCAAGGTCTGGGCACCCTTCCCCGCTGAGCCCCCCTACTCGGCCGCCCGAAAAACTGAACAATCGCACCGGGCGGGGCTGAGACTCCGCTCACCGAGAATCCAGGGCGGAGAGCGTGACATGGCTCGCAACGTGGCGGTGGCGGTTGACCTTGGGGCTTCGGGTGGCCGCGTCGTATCGGGTGCCTTTGACGGAAGGCTCCTCGAGCTCGAAGAGGCCCACCGGTTTGAGAACGGCCCTGTCTCACTCGCCGGACAGCTTGTCTGGGATTTGCCTCGGCTGTGGCAGGAGGTCGTGGCTGGCTTGCGAATCGCCGCAAGCCGGCACGCCGGACGGATCACGAGCGTCGGCGTCGATACCTGGGGCGTCGATTTTTCTTTCCTTGGCCGCGACGGAAGCCTGCTTGCCAACCCCGTCTGCTACCGCGATGCCCGCACCCGCGGGATGCTCGCCGCCGCCGAAGCGATCGTGCCAAAGCCGGAGATCTTTGCCGCGACGGGGCTTCAGTTCATGGAGATCAATTCGCTCTACCAGTTTCTCGCCATGCGGAAGGCCGAGAGCAGCGTGTTGGCCGCCGCCGACCGCATGCTCATGATCCCCGACCTCTTTCACTGGCTCCTCTCGGGTGAAGTCTCCAACGAACGCACCAACGCCAGCACGAGCCAGTGCTTCGACCCCCGCTCCGGCGACTGGGCGTTTGGAATGCTCGAGCGGTTTGATCTGCCGCGTCACCTCTTCGGGCCAATCTCACCTCCAGGCACCGGGCTTGGTTCCCTCCGCGCCGACGTCGCCGCCGACACCGGCCTCGGCCGTGTCCACGTCATCCTGCCGGGCACGCACGACACCGCAAGCGCCGTCGCGGCCGTGCCTGCACACGAACCCCCCGCTGCCCGGCCCGACTGGTGCTATGTGAGCCTCGGCACCTGGGCCCTCGTGGGGGCTGAGCTCAATAGCCCGCTTGTCACGCCCGATTGCCTGGCCCACAACTTCACAAACGAAGGGGGCGTGGGCGGCACCACGCGGCTGCTCAAAAACGTCTGCGGACTCTGGCTTGTGCAGCAGTGCCGCGCCGCATGGCAGCGGGCGGGCAAGGAATGGGCGTGGGACCAGCTCACGGCTCTGGCTGCCGAGGCGCCGCCACTGGTAACGCTCGTGGACCCGAACCATCCGTCGCTCGTCGCGCCGGCCGACATGCCGGCGGCCATCCGCGAACTGGCCCGCGCGACCGGCGAGCCTGAGCCGCAGACGACGGCCGCGACGGTGCGGGCGGCGCTCGAGAGTGTTGCGGCCGCGATCCGCCGCACGCTCAGCGAGCTCGATGGGCTGCTCGGCCGAAAGGTGAGCCGCATCCACATCGTGGGCGGGGGCGTCAAGAACTCACTCCTCTGCCAGATGATCGCCGACGCCACCAACCGTCCCGTGATCGCCGGGCCGGTGGAAGCCACAGCCATCGGCAACCTGCTCGTCCAGCTTCTTGCCAAGGACGGCACGGTGGATCTCCGCGCCATTCGGCAAGTGGTCCGCGACACGTTCGAGCCGATCGCCTACGAGCCCCGCAACGCCACACGCTGGAACGACCGGCTCGCATAGAGAAGCCGCCAGATTCCGTGGCATTCCATTTCAGGTCGTTGCGGGTGTCAGCGGCGTTCCAAGGAAGGCGCTCGCGTCGCCGTCATAAGCCTCGCCCCCCATTACGATGCGAACGTGATCTGCTGAATGTCCCGAATCGTCACGCTCGGATTCGTGGCCCCGCTCACCGACGACAGCGCGAAGGTCACCGGATACTTCCCGCCCCAGCTGCTGTAGACGCTCACGGTCGCTGAGTGCGTTCCCGCGCCGGCCGACGCACCATCGACGACGAAGTATTGGTAGGTGTCCACAAGGCCGCCGATGGTCACGCTGAGCTGGTCGCCCGCGGTCGCGTTTGAAAACTCGAACGTAAAGGCGAGGCCGTACGACGTCGATTGAAAGTCGAGCTGGCCGGTGACGTTGGCAGCCTTCGATGCCGGTGAGGTGGCGAGCGCGATCACGCCGCCCGTGAAGCTCGCTGTGCCTGCCGTTGTCACGTCGGTCAGAGCTGCTGGCGTAAACACCGGCGTCTTCGCGTCGGGTGTCGGATTCCCCGTCAGCACAAACTGCGTGCCGACGGTCGGCTCGGTCCACGGCTGACGGTAGCCGGCCAGGAGCGTCGGCGGAACGCTCGGATGGAGGAGCGGTGACCAGCCGAGGCCATAGCCGCTATTGCTCGAGGTCGCCCCGGCATACCAGGCCGCGGCGTAGGAGTGATTCTCGCTGATGGCCAACCCGCCGTAGAGCACGCTCGGGGCGAGCGACACATCGACGACGCTCCCAAGGCCGGGGAAGTTGGCGTAGGTCTCGCCGAGGAACGAGATGGTGTTGTCGACGAACGTGGTGCCCGCAGCTCGACCAGGCTGGACGTCGGGGAGGTAGTACCAGAGCAGGTTGTTCGCGTCGATCTTCGCGGTCAAGTACGACTCCGGCGAATCAAGCACCGAAAGCTGCTCGACGATCTGACCGGCCCCGCGGAGTTCGGCTGCGGCAACCGTTGCCACCTTCGAGCCATGGCTGTGGCCCATGATGTGGACGCGTGGGGCACCCACGGCCCCGAGCGGGACGCCGCCGTCGAGCCCCAAGAGCTCCGTGATCGCCTGGGCGAGACGAAGGCCGTTGCGATAGGTGCGTGCCTCGGATGGATACGCCGAAAACTCCGAGGCGGTTGCAGATTCATCAATCCAACTGAACGCGATGACGACGGCGCTGGGATCCTTCGCAGCCAGCGTTGCCGCAAGCCCCTGCGGCGACACGACAAAATCGGTCGTCGGCCCGTAGGTCGCATTGAACATCCACGCCGCCGCCGGACCATCACCCGGGGCGTGCGGAAGCGTCGGATCGGTGGTCTGCCACCACTTCAAAAAGTCGCCCGGATTGGCCTTGGCATAGCCATCCACGGCGGCCCGCCACTGGGGTGCCCAGCCATGCGATATGAAGTAGACATTCTTGCCGGCGTAGATTGGCGCGTTTCCCGCAGGCACGGCGGGCTGGGTGAATGTCTTCGTGACGGGGTCGTAGATCCCGAGTCGTGAAAGCTCCGAGCCGGTCGCCGCCTGAACCGGCACCATGCCGTTGAATGCCGACCGATCCGTGCCTGCCACGAAGTGGTTGGTGAGGGGATTCGCCGCTGTCGCTCCAAGCACATCAACGCCACCGTCTCCGACAAGGCTCGTCACCCCCAGCCGTCCAGAGAGGCCCCCGATGACCACTTCTGCCGTGTTGTTTCCATTGACGTCGATCGTGCCAATCGGCCGCGAGCCGCCCGCGATCCCCGTCACGATGGGCCCGGCCGATGTGAGCCCGCCCGCACCATTGAGGTTGTAGAGATCGAGCCGACTGGGAAGGCTCACCACAACCTCAGGAGTGAGGTCGAGGTCGCGGTTCGTTGCTGCCACGTATACCGGCCCGGCACCTCGCCCGACATCAATGACACTCTCGCCAAGCCGGCCAATCGCGGCACTCGCGATCGAATACACGCCCACATGCTGCAACCGCCCCCGACCCGTCGCCGCAATCACGTCTCCGCGGCCGTCGTTGTTCATATCCCGCACCGTAACGCGAACGCTGCCATACGGCCGAGGCCCATCCCGACCGAGCGCGGCGTTGGTCGTCCGAAAGATCGCCTTCATCACTCCGGTGGTGACGTCGTACACCCGCACCTGACGCATCGCGGAAAAACGTCCCGCTCCATCGGCGGCCACGACCAGATCGGCTCGCCCGTCTCGATCCATGTCGCCGAGAGCCACATGCACGCCACCGCGATACTCGGGGCCGAATGGCAGGAGCGTCCGCGCGGCGCTGGCGATGGGTGACATCGTCGCCCCGTTGTAGACGACAACGCGGCCACGTCCCGACCCGGCGCCGAATGCGAAGTCGGCAACTCCATCGGCATCGACATCGCCAACCGCCACCCGGACGCCGCCGGGCACCGATGTCCCGAGCGGCTGCAGCCGCGCCACTTCCGACCCTGTCGAACTATCGAGAACTCGCACGAGGCCCGACTGCCCTGCGGTGCCCGTCACTACCACGCCGGAGAGGCACAGCCTGGGCTCGAGACTTTCGAATCCGACCTCCGTCGGTCGAGCCCGGAGACGCTGTGACTTCCGACCGGCCGTCCGCACGCTACTCATAGAGGTCCCTCGATTGTGATAGGGAGCTCGATCGTACTGGGAATCCCAACAAATCACCATTGATTCCGGCCACCGCGGGAGAGCCCGCGCGGAGTCTTGTTCTGGCCTCGTCCGACGCGTACCGTGAACGGGTTTTGTGGCTGCGGCCTCCCCTTCCTCACCTCCTTCGCAGCGAGTGCCCTGTGGTATCGAATCATTCACGCGACGTTCGAGTTTTCTGGAATGGCTCGCTGGTAGTCGTGCTCATCGCGGTGGTGCTCATGCTGCCCACTGCGTGCTTGGCTGTTCCCACGGGCAGCGATTCTCCTGAGCCAGGGGCGCCCTCCATCGCGCCGGCATCGAACGAAGGCGAGATGGCCATTCCGCAGATCAAGGTGCCGGCGGGTCTGAAGGTCGAGCTTTTTGCAGCCGAGCCCCTTGTCGCCAACCCAGTTGCGCTGTGGATCGATGAGCGGGGACGGGTCTACGTCTGCGAAACCTTTCGCCAGGTGCGAGCAGTCACTGACAACCGGAAACATTCACGCGAATGGGTCGATGACGACTTGGCTTCCCTGACGGTGGCCGACCGTGATGCCTACCACCGCAAACACCTGGGCCCGGATGGCGTAGCCACCGCGACAGGGGTCGACGATCAGATCCGCCGACTCGAAGACTCCGATGGCGATGGCCGTGCCGACACATCCACTCTTTTTGCGAACCGGTTCAATAGCCTCGTGGAAGGCACGGCGGCGGGGATCCTCACGCGGGGTGGCGATGTCTACTTCACCAACATCCCGAACCTCTGGCGGCTCCGCGATACCGACGGCAACGGCGAAGCCGACGAGCGGACAGCGCTTGCCTACGGGTTCGGCGTGAAGGTGGCCTACCGCGGGCACGACATGCACGGCCTGACGATCGGCCCCGATGGCCGTCTCTACTGGAGCATCGGCGACCGCGGGTATCACGTCACGCTCCCCGACGGCCGCGTGCTCTCCGATCCCGTGTCAGGGGCGGTGTTCCGCTGCGAGCTCGATGGCTCACACATGGAGGTGTTTGCGAAGGGCATGCGAAACCCCCAGGAGCTTGCCTTTGACGAGTACGGCAACCTCTTTACTGGCGACAACAACAGCGACAGCGGCGACAAGGCACGCTGGGTCTACGTCGTCCGCGGCGGCGACAGCGGCTGGCGGATGCACTACCAATACCTGGGCGATCGCGGGCCATTCAATCGCGAGAAGATCTGGTACCCGAATGATGCCGCGAGCCCCGCCTATGTCGTGCCACCGATCATCAATTTTGCAGACGGCCCCTCGGGGCTGACGTATTACCCAGGCACCGGCCTCCCGGAACAATACCGCGGCGCTTTCTTCCTCTGCGACTTCCGCGGGGGTGCCGGCACGAGCGGAATTAGGACACTCAAGGTACGACCGAAGGGAGCAGGTTTCGAGACATTCGACGACGGAGAGTTCGCCTGGAACGTGTTGGCCACCGACTGCGACTTTGGCCCCGACGGAGCCCTCTATGTGACCGACTGGGTGAACGGCTGGGACGGCCTCGGCAAGGGACGGATCTATAAGGTTTTTGATCCTTCGCTGGCCCAGTCGCCCGCCGTGCTGGAGGTCAAACGCCTCCTGGCTGAAGGGATGGCGAAGCGGGATCTCGCCGAGCTCGCGGCGCTGCTTCGGCATACCGATCGCCGCATCCGTCAAGACGCGCAGTTTGAGTTGGTCGCCCGCGGCGCACTGCCGGAGTTGATCCAGGCCGCCACGCGAGGAGAGACGGTCTTCGAACGCCTTGCCGGGGTGTGGGGACTCGGACAACTCGCGAGGCGCGGCGACGACCCGCAGAAGAAAACCGCGGTCGCGGCCCTCGTGCCCCTGCTAGGCGAGAGTGACATTGACGTCGTGTGTCAGGCGATGCGCCAGCTCGGCGACGCGCTGAACGGTGAACCCAGCCCGACGACAAGGAAGGAAACGGTTTTATTCATTCGACTTCTCCAGCACCCAAGCTTGCGCGTTCGATTCTTTGCCGCCGAGGCACTTGGACAATTCGGTGACCCCACTGCCTTCGAGCCGCTTCTGGCCATGCTGGCCGAGAATGCAAACGAGGACCGTCACCTTCGCCATGCCGGAATCATGGGGCTGGTCGGCGTGGCTGACGCACCGAAGCTGGCATCCCTGGCGACCCACCCGCATGCATCGGTTCGCCTCGCGGCGGCCGTGGGACTGCGGCATGATCGAAGCCCATTGATCGCTGACTTCTTGAAAGACAAAGACGAACCAATCGTCCTCGAAGCGGCCCGCGCGATTCACGATCTCCCGATTGACGAGGCCCTCCCACAACTCGCGGCCCTCGCGACGAGCACAACCACGAGCGACCCGCTGCTTCGCCGCATCCTCAATGCCAACTATCGGCTCGGCAACGCGGATGCAGTGGCGGCGATTGCTGCCCGGGGCGATGCCCCCGAAGTGGTTCGACGGATTGCCCTGCGAAATCTCCAGCAGTGGGCAGCACCGCCGCAGCGGGATCAATTCCACAGTGGCTGGTGGCCGTTGGCCGCGCGTGATCCAGCCCCAGCCGCCGAGGCCCTTCGCAATGTGCTCTCGACGGTTCTCACCGTCACATCCCTGCGAGAGCATGCCGCCAAAGCGGCCGCCGCCCTGGGTATGCCCGAGGCAAATCAGGTGCTCGTCAATCTCCTCGCTGACCGAGAGCAGCCTGGCGATGTCCGCGCCGATGCCCTCGCCGTCCTCGGGCAGCTCGGGTATGCGACGCTCAACGATCTGGTGCGATCATCCCTGCAGGATGCTTCGCCTGCCGTCCGAAGCGTCGCCCGCGATCTCCTCGCCCGAAAGAGTCCGACGGAGGCGCTTCCGCTGCTGTCCGAGGCGATCGCCACGGGCGAGATTCGTGAAGCTCAGAAGGCGATCGACACACTCGCCTCGCTCAATGATCCGGCAGCCGACACGATCCTCGCGGGGCTGCTCGATAAACAGCTCGCCGGCGAACTGCCGCCCGAGCTCATCCTCGAGCTCGTCGAAGCAGCCAAGCGGAAAAAGAATGCCGATGTGAAGGAGCGACTCGGCCGCTACATGGCGACCCGTGCCAAGAATGACCCAGCAGCGGCGTTCCGAGAAGCGGTTGCCGGCGGCGATGCCGCGCGGGGCCGCGGGATTTTCTTCGAGAAGGTCGAGGTGTCGTGCGTGCGCTGCCATCGGGTGGGTGACACCGGGGGCGAGGTGGGCCCGAATCTGTCGAAGATCGGTGAGAAGCAGCGGCAGTACCTTCTCGAAGCGCTCGCCGATCCCAACCGAGCGATCGCCCAGGGTTTCGAGACGATCGTGGCGATCACCGACGACGGCCTGAGTCACGTCGGCATCGTCAAGGCACAAGAGGACACGACGATCACGCTCATCGACGCCGACGGAAAGCTCCATGTGCTCGAGAAGGATTCAATCGACGAGCAGGTGCCTGGCCGCTCGTCGATGCCCGAAGATCTCGTGAAGCAGCTCACGCCACGCGAGATGCGCGATCTGGTCGAGTATCTCTCGACGCTGAAGGAGTGAACGAAGCCGCGGCGCAGAGCACCACTTACGTCGGAAGCGATCCCGCTTCGATCAACCGCATCACTTCCAAGACCGTGGCCTCACCCCGCCCCGGCGCCGCCACCACCTGCACGCCCACGGGCAGGCCAGCACTGCCACGGTCGGTGGCCGCCGCCCAACGGAGCACGGGGTCACGTGACCGGGGCCTTTCTTGCTCTTCGTCAGGCCGCACGGTCGTGACCGGCACGGCGCCGGCGGCAAGGCCGAAGAGATTGGCTGCGAGACATGGAGCCACCGCCAGAACGAGTCGGGCCGCAGTGCCGTGCCGCAGGGCGGGCAGGGCCGACACAGGGCACACGACGGCGTCGTATCCCGCGAGGTGATCTGCAAACTGCACAGCCATCGCGTCCCGGGCGGCCACGAGGCCTGCCAGCCCCGCGGCATTGCGTGGCCCAGTGCATGCAAGCCCCTTCGCTTCGAGCCGACGGCCCGCGACGCGTGCCACGACTGCCACAAACGATCGCGCTGGCTGGGAAAGGCCCCCGAGCGTCAGGAGCCTCGCGACGCCGGGGATCGGCTTGCATGCGGTAAACAGCCGGCGAATGTCACGCCCTCCGTTGGCCGAGAGGATCGCGAGGTGGAGCCAGGCTGCTTCCTCCGCGAGGCTCCCGGAGAGTTTCTTTGTTTCGATGCCGGCCCGCTCGAGCCGCTCCACAGCTTCGGCGACGCCGCGTCGGATCGCCGGGGACGCGGGAATCGGTCCCGCCTCGTCCCACCAGCACACGCGGCGCACCGGCTCGGCGACAGCGACGGCCGATAGCGCGACGGCCTCGAGGGCAGCGCGGAGGTCAGCCACGCTTCGTGCCAAGAACCCGACCCGCGATCGCACGGCGCGGAGATGAGGCTGCGTATTGAATGACCCTCCCTCGCCCAGCACCTCGGACCGAGGCATGAGCGCCGCGATGCCGCACGCGTGGGCCGGCTGCCTGAGACTTCCCGCGAGGTCGTTGCCGACCGCCAGCGATACGACGCCGGCGGCCACAAGCGCAGCATCGCCACCGCTCGAACCACCCGGCCCTCGGTCGGTGGTCAATGGATGGTTCGTGCGGCCCCACACCGGGTTCTCGGTTTCATGGAGATACATCACCTGGGGCACGTTCGCTTTGCCGACGATGATCGCCCCGGCGTTCCGAAGCCTCCTCACGATCTCGGCGTCTTCGGCGTCTGGCTCTCTGGCAAAGCCTGGTATGCCCAGCGTGGTCAGGAGACCGCGCACCGGAAAGCAGTCCTTGATGCTGACGGGAACGCCGGCAAGGAGTCCGGTTGCTGCGGAAGCCGCTTCCATTTCCGCCGCAGCATGCCGCGGCTGCACGAGGGCGTTGAGGTGCGAGTGGCACGCCTGATGACGGGCACGATGCACCGCCAGCACATCCGCCGCAGCACGCCGGCCAGCCGCAACATCCGCCGCGATCATCACGACGGAGTCTGGAGCAGACTGCCCTGCGGCAGGCAGCCACGCTGTCACGGGGCGAAGAGTGGGTCGGCTGACTTCGCCGGACTCACTTGCGTCGCCCACACAACACCTCCGTCGACCGCCAGGCCCGTGACGATCACCGTCTCACCGCTCGCCGCCGCGGGCTCAGCCCGTGTGAGCACGATCATGGGGCGATCGCCAAGCGTCACTTCCGCACGCCAATACGGTCCGACGCGACGGGCCGACACAAACGTGACCGGAGCCACCACGCCGTCGCTCGAGCGACGCGAGTAGGTCATCCAATCGCGCGTGAGGCGAGTGAGCGGCTCGAAAAGCTCGGGGCGGCTCGCGATCGCCTCATCCATCGACGTGACGGCCCCAGGCATCGTCTCGAACGAACGCCCTGAATCGGCGGCCACCTTCTCGAGCATCGCCAACTCCTGGGCATAGCCCGCCAGCGACTTGTAGCACTCCACAAGCACCTTCTTCATGACCGGGTCCGACGGATCGTCCACGCTCTGGACCGCTGCGAGGGCCGCGATCGCCTTCGTGGCGGCCGCTTCAAGCGGGGCGGTATCGAGCGGCTCTGGCTCAGGAGCCGGCGGAGGCTGCGGCGGATCGACCGGCGGCGTGGTTCGGTCTTCATTGAGCAGGGCCATGAGGGGATCGTCAGGATCGTCGCTGGGCTCTGGCGTCGGGGTTACCGACGCGAGATCCGTGTCGGATGGCTCGAGCGGCTCAAGTTCAGGGACCACCGGATCCAGAACTGGCTCGGCGGACGGGTCCGTCGCTGCCACATCGGAGCCGCCCGCATCCGGACTGCTTCCTCCAAGGACGTCATCCAGACTCGGTGCGGTGCCGCCTCCCGGCGCAACGGCGACCTGGCTGCCTGGGCGGAACTTGGCCGGCACGAGAAAGCTGAGCGCATCGGGCATCTTCCGGGCCAGCTTGAACGTGTCCTGGCCAGCGCCCCACCAGAGAATCAAAACGACGATCGGGATAGACATCGCGCCACCCACCACGACGCCGACCATCTGGCCGATCATGCTCGGCTTCTTCTTTTTCGACGGAGCCGGTCGGGGTGCCTTCTTTCCGCTGGGCTTGGGCGGAGCCACGCCTGCCTCGAGGGGTGTTGCGCCGATCATCCCGACCGCATCATCCGCAGCCCCTTCAGCGGATTCCTCGGCCAACATTCCATCACCCACGGCTGCCTCGAAGTCAAACGCGGCCCCCGTTGCTTCCTGTTCCTCACCTTCTTCGCCGGCGGAATCACTGGACGCGCCATCGACGTTCAACGACGCGAAGGCGAACGGCTCAGCCTCGGCGGCTGTCTCGGGAGAACCACCAGCAAAAGCATCGTCGGATCCGGCGGCTGTGAACTGGAATGGGCTTCCAGAGAACCCCGCGCTGTCGTCCATCGCTTCCGCCGACATCTCCTCGGCTTCATCAATCGCTTCGGTCGCAGCCTCGGCGGCAGTCTCAGCCTCAGCCGCTGGTTCTGTCGCCGTGACGTCACCGATCTCCGCGAACGGATCGACAGGTATCTCGGTGGCATGTTGCGAGATAAGCGACGCGAGCGTGCTGGATTCGAGAATGCCCGAGTCACCGGTGCCGATATCCACCGATGAATGCCCGATCATCGCACTCGTTGGATCGTCGTCGTTTGGCTCGTCATCGTCGTCGGACTGAAAGACGGAGAGCTCGGGTGCAGACCCATCCTCGTCTGGTTTCTCGCCCGGCTCGTCAACCCAATCGTTGAAGGCGTCTTCATCGGCTTCGTTCTCCGCGGCTGCGTCCGTCGGCGATCCTATTGTCATCGCCTCGAAGGCTTCGTCAGTGGGGGACGACGGCGTCTCTTCGAACGAAAATGAAGGCCCTTCGGCCGCGTCGGGAAGTTGCTCCGACTCAAGACCGGCCCAAGGGTCGTCACCGGCTTTCACCTTGTCATCGTCAGCCATCTGTCTCTCTCCGCGCGTGCGTTTCACCGCTGATCCGGGTCTACCCCCCCGGAATCACCGCCACGAGTGTACCACCGCATTTTTGGCCGCCACCAGCGGCCGGCACCGACGGGGTCAGAGGCCGTGGGCAGGGCCATATCTACGGTGGAGACTCGCTGCGAGCCAGTCGGCCGACACAGGCCTGCCGGTGGCTCGCTCCACAAGGTCTTCGCTCACAAACCGCCTCCCGAGGGCGTGGATTTCGGCCCGCAACCAGTCCAGAAGCGGCCGAAATTCACCGGCGGCGAACTGCTGGTCGAGGTCTCCGAGCCGCTCGTCCGCGGCCGCCATGAGTTGGGCCGCGTAGAGATTGCCGAGCGTGTATGTCGGGAAATAGCCAATGAGCCCTGCACTCCAGTGGATGTCCTGGAGCACCCCAGATGCATCGTTCGGCGGCCGGATTCCGAAGTCCCGCTCGAACCGCTCGTTCCAGGCGCCCGGCAGGTCTGCCACGGGAAGGTCGCCATGGACGATCGCCCGTTCGAGGTCGAATCGCAGCATAACGTGGAGGTTGTAGGTGACCTCATCAGCTTCGACCCGAATGAACGACGGACGCACGGCGAGCATCGCCTGGTGGACGATCGCCGCATTGGCATCGGCAAGGGCGCCAGGGAATGCCGCACGTGCGATTGGAAAACACCACTCCCAAAAGGCACGCGAGCGACCCACAAGGTTTTCCCACAGACGCGACTGCGACTCATGGATGCCGAGCGATGCCGCCTCGCCGGGCGGCAAGCCATACCACTCAGGTGGCAGCCCCTGGTCATACATGCCGTGGCCCGCCTCGTGGAGCACGCCATAGAGCGCCGTCGGGAGGAATCGCTCGTCCCAGCGGGTCGTGATGCGGCAGTCGTGTGGCCCCAGCGATGTACAGAAAGGATGGTCGGTGGAGTCGAGCCTGCCGCGACTGAAGTCGAAGCCGATCTGTGTGGCCACGTCGTGGACGAACCGCTTCTGGGCCTCGACCGGATAGGGGCGTTCGGTAAGGACGCGGTCATCGGGCCGCCGCGTGGCCTGCGAACACGCCTGCACGAGCGGCACAAGCCTCGCGCGAAGCTCGTCAAACCGCGGCACAATCGCCCTCCAGCGACCTCCTGGCTCGTAGTCGTCGAGAAGCGAGTCGTAGGGATCGAGATCGGGGCGTTGGCACGCGGCCTGTTCCCGCTTGAGCGAAAAGACTTTCTCGAGCCAGGGCTCGAGCATCGACCAATTCGACGCGGCCCGCGCCGCCACCCAGGCCTGCTGGGCTTCGCATGTCGTGCGGGCCAGCTCGGCGACGAGTTTCGGAGGGAGCCTCGCCTGCTTGTTGAAATCATCGGCGAGGAGGCGGATCGTGACCCGCTCTTCGGGGCTTCCGCCCGTGGCCAACGGCCCGGCGGCAAGGGTGGCGAGGCGTTCCCCTTGCTCCGGGTCGGTGCGGTAGCGATGGACAACGGCAGCCATCTCGGCAGCCTGATCGGCCCGCCATGCCCCGCCGGCCGGCGGCATCATCGTTCGCTCATCCCAGCCGACGATCGAATCGATCGTGGCCAGCACCGCGGCACGTCGGGCGTGGTCGCGGGCGGCTGCGAAGAGGGGATCGGGGGAGACAGCGGATGATGCCAGCGTTGAATGCATGGAGGCAGACTATGATCCCAACGTCTGGCCGGCAACTGCGGCCGGGGCCCAGGAGCGCGATCCATGCTCGATGTCCTCGTCATCGCCCCGCATCCCGACGATGCCGAGCTCGGCATGGGCGGCACCATCGCCCTTATGCGTGCGCGGGGCATGGCCGTGGGCATCCTCGATCTCACCGACGGTGAGCCGACACCGCTCGGGTCTCCCGAGACGCGAACCCGCGAGACGTCTGAGGCGACGGCGATTCTGGGGGTTGCGTGGCGGGAGAATCTCGGTCTTCCCAATCGCCGGCTGCGGGCCACGCTTGCCGCGAGGGGGGCGCTCGCTGGCGTGATCCGTCGCACCCGACCACGGTGGCTCTTCGCTCCCCACTGGATAGACGCGCATCCCGACCATGTCGCTGCCACACGGCTGGCCGAAGCCGCGCGATTCTGGGCGAAGCTCACGAAATGCGACCTTCCGGGTGAGCCCTGGCATCCCGAGCGCATCTATCACTACGCGTGTGTCCACCTCCGCGCGGTGCGACGGCCGGCCTTCGTGATCGATATCACAGCCACCGCCGAGACCAAGCGGCAGAGCATCGCCTGCTACGCGAGCCAGTTCCCAGCCTCCGCGTCCCGACCTCGCGTACCCGAGCGGGTGGCCGCCGCCGACGCCTGGTGGGGTGCCCACATAGGCACGCTTGCCGGTGAACCCTTCTGGTCGCGGGAACCCGTTGCCTTGCGCGGGTTCACCGACTTGTTCTAAGCGTCGGCGGAAAAAGTCATCCATGGCCTTTTTCCACCCAGGCCGACCGATGGCTAAGCCGAGGTTTGCCATGATCGGCAGCCGCCGCATCGTGCGGCGGGTTCGGTGATGTCGCCCTCGTCCGCACAGCCTTCCCAGAGTCATGCCCGCGATGGCAGGCTTGGCCCGGTCAAGGTGACCTGGGGGGGAACCGACAGGAAGGCTGCGGTCATCCGCTGGGCCTGGCCGATAGGCCTTTTAGTGCGCCATGACGCTCGGTCATGCCACCACGCTACCGGCTTCATGCGGTGGCACTCGTCCGGAACATCCGATGGCTGCTCGCGACATCAATGTGATCGCGCTCGTCAAGGGAGGGGAACGCTATGTGTTCCTCTACGACGACGACAGCCGCGATGAGGCGCTCCAGTCGCTTGGGCGGCATGCCGCCAACCCCGACCTGAGCTTCTCCTGGTACGACGCTGCGGTGCTCGCCCAGAAGATTCGCCAGAGCGGCCCGAAGCTGCGGCGGTTGCGGTTCCAGCCGCGGGCCGACCGTCGCGCATGACCCCTCCCTGGGGCTCGTGATGGCGTCGCCTGCCGCATCCGCCGGCTCACCCGCACGATGGCCGGAGGTTGATCGCTTTCTGAGGCAACTCGTCGCCGAGCGAGGTGCCTCGCCCTTGACCATCAAGAGCTACCGCGAGGATCTCCTCCAGGTCGAGGAGTTCCTCTTGTCCGCAGGCTGTCGCCGGCCGGCCGACGCCACGAGCCCAGTCCTCCGCCGCTTCGCTGCTGGCCTCCATGCCACGGGTTACGCCGCTTCCACGGTGGCCCGCAAACTCGCCAGCCTGCGGAGCTTCTACGCCTTCGGCCAACGCGAGGGCTGGGTGAAAGCGAATCCTGCCAAGCCACTCCGCAGCCCTCGCCGGCCGCGGAAGCTGCCGAAGTTTCTCACGGGCGACGAGATCGGGCGATTGCTTGCGGCGCCAAAGCCGGGCGCGGCCGGGGGCATCCGTGACCTCGCGATCCTCGAGCTGATGTATTCGGCGGGGGTCCGTGTGCGTGAGCTCGTGAACCTCGATGATGGCGACCTCGACCTGCGAAACGGCACCGCGCGGGTACGAGGCAAGGGGAGACGCGAGCGGCTCGGCATCGTCGGCTCGCATGCCAAGCGAGCCCTTTCCGCGTGGCTCGCCGCGCGGCCCAAACAGCCGACCGGCCGCAGCACTGACCCACGGCCACTCTTCACGAACAAGTTCGGTGCCAGGCTCTCGGTGCGAGGAGTCGCGAGGCTCCTCGAAAAGCACCTTGCGACGGTGGGTCTCACAGGCCGTGCGAGCCCGCACACGCTTCGCCACAGCTTTGCCACGCACCTGCTCGACGGCGGCGCCGACATCCGCAGCGTGCAAGAGCTCCTGGGCCACAAGAGCCTCGTCACGACGCAGATCTACACCCACGTGACAACCCGCAAGCTCCTCGACGCCTTCGACAAGGCCCACCCCCGCGCCCGGTGATATTGCCTTCACGTTCCAAGATGCATGCTCATTGCCTCGGCTTCGCTTGCGCTCGCCTCGGTCAGGCACACACCGGCGATTGAGAGAAGGTATGTTGCACTACCCACGGCGCGGCAAACCTCCTTTGGTAGGGACGACTTCAAGAACGCGTGCAGGCGTTATGGGTTGATCCGCAATCAGTGAGCGTTGAGATGGTGTAGAGGAAATGAGGGACGGGAGCGATTTGTTCCCGGGGAAAAATCGCTCCCGTCCCTCATTTCCCTCCGGCCGCTATCTCTATGCCGTGGGAGGCAACCGGGAGGCTGCCCGGCTATCGGGCGTGCCCGTCCGTCGCGTTCTGCTCTTCGCCTACGTGCTCTGCGCGGCGCTGGCGGGCCTAGGGGGCGTGATCATGGCCTCGGTTTCTCGGTGGGTAGAGTTTTTGTACCGCGCGCCCCTCCTGTTGGGGAAGCTTCTCAGCGGACGGAGTTTTTGTATCGCGCGCTTCCCCTGCTACCGATTCGCTGCGAATACGGACAAGGCTTTTCCTACGCAAATCACAATTAGTCCGAACGCATCCGTCAGCCATCCAAACTTGAGAGCGCCGTAGCCTCCTACTTTATCATTAGGCTGAGGTGTACCAAAAATATCGACGGCCCCGATCGCGACCCCTGCGGCGATTATAAGCAAACCAACTCTAGTCAACAGCTTTGTCATGCGTGTAATTGATGTTGGGTTCATTTCGGCCAGTGCGTTTTAAGGTAGCCAATAGCCAGCTTTACCGCGAGCCGGCTCCAAGGGATACACTTTGTTTTCCGACCATCCAGCCGGCAAGTCGGCAGGCGTCGAAAGGTCCTTAAGGGAATTTATGTCCAGAGTGACTATGTTGTATTTATTCCGAATCGCCCCGTTGTCAAGATAGAACACTTGGCCTGTTAGCTTCATTGTTATTTTCAGGCCACCATGCTCGATCCAATAGTATTTTGGTGGAATACGAAAGTCTACGTACTCTATCTTATAGAAATCGTTATCGTAATATTCTTTTCCTAATGCTACGATGTTGTCTCTCATCGATTCCGTCAATCGATTACAGCGATCGCGACCGCCAGATACGATCCATGCTCTGCTGGCTGCGAACATGGCAGCATTAAAAAGCCGTGTGAACCGCGCACTCGGGCTAGCGTCGGGGAGCGGACCTTCCGGATTATATGGGTGATGGGATACCCATAACCCAGTAGGGTCAAGTTTGTTAAGTGGGTCATTTGCCACAAACCGATACCAGTTATTATCCCCAGCATCAAACCCGATCGGATCACGGAGGAAATGAGGGACGGGAGCGATTTTTCCCCGGGAACAAATCGCTCCCGTCCCTCATTTCCTCCGCTTTTCTTTCTTTTCTTCTTTCTCTTCTTTGTGCGGCGTCGACTTTTTTGTATCGCCAGCCCGCGACACGACGTCTAGAGCACCGATGACGACTACGGTGACAAAGATCGCCCAGGCGACAATCGAAAGCGCCAGGCCAACAATCGCTTGCGTCATCGGACAGGATCCGGACAGAACCGCATCTCCCACCAAGTCAACGCCTGGCGAATGCATGACATCCAACACCGTGTTTATCAATGGCGCAAGCGACGGGATGACGCTGCCGCACTCGATTGACGCCATTTGTAAAACAATAGCTAGCGTAAACACGCACGCCGCGACGGGCGCTCGCTGATGGCGTTGGCGCACTACTGTACGCCCTTAGGAAGAACTACCGGATCGATGGGCGTTGGATTTCCTCCTCCACCGCCAGGCCGTGTCCAGATATTGCCGCGCACGATGGTCGGCAGAGTCACGTGATTGGCTTTCGAATCAACAACTCCGGCACAGGGCGCACAAGGTCCGTCGGCTCCCTTTACAATATCAGCTGCAATCGAAGGCGTGGACTTGAATACGTTGCATAGGGCCGATACATCGAGAGACCACCCTGCCTCCACCGCCGCCCTATCTTGCGGAGTATAGTCCCCACGACCACCTCTCTTGGCAGCCAGGTGTGTTACAAACAGACTGAACCCAAATGCCTTGGACATTCGGCCAAAGACAATATTGCCTATCTCTGATGTGTGAATGCACATTCCGCAGAGCGTTACTGTATCGACACATTCTGGCCCCGCCGGGCATCCCTCGGTAGAAAACAATGTCTTGGGGAAGTACTCCAACTGAGGCGCCACTTTCCCGAGGACTGTTATCCTCGCCGCTAGCCTAGCGGCGACCCAGTATTGGGGGTCAATGCCCCACGGATAGGTATCGATAACAAGTTTTTCCGTAACCGCAACCCATTTGTCCACAATCGCAAGTTCGGCCGCGAGCCAATCCACTATATCGGGCCCGCACGTGCCTTTGCCGCACAGCCCGAGTGGGTCGATCCTAGTGCCCGGTCTATTCCCCACAAACCGATACCAGTTGTTAT